>Ga0181525_10000396_pt1 | contig 38323 bp, 29 predicted proteins | sample PEATcosm2014_Bin_48_FD_121100 | JGI IMG/M metagenome (GOLD analysis project Ga0181525, IMG submission 121100) | Peatland microbial communities from MTU Mesocosm Facility, Houghton, MI, USA - PEATcosm2014_Bin06_10_metaG | ecosystem: Environmental > Terrestrial > Soil > Wetlands > Peat | place... | reverse complement strand
TTTCAAATCTCGGTGGTGACCTATCGCTGCGTGTATCCGGAGTGGGCCATGGTGGCGGATACGGAAGGACGTGGCCAGTGGGCGCTGGGCAAAGAGTTTCAGGGGCGGAGTCAGGATTGCGCGCGGACTTTCTGCCCCACGGGAGCGGTGTGGTGGGCGCGGTGCGCGGACCTGATCGCGCAAAATACATTTTACGGATCGCCTTTTCATCTGGCGGAGATGGATGCGAACCGGGGAGTAGATATCGATGACGACGAAGATTTGCGCTTGTCGGAGTTGCTGGTGCTGGGCCTGGAGGCGCGCGACCGACATTCGCCGCTCGAAATGCCTGTAAGAGAGAGCTACTTCAGCGAGGACCGGTCTGTTTCGAAAACATGATTTGCACAAACATGATTTGCACCATCCCGGCGCGGGCGGGCAGCAAACGCCTGGCCCGTAAAAATCTCCGGGAACTGGCGGGCAAACCCTTGATTGCCTATTCCATTGAGGCGGCTCTGGCGACCGGGCTGTTCGACCAGGTTTATGTTTGCACCGATGACGACCAAATCGCACAGACCGCAATCCGGTTTGGTGCCCGTGTCCCGGAACTCGTGCCCGCAGAACTTTGCGGAGACCTGGTGGCCTCGCACATCCCTTGCCAATACATCGCCGGGCGAATCCCGGCGGGGAGATCGATTGACTCTTTATTGTGCTTGCAACCCAGTTCTCCCTTGCGCAGCGCACAGGATATCTGCAATGCGGTGGAGAAGCTGATGCAAGGGCAATTCGACTTTGTGGTCAGCGTGACGCCCGTGGATCCGCATGATTTTCATTGGGCGGTCGTGCCCGGGGAAGGGGATTACTGGAAGATGTTTTTCGGGACGCAATATCAGAAGGAGCGGCCCTTGCTGCCGCCAGTGTATCGACCGAATGGATCGGTGAAGGTCGCGAAGCTGGCCGCATTGGCAGCGACCGGGCATTTTTTTGGGCAGCGGATGGGGGTAATCGAAACGCCGCTAGAAAGGTCGGTGCACGTCGCTGTGGAATTCGATTTGAAACTTTGTGAGACCATTCTGGGCAGTCAGTAGAGCTTTTTCACTGCTTTTGTATTTCAAATCTCAAGGCTTTTTTCTTGCGCATGAGGATTCTGCTCACACATCCCGAGGATGACGCGGCAAAAGGTCCGTGGTCGAGCCAGCCCTGGGATCGCATCGTGGATCTGGGAAGGGGTGGGGAGAATACCTACGCCCGCTGGAATCGTCAGTTCCAGTGCCCCGTCACAAATATGGATGCGATGCGCAACGGCCTCGATGATTTCCGGCGGGCGCGCCAGGTGCTGGGTGCGGGATGCGGGCGGCTGATCGACGAACATGGTCTCGACTGGTGGGAGATCATGTCGATTCTGCTGGACGGTGAACTGGAAGCGTTGATCTTGTTGCAGCGCTTTGCCCACACGCTTGGTTCCGAAGATAAAGTATATGTTTCGCGGCCGGGTCTTCATGCGAGCCTGCTCGCATGCCTGCTGGGGAACCGGGTCGAGGTTTTTACCCCGCGATGGGGAGCGCGAAAGGGAAGGTTGGGGCATTACCTCCGCGTGTCCAAAAGGCTTTCGACACCGCAGGTCATCGACGTGGTTTGCGACAAATACGATTCGGGATACCAGTTTCGCGGACGCCTTGCGCGCAGGCGCCAGCCTTCTCCTCGGCCGGTGGTCTTGCTGCCCACGGCGTATATAAACGTGTCGCGAACCGGTGTCGCCTATGCGAATACATTTCCCGACGAAGATTTTCTTCTGGTGGCCACGCGGCGCAGCGGCTGGGTGAAAGACCCGCCGCGCAATGTCGCAACTGCGTGGTTATCTTCCTACGCCGCGGTGCATGGTGAAAGCGCGGAATATGGGGACCTGGAAAGCCGCTGGCGAACTCTGCTGAACGAGATGGCCGGCGGAGCGGAATTCGAGATCCTGGATCGGCTGGGATATCTGAATGATTTTCCCCGGCGCTTCCGGCATGGTCTCGAGGTCCGGGACGCGTGGCTGAATGTTCTGGATCATGAACCGGTTCAAGGCGTGCTGTGCGCGGATGACAGCAATCCCTATACGCGAATTCCGTTGCTGTTGGCGCGCTCTCGCGGCCTGGTGAATATTGCCTGCCATCATGGTGCGTTGGACTGCTATTACATCTTCAAACGAAGCTACGGCGACGTGATCTGGGTGAAGGGAAAGATGGAGCAGGATTACCTGGTGCGGAGCTGTGGCGTGCCCCAGGAGAAAGTGGAGATTGGCGCTCCGGCGTTGCTCGCGAACCGGAACGGATGGGAGCGTTCGAACCCGGAGACCTTCCGTCCTCACATTCTGTTTATTTCGGAGGCCTACGATGCGTATGGCGGCCGGCCGGAGGGATTTTACGGGGATATTCTGCCTCAGCTCGCAGATCTGGCGCTGGCCACCGGGCGCGAATTGATCGTGAAATTGCACCCGGGGGAAAGTGAACGAGAGCGCAGAGGAATGCTCGATCGAGTGCTCTCTGCCGAGCAAAAAGCGGCCACCCGGGTGGTGAGCGGTGCTCTCACCGAAGATCTTCTTGCTTCGGTATGGTTCGGCGTCACCATACTCTCGACCGTAGCGATGGAGTGCGCGATTCGCGGGATTCCCTGTTTTCTGTGTGCGTGGTTGGAAGCTTGGCCCTATGGATATGTGGAACAATTCATTCGCTTCGGCGTGGGGATTGGTTTGAAGGACCCAAGCGAAATAGGAAACATTCCCCGATACCTGGAGCGGCATGCAGCCCGGGTCGACGTACTCGATAACTGCTGGCAACCGGTTGCGCCGGCCCGCCTGAAAGAATTGCTGACTGCCTCGCAGATGCGTTGCAGCGTGGCGGCGAGATAGCCTCGCGGGCGGAGGCGACTCACAAAAGATGTGAAGCAAGAGACGATTCTAATTCGGGCGGACGCCAACGTTGCGATGGGAACGGGACACGTGATGCGATGCCTCGCCTTGGCACAAGCCTGGCAAGATACGGGCGGAGAAGCTGTGTTTGCCATCGGCGAGGCTCCTTCGGCACTAGAGCAAAGGGTAGTCTCCGAAGGTTTTTCAGTGCTTCGCACGAACGGGCTGCCCGGGAGTTTGGCCGATGCCGCCAGCACGGAGGCTTTGGCGCGCAAGCTGGACGCGGCCTGGGTGGTGGCCGACGGAGACCGTTTTGACGCTGCGTTTCTGGCGAGCGTGCGCGCCTCGGGGCAGTGGATCATTCTGCTTGACGATTTTGCCAGCCGGGAATCATTTCCCGCCGATCTGGTCGTGAATCCGAACCTGGGGACGAACGGCGAAGAATACGGGAACAAAATTGCCGCCGATGCATTACTGCTTGGGCCTTCTTATGTCTTTCTGCGGCGTGAATTCACCTCGGTAGGAACCAAGCGAACCTTTCCTGAAACCGGCCGAAGGATTTTAGTGACCCTGGGAGGAAGCGATCCGGAGAATCTGGCTCCGCAGATGGCGAAGGCGGTGGCAACCATTCCCGGATCTGAGGTGACCGTAGTCGTGGGTCCCGGCTATCAACACGCGATCGATTCAACGAATCATCCGGATGGAGGCTTTGTCGTGGTTCGTAATCCCGCCAACGTGCGCCAGTTTATGGAGAGCGCCGACCTGGCCGTGATTGCGGGGGGAGGAACGTTGTGGGAGCTGCTTTACCTGGGCTGCGCGGTTTTGAGTTACGCCAGAAACCCGGTGCAACAGAGAATCGTCGAAGAATTGGCCAGACGACGCGCCCTCCGGGATCTGGGTGCCACGACGAATTTCGACGCGGCCGAGCTGGCGATGTCTGTTGCTGAACTGATGCGAACGAAAAGTCTGCGAATGCAGATGGCGGAAGCCGGCCAGCAGGTTTTGGACGGCCGGGGTGCGGCGCGGGTGGTGGACGCCATGCGCAACTTCAGGGGCCGCGGGTGAGCACCGTGACGATGGTGGCGATCTCGGGTTCGGAACGCAGCCAGTTCCTCGCAATTGCACGCCAGCATTTTTCGGAGCTCGATTCATCCTTCACCCCTGACGACGACTGGAAGCAACAATATTTTGAGACGATACAATCGAACCCTGGATTTTTTCTCCGCTGGATTTGCCATGACGGGGAAAGGGCGGGTTTCATTTTGTTTGGAATCGAGAAGCACAGATTCCTGCCCCGTAAGACTGGCGTGGTGTATGACCTCTACGTGATGCCAGGGTTTCGCCGGCGAGGAATCGCCAGAGCTTGTGCGGCACAGGCGATCGAAGAGCTGTGGAAGCTCGGTCCTTCGAAGATCCAGCTGGAAGTGATGGAAGGAAACCTAGGGGCGACGGCTTTGTGGGAGTCGTTGGAATTTCGAAAAATAAGTGAACGCTTCGTGTTAGCGAAGGACGGGCGATGAAGATCGCGATCGCACAACCCACCTACCTCCCATGGATGGGATATTTCGACGGTATGGATCAGGTGGATTGTTTTGTGATCCTCGACAGCGTTCAATTCGAGAAGCATTCGTGGCAACAGCGAAATCGGATTAAGACGCCGATCGGCCTGCAGTGGCTGACCGTGCCCGTGGTGTCTCGGGGACGGCTGGGGCAGCGAATCCAGGACGTGGAGATCCCCGCCGGCGATTTTGCCCGGAAGCATTTGCGCGCGATCGAACTCAACTACCGCCGCGCGCCATACTTCGACATTTACTTCCCGCGATTGCTCGAACTGCTTCGGATCGAGGGTGAACGGCTCCCCCTGGTCGATTTGAATCTTCGTCTTATCGAATGGTTTTGCCAGTTGCTCGGTATTCAGACGAGACTGGTACGATCCTCCGATCTCGAGGAAAGTGGCAGGCGTTGCGAGCTTCTGGTGAATCTTTGCCGGCGATTGAATGCCGATTCTTATCTCTCCGCGCTCGGTTCTGCGGGTTACCTTTTGGATGAACTGGATCGATTCTCGGAGGCCGGAATTCAGGTGACATTCCAGCACTATGAACATCCTAGGTACGAGCAGTTGTTCCCTCCTTTCTGCCCTTACGCCTCGGTGCTGGACATAGTTTTCAACGAGGGCGATCGTTCCATGGGGATCATCCGGAGCGGCCGCAGGCCTCCGTTTACGGCCGATCAGGCCGCTGTGGCATCGATGGCGGAGGGGAAGCGGTGACGATGGCCGGGTTCCGGATCGGAGGACGGGAGATCGGACCAAATCAAGCGGTCTACGTCGTGGCCGAGATGTCCGCGAATCATGGTCAGAGTCTCGACGACGCCGTGGCGATCATCCGTGCGGCAAAAGACGCCGGCGCCGACGCGGTGAAGTTGCAGACTTATACGCCGGACACCATCACCATCGACAGCGATCGAGAAGAGTTCCGTATCGGCGGCGGCACAATCTGGGATGGACAAAAGCTGCACGAGCTTTACGGGCAAGCCTACACACCCTGGGAATGGCAGCCGAAGCTCAAACAGGTGGCCGAAGGCCTGGGAATGGATTTGTTCTCGAGTGCCTTTGATGCGACGGCGGTGGACTTTCTGGAGAAGATGAATGTGCCGGCTCACAAAGTTGCGTCGTGCGAACTGGTGGACATTCCGCTGATTCAAAAGATGGCGCGCACCGGCAAGCCGCTGATTCTGTCAACCGGCATGGCGACCGTTGAGGAGATCGAAGAAGCATTGCGAGCGGCGCGCGACGCAGGGTCGAGGCAGATCGCGTTGCTCAAGTGCACCAGCGCTTATCCGGCTCCTGCCGAGGAGATGAACCTGCGAACCATCCCGGAGATGGCGCGGCGATTTAACTTGCCGGTCGGCTTGTCTGACCACACCATGGGAATCGCCGTGCCAGTGGCCGCGGTGGCGTTGGGCGCCTGCATCATTGAAAAACATTTGACACGGTCGCGGGCGACCCCGGGGCCGGATCGTGCGTTTTCTCTCGAACCGCAAGAATTCCGGTGCATGGTGGAGGCGGTGCGAACCGCGGAAAGAGCCTTGGGCGAAGTGAAGTTCGGCGTGAGCGCCAAGGAAAAGGCCAGCCTTGTTTTTCGCAGGTCGCTGTTCGTGGTCGAGGATGTAAAGCCGGGCGATACTTTCACGGCGGCGAATGTGCGCTCGATTCGGCCTGGACATGGCCTGCACCCGCGTCATTTGATGGAAGTGCTGGGCAAGCGCGCTTCGCAAGCAATCAAGCGTGGTACTCCTCTGCGTTGGGAGTACGTGGTCCGATGATGAGCCGCTGGCGGTGAGCCCGATTCTGAAGCTCCCTTCGGCGATCCGGCGTCGGTAACCACGCGAGAGCTGCAGTTGGCGGAGCAGGCTGGCTTTCAGTGTGCCTTCACGAACATTGGAGGTGGCTTCGGGGCGCCTTTGCCGGGGTTCGCGCTGCCCACAGTTCACGTGACGGCGGACATGAACTTGCAGGACGACCAAGCGTCTTATCGTCAGCTTCCCGGGACTCCCGCTGATTGTCTTCCGATCCTCTTATCCTCGTTATTATCTTCTAATCTTCTAATTTTGCGGCGGGTCTCCTTCGTGGGTCGCGGTCTGTTTTACTATCTTCTCTAAACCACTACGGGGAGATGCGTGAGTCTGCGCCTTGAGTTGCGCCGAGAAATTCCTGAGGATCCGAAACTCCTCAGACAGTGGATGGAACTGGCCCTGCGGATGGAGCGGCCTGAGGTTTTCTACACCTGCGAGTGGGCGCTGGCGGTGCAATCCGCCTATCGAGATTCGCTCAAACCATTGTTATTTTTGGCCTACGAGGGAGAGGAGTTGGTGGGAGTTGCCTCTCTTGCAACCGATCCCGCGGAGCAAACTGTAAGCTTTCTTTCCGCTGACACGGCGGACTATTGCGAGTTTCTGAGCTGGCCGCAAAGGCGAGTGGACTTCGTCGATGCCGTTTTCGCCGAAGTGCGTAAGATCGGCGCGACGAGGATCGTGCTGACCAATCTCCCGGTTGATTCAGCGACGACTTCTGCGCTCCGGGGAGCCGCGGGCGAATATGGTTTTCACATGTTTTTTCGGCCAGCTTATGCCTGCGCCCAAGTGGAATTAGGCGCTGGAGAGCGACGCAGAGAGTTGAAAGCGGCCGTGGCTGGTAAGAAAATGCTTCACCGAAAGCTGCGGCTGTTGCAACGCGCGGGCACAGTCACGTATGCGCACCTGCAGGCGCAGGCCGAGATTCAAGCTGCGTTGCCGGCTTTCGCCGAAGCCCACGTAGCGCGCTTCCGGGCCACGCAGCGTCATAGCAGTCTGGCGACGGCGGAGCGCCGGCGTTTCCTCGAGGAACTCGCCAGACGATTTTCCGATTCCGGGTTCGTGACTTTGAGTCTTTTAGCGGTGAATGACGAGCCAGTGGCATGGAACTATGGTTTCCAATTCCAGGGCAGCTGGTTTTGGTATCAGCCGACCTTCGACCCCCGCTGGGAGGAATGCTCTCCGGGGTATTGTCTGCTCGCAAGGATTGTGATTGAGGCGTGCGACCGGGATGGAATGAATCGCGTTGATCTGGGTCTGGGCGCGGAAGGCTACAAAGAACGCTTCGGGAACAGCACCCGGCAGACACTGTACGTTACGGCGACGAAATCCTGGTCTCGTCACTTGACCGAGATTGCAAGGTATCGCGCGGCCCGCCTGCTCACTCAATTCCCGGGGGTTGAATCTCTGGTTCGCGGGATGAGGGGTCGAATTCGCGGAAACTCGGGCTGAACCCGGTTTCGCTCGCTGCGCCACGCGAAGAAACGAAAAAGCGTTTAGACTATCTTTCCAGCCAAGATGACTCGCCTCCAGCATCGGCCCATCACTATCTTTACGCCGTCGGATGGCAGTGCGAGCAATACCAACGCTCAGAATCTGACGGTGAAGGAAGTCGTCGCCCGCCTTCCCCAAGAGCAATTTCATGTGACCATGCTGTGTGAAGGCGATCATCCCGATCCCCGGCTGACGGCGCGAAAGAACACGAGATTGGTGGGATGGCGTAAGCACGGCAACACGGTTCGACTGCTTCGCCATTGTTTGTTTCCCCCTCCCGACATTTATTTCTTTCCCCGCAGCGGTCCCCTGGATCGGATCTTTCTCGATACGCGAAAGCGCATGGGGCTGAGGACCGCACTGATTACCTACATCGTGATGGCGATGGATGAGGTCACCGGAACTGGGTTGGTGGGCCGGTCGGTTCGGGAGGGAGACAGGGTATTTGGCAACTCCAAACATGTGGCGGCGACAATCCGCCGGATGTTCGGGGTGGAAGCCGGTGTCATCTACGACGGGATTGACCGGCGTTACTATTTTGCCGACAAGAATAAAAATAAAGACCAATACGACGGCAGCGATAACGGCAAAGACCAATATCGAGAGCACGGGGGGAATGCTGCCCCCGTCGTGCTCTATGCGGGATCGCTGCAGCCGCGCAAGCGGGTGGAGTTGGTGATCGAGGAGGCTGCGCGATTGCCCGGGATGCAGTTCCGGATCGCGGGCAAGGGACCAACGGAAAAACAGTGTCGCGATCTGGCTCGGCAACGAGGCTGCCGCAACGTATCTTTTCTCGGACACCTCTCGTCGGAAAAGCTGGGTGAGGAAATGCGTCAGGCAGACATTTTTTTCTTTCCCAGCATTCTGGAAGGCAATCCGCAGGTCCTGTTGCAGGCTGGCGCCTGCGGCCTGGCATGCGTTGCCATGGATCGATACCGCTCCGATTATGTGGTCGACGGCAGGACGGGTTTTCTGGCGGGATCGGATGCGGAGCTTTCGAATTGCCTGAACCGGCTGGCCAGCGATGCTCAATTGCGCCGGTCTTTTAGCCAGGCCGCGGTTCGCCACGTGAAGCAGTTTGATTGGGACGAGATCGCCGGAGAGTGGGCAGCCGTATTCCAAGAAGCCGCGGCCAAGCGCCATCCTTACCGCCAACCAAAAGCATCTTGTTTTTTCTGATCACGGAGTATTTCTCACGCATGGTGACGCAAACTTGAGACGATCGAGTGCGCTGGTGCGCTACGGCGGATTCCTTCTGTCGGTGGGAACGGCTCGGGTTGCAGGGCTTTTCATCACATCGATTACCTTCCCGATTCTGGTGCGCCGCCTCGGCGTCGAAACCTACGGACTCTGGAGCTATGTGGTGGCGGTGAGCGCTTTTCTAGACGTCATCGCCAATCCGGGTCTTTCGACGCACATTACGCAACAGATTGCGGCCCGCCGCCACGCTGCCGCCGACCTTCTTCCTGATTTCCTGGCCTTGCGGGGGTTAAGCACCCTGGCTGCGATTGCGGTGCTTATGGTGGTTGCCGGTTTCGAGGTTCGTCCCGACGTACGCTGGTTGTTGCGCTGGTACGGCGTCGGCGAGCTCGTGGTGAGCCTGAGCGGAGCAGACTTCGCATTAACTTCGCTGGAGCTATTTCACCTGCGCTCGGCGCTCACTCTGGTTCAGCAGGCATTGTATGCGGCTGGAATTGTTATGCTGGTAAGGACGCCGAAAGACATCATCTGGCTTCCGGTCAGCATTCTGGCATCGGCCTTGGCCACAAACCTGGCAGGCTGGGTGGTGCTGTGGAACCATGGCTTCCGCCCACCGCTGCGGATCACTCCCAGCCGCTGGCGGACCATCCTGGTGCCGAGCTTCCATTACGCTGCGAGCACCATGATGGCCACGGTTTACCATCGTAGCGGACACCTTGTGGTGCGCTGGTTTCTGGGTGATCACGCTTTGGGCCTGTACGCAGCAGCGGTGCGTTTCGTGGATCTCCTGCGCAACCTAGTCAGCATGACTCTGGGTGTGCTGATGCCGCGCATGGCGCTGGCCGCGCAATCCCGCGCAGGATTGCGACGGCTGGTGCATGCCGCGGTCTCCGCTCTGGCCGTGGTCAGCATACCGCTCACGCTGGGCACGCTTGCCACCGCGCATCTGATGGTGCCCTGGGTACTCGGGGCGAGTTATGCAGATGCAGTTCGCCCGGTGCGCTGGATAGCGATGCACATGCTGGTGGCTCCCGCGGCATCGCTTTTGTCGGGGACGATTCTGTATGCCCTGGGGCGGCACCGCGCGTATCTGGCCTCGGCCTCGGCGGGCGCCGTGACGGCCCTATCGCTCTCCCTGATACTCGTTCGTGGGTTCGGTCTGGCCGGGGTATGCATCGCATTCGTTTTGGGGGAGGCCGCCGTCGGAGCCACTGCCTTCCTGTTAATTCCTCGCGAGCTCCGAGATCTCTGGAAAAACCCCATCATCGCGGTCGCGGCCTTTTCCGGATTGTTCATGGTGGCATCGGTCTGGCTCACGAATGCCTACACGTCCCGGCCGCTAACCGTGGTGGGAGTTGGCGCGGCGGTCTATGCGATCTCCTTAACTTTGTTGGGCAGGAATTTGTTAGTGCGACAATTCGGGGAAGCGAGTTGAGCGCCAAAGCCCATTCGAGAGCGCTGTCGGTGGCGGTCCTGCTTTCCGGGCGAGAGCAGTTCAGCGCCTATTTTGGAGGCGCGCTGGCTCGTTGGACGTACGAAGTTTACAGCCGACTACGCGGCCGCGTAGACGTCACCGTCTTTGGCTTTCCTACCCGGGAAAGGGATCGATTCCCGCTTCGACACGAAACCAGCGAAGTCTGGCGGGCGTGCGAAATCATTGCGGCCATCCCGCTGGCCCGCCGCTACGAAGAAAGTCTATGGCTGCGGGCCCTGTCACGGCGACTGCGGCGATTCGACGCGCTCCACATTCTCAACCGACCGCAATGGGCGCCCGCGCTGCGCAGAATTGGTTATCAGGGATCGATCGTGGTGCACCTGCAAAACGATCATCTGGGGCATTGGTCCGGAGCGGCGCTCGACAAACTGGCTCCGCAGCTAGATGCCCTTGTGGTTTGCAGCGAGTACTTACGACGTACGTTTGCGGAAAGATCTCCCTTGCTCAATGCAAAGTCCTCGGTGGTGTTTAATGGCGCCGACCTGCAATTGTTTCGTCCTCGTGAGGAAGTCCGGGAAAGCAAAACGATTTTCTTCGTGGGCCGCTTTGATCGGCAAAAAGGAGTGCTGCAACTGTTGCAAGCCTATGAACGGGTTCTCGAGGCGCAGCCCGAGGCGAAATTGGTCATTGCCGGCGCTACCGGATTCGGGACGCATCGCGAGACCTCGTACGTGCGGCAGGTGCGAGATCTGGCCGGCTCACTTGAGCAAAAGAAACATGCCCGGATTCAGTTCGCTGGATACCTCGACCACGATAAGGACTTGCCGCTTTGGTTCCAGAGGGCAACCGTGTTTGCGTGCCCGTCGCTCTTCGAGGAACCGTTCGGACTGGTGAATGCGGAGGCGATGGCTTGCGCGACCGCCGTGGTGGGAGCAAATCGAGGCGGGATTCCCGAAGTGCTGGGCGATACGGGTCGACTGATAGATCCGGAAAACATCACGGAATTTGCCAGCGTTCTGTCCGAACTGCTGGCCCGGCCGGAATACTGCCGACAGGCCGGGCAAGCAGGCTACGCACGCTGCCGCAAAATGTTTGATTGGCGCGTCATCGCAGAAAGCTGGATGGCGCGGCTCGAGGGCGTAAGTCGCTGCGGAGCTTCCGCTGGTTAGCTGCTGCGACGACAAAACCCCGGCGCTTTTCTACGGTTCCAAAGCCAGACCGCGCAGGAGATCCTCGCGAACATATACGGCGTCCGCATAGAGGACCCTTCCTCCACGATGGTAGGGGGAAGAGAGCCGGTACAGCCCGAATTCCCTGCTGGACATGAATTGATGAAGTTCCGGGAAGCCGAAGTCGTTTTCGTAGTGCGAGGTAAAGGTGACCTCCAGGATGATGCACTTCGTCTTCCGCAGAGCTTCGTGCGAATTCGAAAGAACTCTCATCTCCGCACCCTGGATATCGAGTTTTAAGATGGAAATCTCCTCCTCACCTGCGACCAAATGGTCGTAGCTGACCGTTCGAACCTCAAGGGTTCCAATCAGGTCCCAGGAATTGGCCAGAAATTCCCCGGTGACGTCGGCCCGTGGTTTCAACAGCGACGACCCGGCGGGATGCCTCAGTTGATGGAAGCCCGCCCTACCCTCGGTCTCTGCCAGCGCGGCATCAACCACCGTCACACAAGGCAGGGCGCCGAATCTGGTTCTGAGCGCGCCAACCAGCCGGGGTTCGCATTCCACAGCGATAACCCGTTTGGGTTTGAAACGGTCGAGCAAGGTCTGGGTCCAGTTTCCGGCGTGGGCACCGGCGTCAACGCAGGTGCGCAATCCTGAAAGGATGGATCTTGGCAACAGATTCAAGCGCGCATCGTCGAGCTCTCTGTAGCGGCGCGGAGACAGAGCAATCCAGCTGGCCTCGACAGAGCCCACCCCGAGGCGGATATACTCATGGCGACGTACAGAGTATTCGCAAATTCCGTGCGGAATTACCAGTTTTGCGAGCTCCTTCAGCGCCATGTCGGATAAAGTTTAGCAGGCAAGCGGTTTTCCCCGGCCACCGATCCAGTTCGTCGGTTCGAGTTGTTTTCTTATCTCCAGGCAGGGAGGCGGTGTCCGGCAGGCCGCGTACGATGGCTTCTCTGCCTCAGGGGAACGTTCACAGCAAACATGCTCGACCTCTTCTTCAGGTCCGTCAAATTCAGGTCCGTCAACCCAAATCCGCAATTTGCGGCTAGGTCGGGCGCGATGCGCCTCGCGCAGCGTTTGCGGGAGTTCCTGGCGTGATTCCAAGGGTGGTGATCGTCACCGAGATTATTGCTCCTTACAGAATTCCGGTTTTCAACGCCCTGGCGGAGAGGACGGAGGTCGATTTTCATGTGATTTTTCTCGCCGAGAGCGATCCCAGTCTGCGGCAGTGGCGTGTGTACAAAGACGAGATCAGATTTGCCTACGACGTGCTGCCTTCGTGGAGGCGGCGCTTCGGTCGATACCATGTCCTGCTCAATCGGGGACTCCTTTCTGCGCTGAACCGACTCCGACCCGATGCCGTATTGTGCGGGGGATACAACTATCTGGCGTCATGGGAGGCGGCGGCTTGGGCGAAGGTCCATGGGGTGCCGCTGCTGCTTTGGTCCGAAAGCACCGTCTTGGACATGCGCCGTGGTCATCCCCTGGTGGAATTCATGAAGGCACGTTTCTTGAGCCTGTGCCAGGCATTCGTGGTGTGTGGCAAGTCGTCGTTTGACTACTTGAGGAAGCTCGGGATCGCGGAAGACAAAATCTTTACCGCTCCCAACGCCGTCGACGCGAATTTATTTTCCACAGCGGCGGAATCGGTGCGACGCCAGGAACTTCAAGTGCGTGCGCGGCGCTCGCTGCCCTCGCGTTACTTCCTTTACGTTGGACGGTTGGTGCAGGCCAAGGGTGTGTATGAAGTGATGGAAGCTTACGCCCAGCTATCCGCGGAAATTCGCTCCGCGGTTGCATTGGTATTTGTGGGAGATGGGCCGGAGCGCACGAAGCTAATGGAGCGCGCCCGAGGAATCTCGCCGGGGACCATCCAGTTCGCTGGTTTTGCCCATCGTGAAGATTTGCCGGAGTTCTACGCCTTGGCCGACGCTTTGATTTTTCCAACTCACACCGACCCCTGGGGCCTGGTGGTGAACGAGGCGATGTTGTGCAGCGTGCCGGTGATTGCCACAACAGTTGCCGGATGCGCCGCGGATCTGATGCAGGATGGCTGGAACGGATTTGTCGTTCCGCCCAAGGATCCGTCGGGTCTCGCCGATGCCATGACGCGCTTGGCCGACGACCCTCGATTGCGAAGGGAAATGGGTGCGAGGAGCAGGGAACGAATCGCGGCCTACTCCCCAACCTCCTGGGCCGAAGGACTGGTAGCCGCAGTGAAGTCGGTGTTCGCCAAGGCACGGTGAAAGTTGTTGACCGGGTAGTATACTGACTCAAACCAACCAGCCGACGACCAGCTACTCGAGCGTTTCGGAGATGCGTCGATGACGGATCCATCAGGGTCACGAACAGAAAATGATTTGCCGTCCAAGGAGCCGTTTGACCGGCAAGTTGGAATCCTCGAGTGCACGCTGCGGGACGGAAGCTATGCGGTGGATTTCAAGTTTACCGAAAACGACACCGCGATTCTGGCGGGAGTTCTGGGCAGGCTCGGTTTTCGTTGGATCGAAGTGGGTCACGGTGTGGGATTGGGAGCCATGAAGGCGGGCAAGGGAACGATGCCGGCCCCCGACGAACGGCTGATCGAAGTTGCCAAGCAAGCCGCCCCTGACTCTCGGATCGGCTGCTTCTTCATTCCCGGAATCGGGACCCTCGAGCAGCTTAAGAGCGCGCGCTCTGCCGGTCTGGATTTTGTTCGCATCGGCTACAACGCCACCGAAATTGAAGACGCTTATCCTTACGTAACCTTGGCCAGGGAATTGGGGCTGAAGGTGTGTCTCAACTTCATGAAGACCTATGCCATCTCGCCCGCCAGGTTTGCCGAGAAGGCTCGCGAGGGCGCGACCGCCGGCGCCGACGTGATCTACTGTGTCGACTCCGCCGGCAGCATGTTTCCCGAAGACGTTCGCAGCTATTTCAGCGCGGCGCGCGAGGCGTGCCCGTGCAGCCTGGGCTTCCACGGGCACAGCAACCTGCAGTTCGCCGTCGCCAACAGCGTGGAAGCGGTTCGCTCCGGCGCCAGCTTTATCGATTCCACTCTGTATGGATTGGGGCGGAGCGCGGGCAACGTTCCCACCGAAATCGCCGTGGCCGTGTTCAGCAATCTTGGATTCGAAACCGGTATCGATCTGTTCGAGGTGATGGATGCGGCGGAAGAATTCATGGGACCGCTGATGTCGCAGATGCAGCTTTATGACATGTTGTCGGTGGCCATGGGATGCAGCCAGTTTCATTCATCGTTCCTTCCGAAGGTCGCTGCCGCCGCGCAACGGCATGGGGTCGAGTTGCGCAGGCTGGTGGTCGCGATGGGTAAACTCGACCCCGTCAACCTCGATGAGGATCGTCTGAACCGGGTGGCTGGCACTTTGCCCAAAGCCACGGCGGCGAAAACGCGGGAGAGGCTGACCTCGTTTTCGGCGCCCGGCATCTCCGCCCACAGCATCAGCAGTTCTCTCTCGGCGGTACGATCGCTGGTCGACGGGATGATCGTTGCGTGTGCGAAGGGCCGCGCCCGGCCGGTGCTGGAGCTGGTCGCATCGGAATCGCGCTCTTCGGAGTTGGTTTTGGCAGACCTGGTGCTTGCCGAAGGCCCGATCGTGCTCGGCCGTGTGGTTTACGGTTCGTTCGAAGTGCTGGAGCAGGTCTTGAAGCTGACCGGAAATAGCGTGGCCCTGTTTTTGAACGACAAGGACGGCGGATCGTGGGGCGCGGAGTGGCCGGCGCAAATCAAAACAATTGTGGGCGAAGAGAGAATTTTGCCGGTGCGGTCCAAGCGGCTGTTCGCCGGCTACGTGGAAGATTTGATGACGGCTACGGCTCAGCGCTATGGTGATTTCAGTCTGCTGATTTACGGCAGTCCGAACCAAGGTCTTTTACGCCATTGCTGCGAGACTTTCACCAATGTTGTGGTGCATGGAGAGTTGGCCGCCGAGGCGCCGCCGAACTGTTGGCAGATGGCGGATTTCTCAGACCGCATGCATTTCGACCTGGGCATCGGCGTAGGGTTGTTTCTTTGTCCGCCAGGCGCGGACGATGCCGCATCGATCGATCAGCTCTTGTTGCCGGAGGCGGTCCTCATCACCGCCGGCCACTTTCCCCGCTTCGAAATGGAGCTTCCGAGCAGAGCGATTCTGCGCCTCGATCCCAATCACGCTTATCGTGGTCAGATGGATCGATGGGTGGCGATTTCGAACTTGATGAAGTCAGCACAACCCCGCACTTTGGCGATGCAATGAGCCAGACCGAGAGCAGCAAGACTGAGACAAAGACCGGCGAGCGAGTGGCGATTCGTGACCGCATCCTGGCGGTGGTGTCGGGCCGCGGGGAGAACGTATGGATCGTGGATGCCAATACAGGCGGGGAAATTACCTACGCGGATTTTCACCGCCGGGCCTGCGCGCTGGCTGCCGAGCTCGGCAGGCGGGGTGCGCGAAAGGGCGATCGGGTTGCAGTCATGGTGCCGAATTGCGTTGAGTTGGCGATCTTTTATTTCGCCTGCATTTATCTCGGAGCCGTCATCGTCCCCATCCATCCGGCACTGGGCAATGGAGAAGTGGAGTTTATCCTGTCGAGTTGCAAGCCTGGGCTCATCGTGACGAGTGCGGCCTGTGCCGACGCGATCAAGAGCCTCCATCATGGTGCGCTGAGACTGATGACGGCGCAGGAAGCGGTTTCCGAGGCCGAAGCGCCGGACCAGATCCGGATCGCAGCGCTCACTGAGGCTCTCGATTTCGCTCCCCTCGAAAACGTGTGCGGCGAAGACCTCGCGGTGATCATGTACACGTCGGGTACCTCGGCGAAGCCCAAAGGGCTGGCGCATACGCTGGGACGAATGTTCCGAAACGCCTCTGCCTTTGCCAGCGCCCAGGGAATTGATCAGGATTCTCGCTTTTATCTGACGCTTTCGATGTCGTACATGGGCGGTCTCTACAACCTGCTGCTTTTGCCTTTTCTCTGCGGCGCCAGTGTGGTGGTGGATCATGTGTTCGACGCGCGATCGAGTCTGCATTTCTGGGAGAAGGCCAGGAACAACCGGGTCAACACGCTTTGGCTGGCGCCCACGGTTTTGTCGATTCTTTTGCGGATGGATCGCGGCCGCAGCGGCGAAGAATTCTGCCGCAGTTCGGTGCGTTCCGCCTTTGTCGGGTTTGCTCCACTTCCCTTGAAAGTGAAAGAAGAATTCGAATCGCGATATGGCGTGCGACTGATCGAGAATTACGGTCTCTCGGAGACCCTGTTTGTCACCGCCGGTTCCCCGCTCGACCGTTTCCAAAACCCTTCCCGCGCGCCCGGTTATGTGGGCGAAGCCCTGCCGGGAATAGGTCTGCGCATCGTCGGCGACGATCAAGAACAAGCCGGCGACGGCATCGACGGGGAAATAGAGATCCTCGCGCCGGATCTGATGGCCGGCTACTTGGACGCCGAAGGTAGGGTTTCGGAAATAGATGCGGCCACCTGGTTTCCCACTGGTGATGTTGGGCATCTTGATGCGCGGGGCTCACTCTTCGTCACCGGACGCAAGAAAGATCTGATCATTCGAGGCGGCGTAAATATAAGTCCGGCCGCCATCGAAGACGCGCTCATGCGCGTGCCGGGCATTGCCGACGTGGCCGTCGTCAGCATTCCGCACGAGCTTTATGGCGAGGATATCGTGGCGGTTCTCAAACTCGACAACGGCGTCGATCTGGAATCGATTTTGGAGTTGGTGCTGGGGCATGCCAAAAGGACTTTGGCGCAACATCAACAACCTGCCCGTTACATCTCGATCGATGAGTTTCCCAGGACCGCGAGCGGCAAGGTGCAGAAGGCCCGCATCCGCGAATTGGTGGCGGAAAAGCTGCACGTAGGAGCGACTTCGACAAGCTTTTCTTTAAAAGGCTCGACTTTGAGTCGACCCACACGGGCGACCGAGAGCGCAGGTGTATCCCGCTGATTGGCTCTCCCACAAGAGTCAGCGCTGAAGATCACGTATGAAAATCATCCTATGAAAATCATCGACCTTTCCTTGCTCATCGAAGAGGGTATGATGACTTTTCCCACGCACTGGCACCCGGTGGTCGAGATAACGATTCTGGGCCGGCACGGGATCGAAGGCCGCGAGACCAGGAAGTTGGTGCTGGGAACGCACCTTGGCACGCATGCCGATGCGCCGCGGCATTTTGTTCCCAACGGCCGGACCATTGATGAGGTGCCGCTCGATGTGCTCATCGGGCCGGCCACCGTGGCGGACTTCACGGGGTGCGTGCCGCTGCAGGAGATCGGCGTTGGCGACCTGGAGCAACGCCTGAGAGAGAAAATTCCGGCGCGCCTGATTCTGCGCACCGGCTGGTCAGAATATTTTGGCAAGATGAAGTTTTACACCGAATATCCGTTTCTATCGGAGGATGCCGCGCGCTGGCTGGTAGAGAAGGGTGTGCGGCTGCTTGCAATGGACACGCCATCGCCGGACAATCCGGCGCATTCGCGGGGAGCTTCGAACGATTCGCCCAATCACAAAGTGCTCCTGGGGGCGGGCGTGGTGCTGGTCGAGTATCTTGCCAATCTCAAAGCGCTCACCGCGACGGAAGTAGAACTCATCGTGATGCCGCTCAAGCTGAAGGGATGCGACGGCTCGCCGGTGCGCTGCGTGGCCATTCAAAATGAACAAGCGTGAAGAGTGCAGGGGGCAAGTTCAGGATTGGCTCACAGAGTGGTTCCTCGCCCGGAACAAGATCGACGCGATTTCGCGGGAAAGGCTCGGCGGCAACCTGCGCGACGCCGACTACTTTGAGGCGGGATGGCTTACTTCCATGGAAGTGGTGGAATTGGTTACCGAAATCGAGCGGCGTTTCGAGATGCAATTTTCCGAAGCCGACTTGCAGGATCCGAGATTTGTTACCATCACCGGTTTAAGCGACCTCGTTCTCGAACGTACGCCGCAGGTCAGTGAGAGCAGATAATCCAGCGTGGCACGGAGACCCTCTCCCCATCCATCCATGGGTCGTGCCGGACACATAGTGGAGAAAGCTATACCAACGAGGCCGCACGTACTCACGCTCACCCCCTTTTATCCGTCTTATGGGGACGAAGTCAGCGGTTGCTTTATTGCCGAGACGCTCGAACAGCTCAAGGCGGAGGGTGTGGCGTCCTCCGTGTTCGCGGTCGATTCCATTTATCATCCCCGCCGAAGATCGAGCCGCCAATATCCCTCCGAATGGATCCGCTATCCCCGGTTGCCAGGAAACTTCGGTCTGGCGGGCGCGGGCGCGTTTCTTGGCGCACGTCTTTTGCGTCGCGTCCGGCAACTCCACCGGCGATCGCCGGTCAGCGTGATCCATGCCCATGCCGCGCTGCCATGCGGGCATGCTGCCGCATTTCTTTCGCGACGATTGGGCATTCCATTTGTGGTTACGATTCACGGTTTGGACGTCTTCAACCGTTGCTTTCAGAACGGGATTGCCGCCTCCTGGCGCCGGCGAGCTTCCCTGCGCGTATACCGAAGTGCGGCCCAGGTTATTTGCATCAGCGAAAAAATCCGGCAATTGCTGTGCGACGGAGCGGGCACGGCAGTCAGGGCTGAAGTCGTCTATAACGGTACCGACCCCGGGAGCTTTCGCCCGGATGGCGTTGACCCAGATTGCTTTAACCCAGATTGCATTGACCCAGATTGCGTTAACCCAGATCGTACTGACCCAGATCGTATGAACCATGGCTCGGACACACGGGAGACGGCGGAAATTCTGGTAGTCGGAAATTTGCTGGCGGGCAAAGGCCACGAGCTTGTTCTGAAGGCGGTTGCCAGACTGAATGATTTGTATCCCCATTTGCAATGTCGCATGATCGGTGCCGGCGCCGATCGAGACCGCTTTGCACGGCTGGCCGGAGAGCTTGGTATAAATGACCGGGTTCATTTTCCCGGGCGGCAACGCCGCAGGGATGTGGCCAAGGCGATGCGCGCCTGCACGATTTTTGTTTTGCCCAGCCGCTACGAAGGGCTCGGCTGTGTTTACCTGGAAGCGATGGCCAGCGGCAAGCCCGCCATCGCCTGCCAGGGCCAGGGCATCGATGAAATCATCCGGCATGGCAGCAACGGGTGGTTGATTCCCGTCGACGGACTCGAGGAACTCGTGCAAGGATTGAAGGTCCTGCTGGGCGATGCCCAACTCCGCGCGCGGATCGGCAGGGCGGCGCGAGAGACCATCCTCGACCGGCTGACATTGGCACACCAGGCTCGGAAGCTGCTGCGAATCTACCAGGAAGTCGCAGGATGACGACGCCGGCGCCCATCCAACCGCAGTCGACTCGTCCAGCTGATCTCGTGGCCCTAGCGGAGAAGGATTTCCTCGAAATCGCAAGCTTCGTCGCCGCTCAGTCGGGCCGAGATCAACCAGTCGTGGAAGCTCATCTGCGCTGGTTCCTGCTCGAAAATCCGGCGCGCCGGCCGGAAGATCCGCTCGGCTTTGGATTGCGCTCTGCCGATCGACTGGTAGGCTCGATCTTGTGCAGCCCGCAAGTTTTTCGCTGCGAAAAAAAAGAGATACGTTTCATGGGTTCGAGCATGTTCTACGTGGATGCCGCTCATCGCGGCGGCGGAGGGCGCATCTTTCTGCAATATTGCCGCCTCGGAAATCGCCACCCTTTGTTTGGAACTTCCGCCAACCTGGAAGCTGCGGCTCTGTGGAAGGCCGCCGGAGCGAGTCCCATCCCCGGCTCCGATTGCGAATTGTTCGGTGTGCTGCGTTGGGCGCCCATCGCCGAAGAGGTCACCCATCGACGCTCCTCCAGCCGCTTGCTTTCACGCCTGGCAGGCAGTCGACTCTCCGGCGTCGCCTCAATGTTTTGTCGGTGGAAGATTGATTCCGTTGCCTTCGACGCCTTGCGCCCGCTGGCATCGGCGGAGGAGGTGAACGATCTTGCGGTGAGGCAGTCGACGATTCACCAGTCCAGCCGAAAGCTCACCGCGGCGCGCGATCTCCCTTATATTCGCTGGCGTTATTTTTCCGGCGGGGATGCTACGACCGAAGTGTTTGGCTTTCAAAGCCATCAGCCGGATAGGCAAGTGCTGTTGGCGGTGAACCAGCGGCTTCGAGGGTATCGAGGGCAAATCAAAACTCTTAACGTGCTCGATGTTTATCCCGAGGTTTCGCCGAATGAGTGGTTACGCATTCTCGGAGCACTCCGGGCCCGATATGGAACAACGGTGGATGCGGTGGTGTTGCGCGGCCAGAATGCGGAGCAGCAGAGAGTGCTGTGCGAAAGGGGCTTTCAGCGCCGCGCATTCGCCGCGCCGAATGGCTGGTTCCTCGATCGATCCAAGCTTCTGCCGACCGAGGATTGGTATCCCGTGCCGGCGGACGGCGACGGTCTGATTTGAAGATGGCACCGGACGACGATGAACTTCAGAAGCTCAGCGCGCGGCCTCCTGATTCGTGCGGCCAGGTTCGTTCGCGTTGACGAGCTTGCGCTTCGCTTCCAAAAACGCAACCGAGGATCGCGGGGTCTCGTGGTCGGAATGCATGAAACTCCTTTGGCGATGGAACAGCGCTTCCGCGAACAGCTGGAGTGGGTTGCGAAGCACTTTACGATCACCAGTCTCGAGGGCTTCGCGAAGCTGTGGGAGCGGCAGTCTGAATCCGAGACCAAGGCCAAGCCCCCGATTTTATTCACTTTTGACGACGGAAGGGAGAGCAATTACACGGTGGCGGCGCCGCTGCTGGAATCCTTCGGTGGACGCGGTGTGTTTTTCGTCGTGCCCGCCTTCGCGGAATGTGCTGCAGACCAGGCTCTCGCGTTTTATCGCAGCCGAATTAATCCCAGCTCCCGCGCCGGCGACGAACGCTGGGAGGACTGGAAGCCGATGAACCCCGCTCAGATTGCGGAGTTGGCGGCGCGGGGCCACTCGATCGGCAATCACACCCTCACGCATCAAAACCTGGCCGGACTGCCCAGCGAAACTTTGGAGCGTGAGATTGGCGACAGCGCCCGCAAACTGGTTGCATGGACAAAGCAACCCGTGATCGCATTCGCCTGGACCTTCGGGTGGGATGCCATCGACGCCAACGCCTGGGAAGTGATTCGGCGCTACCATCGCTTCTGCTTTGCGCCTTGCGCCGGGCTGGTGCATAGCCGCCGCGACCGCCCGGCACTGCTCTGGCGCCGGGAGATCGAGGTGAAGTACTCCTCTGCGGAATACAGATTTCTTTATTCGGGATTGGTGGATGCGTGGTGGAGCACTCGCCGAAGGCGCCTCCACAAAATGTTGCCGGCAGCGCACGATTGAACCAACGACGATTCACTCCAGGATGATTCCCATCTTCATCAACGCGCTCTCGGCCAGTGCGGGCGGAGGCCTCACCTACGTTCGCAACATTTTGCCCTGGCTCGCGCTTCGCAATGACGTGCGCACAACGGTGCTGGTGAGCGAACCGCTGAGGAGCGAGATCGCGGCCTCGGACCGGCTCACGATCGTGCAAAACGAATGGCCTTCCGGTTCCACGAAACGATTCTGGTACGAACAGCGTAGGTTGCCGCAGATCATTCGGGGAAGCGGCGCAAGCGTCCTGTTGTCCACCGGAAATTTTGCGCTTTACCGCTCTCCGGTGCCGCAAATCCTTCTCAGCCGGAACGCTTTGTACACGTCCAAGGATTTTGTGCGCGATTTGCGGGAGCGTGGCGACTATCGTCTGTGGCTTGATACGGAAGCAAAAGCACTTTTCGCCCGATGGTCGGTGCGCTCGGCGGAGTGCACCGTCGCTCCCAGCGCCGCTTTTGCCGCGGAATTGAGGCAGTGGACGGGAAAGGATGTGGTCTCGATCCATCACGGTTTCGATGGCGAAAGTTTTTTCCACGATCCGTCGCCGTTGCCGAAGCGCGTGCTGGAGCAAATCGCTGCCACCGATGGTTCGCTGCGGCTGCTGTTTGTCAGCCACTACAATTACTTCCGAAACTTTGAAACATTGATTCGCGCGATCGCGATCCTGAAAAGACAACTGTACCCGCAAAGCCTCCGGTTGTTGCTCACCTGCAAGCTGAAGTCGGAGGATAATCCGGGGCACTACCACGCCGGCCAAGCGGCGGATTTGGTGCAGAAGCTTGACCTTCAGCATGAGGTGCTGGAGCTCGGCGCGGTGCCCTACCACCTGCTGCACCATGTGTATCGAGCGTGCGATTTCTACGTGACGCCGGCATATGCCGAAACCTTCGCGCATCCCCTGGTCGAGGCGATGGCCAGCGGCCTGCCTGTCATCGCTTCCGACTTAGCCGTGCATCGCGAGATCTGCCGCGACGCCGCTCTGTATTTCCCGCGTTTTTCTCCCGCGGGGTTAGCCGAGCGGATCGTTCAAGCGAGTCAAGCGGCGGAGCAAACGGCGGCCATGCGCCAGGCGGGAATTCAGCGCTCGCGAGACTTCAGCTGGGAGAAGCACGTCGACGAACTGCTCGCTCTGGCCCGCAGCGTCGCCGAAAGGAACCATCACTTCGCGTAAGATCATCTCCACGATCATTTCCACGACTTGAGGGGGCGACGCAAGCGAATGTGCGGAATTGTCGGCATGATTGGTCTCAATGCGCCTGTTCCTGCCAACGTTCTCGAGCGGGCGACCGAATCCCTGGCGCATCGCGGGCCGGATGATAGCGGCACCGTGATTGTTCAGGGTTCGCAGCCTGGCCCGGTTGAAATCGGGTTGGGGAATCGCCGCCTGGCAATCCTGGATTTGTCTCCCCAGGGGCATCAGCCCATGAACGATCCCGCCACCGGAAACTGGATCGTTTACAACGGAGAGGTTTACAACTTCCGTGAAGTGCGCGCCAAGCTGGAGCAGGAGGGGATCGGCTTCAACAGTCTTTCCGACACGGAAGTGATCTTAAAAGCTTATGGGCGCTGGGGTGAGAACTGCCTCGATGAATTTCGCGGGATGTTTGCCTTTGCCATCTGGGATGCGCCGCGGCAGCGGCTGTTTATGGCTCGTGATCCGATGGGAATCAAGCCGCTCTATTACTGCTGTTCGAACCAGTACTTCATGTTTTCTTCGGAAGTACGGACGTTGCTCGGCAGCGATCTGGTGCCGCGCCGCATTGATCCTGCCGGCCTCCTGAGCTACCTCACTTTTGGCTCGCTCTATGATCCGACCACGCTGGTGGAGGGCGTGCGCTCGCTTTCGCCTGGACACCACCTGATCTGGGACAAAGGACAGGTGACCCTGACGCAGTATTGGGATCTGATCGGCTCGGAAGATGTCGACTCGGAGAAAAACCGCGAGGCGTTAGAGATCGACGTCTTTGAGATGCTCGACGAGTCCGTGCGCCTGCAACTGGTGAGCGATGTGCCGGTGGGAGTGTTTCTTTCCGGGGGAATCGATTCCAGCAGTCTGGTGGGGATCCTGCGTCGAAACGGCGTTCAACCCACTACGTTTTCCATCGTTTTCGAGGAAGCCGAGTATTCTGAGGCGGAGTATTCCCGCGCCATCGCTCAGCGGTTTCGCACCGACCATCACGAGATTGCGGTTCGCGGGTCAGACCTGTTTGCCGCGATCGATCCCGCCCTCCAAGCCATGGATCTGCCCACCATCGACGGAGTGAACACCTACTTTGTCGCGGAGAAAACCCGCGCTGCCGGACTAAAGGTTGCCCTTTCCGGACTTGGCGGGGATGAAATGTTTGCCGGCTACTCGAGCTTTCGTACCGTGCCTCGGATGGAACGCTTCGCCGCTCGGCGGGATCGCGTACCCGGCGCAGTGCGCAAGCCTCTCGCCAACCTGTTTGCTCGGCTCGCTCCGTCGAACGATCAGAATCGAAAATTGGCTGCCCTCGCTTGCAATGGCAGAAGCAGGGTTCATCCTTATTTTCTTTCCCGCATGCTGTTCACGCCGCAGCAGCAAGACCAACTGCTGGTGGGGATGGAAACGACATCCGACGCATTCGAGCGTTCGGAAGAATCTCTCGACCAGAACTTGAGCCGCTCTCTGAACCTGGACCCGGTGAACCGCGTTTCCTATCTCGAGGCGCGCTGTTATATGCTCAACACACTGTTGCGAGACTCCGACTTCATGACCATGGCGCACGGCCTGGAGGTGCGCGTACCGTTGATCGATCATCATCTGGCGCAACGAGTGCTGGCCCTGCCGGGGTCGTGGAAGCTGGAGGCGGGCACTCCCAAGCCGCTGTTGGTCAGGGCGCTTGGGGGCCAGCTTCCGGATAAAGTCGTCCACCGGCCGAAGCAAGGTTTTACCCTTCCGTTCGAACCCTGGCTGCGACACGATTTGCGTCCCGTATTGGAAGAGGCATTCAGCAAGATCGGAGACGGCGCGCTGGGTGCGGTGATCAATCGACGGTTCGCCCTCCGCGTGTGGGAGGATTTTCTGGAGGGCCGAACCTCCTGGACGCGCCCGTGGTCCTTGTATGTGCTCGAATGCTGGTGCCAGCGGCACCTTTCGAGCTAAGTCTTTGCGCATGGAAAAGGTCGAAGAAGTTCGCAACCCTGTGAACCCGGTTATCACCGGAAGACTTCCCGTCAGCGTGATTATTCCGGTGCGTAACGAAGCGAAGAATTTGCCGCGCTGTTTGCAGGCGCTGAAAGATGTCGGCCAGGTGCTGGTCGTTGACTCCGAGAGCACCGACGACACGGTCGAGATTGCACGCTCCCACGGAGCCCAGGTCGTGCAGTTTCATTACCCAGGGGGATGGCCCAAAAAGCGGCAGTGGGCGATGACCAACCAGCCGCTTGCCTATGACTGGATTCTCCTGCTCGATGCCGACGAGGTGCTTACCCCGGAACTCTCCGAGGAGATTCGGTCCGCCATTCAGAATCCTGCTTTCGATGGATATTCGATTCTGCTTCGCACCTGGTTTCTCGGTCGAGTTCTCCGCCACGGGGATGTCGGCTTGTGGAAGTTGTCACTATTTCGCCGCGGCAAGGGGCGATTTGAATGCCGCCTGAAAGATCAAGACTCGACGATGGCCGATATGGAAGTGCATGAACACGTCGTTGTCGAAGGCACGACCGCCAGGCTGAAGCATCCTCTGGTTCATCATAATGTGGAGTCCCTCTCGCGTTACATCCAGAAGCATGACGAGTATTCCAACTGGGAGGCTTGCGTGCTGCTGCAGCGCACCGAGGATGCTGACGGGGACTTGCCGCCCTCGCTTCTGGGCACACAGGCTCAGCGACGGCGCTGGCTGAAGCGCAGACTGTTTGCGCTACCGGGTTCTCCCGTGCTGCTTTTCCTGTATCGTTATCTATTGCGGTTCGGCTTCCTGGACGGAGTGCCCGGCCTGATCTATTGTGGCTTCCAGGCGGTTCAGATGTTTCATACCAAGGCTAAGATCTACGAGCGAAAGCGGAATCGCCCTGCATCCTAATCGATAACGGAGCCCGTTCCATCATGTGCGGAATCGCCGGACTGGCCAATTGCGGAGACAGGGAAGTGCTCGCACGGATGACGCAGGTCCAGGCGCATCGCGGTCCCGACGATTTCGGTCTGTGGGAGCGTCGATTTCCGGACGGTTCCTACCTAGGCTTCGGCAGCCGCCGCCTTGCCATTCTTGACCTTTCCGACGACGGCCACATGCCGATGTGCAACGAGGATCGGACGGTCTGGATCACTTACAACGGCGAAATCTATAACTTCGCCGAACTTCGCCGCGAACTGCAAAGCAAAGGCCATCGCTTCGCCTCCAACACCGACACCGAGGTCGTGATTCACCTTTACGAACAAGAGGGGGAGAACTGCGTTCATCGGCTGAAAGGCATGTTCGCTTTTGCCATTTGCGATTTGCGCTCGGGCAGGCCTGAGCTTTTTCTGGCACGCGATCATTTTGGGGTGAAGCCTTTCTACTATGTGCACCGGGGCAGAAAGCTGGCGTTCGCCTCGGAGTTGAAAGCCTTACTCCACGTGCCGGAGGTGGCGCCGGAGCTTGATCTGGAGTCCTTGCATCAGTATCTGACTTTTTTGTGGGTGCCGGATCCCAACACGATGTTTCACGGGATCTCGAAGCTGCCTGCCGGCTGTTGCGCGAGGTTTCGCGACGGTGGGTTGAAAATTCGCCAGTACTGGGATCTGAGTTTTCCCGTGGCCGGTACGAATGACTCGCGATCGGAAGCGGATCTAGCGGACGAGGTCCGCGAGCGCCTTCGGCATTCGGTTGAGCAGCAGATGGTCAGCGACGTTCCAATCGGCGCATTTCTCAGTGCGGGGCTAGATTCTTCGAGCATTGTTGCCCTGATGCGCCGCGCCACCAACCGGCCGGTGCGGACCTATACGATTACGTTCCCGCGCAAGTATCGCGTTGGCGAGACGACGCTCGATGATCCAGACGTGCCAGCGCGACTCGCGCGCCAACTGGGCTGCGAGAACCAGCAGATTGTGGTCGAGCCGGATGTCGCCGATCTGCTGCCTCGATTGAGCTGGCACATGGACGAACCCACCGCCGACCCTGCGATCATCCCTGCCTATCTGGTATGCCGCGAGGCGCGTCAGCAGGCTACGGTTCTGCTCTCCGGCGTCGGTGGCGATGAATTGTTCGCCGGATATCGCAAACACGCCGCGCATCGCTGGGCGGGAGCCTATCAGCGAATTCCCGGCGCGCTGCGCCTTCCGCTCGAGTCGGCCCTGCATGCCTTGCCCAGCCTGCGAGGCACGGCGCTGAAGGGAAGTGTGCGGCTGGCCAAGAAGATGGCGCGAAGCGCGTCGCTCGCTCCCCAAGAACGATTCATCCTCAACTGCACTTACCTCGATCATGCGCAGAAGATGGGTTTGTATTCGGCGGAGATGCAGGAACAACTCCGTGATTCGGATCCCGCGGTTCGCCACCTCGCATGTCTCGAAAAGGTGCGGGACGCCGACTTTCTGAACCAGATGCTTTATCTCGACACCAAGATATTTATGGTGAATCTGAACTTGAACTACAACGACAAAATGAGTATGGCGTCTTCGCTCGAGGTGCGCGTTCCGTTCCTCGACCGTGAACTTGCCGAGTTTGCGGCCTGGAAGATTCCGCCGAATCTCAAGCTGAAAGGATTGTTCCCGCCGGTCACCAAACATATCCTGCGCCGGGCGATGCAGAACCATCTGCCCTCGGAAGTATTGCGCCAGCCGAAAGCCGGCTTCGCAGCTCCAGTCGACTACTGGCTGGCGCACGATTTGAGAGAGATGGTGGACGACTTGCTTTCTGAAACCAACATCCGGAAGCGCGGCTTGTTCCGCCCGGCGGCGGTGCGCCGATTCGTGGACGAGCACCGGAGCGGCGCCGAGGATTGGTCGATGCAGATCTGGCAGGTCCTGACGTTGGAGAACTGGATGCGGATTTTTTTCGACGCTGGAGCACGGCGGAGTGCGGAAGATTTCGGTTATACGCGCGAGGCGGCGACCGCGTGAGAGCGTTCGGTCGATGACCGGTCGAGTCGCCAAGGCGCTGAGTGAGGCGAAGGGCCTGCTGCGCCGGCCCCAGCGCGCGCTCCCCTTGGTCCAGAAACTTGTATTCGACAGACTGCGGATCACGTTCGAGCGGCGGCATCTGTACTCCTACGCCACCACCAGGCGGTCGAGCCAGGATGCATTAAACTCGGCGATGCGATGGATCCTCGATGCCGAACGCGCCGACGGCGGCATTGCGGCCTACTACAGTTTGCTCACGGGATATTCAGCCTCCTACCCGGAGGTTACCGGTTACATCGTTCCGACGCTCTACGATTACGCGCGCGCCTGTCGCCCTGCTCAGGAAGTTGAAAGCGCGGTTGCCGCCGCCGATCGGGCCACGCGCTGGTTGCTTTCGCTGCAATTGCCCGGAGGGGCGTTTCCCGGCGGCCTGCAAGGCTCTCCCGCGCAGCCGTCGGTCTTCAATACGGGTCAAATTCTGCAAGGATTGGTTTGCGCTCATCGGGAAACGAAACGTCCCGAGACGCTGCAAGCGGCCCTGGCTGCCGCCGACTGGCTGATCGAGATGCAGAGCCCGGACGGATCCTGGTCCGGGCCCGGCGCGTATCAGGGTGTCGCCCACACCTACTACAGCATGGTTGCGTGGGCGCTGGCGGAATTCTCCGCGCGGACCGATCTTTCCGCAGACCAACGTTACGCCCGGGCGGCGGAACGGCATCTGGATTGGGTGTTGCTTCATTTCCGGCCGAGTGGCTGGATTGACGGCATCGACTTGCAGGGCCATCCCTACTACTTGCACTTCATCGCTTACGTGCTGCAGGGCGTGCTGGAATGCGCCGTTCTACGCCGACGGAACGACGCCATCCAGGCGGTCGAGAGCTCAGCCTGGGCGCTGCTGCGGAGGTTTGAGACCCACAAATACTTGCCGGGCGCCTACGGGCGGGATTTCAAAGACGCGCGGCGCTTCACTTGTCTTACGGGAAACGCGCAGATGTCGTGCGTGTGGCTGAGGCTGTTTCAGATAACCGATGATCTGCGCTATCTCAATTCCGCGCTTAAGATGAACGAGATGCTCAAGCAACTGATTCCGGCGCGCGGCTCGCGAGGAATCGCCGGGGGCGTGAGCGGTTCGTATCCCGTCTGGGGGTGCTATCAGCCGTTCCGCTATGTCAGTTGGGGATGTAAGTTCTTGGTCGACGCCCTCCTGCTCGAACAGCGCTTTACGCAGTCATTTGAGGCAGCGCCATGCGAGGCATTGCGATGCGCATCGTAGTTCTCGGCTCCAGCCGCTACAGCGAGACCGGATGCGCGATCGCCGCGCGGGTGGCGGAACTGGGATACGCTCCCGTCGGCGCGCTGGTTCTTCGCACTCTGGACTCCGGCACCTTGCTGCGCAAAGTTGGGCAGTGGGGCGTGAGTGGGGCCGCACGCTACGCGCGCACGAAACTGGCTCCCCGTCACGGCGCCGATGTGAGCAATCCTTGTCTGCGTCCGGCGCTCACCCACGGCGGCGTTGTCTTCCGCAGCCTGCGGCAAGTGGCGGCGCGCTATGACTTCCCGATCGCGGCGTGCCGCGATCCCAATGCGCCAAGTTCGATCGCGCGTCTCAGGCAATGGTCGCCGGACCTGATGATCTTCACGGGCGGCAACATTTTGCGGAAGCCGTTGCTCGAGGTACCCCGTCTCGGCGTTCTCAATGTGCACCTGGGTTTGCTGCCCGAGATTCGAGGCATGAGCAGCCCGGAGTGGTCGCTGCTGAATAATGTTCCACCCGGCATCACCGTCCATTACCTGGATGCGGGAATTGATACCGGGCCGATTCTTCAGAGATGGGAGCTTCCCGACGTAAACCGGTCCGAATCGCTCACCGACTTGCGCAACCGACTGATCGCCTTCGGTGTCTCCAAGCTTGGAGATGTAATTACCGCGCTCGATCGCGGCACCATGTCGGCGATGCCGCAAGGCGCTTCCCCTTCCGCTCCTGGCTCCAGCAAAGATAATCAATTCTTCGTGATGCACGAGTGGCTTCAGAGGCGAGCGGCCGACCGTCTGACCCGGGGCCGCCCGACGGCGGTTACGGCGACGGTGAATGGATGACGGATGAGTAAGCTCGGGACCATGTTGCAGGTCGGACGCATCTTCGGTATGCGCGACGGCCTGCTACGCCTCGAATACGAAATCCAGCGGGGCAGCGGCCTGCTGTCGTGGAAGATGCGGTCCGTGCAGGGCTGGGACTCATGGGACCTGCGGCGGATTTCTCCGGGCATTCCCGCAGGAGACCTTTTGGCAGCCCGCCGCAAGGGCGAGCCCAAATTCTTGTTTACCGACGCGCGAACTCTAAGCGCAAATCTCAGAACCATTGTAGGAGTCGGCGGGGAGGAGTCCATCGTCGCCGAGGCGGAGAAAATACTTGCCGGCAGCCTGCCGTTCTTCGGAGAGCTTTCTTTCGCTTCCGGTTTCCCGCCCCAGTGGTTCCGTCATCCGGTCACCGGCCAAAGTGTTTCCCCGCAGCAATCGTGGACCCAGATGCGTTTTGCTGCGCCTGACGATCTCGACCTGAAAGTTGTTCTCGAGCCTTCGCGGTTTTTGTTCGCCTACCTCCTGGTTCGCGCCTACGCTCTCAGCGGCGACGAGCGTTGGCCCCGCGCTTTCTGGAGCGCGATTGAGGATTGGGCCCAGCATAGCCCGCCCATGACCGGTCCGCTATGGATTTGCGGGCAAGAGTGCTCGTTACGCATCCTGGCCTTGTCTTTCGCGCTGCAGGGGTTCATTCATTCGCCCTCGACGACGGGTGACCGGGTTGCGTTGCTGGTTTCAATGATCGCCGCCCATGCCTGGCGTACGGCGCAGACCCTCGACTATGCGCGATCTCAGCGCAGCAATCATTTGATCAGCGAGGCCGTCGGTCTCTGGACGGCGGGCACGCTCTATCCAGAATTGAGGGAAGCGAAGATATGGCAGAACCTGGGCGCGCACCTTTTGCGCGAGGCGGTTCTCGATCAGATCGCACCCGGGGGAGCTTCGCAGCAGCATTCATTCAACTACCAGCGCATGATTCTCCATCTGCTGCTGTGGACATTGCGGCTAGCAGAGATTCACGATGCACCGCTTCACACAGATATTCGCTCGCGCACGGTCGCCGCTTTCGATTTCATGCGCGCCTGGGTTGATCCGGTCAGCGGATGGGCGCCGAACTACGGGTCCGATGATGGCAGCCTGATCCTGCCGCTGGCTCTTGCCTCGTATCGCGATTTTCGTCCGCTGCTGCGCTTGGGTGCTGTAGTTCTTGATCGTCCTTCCGTGCCACCCGGACCCTGGGATGAAGCTGCGCTGTGGTTTGGCGTGAAGCCTGCGGAAAAACCTGCGGCGAAGCAAGCCTATGAACCGGCATTTTCCTCGGATGATGCCGGATATTTTCGTCTTGGAGACCAGAACTCATGGGCCCTGATTCGTGCCGGACGCTATACCCGCCGGCCCTTTCAGGCAGATCAGTTGCACGTGGATTTGTGGTGGCAGGGAATCAATGTGGCCCGCGATCCCGGAACCTATCTGTACAACGGCCCTCCGCCGTGGACGAATGGCCTCGCGAGTACGGCCGTCCATAACACCGTGACGGTCGATCATCGCGACCAGATGCGGCGGGCTGGCCGCTTTCTTTGGGTCGACTGGGCCCAAGCCTCGGGCCGCGTGTATTCTTCCTTCCATAACGCCCCAGCGGACCGATTTGAGGGTGAGCATGATGGCTACAGGAGTCTCGGCGTAAAGCATCGCCGCACCGTTCAATGGCTGGCTGGCACAGGCTGGGCGATTGTCGATGACGTTGAGGGAGGCGGCAGGCACGACCTGCGGCTGCATTGGCTGGCCGCCGACCTGCCTTACGAAGTCTCTGACTCGCGGTTCGAAGTCCGGTTCGCCACGGACCAGCCCGCCTCGGACAAGTTCGCTTCGCACCAGCTTCTTCGCTGGAGTATCTTTGCCTCTGTGCCGGGGAGCGCCGCCATCGTGCGCGCCGGAAGACAGGTCTGGCCGGGTTTACATAAACCACCGGCGGCGGAAGTGTCCGACTCCGACGCGCGGTTGCTTGGTTGGGAGGCGCCCACGTATGGTGATCTGCAGCTTGCGGTTTCGTTGATTTATGAGACTCGATCGGAATTGCCGGTTCGGTTCGTGACCGTACTTCTCACCGACGAATCCTCGAGAGTTGATTCGGCAGAGGGCCAGATCGTCATTCTAAGCAACACCGGAGAGAACGAACCGGCGAACGAGTCCGAGGTTTATCGAGTGCAACTTATGCCGGAAAAGACGATGGACCCTGCGCGAATGCGGCCATCCCCAGCGAGCGTAGCGAGAATATGAAACAGGTTTTCCAAAATGCCCGCAACGCGGAAATTACCGTCGCCGAGGTTCCATCTCCGAAATTGCTGCCGGGATGCGCGCTGATTCGCACCGCGGCTTCTCTGGTCTCGGCCGGCACGGAGCGGGCTTCTTCCGAGTTCGCCAGCAAGAACCTGTTGCAAAAGGCGAAAATGCGTCCCGATCTCGTGCGTGACGTTCTCAGCAAAATCAGCCGCGACGGGCTGGTGGCGACCGTGTCCGCGGTGCGTACACGGCTCGATCAACCCGCGGCCCTCGGATACAGTAGTGCCGGAACCGTCGTGGCCGTCGGTGAAGGCGTCGTCGACATCAATCCCGGCGACCGCGTGGCGTGCGCCGGCGCAGGTCACGCGGTGCACGCCGAGTTTGCTTGCATTCCGCGAATGCTGGTGGCGCGCCTGCCCGCAGCAGTCGGATTTGACGAAGCCTCTTTCACCACCCTCGGAGCGGTGGCGCTTCACGGTGTGCGCAACGCCGATGTGAAGCTGGGCGAGGTCGTGGCCGTCATTGGCCTGGGCCTGCTGGGACAATTGACCGTGCAGATCCTGAAGGCGGCCGGATGCGCTGTTCTTGGAATGGATATCTCGAAAGAGAGGGCGGACTTGGCTTTGCGGCTGGGAGCGGATGCGGTGAGCACTTCGTCTTCCGGCTTCCAGGAATTGTGCTTGCAGTACTCTGCCGGGCACGGGGTCGACTCGGTGCTCATCACCGCGCAAACCGCGAGCAATGATCCCGTGAACCTCGCCGGAGTGGTAGCGCGGAATCGTGCCGTCGTGGTTGCGGTGGGAACGGTGGCCATGGACATCCCACGCAGATCTTTCTACGACAAAGAACTCGACTTCCGCATTTCCCGTTCCTACGGCCCGGGACGATATGACGCAGCTTTCGAACAAAAAGGAATCGACTATCCCATCGGCTACGTGCGTTGGACCGAAACCCGGAACATGGAGGCTTTTCTCAAGCTTCTCGCGGATCGCAAACTCGATCTGCATTCCTTAATCACGCATCGTTTTCCGATCGCGCGGGCTAACGCCGCCTATGACCTGATCACAGGCAGAACGCATGAGCCATTTCTTGGAGTACTGATCGCGTACCCCGATTTTGCGGAGGAGACTCCGCGCCTGCCGGTTACGACGAGTGAGCGCGATCGGAAGAGTCGGCAGGCCGTACGCATCGGTCTTCTTGGCGCCGGCAACTTTGCTCTCGGCATTCTGCTACCGGCGATCCGGCAGGTTGGCAGCGTGGAAATGGTCATCGCTGGCGCCGCCACCGGACCGCATGCCCGGCACGCCGCCGAAAAATTTGGCTTTCGCTCCTGCAGCACGAACGAGCGAGAGATTCTTGAAAACCCGGCGGTCAACACGATCGTCATCGCCACCCGCCACAACCTGCACGCCAGCCAGGTGATAACCGCGCTCTATTCCGGCAAACACGTCTTCTGCGAAAAACCTCTCTGCCTCAATGAAGCCGAACTCGGCGAAATCGCTTCCTCCCATGGCCTCCAAACGGGCCATCGGCGGCTTCTCATGGTCGGGTTCAATCGCCGCTTTGCTCCCATGGCTGTCCGCATGAAGGATTTTCTAAAAGAAGTGCATGAACCGCTGGCGCTTCACTATCGCGTGAACGCAGGCTTTCTGGACGCCGATCACTGGCTGCACGATCCTCGGCAGGGTGGAGGCCGCATTCTGGGCGAGGTTTGCCACTTTGTCGATTTCCTGTGTTTTCTGACGAGCTCGTCCCCGGTTGAAGTTGAGACTCGCAGCTTGCCGAATCCCGGCCAGTACAGCAACGACAATGTCGTTTGCACCTTACGCTTCGCCAATGGTTCGCAAGGCACGATCAGCTACTTCGCCAATGGCGATCGATCGTTCTCCAAGGAGCGAATCGAAGTGTTCGGTGGAAGCCAGGTCGCGGTGCTGGAAGATTTTCGCCGCCTCGAATTGGTGCGCGCCGGCAAGAAGCGCGTGGTTCGCTCCCCGCTTCGGCAGGACAAAGGACATCGCGGCGAATGGGAAGCCTTCGTGACTGCAATTCGAACCGGCGCAGAGTCCCCAATCCCGTTCCATGAAATCGTGACCACCATGCGGGCGACGTTCGCGCTCGAGCAGTCCCGCGGTCTGGGACAGCCAGTCGCGGTCAAAGAGCTTGGCTCGGACAATCACCCCGCCGAAGCCGCCGGCTTGGATCGAGCTTCTTGAATTCGTGTTCCCTGTCGCATGAGAATTCTTTATGTTTCGCAATACTTTCCCCCGGAGATGGGCGCCCCGGCGGCCCGAGCGGCCGAATTGTCGAGGCACTGGGCTCTGCAAGGACATGAGGTTACTGTGCTCACCGGATTTCCAAATCATCCCACCGGAGTTGTGCCGCCCGAATATCGCGGCGAACTCCGCCGCTTGGTGGTTCGGGAACGGAGCGACGGCGTCAACGTAGTTCGTACCTGGCTTCTTCCTTTTCCCAACCGGAAAGCGCACGAGCGAATCCTGAACTACAGCTCGTTTTGTGCCTCAGCGGCGACTACGGGTCTTTTTCTATCGCCGCCAGACCTCGTGATTGCGACCTCACCGCAATTGCTGGTTGCACTCTCCGGGTGGTGGCTGGCGAAGTGCAAGCGCGTGCCTTTTGTCTTCGAAGTCCGGGATCTCTGGCCGGAGTCGCTGGCCGCCGTCGGCATGGGCAAGGAGAATTCGCTGTTGTATCGGGCTTTATCGAAGATTGCGGGTTTCTTGTATCGGCAATGCGATCACGTGGTCGTGGTCACTCCCGCTTTCGAGGATCATCTGGTCGAGCACTGGCAGGTGCCTCGAGAAAAAATTTCGGTGATCGAGAACGGTGTCGAGACTCAACTTTTCGCGCCAACCGCACCCGCCGATATGAGGAGGAAATTGGGGATCGACGAGAAGTTTGTCGTCTCCTATATCGGCACCATGGGAATGGCACACGGTCTCGAGACCGTCCTCGAAGCCGCGGCTCAATTGCGCGAGCACTCCCCCGAGATTCTTTTCTTATTGCTGGGCGAAGGCTCGGAGAAGGAACGGCTCGCTCTGCTGGCCGGAGAGCGTGGTCTGAGCAACGTACGTTTTCTCGACCAGAAGCCTCGGGAGAAGATTCCCGCCTACATTTGCGCTTCCGACGTCTGCCTGGTGTTGCTCAAGAAAAATGAACTGTTCAAGACGGTCCTGCCTTCCAAGATGTTGGAATTCATGTCGTGCGGGCGCGCCGTCATTCTGGGGGTGGATGGTCAAGCCCGCGGAATTCTTGAGGAAGCCCGGGGCGGTCTGGCGATCGATCCGGAGAATGCTCGAGCTCTGGCGAACGCCATTTGTCTTCTCGCGTCCAATCGGAAAATGGCTGAGGCAATGGGACAGGAGGCGAGGGAATACATCGTGCGAAACTTTTCCCGCCAGCAAACCGCCGAGAGATACATTCGCGTGCTCGAACGGATGTTGAACTTGCCGCAGCCTCCCGCGACCAAGGTTGCCGCTTAATCTCTGCCTGACTAGGGATGGGCGGCGATGACCGTCAGTCCGGTTGCGGCGGCGATTGCTGCCGAAACGCCTTGCTGCGCCGCAACCCGGGCGCCGCTGAGCGGCACGAAGAGAATGTCGTCGCCTTGCAGTGTTATGTCGGGAGCTTTTGCCTCCAGCATCCTCTTCAACGGGACTCGCGTTTCGGTCATTCCCGCCGGGCCCTTGCGGATGATGCGGACTCCGCCGATCTTGGCCGTGTGATTGGGGCCGCCGGCCAGGGCCAGAGCCTGCAGCACGGTCAGGCTGCCGTTATCCACGAGCAAACCGGCGGGATGGCCCACGTCCCCCACCACATAAATAATCGGAGCTCGCGGCACGGTGATCGTGTCTCCGGGAAGAATCGCGATATCGTCTTGCGGGTCGTCAGCCAGATTCCGCGGCAGTTCCACGTTGATTGGCCCGTTCGGGCTGTGGGAGCGGATGATGCTCACCTTGCGTCCAGCCGCCGCCGTAAATCCCCCGGCCACCGAAATCAGATCGTATAGCCTGCGTTCCCCGAGCGCCGGGTAAATTCCGGGTTTCCCCACTTCCCCGAGCACGGTTACCCCCTGCGATGGCGATTCGTCGAGAAAGATCGTAACGTGCGCGCTGCGGACAAATCCACCGTCCTCCAACCTTTTCCGGATCAACCCCTGCGCCTCTTCCACCGTGAGATCGGCTACGTGAACATAGTCAATCAGCGGAAGGTAAATGTCCCCGGAATTGCCGACTCTTGCTTTGGTGGACAATTCCGGCACGTTATAAACCCCGATCTCGATCAAATCGCCGGGTCCCAGTCGCACACGGGAAGAAGCGTCATCCGCCATTGAACTTTGATCCTGAGCGGCCTTCGCGCCGTTGGAGTGATTGGGCGTCGTTCCGATCGCCGCCTCGGACAGAGATCGCGCTGCCGGTAATGCCGGAACGGAGTTGCCGGTGGAAGATGCCGCAGGTTGCTGCTGCGATTCAGCTCCGAATGCCAGACCGAAAACCACGATCACAACGAGCGCGAACAGGCTAGCGAAGCCGACAACACCGCATCTGCCGAACTCCATTCAAAAGCCTCTGATGGAAGAAGGATCGCTGAAGAGTTTAGCACAGGGTGCAGATCCAGAATGGATCGCTTTTTTGCTTGATTCATCTCCCCAGACATCTTTTCCACAGATTTTTCACCGAGGGGAATTGAAACCCGCAGCGTCCGGCTGCTAGATTCGTTTTAACCCTCAGACAAACGGAACCTTTTAACTTACTACCAACCTGCGGTGGCTGCTGCCATACTTGACGGTCGGACGAGGATGCAAGTCTTCGACGCTGGTGACCAGAAGACAAGGATGGAGGCTCGTTGACGGTAGTTATTTTTGCGATTTTCTCCCTATCGCTGGTCTTTTCGCTGGTCTTCACTCGTTATGTTCGGGATTTTTCACTCCGGCACGGGTGGGTTGCCGAGCCCTCGCACGAGAGGCACCTCCACGCCAAAGCTCTGCCACGACTGGGCGGCGTTGCAATTTTTATTGCCTTTTCCCTGAGCCTAGCGACCGCCGCTGTTCCGGCGCGTTACATTCCCGCTCTGCACGCGGCGTTTTCCCTGAAGACTCTTCTGACGATCCTGGTTCCGGCTTCGATGGTCTTCCTGCTTGGGGTTTACGACGACGTTTATAGCGTTGGGCCTTACGTCAAGTTCGCGGTGCAGTCTCTGGCCGCTGCCATGCTGTTCATGGGCGGTTTGCGGATTCTCAATATTCCGGTGCTCTTCGGCACCCATCAGCTGCCCTGGTTTGTCGGCCTGCCGTTTACCATCCTGTGGGTTCTGGCCATCACCAACGCCTTCAACCTCATCGATGGATTGGACGGCCTGGCAGCCGGTTCCGCCCTGTTCTCAACTCTGGTTGCGTTCGTGGTCGCGCTCCTGAACGGTTACTCTCTGGTCACAGTCATGGCCATTGCCCTGGCCGGTGCGATCCTCGGCTTTTTACGTTACAACTTCAACCCGGCAACCATCTTTCTAGGAGACTCCGGCAGTCTCTTTATCGGATTTCTGCTGAGCGCTCTGGCTCTTGAGGGAGCACAAAAATCTCCGACCATTGTTGCAGTGGCGATTCCGGTGGTTTCCTTCGGCCTGCCGATTTTGGAGACTTCGCTTTCGATCCTTCGCCGCTTGATCAGTGGACGCCCTGTCTTCACCGCCGACCGCGAGCACATTCATCACAAACTGCTGCAGCACGGACTCACCCACCGTCAGGTCGTGGTGGTGCTTTACGGGGTTTCCGCCGTATTCGCGCTGCTCAGCCTGTTCTTGCTCTGGCCCACTGGCAGCTCTCTGGGCCTGGTTTTGGCCGTGCTCGGTACCGGTATCTGGATCGGAGTGCAGCGCCTGGGATATCTCGAACTGGGTGAACTGGCTCGCGTTGCCCAACGCACCTTCGACCAACGCCAGATCGTCATCAACAATCTTGCGATCCGAAGAGCCACCGAGGAGCTCAAAGTCGCGCACAGTTACGAGCAGGTTCTGCGTGTTCTTGAGGCCGCCTTTGCGTCCAACGATTTCGACGGGTTTGATGTCCGGT
>Ga0181525_10000395_pt1 | contig 38338 bp, 37 predicted proteins | sample PEATcosm2014_Bin_48_FD_121100 | JGI IMG/M metagenome (GOLD analysis project Ga0181525, IMG submission 121100) | Peatland microbial communities from MTU Mesocosm Facility, Houghton, MI, USA - PEATcosm2014_Bin06_10_metaG | ecosystem: Environmental > Terrestrial > Soil > Wetlands > Peat | place... | reverse complement strand
TGGATTATTCCCACAACGGGATGACCGCTCATTGAAAGTGCCATTTTCGCACACTCCGTCTTGAATGGTTGTCGTTTCCCTATGCAGGAGCAAAACTCTTGCCAGTTGTCTCCTGGTGGCTAGTCGCGCTCATCGTTTTCGCTATTGCGATGCCCGAAACCGCTGAACAATAGAATGTCCGTTTTTGGCCCCTTGCGGGTCACTTGGTGCAGCGCAAGCAAATGTCGGCCTTCAGGGTAATAACGGAAGTCACTGCCGGATGCGTCAAACGACGCTCCTGATCCGTGTGAGACAAGGCCTAATAATGTTTGCGCGTACTTTAAGCGCGGTGCTCGTTCAATCACTGGGTTATGGCTTGAACCATCGCCAGCACCGCAGCTTCCTGGTTTAAACCGCTCTCCCGTACAAGCGTTCGCCATGTGAAGAAGCTCAGGGCGAGATGCAGCATCACGCGGTGCCTGTTGGTCAACGTTTTCCCAAGCACCTCGTAGTAAGTTGTCATTCGCGGCCCATACTTGAGCGCCGCGATCTCTCTCGTCAAAGCGTGATATTCGGCATCGCGTAAGGCGCATGCGACGAGACCGGCATTGCGCTCATACCAGTCATAAATCGCGCGCAGGCCGACGCGCAATCGTTCGCGCGGGCTTTTGATTGCACGCCAGGCTTCCGCGTCTGGTAGAGGGTCGCGCTCAAATGCAAGCCCCGAACAGGCGAGGTAGAGACTTCGCTCGTCGGGGAAGTGGGCATAAAGGGTGTGCCTTTGAACGCCAGCTCGCTCAGCCACCATACTGATGGTGGTACGCCCAGGACCTAAGATGCTGTGCAGGTCGACTGCCGCTTCCACGATCCTTCGCCGAGTATTTGCCTGGTGCTCGGCGCGACGCTTAAGGGTGTATGGCCGCTTCATTTTTTCACTGCACCCTTATGTGCATTCAATATTGACAGGGCTTTAAAGTTAGCTACACATGCATGTGTCGCCAAATTGCCCTCTGGAGGATACATCAACATGAATAGTGCATCGGCTGTGGTCCTCATTGGGTTGACGCTGTGGACGCTGGTCCTCCTTATCCTGATGGAGGCGCTGCGGACGCGCTACGTCGTGACAAAGGTCGTCGCGGCAAACGAATTTCGACCGGACAATTCCAATCTCTCGCCGTTCATGCAACGGCTCGCACGCGCACACGCAAATTGCATCGAGAACTTGCCAATTTTTGGCGTTCTCTTGATCACCGCGCTCCTCACCAATCGAGCCGGGATCACAAACCCTTTAGCCCCGTGGCTGCTGGCCGCTCGCCTAATCCAATCCTGCGTCCATCTCACGTCGCTTAGCGTCGCCGCGGTGAATGTTCGGTTTGTGGCGTTCGCCGTGCAAATCGCAATTGCTGTGTACTGGGCATTCGCTTTGCTTCTGAGCTAGCGATTTTGCTTAAAATGAGTTCACGTCTGAAATTGGCCCTCAGCGACGCTTTCGGAATGTCCGCGAAACGGTCGCTATCGGGAGACTAGCGGACATTCCGTGATCCGCAATTGCTGTGCGAGATTTATGAGTTCACGTCCTAGTTCACCCGCACGGTTCCCAAAGGATGTGGGTATAAGCGTCAGCCGCACTATAACGGGGCGGACGCGGATAATCGGGCTGTGCAACGCAGATCATCGCGGTCATTTCCCGCCGCGCGCGAAGGCGAACAGCAAACCGGCGACGAGGATAACCGCGCCAAGGAGCGCCGCGATCTCGCTGAGCCGGCCGGGCGCCATCACCGTCAGGACCGCCAGCGCGGAGAGGCCGATGTTGACGGCGAACACCCATCCGACAATCTCGGTGACAGCAAAGCCGCGGTCAGTGGCGCGCTGATAAAAATGCATGCGGTGCGCCTGCCAGATCATCTCGCCGTACGCGAGGCGTCGGAGCAGCGTAACGGTCGCGTCGGCGAGATAATAGAGCGGCAGCACGATAGCCGCCACGAGATGCCCGCGCGCTGCCAGCATCAAGAGGAGCCAGCCGAGCAACAAGCCGATCGGCAAACTGCCGACGTCGCCAAGAAAGAGCCTGGCGACCGGCCGGTTGAAATAGGCAAAGCCGATCATGGCGCCGCCGAGCGCCAGCGCCGCAACGAGAGCCTGCGGCGGCAATTCGCCCAACGCTCCGATCGCCACCAGCGCGCCCGTGATCGGGACGACCTCGACGACGGTCATCCAGTCGAGGCCGTCCATGAAATTGACGAGATTGACGAACCAGAGGCCGCCCGCCACCAGCAGGACGCGCTCGATCCACCACGGCAAATACGGCACGACCCGCAATTCCGCCGGCAGTGCGTAAATCACCAGCGCGACGGCAAAAGCCTGCAGCAACAATCGCGGGACGACGGCAATCGGACGGATGTCGTCGGCGGCTCCAACGCAGGCGATCAAGATGACGGCGCCGAAGACGGCGCGCAGCTCGCCCTGCATGCTCCAGGCCGCGGAAAAATACCAAGCGAGGCAGGTGGTGACGATGGCTGCGGCAACGACCGCAATTCCTCCGCCTTGCGGGGTTGGCGTCGCGTGCGACGACCGGGCGTTCGGTTTCGCCAGGGCATAGCGTTTGAGCCACGGGTATAATACGGCAATCAGCCCCGCGCACAGCGCGGCGGCAAAGACGATCCACGCGATTGCCGCGACGACGCCGATCCCGCCGCTCATTGAGCAAATCCGCCGGTCATGCGACTACCGGATAATGGGCTGACGGCCTGACGGCAAGCGATAGAGCCTGACGGGACACGATGGCGAAGATCCTCTTTTTGGTCACGGAAGACTGGTTTTTTGCTTCGCATTTCGGGCCGATCGTCAAAGCCGCGCGTGACTGCTCGCTTGACGTGGTCGTTGCCACCCGCGTCGATCGCCACCGCCAGGTGCTGGAACAGCGCGGCTGTCGGGTCGTTCCCTTGCCGGTCCGCCGCCAAAAGCTAGGGCCGATCGCACTCGTGCGCGAACTCGCCGCGATCACGCGGCTGATCCGGTCCGAGCGGCCCGACATCGTTCATTGTATTGCGCTGCGGATGGTTTTCTTGGGCGGCATTGCGTGCCGCATCACCGGTGTGCGGAGACTTGTTCTGGATGTGCCAGGGCTCGGCACGCTCTGGTCCAACGCAGATACCGGCAGTGTCGGTGGGCGGGCGCTCGTGCGCTGGCTCGTGCGCTGGCTGGTGGCCGGCGGCGCCTGCATGGTTTTTGAAAACCATGAGGATCCGAAGGAGCTCGGTTTCGAGCCGGATGCGGCCAATGTCACGGTCATTGCGGGATCGGGCGTCGATCCGGCGGCGTTCCAGCCAACTCCGGAACCTTCGGCGCCGCCGGTCAAATTCGCCGTGGTGTCACGCATGCTGCGGACGAAAGGAATTGCCGAGGCGGTTGCTGCAACGCGCCTGGTGCGCGCGGAAGGCGCCGCAATCGAACTTCACTTGTTCGGCACTCCGGACCTGGGCAATCGCGATTCCTGCACCGAAGCCGAGCTGCGCGCCTGGTCGGCCGAGCCTGGCATCCATTGGCACGGCCGGACCGATAACGTGGCACAGGTTTGGCGCGATCATCACGTGGCGATGCTGTTGACCACCTACCGGGAAGGCATGCCGCGCGCGCTGGCCGAGGCGGCGGCCGCCGGGCGGCCGATCATCACCACTGACGTCCCGGGCTGCCGGGAGATCGTGCGCGACGGCATCGAAGGTTTTCTGGTTGCGCCGCGCCAGTCCGAGGCCGCCGCGGTCGCGCTGAGACGGCTTGCCACCGACCAGCCGCTGCGGCGGCGCATGGGCGACGCGGCGCACGCCCGGTTCCGGCAAGGGTTCACCGAGGCGGATGTCCGAGAAAAGATCGGCGGACTTTATCGAGCGTTGGCCTCTACCGCGACCCGGTCGCCGCAGTCGTAGCACAGGTGCGAACCAGCGTTTGCTACTTCGCAGCTACGGCTCGGTGAGAGATGCGACCGCGCCTAGTTTTGTGACAGGATCCATTTCCACGCATCGCTTACCTGAATATCCAGCTCTGATCGGGCAGGCGTCCAGCCAAGCAAAGCACGCGCCCGCTCGGCGGAGCCGACCAGTATTGGTGGATCGCCGGGTCGGCGGTTTGCCAGCTCAACCGAAATGCCGCGGCCGCACACACGTTCCGCCGCAGCGATCACGTCTCTGACCGAATATCCTTTGGTGTTTGCAAGATTGAGCGCGGTACTCTCGCCGCCGGACATAAGATGACCGAGCGCGCGGACGTGGGCATCGGCGATGTCGCTGACATGGACGTAATCGCGAACGCACGTACCGTCGGGTGTATCGTAGTCGGTGCCATAGATTTGAATCGAGGTACCACTGCGCGCTGCCGCAAGGATGCGCGGGATCAGGTGGGGTTCGGGATCATGCAGCTCGCCAATTTCGTTGTCGGGGTCAGAACCGCCAGCATTGAAATAACGTAGGGCAATCCACGGCAACTGACGCGCTTTGCCAAGGTCGGCGAGCATGCACTCGACGACAAGCTTGGAAACTCCGTAGGGGTTAATGGGTCTCTGCGGATGGTCTTCGGCAATGGGAATTCGCTCGGGCAGACCATAAGTCGCGCATGTCGATGAGAAAACAAACGGCAGCGGCTTGAAGTCAATCAGCGCTTGCAGAAGCGCGATGCTGCCCGCCACGTTGTTGCGATAATAGACCAGGGGAATTTCGACGGACTCACCGACGTAGGCATAGGCAGCAAAGTGCATGACGGCGGCCGGCTGGTGGAGTTCGAGAACATCCCTTACGCGACTGACGTCGGCGATATCGCCAACCTCCAACGGACCCCATTTCACCGCTTCGCGATGGCCACGGGAAAGATTGTCATAGGTGACCGGCAGGTATCCTGCCTGCGCCAGCGCTTTGCACGCATGGCTGCCGATGAACCCTGCACCGCCGGTGACGAGAATATTCAAGATTGCCTCAATCGGACGGATTTCAGTCTTTTTTACGGGGGTGGCGCGTTTACGGGGGTGGCGCGCGGGTCTTCCCAGGTGCAGGCGGGGAAGGCTTCTTTGCAGGAAATGTCGCGCCGATAGGGCAATCTTTGTCAAAATAAGAGATCGCGCATCCGGGAAAGATAGTCCCTATTGCCTTCCTTCCATCTTCTCCTCCAGGACAAATATTCTGCTTAATGACCTTATCTGGACAAACAACGCAGTAGTCGCTGTCGGCAAAAAACCCTAAGAATCCGCAGTTTGCGGAGGCGCTTTCGGTTAGTGCGAATGTCAGGCCGAATAGCGCTAGCGCGTAAATCACCGTGCGCATTGATCGACTTCCTTCCTGACCCTGCAGTTTTGGCGGAGTGCCGCATGATGAATAAAAGTGGACGCTGATCCGTTCAATGCAACGCTTGCAGTTCGACGGGCGTAGGCCGTCCAATCGTACCTGTCGTGATATCGAAAGGCACATAATTTTGCGGACCGCAATTATCGATCTGCAGTGCTAGGCGCGCTTCGGTGACGGAATTATCGCGTCTTATGTATAGCGCGTAGTAATAACCGCGAAACTCGTCTCGAAAACGAACGCACGCCAGCCAACTCCACCCGGTCATAGAACGTACCCACCTCAGATCCGAAATCTCGTAGCCAGTGTACGGGACGGCGGCGTGGGCCGAAAACAGCGGGCACGGCGTTAGAATGATGCTTGGGTCTTTGCTTTTGATTTCATCAACAGTCGGCGTGATTCCGACCTCTCTCCTGTGGCACGTTCCCGTTGCATAGCGGGCGACAATGCGCCCGTAGTCCGGCGTGATCGCGGGCTGGGAGGGATTAGCTTCGGGGAGCGCCGCGCAGGATGTCAAAACCGCTAGCACCGACGTCACTATCAGCAATGTCCAAACGACTGATCGAGCGTGAACAGATTTTGACGGCGTTAGCATGGGCTGTCCCATCATACGGTACACGCTGCTACGATCGACTACGCATTTTCCCGCCACGCCTGCTCGTCGCCGCGATACTATGCGAGATCAGAAAGGCATTATATTTCAATGCCTTGATGGCCCATAAGGCTAATGTTCATTTGATGAACAAGGCGCTTGACGTTCACGGGATGAACAAGCTACCGCTGTTTGGCTCGGGGGTTCGTATGCTTGAGGCTGCCCAAGGCGACAAGCCGGACGATTCACGCATTCTGCTTGGCCTTTTGAATTCGGTTGAGCGCGATGGCGGGCAGTCGCAACGGCGGCTGGGATCGGAACTCGGCATCGCGCTCGGTTTGGTGAACGCCTACCTCAAAAGGTGCGTGAAAAAAGGGCTAATCAAGGTCACGCAGGCGCCCGCCCGGCGCTACGTCTACTATCTGACGCCGCAGGGGTTTGCCGAGAAGTCGCGACTCACTGTGGAGTATCTTTCGTACTCTTTCAGTTTCTTTCGCGAAGCGAAGGCCGACTGCGACGTCGCGTTAAAGGCGGCCGTCGATGGCGGCTTTACCCGGATCGTTCTAGTCGGCATTTCCGATCTGGCAGAGATCGCCATGATCTGCGCGCCGGAAAACGGGGTCAAACTGGTCGCTGTGGTCGATGGCGTCGCTAAGCGCGCGCAATTCGTCGGGATACCGGTGGTTCAATCGTTCGATCAGATCGTTGGCGCCTTTGACGCCGCACTGATCACCGAAATGCAGGAAACCGAGGAGACGCTGGAGCGCGTGACCGCGCTGATCGGCAGCGAGCGAACCTTCATGCCGATGCTTCTGGGGTCGCGAACGCGAAAGGTGAGCGAGGTGGCATCGTGACGATGTCGGAAATTCCCTGGCATGTGGTGCAAACGCATGCCCACGCCGAGGCCAAAGCGCAATTGCACCTGACGCGGCAGGGCTTCGAGACATATTTACCGCGCTATCTCAAGCGCCGGCGTCACGCGCGCCGCGTTGAAACGGTGGCTTCACCGCTTTATCCCCGCTATTTGTTCGTCAGCTTCGATACCGCCATCCACCGCTGGCGCGCGATCCAATCCACCGTCGGCGTCGCGCGGCTCGTTTGCAATGGCGACCGGCCGGCATCGATCGACGGCTCGATCATCGGCGGCCTGAAGGGTCGCGAGAGCGAGCAAGGCTTCATCCAGCTTGAGCAGCGGCCGCGCTTTGCCGTCGGTGACAAGGTGCGCGTGCGCGAAGGCGTTTTTTGCGACTGCCTCGGGCTGTTCGAAAGCGTCGGCGACCGCGAGCGCGTGACTATTCTCCTCGATTTGCTCGGCCGCAAGGTACGTGTGGTTCTGGACGAGGATTTCGTCGCGGCCGCATGAGCGGTTCGCGAGGATTGGCGGCCCGATCGGGAGACAGCTGTGTCACCCGAAGTGCGGTAGCGTGCGCGCACGCAACGAACGCCCAAAAAAATTAATGCAGACAAATACATCCAACGGCAGCGTGCTGGAGCCCTCCATGCCTTCGCCGGCAGCTGCCGGCGAGCCGTCGCCTTCGATCTCCGTGATCATGCCGAATTACAATCATGGCAAATGGCTGGCGCGGGCTCTTGATGCGCTGCTGTCGCAGGCGACCCGCTCGATGGAGATCGTGCTGATCGACGATGGCTCGACCGACAACAGCTGCGAAGTGATCGCAGATTTCTGCAGGCGTTATGATTGCGTCCGATTGATCCAGCATGACGTCAACCTCGGTGCGTACGCCGCCGTTCGGTCCGGCATCGCCGCGGCGCGCGGCGAGTTTTTGCTATTCGCCGCCGCCGACGATTTCATCCTTCCGGGGCTGGTGACACGAGCTGAAGCCGCATTGCGCGCCCATCCAGAAGCGGCGTTTTACTGTTCCGAGGTGGCGTTGTTTGACCGTGCCGGGCGTATGGTCGGTTATCGGCCAGTCACGCTGCCGCGCTCGACCGATGGTTACATGTCGCCCGCCGAAGTACGGCGAGAAATAAGGCGCACGGATAACTGGTTCGTCAGCCCGAGCGCTGTCTATCGGCGGCAGTTCTTGGCTGATATCGGCTACTTCGATGAGTCGCTTGGCACTCTGTGCGACGGCTTGGCGCTGCGATTGCTGGCGTTCAGGCATGGCTTCTATTTCGACGCCAGTGTGCGTGCTGTCTGGATGGTCGACCCGGCCAGCGTCTCCGCGCGAACCTCCCTGTCGGTGACTGAGGGCCGCCGGGTCATCGAGCAGGGTGGGCTCTGGATCACTCGACATTTTCCCACTGATGTTCGCGACGTGTACCGGAAACTCTTTGAGCGACGTTTGCGCTTCAATATGGCGCGCCATCAACTAATCTGGCAAAGCGGTCCACCCGAGACCGACCGCATTAGCGATCTCTTGGAATTGAGTCCGCGGGGACGGCAATTGCTCGGATTTCTTGGTCGCGTCCCGCTCGCGGGCTCCTTGTTGGTTCTCACTTTCACGACTTTGCGCATGCGCCCAACGAGCATGGTCGCGTTGCTGAAAGCTTGGTGGCGTGTGCGGGTGGTACAACGGCGGGAGCGAAATGCCTTGAAGCGCAATCTCGCGCACGCCTGCAGTCGCGGTCTTGCGCTGCCTGAGCCAAGTTGATGCAGCAACTTTCAGCACTTAACATTCCTCAGAGTGGGCCGGAAATGTCGCCCCTTGATGTCGCGCTCGTCGACGTCGTTGCCGGTGTAAAAGAGGTGCAAATTTGGGGGCGTCTTGGTTGGCGGGAAACCAAACTGCGTTATCGGCGCACCGTGTTCGGGCCATTCTGGAGCACGCTCAGCCTAGCCGTGTTTGTCGTTGCGCTGGGCCTAGTTTGGTCCAACCTGTGGCAGCAAGACCCTAAGACCTATCTGCCCTTCTTGACCTCCGGGATGCTTTCTTGGGTTCTTTTCTCGAGCATGGCCAATGAAGGGTGCACGACCGTTATATCTTACGAGGCACTCATTAAGCAGCTGCGCATCTCATATACGCTGCTCGGCTGCGCTATTGTCTGGCGCAACCTCATTGTCTTCTTCCATAACCTCGTCATCTACGTTTTCGTCTGCATCTATGCGGGGCTTTCCGTTAGCTGGGCAATGCTGCTTGTAGTTCCGGGATTGGCGATTCTCACCCTTAACGGGCTTTGGATTGCCGTTTTGCTTGGTGCGCTTTGTGCGCGCTTTCGCGACATTCAGCAACTCGTTGGCAGCTTGTTGCAGATTTCGTTGTTTCTAACGCCGATTTTCTGGTCGGTGGATCAATTGAAGGGTAAAGCGTCGGTCTTGGCGGAATTCAATCCACTCTATCATCTCATAGCCATCGTCCGCGATCCGTTGCTCGGAAACATGCCTGATCCGCTGCATTGGATCGTTGCCGTAATTGTAGCGATTCTTGGCTGGGCGCTGACAATCCAAGTGATGAGCAAGCTCCGCCATCGCATTGTCTATTGGCTTTAGCGGCGGTGCAATTTGGCTGAGATTCAACTCAATAACGTGGTGGCGGAGTTCCCGATTTACGGAGCTCAACCGAGCCTGCGCAAAGCGCTATTTGGCCGCGTTGGAGGAGTGCTGCAACATAATGATGGCTTTGGAAAGCGCGTGATTATTCGAGCGCTGGACAATGTATCGCTGACGATACGGCATGGTGATCAGCTTGGCATTCTCGGCCACAACGGTGCCGGTAAATCGACCATGCTTCGCGTATTGGCCGGAATTTATCAGCCGAGCGAAGGGTCGATTCGCATCGAGGGTCAGGTTTCGCCGCTGTTCAATGTATCCCCCGGATTATCCCACGACGACACCGGGTACGAGAACATCGTGACCTGTGGCCTATTACTTGGCATGAGCCGCGATGAGATCGAACAAAAATTGCCCGAGATCGAGGCGTTCACCGAGCTCAACGAGTATCTTTCGCTTCCGGTGCGCACTTACTCGACCGGCATGTTGGTGCGGCTTGGCTTTGCCATCGCCACCGCGATCGATCCGGAAATCCTGCTACTCGATGAGGGGCTCGGCGCGGGCGACGCGCGTTTTGCAACACGCGCGGCCGATCGGGTGCGAGCGCTGATTGATCGCTCCAGCATCATGGTGCTCGCCTCGCACTCGGAGGTATTGATTCGACAAATGTGCAAACGTGCTATTTTACTCGACCGTGGGCGTATCCTGGCCGACGGACCGACGGCAGACGTGCTCGAATTCTACGCGCGCACGAACAAGCGGGCGTCTGAACCGATTCGCCCCGCGCCAACCGAATCGTCTGCTCAAACCGATCGGCCGGTGGTGACGCCGGTCTAAATCGTGAGCATCACGAATCTGCGTCAATACCAACAACAACCCGAGGAAACATGGACATCGTCAAACACGTCAAGATATTCGCTGACGGCGCCGATTTGGCCGGCATATTGGCGCTTTACAAGAATCCGCTGGTCAAAGGGTTCACCACCAATCCGACCCTCATGCGCAAGGCCGGCATCGAAGACTATGAGGCATTCGCACACCAGCTGGTGGCGGCGATCCCCGATCGCCCGATTTCATTCGAGGTCTTCGCCGACGACTTCGATGAGATGATCGCACAGGGTCGCGTCATCGCGTCGTGGGGACGCAACGTCAATGTCAAGATTCCGGTGACCACCACGAAAGGCGCGTTCACCGGCGCGGTCATCAGCACGCTCGCCAACGCCGGCGTGATCGTCAACGTCACCGCGCTGATGACTGCCGAACAGGTGAAGCAGGTGGCCCAGTGCCTGGCTTCGAACGTGCCGGCCATCGTCTCGGTCTTTGCCGGCCGCGTCGCCGATACCGGGCGCGATCCGATTCCTTTGATGCAGGCTTCGCTCAAGGCGCTCGCCGGCCGCCCCAAGGCGGAACTCCTCTGGGCCAGCCCGCGCGAGCTTCTCAATATCTTCCAGGCCGACGAGATCGGTTGCCACATCATCACCGTCAGTCACGACGTGCTGGCCAAGCTCTCGCTCATCGGCAAGAACCTTGACGAATATTCACTCGAGACCGTGAAGATGTTTTATCGCGATGCCACGGCGGCGGGTTTCCGGATAGCGGTGCCGGCACGCCGGGCGGCGTCCTGAACCGCCGGCATCCGCGACCAAAACCTCGAAATCTGGGTGAAGAAGGGAATGTCCAACAAGTTTTCGTGGGTATTCGTCACCGGCGGCGCGGGTTATATCGGCTCCGTGTTCATTCCGCGGCTGCTCGAGCGCGGCTACAAGGTGACGAGCTACGATATCTCCTATTACGGCGACAATTTTCTACCCAAGAGTAATCCGAACCTTAAGGTCATCCGCGGTGACATCCGCGACGCTGCCAAGCTTGCCGGCGCGGTCGCGGGTCACGACGCTTTCATCAGCCTGGCGTGCATTTCCAACGACGCCAGCTTCGAGCTCGACGAGAAACTGTCGACCTCGGTCAATCTCGACGCCTTCGAGCCGATGGTGCTGGCCGCGAAGAAAGCGGGCGTACGGCGCTTTATCTTTGCGTCATCGAGTTCCGTTTATGGCGTCTCCGACCAGCCGAACGTGACCGAGGATCATCCGCTCGTTCCGCTAACGCTCTACAACAAATACAAGGGGATGTGCGAGCCGCTCCTGTTCAGGCACACCGACCCGCGCTTCGTCGGCGTGGTTTTTCGGCCGGCGACAGTTTGCGGTTATGCGCCCCGGCAGCGCTTCGATCTCAGCGTCAATATTTTGACCAATCACGCCATCAACAACGGCAAGATCACCGTCTTTGGCGGGGAGCAGATGCGTCCTAATCTGCACATTCTCGACTATTGCGACGCCGTCCAGGTTTTGCTCGACGCGCCCGATGAGAAAATCGCCAACGAAATTTTCAACGTCGGCTATCAGAACATGTCGATCATGGACATTGCGCTAATGGTCAAGCGCGTCGTCCAGGAGGAGTTTGCGGAAAAAGGCGATATCGGCATCGTCACCACGCCGAGCGACGACAAGCGGTCCTATCACATCAATTCCGACAAGGTACGGCGCGTGCTCGGCTATGCGCCCAAGCGCACGATCGAAGAAGCCGTGCGCGATCTCTGCCGTGCTTTCAAGGACGGCAGACTGCCCAATTCCATGGCGGACGACGTTTATTACAACGTCCGCCGGATGAAGAATCTGCAGGCGGCATGAGCGAACGCGTCAGTGTCGTCACCGGCGGCGCCGGTTTTATCGGCAGCCACATGGTCGATCTGTTGCTCGCTCACGGGCATCGCGTGCGCGTGATCGACAGCCTCGTGGGCGGCCGGGAGGCAAATCTCACGCAACACGGCAATAATCCGAAGTTGACTCTGGAGCTCCGCGACATTCTCGGTCTCGATGCCGATGACACGCTGTTTCGAAACGCCGACTTTGTCTTCCACTTTGCCGGCATCGGCGACATCGTGCCGTCGATCGAGCGCCCGACCGATTACATGGATACCAACGTGCAAGGCACCGTGCGCGTGCTGGAATGCGCGCGGGCGGCGAAAGTAAAAAAATTCGTCTATGCAGCGTCATCGTCCTGCTACGGGATCGCCGCGGTGCCAACTCGCGAAGACCACGCGATCGCGCCGGAGCATCCCTATGCGCTGAGCAAATATCAGGGCGAGATGGCGGTTCTGCACTGGCAGCAAGTTTACCGTCTGCCGGCAAATTCCATCCGTATTTTCAACGCCTATGGTCCGCGCGTGCGCACCACCGGCGCGTATGGCGCCGTGTTCGGCGTGTTCTTCAAGCAGAAACTATCGGGCAAGCCGTTCACCGTGATCGGCGACGGCACCCAGCGGCGCGACTTTCTCTACGTGACGGATGTAGCGACAGCGTTTCTGCGGGCGGCCGAAAGCGATTTCAGCGGGCAGGTTTGGAATCTGGGCGCTGGCAATCCGCAGAGCGTGAACCGGTTGGTGGAGCAGCTCGGCGGGCCGGTGGTGCACATTCCGAAGCGTCCGGGTGAGCCCGATTGCACCTGGGCCGACATCGGCAAGATCCAGCGCGACCTTGGCTGGAAGCCGGTCGTACCGTTCGATCAGGGCGTCGGACGCATGATCGAGGACATCGAGCTGTGGCGCGATGCGCCGCTATGGGATCCACAATCGATCGCCATCGCAACGAAAACCTGGTTTGAGTATCTGGGACGGGAGGCCTGACGCCGTGGAGTCGTTTGGCAGTCATTACAAGCACAAGATCAAGACGGCAGAAGAGATCGCCGCGTTGGTTGGCGATCCGCCACGCAAGCGCAAGGTGATCATGTGTCACGGCGTCTTCGACGTCGTGCATCCAGGACACCTTCGCCATTTGCTCTATGCCAAGAGCAAAGCGAACGTCTTGATCGCAAGCCTCACCGCGGATCAACACATCTCCAAGGGCCGCTATCGGCCGCACGTGCCGCAAGATCTTCGCGCGATCAATCTCGCGGCGTTCGAAATGGTCGATTACGTCATCATCGATGCCGAACCGACGCCGCTGAAGAATCTTGCGCTGATCAAGCCGGACATTTTTGCCAAGGGCTATGAATATCAAGCGAGTGGCCTGCCGCTGAAGACGCAGGAAGAATTGGACGTGATCCGCAGCTATGGTGGCGACATCATTTTTACGCCCGGCGATTACGTCTTCTCATCAAGCCAATTGATCGAGGCAGCGCCGCCGCTACTGCGGGTCGAAAAGCTGATGACGCTGATGGAAAGCGCCAATCTGACCTTCGACAAGCTTCGCCACGTGCTCGATTCGCTGGGCGGTCAGCGGGTGCATGTCGTTGGCGATACCATCGTCGACACGTTCACCTACACGACCATGATTGGCGGCCAGACCAAGACGCCGACCGTGAGTGTCCTCTTCGAGAAAAAGGTGGACTATATCGGTGGTGCCGGCGTCGTCGCCGAGCATCTGCGCGCCGCCGGTGCCGACGTCGCTTTCTCGACCGTCCTCGGTGACGATCCGCTCAAGGACTTCGTGTTGCAGGGCTTGAGCAAATCTGGGGTTGAGTGCAAGCCGGTCATCGACCGCACACGGCCGACCACCAACAAGAATGCGATCATCTCCGGCGGTTATCGCCTTCTGAAGGTCGATACGCTCGACAACCGTTCCATTTCCGACGAGATCGTACTCAATCTTGCCAAGTCGATCGCCATCGACAAGGCCGAAGCGCTGGTGTTCAGCGACTTTCGCCACGGGGTGTTCAATCGCCGCACCATTCCGACGCTCACCGATGCTATCCCGGCGTGGAAGTACAAAGTGGCCGACAGCCAGGTGGCGAGCCGCTGGGGCAATATCACCGAATTCCGCGGCTTTGATCTGATCACGCCCAACGAGCGTGAGGCCCGGTTTGCGCTCGGCGATCAGGACTCAGGCGTGCGTCCGCTCGCCTCGAGTCTGTATGACGCCGCGCAATGCAAAACGCTGATCCTCAAGCTCGGCGACAAGGGCGTGCTGACCTGCCGGCACGCCGATCATCAGGCGCTCGATTCGTTCTTCGTGGTGGACAGCTTTGCCGACCGGTTGGTCGACGGTGTCGGCGCTGGCGACGCGCTCCTTGCCTATGCCACGCTCAGCATGCTGGCGAGCAAATGCGAGTTCACCGCCACCATCATCGGCACTCTTGCAGCCGCCTGCGAATGCGAGAAAGACGGCAATGTGCCGATCAACGTGGAAGACGTCCATCACAAGCTCGACGCGGTCGAGCGCGAAGCGAAGTTCGACTGACGCTTGATGCGCGTTGTTGTCGTCGGGCTCGGCGTCCAGGGCCACAAGCGCCGGCGCTTTGCGGGGAGCGATTATGTTTGTTCCATCGATGTCACCAATCCGGATGCCGATTTCCGCGATTTGCCCGCTGTTCCCCTCGACACGTTCGATGCAGCGCTTCTTTGTGTGCCGGATGCCGCCAAAGTCGGGCTGCTCGAATATCTGGTGGCGCACGGCAAGCATGCGCTGATCGAAAAGCCGCTGGTGGCGGAGAACGACGGCGTACTGGCTCGCCTTCAGGACGAGGCACGCGCGGCCGGCGTGGTCTTCTACGTCGCCTACAATCACCGCTTCGAGCCGCATTTCGTGCGCATGCGGGATCTGGTCAAATCCGGCGCGCTCGGCGACATTTATCGCTGCCGCATGTTTTACGGCAACGGCACGGCGCGGCTGGTGCGCGATTCGGCCTGGCGCGATCAGGGCGTCGGCGTGCTCGACGATCTCGGCTCGCACATGCTCGACACCGCGCGGTTCTGGTTCGGCGACGTCGGCGATCACTTCTCCATCGTCTCGGCCGCCAACTTTGAAAATCGCAGTCCCGACCATGTGGTCTTCGCGGCGCCTCACGGGAAGCCGCAACTCGAATTCGAGATGACGCTATTGAGCTGGCGCAATCACTTCACCTGCGATGTCATCGCCGAGAAAGGCAGCGCGCATATCAGTTCGCTCTGCAAGTGGGGGCCGTCCGAATTCATCCGTCGCGAACGGGTGCTGCCAAGCGGGCGTCCGGCCGAGTACCCGGTCACGCTTGTGCAGGACGATCCGACTTGGGCGCTGGAGTACGAGCACTTCAAAACGTTGTGCCGCGAGAGGGCGCCGACCGACTTGTCGAACGACATCTGGCTTAATCGCGTGCTCCGCAAGCTCGGCGCCGAGGCGACGGAAATCGCGCCGGCATGAAGAAACCGGTCATCGGCTATGCCGGAATGACCCATCTCGGCCTCGTTTCGGCGGCCGGGGCGGCAGGGCAGGGCTTCCGCACGGTCGCATTCGATCCGGATACGGCCCTGATCGAACGGCTGCGGCGCGGCGATCTGCCGGTGAGCGAGCCGGGTCTGCCGGAACTGATAGGCCGGCATAAGAGCGAACTTTCATTCAGCGCAGACGATGCCACGCTCGGCGAATGCGACCTCATTTACGTCGCCGTCGACGTGCCGACCGACGATCGCGGACAGAGCAATCTCGCGCCGGTCAAGGCGATGGTGGAGCGGGTACGCCACAGTCTTTCCGATCAAGCGCTGTTGGTCGTGCTGTCGCAGGTGCCGCCGGGATTTACCCGCGCTCTCCCGGTCCCGCCGGCGCAACTTTACTATCAGGTCGAAACGCTCGTGTTCGGACGCGCGGTCGAGCGCGCCGGCAGGCCCGAGCGCTTCATCGTCGGTTGCGCCGATCCGCGTCGACCATTGGCGCCGGCGCTGAAGGAGTTTCTCGCATCGTTTTCCTGTCCGATTCTGCCGATGGCCTATGAAAGCGCCGAACTCGCCAAGATCAGCATTAATTTCTGCCTGGTCGCCTCGATTACCGTCGCCAATACGCTCGCGGAGATTTGCGAGCAGGTCGGCGCCGACTGGTCCGACATCGCCCCTGCGCTCAAGCTCGACAAACGGATCGGACAGGGCGCCTATCTCAGCCCCGGGCTCGGTATTGCCGGCGGCAATCTGGAGCGCGATTTGCGGACCATTGTGCAGATCGGCGAAACAAAAAAAACCGACGTCGGCGTGGTGAAGGCGTGGCTCGCCAATTCCGCCCATCGCAAGGATTGGACCTGGCAGGTGCTGCAAAGCCAGGCCCTCAACGCCAACCCTCATGCCAGAATCGCGGTGCTCGGGCTCGCCTATAAAGAGAATACCCATTCGACCAAAAACTCCCCCTCGCTGGCGCTTTTGGAGCACTTACGCGGGGCCCTGGTGACCGTGCACGATCCGGTGGTGCCCGCTTCGGTCGCGCCGCGGACGATCGCCGCAACCGATCCGCTTGCGGCCGCGACCGGCGCCGACGTGGTGGTGATCGCTACACCTTGGCCGCAATACCGCGCGCTTAAGCCTGCCGATCTGGCGCGGGTCATGAAAGGCCGCGCCATCCTCGATCCGTATCGCGTGCTCGACGGTCAGGCTTGCGCGGCCGCGGGCCTGACCTATCACACCCTCGGCAGACCGCCGCTCGCGCCGGCGGCGTGACGACCAATTTCATGTTGCGTCACCGTCATTCGTCACCCGCAGCACCTACGCGGACCGTCGTCCTCGGGTCGGGCGGATTTATCGGCGGAGCGATTGTGCGCAAGCTCTCCGCTGGCGGCCGCGCCATTCTCGGACTGGGCCGCATAGAGCTTGACCTCCTCGCCGACGGCGCGGCGGCGCGGCTCGCTTCCGCCCTTCAGGCCGATGACGCGCTGGTTGTCGTCTCAGCGCGGGCCCCGTGCAAGACGCCGGCCATGATGCTGGAAAACATCCGCATGATGGCGTCGGTATGCGAAGCGCTCGCGGAGCGGCCCGTCGCGCATCTCGTCTATATTAGCTCGGATGCGGTTTATGCGGACGGCCCGCTGCCGCTGACCGAAGCTTCGCCGGCGGCGCCGACCAGTCTGCACGGCGCCATGCATCTCGCGCGCGAGCAGATGCTGCTCACTGCCGCTGGTGCGACGCCGCTTGCCATCCTGCGCCCGACGCTCGTTTATGGCGCGGGCGATCCTCACAACGGTTACGGTCCGAACCGATTCCGCCGCCAGGCAAGTCGCGGCGAGACGATTATTCTGTTCGGCGAAGGCGAGGAACGACGCGACCATGTCGATGTCGACGATATCGCCGAGGTCGTGCGCCTGGTGCTCGATCATCGTTCCGCGGGCGTACTGAATATCGCAACCGGCACCGTCGCCAGTTTTCGCGATCTTGCCGAAAAATCGGTCGCACTGGCAGCGCGGCAGGTTGCGATCAAAAGTTCCCCCCGCAACGGACCGATGCCGCACAACGGCTATCGTCCATTCGATCCGGCGGCGACCTTCCAGGCGTTCCCCGGCTTTCGCTACACCGCGATCGATGCCGGACTTGCGCGCGCGCAGCACCAGGAATTCGGCTGATGCCGCACGTCGAGCTATTGCGCGCTTTGCCGAAAACCAAGCGCAACATCCGAAAGCGCGCAGACGCCAAGGATCCGAACGTCATCGCTGTCGCTAAACAGTACGGCCAGATGTACTGGGACGGGCCGCGTGAATACGGCTATGGCGGTTATCGCGATGACGGTCGCTGGCATCCGGTGGCACGCGACATCATCGCGCGCTACGGGCTGCGGGCCGGCATGCGCGTACTCGATGTGGGCTGTGGCAAAGGCTTTCTGGTCAAGGCGCTGTTGAGCGAATGTCCAGGCCTCGAGGCGTTCGGCCTCGACATTTCCCGCTATGCGCTGATGCACTGCTCGCCGGAGGTGATCGGCCGCATTCATCTCGGCAGCGCCGATGATATACCGTTTCCGGACGGCTCGTTTGATTGCGTGGTTTCGCTCAACACTATTCATAATTTTCCGCGGCCGCGGGCGGTCGTCGCCATGCGCGAAATCCAGCGGTTGAGCCATGGGCGCGCTTTCGTGCAAGTCGACTCGTATCTGACGCCCCAGCAGAAGGAAATCTTCGAAAGCTGGGTGTTGACGGCGGAATTTCACGATTATCCCGACGGCTGGCTGAAGGTCTTTGCCGAAGCCAGCTACACCGGCGACTATGACTGGACGATCATCGAGTAGCTGGCGCAGGCGTAGTCGAGTGGTGGGGATGGCGACGAACGATAGCGGAGTAATGTCAACGGAAGCTCTTCCGGGTGTACAAGCGTTGCGCGCATTGGCAGCAGCCGCGGTGCTGCTCGCTCACACCGGCGGGGAATTCCAGCTGCATCTTTCGCTACCTCCGTTGGTGCCCGCCTTCATCAACGGCGCCGCCGGCGTCGATCTGTTTTTCATCATTTCCGGCTTCGTGATGGTCTATTCGTCCGAGCGATTGTTCGGACGCAGTGGCGCTTTTGGCGTCTTCCTGACGCGGCGCATCATCCGGATTGTTCCCCTCTACTGGGTCATGACGTCGGTGATGTTGGTCTGGGTTCTGGCCAGAGGTTTCGCGGCGTCGGACGCTAGCCCAACGCTTGCGTTGGCCTCCTATCTCTTTGTTCCTTATACGCGACCTACCGGCGAAATTGACCCGCTTTACGGTCTCGGCTGGACACTCAACTACGAGATGATGTTCTACGTAGTTTTTGCCTGCACGCTGTTCGCCGGTCGTGCCGTCGCGGTGTTGATCGCGTCCGCGATCCTGGTGGCGATGACGATCGTTCACTCGTTGCAGCTTCCAATGCCGCTGCAATTTGAATTTCTCAGTCGCCCGATCATCCTCGAATTCTCTTTAGGAATGGTGGTGGCGCTGATCTTTCGCACCGGCGTCAGGCTGCCGCGTATTGCCTGCTACGTCCTTTTTCTCGCCGCCGTGGCAATGCCGCTTTATCTGTTGTGGACTTCGCCGCCAACCCGATGGGAACTATGGGGAATACCGGCCACGATGCTGATGGCGGCAGTGGTTCTGGCGGATAAGCCGCTCTTCGTGCCTCTTATTGTGGTGATGCTTGGCGACGCTTCTTATGCACTTTACCTGATCCACCCTGCGGTCAATTTTCTGGTGCGACAAGTCGCGCAGCGAGACCTGTTTTTCAACCCGGCGACGATGCCGTGGCTTTATCTCGCGGCTGCACTTTGCCTGAATATTCTTGCGGCATTCGTGGTCTTTTACGGTTTTGAGAGGCCGACCACCAGATTTCTAAGAAACCGCTTCGATGTTCGTCGAAAGATGTCGCTGGAGCCACTACTGGCTCAATACGCTCCTGCTCCGCAGGGTCTCGACGCAGAAAGCGAATAGCGACAGGCAAAAGGGCTTTTGATGGGCAAGAGATACGCGATATTGGGCGGCGGCGGTTCGTTTGGAATCCACTCCGCACTTTATTTGCTCGATCATGCCGATCCAGAACTGGTGATGGGCATCGGCCGCAATCTGCTGCGGCCTGAGCCGTTCTCTCTCAATATCGAGAAACGCCCGCGCTACGAATACCACGCCTATCACGTCACCTATGAGATTGACTTGCTGCTCGAACTTCTCGACCGCAAGAAGCCGCAGGTGATCGTCAATTTCGCCGCGCAGGGCGAGGGCGCGGTGTCGTGGAAGCATTCGTGGCGCTTTTTCGAGACCAACTCGATGGCGCTGGCACGGCTTGCCGAGGAGTTGATGAAACGCGACTGGCTGGAGCGCTTCATTCAGATCGGCACCTCGGAAATGTATGGTTCGGTCGAACACGCGGCCAAGGAAGACGAGTCGATCAAGCCGTCGAGCCCTTATGCCGCCTCTAAGGTGGCCTTCGACATGTATCTCCTGTCCGTGCACAAATTCCTGAAATTTCCGATGAACATCATCCGGCCGTCGAATGCTTATTGTCCCGGCCAGCTGCTGCACCGGGTGATACCGAAAGCCGTGATCTGCGGGCTCAAGGGCGAGAAGCTGCCGCTGCATGGCGGCGGCCGTGCCGAGAAGTCGTATATCCACGCACGCGATCTCGGCCGCGCCATCCATCTGGTCGCGGAAAAGGCGCCGCTCGGCACGGTGTATAACGCCGGGCCGGCACTGCCCACCTCGATCCGCGAAGTGGTCGAGCGCACCGCCAGGGCGCTCGGCGTGCCGTTCGATCAGTTGTGCGAAGTGACCGGCGACCGCCTTGGCCAGGATTCACGTTACTGGCTAAATTCCTCGGCGATCAAACGCGAGGTTGGCTGGGAGCCGAAGATCGGCTGGGACGAGGGCCTAGCGGAAATGGTCGTCTGGGGTCGCAAATATTTCGATCAGCTCAAAGACTGGCCGACCGGCTACACCTTGCGGGCGTGAGGACAAGAGCGTGGACGCAAGTACGGCAATGATTAGGCGCAACAGCGTCGACCTCGCCGCGGCGCGGCGACGCTGCCGCGGCTATCGCCGGCGCATTCTCGATATCTCGCAGCAGGTGACCGCGCTGCATATCGCGCCGGCCTTTTCCTGCACCGAAATCACCGATCTCCTCTACAACGATCTGATGCGCCGCGAAGGAAACGATGAGTACCGCGATGTCTTCCTGATGTCGAAAGGCCACGGCTGCATGGTTCAATATGTCATCCTGGAAGAGCAGGGTGTCCTGTCGCGCGCCGATCTTGATGCTTATTGCAAGCCGAACGGCCGTCTTGGTGCGCATCCCGACTACGAGACGCCGGGCATCGTCGCGTCCACCGGATCGCTCGGCCACGGGCTCGGCATGGCGACCGGCCAAGCTTATGCCGAAAAGCTCAAAAACACTGACGTGCTGATTTATTGCGTATTGTCCGACGGCGAATTCCAGGAGGGCTCCACCTGGGAAGCCATGATGATGGCAGCAAACCTCAAGCTCGATAACCTGATTGCCTTCATGGACTACAACGACTTTGGCGGTCTCGAGCGGATGAGCGACGGCCATCAGGCTTTCTATCCCCTGGTGCCAAAGGCTGAATCCTTCGGCTGGGAAGCGGTCGAGGTTGACGGTCATGACGAGGAAGCGATGCGGGAGGCGGTTGTGAACCGCCGCGGCGGCCGCCCGCTGCTGCTCGTCTGCCGTACCGTCAAGGGCAAGGGCATCTCCTACATGGAGAATGTCGCCATCTGGCATTATCGCTCGCCCAACAAGGAAGAATATCAGCAAGGCGTCAGGGAGCTGGCAGAGGCCCCGCTGTGAGAAACCGGTTCGCCGATACGTTCTACGAACTCGGCAAAGCCGATCCGCGGCTGTGCGTTGTCGTGGCCGATATTTCGCCGGCCGGATCGATCGCAAAGTTTCGCAGCGAGTTTCCAAAGCGCTTCGTCAATACCGGGGTCTCTGAGCAGATCATGATTGGCATGACTGCTGGTATGGCGCAGCGCGGGCTCAAGCCATTCGCCTATACGATTGCGACCTTCACCCTCTATCGTCCGTTCGAGATGGTGCGCGACGATCTCTGCTATCAGAATCTTCCAGTCACCATCGTCGGCATCGGCGGCGGCGTGACCTATTCGACGCTCGGTGCTACCCACCACGCACAGGAAGACGTAGCGATCGCGAGCGCAATCCCGAACCTGTCCGTCGTTGCGCCATGCGATCCGAACGAGACCGAGGCGGCGACGCGCTGGTGCGCGGTCCAAGAGCAGGGCCCGGTTTATCTGCGGCTCGGCAAAGCCGGCGAGCCCGATCTCTCCAAACAAGCGCTTGATCCGTGGGCATTCGGAAAGCTGCGCCGGCTCCGCGCTGGCCGCGATGTCTGTATTCTGTCCTACGGCCCGATCATGAAGCGCGCTTTTGCGGTCGCCGAGCGGCTGGAAGCCGCCGGCAAGAGCGTGGCGATCGTTTCTGTCCACACGCTTAAGCCGCTCGACCGCAGTGGATTGGCCGAGATTCTGCGATCGTTTGGCCACGTCATCGTCATCGAGGAATGCGCGCCGAACGGCAGCCTTGCGATGCGCGTCAAGGAGCTGGCCTGGGATGTCGACGCGGATTGCCGGCTCGATACTTTTACCCTGCAGGATGCGTTCATCCACTGCTACGGCAGCCATGACGACATTCTCGATGCCCACGGGCTCGGCGTTATCGAGATGGCTGCCCGCCTCGGACTGCAATGAGCGCAAGCGCAGGCTGGGTATGACCGCCGCAGTGATTGAGTCCAAAGCCGATGCACTCGCGATCGCCGGCGGTAAGCCGGTGCGCGCTCGCCCGATGCCGCCGCGTTTTGCGCTCGGTGAAGCCGAGATTGCGCTCATCCATGAAGCGATTGCACACTATCAGGAGAAGAAGGTCGATCCCGGCTACCAGGGCGTATTCGAGAAGCGCTACACCGACGCATTCGTCAAGTTCATGGGCGCCGGCTACGCGGATGCGGTGGCGACCGGCACCGCTTCGCTCTACGTCGCCATCGCCGCGCTCGGCTTGCCGCCCGGTAGCGAGGTGATTGTGTCGCCGATCACCGATCCGGGCACGCTTTCGGCGATCGTGCTCAATCGTCTCGTCCCGCGTGTCGCCGACAGCGAGCCCGGCACATACAATATGGGCCCCGAGCAATTCGCCGCACGCGTCACGCCGAATACGCGGGCGGTCATGCTGGTCCACTCGCTGGGACGCGCCGCCGACGTCGTCGGCGTGGTGAACGAAGCGCACGCCCGCGACATCCGCGTGATCGAGGATTGCAGCCAATCGCACGGCGCCCGCGTCAAAGGCCGACCGATCGGCAATTTCGGCGACATCGCCGCTTTCTCCACCATGTACCGCAAGGCCCACATGACCGGCGGCGCGGGAGGCGTGGTATTCTCAAACGACATCGAGCTTTATCACCGCGCCCTCGCTCATGCCGATCGCGGCAAGCCGTCATGGCAGCCGGATTTCGACGACCGCAATCCGAACCAGTTCCTGTTCCCGGCGCTCAACTTCCACACCGACGAAATCTCCTGCGCGATTGGCATCGCCTCGCTGCAGCGGTTGCAGGACACGCTGATGAAGCGTTTGACGTTTCTCGCAGAGTTGACCGGCCGGCTAGTCGATCGAGCGAAAGTCTGCAAGCCGTTCGGCTATTCGCCCAACGACGCGCCATTTGTCTACCCGATTATCGTGGACGTGGAGCGGATATCGTGCAGCAAGGAGCAGTTCGCCAAAGCCGTGATGGCCGAGGGTATCGGGCTCAATCCGCACTATCAGTATCTCGTTTCCGACTGGCCATGGCTAAAGCCTTACCTGACCGACGATTTCAACACGCCAAATGCCCGCGACATTCGTGATCGTTCGTTCATGCTGTACGTCAATGAAAACTACGGCATCTCGGAAGCGAGCGACTGCTCCAAGGCCATCGGCAAGGTTGAGAAGTATTTTGCGCGCTAGTGTCCGCGCCCCGCTTCGCAAACGCACCGCCAATGCTTCCCGCAAATTTCTTGACGGACGGCAGTCCGCTCCACTGCGCCGACGCCGTCGCCGCGATTATCGTCGCCGATGGCGGACGTTACCTGATGCAGTTGCGCGATGATATCCCGCGCATCTTTTATCCCGGCTTTTGGGGCTGTTTCGGCGGCGCGGTTTCGGCGGGCGAGGAGCCATTGACCGCGCTCAGGCGCGAATTGCACGAGGAACTCGAATTCGCGCCCAAAGATTGCGCCAAGATCTTCAGCCTCGACTTCGATCTCAGCGGTGTCACCGGCAGGAAGAATTACCGGCACTATTATGTGACGAGCACGACCGAAGCCGAAGTCGATCGGTTTATCCTTGGTGAGGGCGCGGCCATGAAATTGTTCACGCCCGGCGAAATCTTCGCGCTGGCGAATGTCACGCCTTACGACGCGTTCGCGCTGTGGCTGCACAGCGCGCGTGGCCGGCTGAAATAATCTGACGCCCGCGCGCGCCGATCCATGCGGAACAAATCGCTGCTGATTATCGGCATGGACGGAACGGTAGGCGCAGCCCTCTTGAGGCTCTGCCAATCAGCGGGCATCCGCGCCTTCGCCACGACCCGGCGTCGACCGGCCGGCGTTGCCCAACTGTATCTCGATCTGTCCGATCCGACACTTGACTCGGTCGAGCTTCCGCAAACGGGCGTGGCGATCATCTGTGCCGCCGCCAACGGCTTCGCGAATTGCCGCGCCGACCCCGCGAATGCGCAGCGTATCAACGCCGACGCGGTGCGAATCCTCGGTGGCAAGCTCGTCGCGCGCGGCTGTCGCGTTATTTATCTTTCATCGTCGGCCGTGTTCGATTTCAGCCGCCCGCATATGGCCGCGGCGAGCGCGCTATGCCCGGCCACTGTTTACGGGCAGTCGAAGGCGGCCGGTGAAAAGGCGACGCTGGCTCTCGGCCCGATGGGAACCATTGTCAGGCTGACCAAGGTCGTGACACCAGGGATGGTTCCTCTCGGCGCCTGGGTCGGGGACCTGCAATCAGGCAAGACAATCCGCGCGTTTTCCGATCTGCATTTTTGTCCAATTTCGCTCGATTTTGCCGCGCGTGCGATCCTGGCAATCGCGAAAGCCAACGTGGGCGGAATCTTCCAGATTTCGGGCGCAGCCGACATGAGCTATTTCGACGCTGCCTCCCACCTCGCGAAGGGGTTGGGACTGGAGAGCCGGATGACGGTCGAGGATCACGCCGCGGCGCACGGAATTCCGCGCGAGGAAATCGCGAGATTCACCTCTCTCGACTCTTCACGCTATCAGACCCTGTCGGGGATAGCCTCGCCCGCGCCTCTTGACGTTCTTGACGCCGTTTATCAGCCGGCGAAGAAGCCAGTCGTGGTCGGATCGAAGTGATGGCTGCGCCATGCTGCCAAGTGTGCGCAAAAAGTGCGCTCGATTTCATCCCGGAATACGCCAAGTTGCCACGCGCCACGTCCGATTCGCGGCCTTGGCGTGCCGGAGGGCAACTCGCTGTCTGCACGCATTGTGGGGCCATTCAGAAAATACCCGACGCAAAGTGGATCGATGAGATCGGACGGATCTACAACGGTTACGACATCTACCATCAGTCGGCCGGGTCAGAGCAGCTTATATTCGCCGGCGGCGGCGAAGCCGAGCCGCGTTCGAAACGGCTTGTCGACTACCTTGTGCGCGAGGCCGCCGTTCCGTCGGCTGGAAAGCTCCTCGACATCGGATGCGGCAACGGCGCGGCGTTAAGCAATTTTTCGAAAGCGCTGCCGGGCTGGGCGTTGCACGGCGCCGAGCTCAACGATTCAACCATCGCGTCATTGCGGACGATTCCCGGATTTGTCGCTTTGCATACCGGCCGCCTGGATGACATCGACGAGCGTTTCTCGCTGATCAGTCTCATCCACACCCTGGAGCACGTGTTGGCTCCCGCCGAGCGGCTCAAAGAGGCGGCCAGTCTTTTGGAAACGAATGGGACTTTGTTTGTCGAAGTTCCCAATGTTGAAACTTCGCCGTTTGATCTTCTGGTGGCCGACCATCTCCTGCACTTTACGTCTGCCACGTTGGGACTGCTTGCCGGCGCCGCGGGCCTGCGAGCCTTGCAACTCGGCAATCACCTCCTTGACAAGGAACTAACCTTGCTTGCGACGCCCGGCTGCGCCGACGCGGCCGCCCTAAATCCGCAACGGGGCGTTGAGCTGGCAAGAAAAACGGTCGCTTGGCTGGGCGAAGTCTTCGCTTCGGCGCGGTCCGCCGCCGACAAAGGGCCGCTCGCCATCTTTGGCACTGCCATCGCAGGCATGGCGCTTTACGGTGCGTTCAGGGGTTCGGTCGAATTCTTCATCGACGAAGATCCGCACCGGATCGGACGTAAGTATGACGGCAAGCCGGTGCTGGCGCCTGCCGCCGCGCCTCGCGACGTGCCAATCCTTCTCGCCTTCCCGCCGGCAAGCGCGCTGTTGGTCGCGCAAAAATGCCGCACGCTCGGGCTGCGTTGCATCCTTCTGCCGCCCTCAATTCGGCTTTCCTAAGAGGCACTTGGACATATGACCGACGCCGATAAGATCGGGGAGGGCGAGCCGCATTACCGCAGGCTGATGGACATGTTGCGGAGGCGTGGCGTCGACCGCCTCGGGCTGATGACCGGCTGGGCCTGGCAGGACGACCCACGGCATCTGCTGTTCACGCTATCGCGCTACAAGTTCGTCGCCAAGATGCTGTCCGGCCTGGACCACGTGCTTGAAGTGGGATGTTCGGACGCGTTCGCGACCCGGATTATCGCGCAAGAAGCAAAGCGCATCGTTGCCGTGGATTTCGACGCCGAATTCATCGACGACGCGAAAGAGCGCGCCTCGGACCGCTGGAAGGTCGAATTGCGGCTGCACGACATCATGCGCGCTCCCGTCGATGGGCAGTTCGACGCTGCTTATGCCATGGACGTTCTGGAGCACATCCCGCCGGATAAGGAGCACATTTTTATCTCGAATATTTGCGCAAGCCTCAAGCCGGCGGGCGTCCTTATCATCGGCACGCCCTCGCTTGAGTCGCAGGCCTTCGCCTCACCGCAAAGCAAGGAGGGGCACGTCAACTGCAAAACAGGGCCAGACCTGAAATTGGTGCTCGCCAAATATTTTGCCAACGTCTTCATGTTCAGCATGAACGACGAAGTGGTTCATACCGGCTATCAGAAGATGAGCCACTATCTGGTCGCGCTCTCTTGCGGGCCGAAATCGCGTCGGAGCGCCGCCGATTGATCGCGATGGCCGAAGCTGTGACGCGGAACCAGCGGCGAGGGGACGCCGTGCTGGAGCGGCCGTTTCACTTCATGATCGTCCTATGGGGCGAGCGTTTCCGCAACTATTTTCTCGAGTATTGCCTGCCGAGCCTACTGGCGCCGGGAAATATTCCGGCGCTGGCCACCAGCCGACCGAGCAAGTTCCTGATCGCCACGCGGCCCGAGGATTGGGCCGCCATGCGCGAGACGGCAATATTCAGGAAGCTTGAAAGCTATATCGAGCCTGTCTACCTGGAGATACCTCCCTGTCCGCCCGGGCGTGCCGGCGTTGACCATATGGGCGTCGGGCACAAGCTCGCCTGTGAGATGTCGTTCCGCGAGCAGGCCTATGCCGTACTTGCTTATCCCGACTGCGTATTTTCCGATCGCGTGATCGAGTGGATGCAAAGGCTTGCGCACGGTGGAAAGCAGTTAGTGGTTTGCCCAGCGCTGCGATTTGGCGAAGAACCGCTTTTGCTCAACTTGCGATCACGCGGTTTGATCCCGCGAGAAAGTCGCCGCGATAGCGGCCAGCCAATCGCCCTGCCGGCACGCGAGCTCGCTTGCGCGGCGATCAACGGCTTGCATGCTGAGACGTTGAGCTATGAATGGGATGCGTCTTATTTTGGCTTGATGCTGGCTGCCGTTTGGTGGCGCGTGCCCGACGAAGACGGGATGGTGCTGCACAGTCTTAACTGGAGCCCGCTCCTTTTGGACTTCGCCTCGCTGGGGAATCTTAGTACATCAACGCTCGAATCCTGGACGATCGACGGCGACTTTCTAGGTCGGAATATCAGCCCGAGTGCTGCCATTCACGTGATCGAGGATTCCGATGAAGCCTTTCTCGCCAGCTGGGCGCCGATGGAGGAGAAACTTGAGTCGATCGGCGCGCTGGGTCGTCTACTGTTTAAAGATCGCACCTTGCGCGAACTCGTACGTGCGGCACAACTGCGCCGCGTTTACTATGGGCCGTACATCGATTGGCTCAAACGCCGTCTGTTCCTACAGACCGTACGCTGGCACAGCCGGCCCCTAAGTGAAGCCTGGCAACCGGTGGAGCGCCAGGCCGCCAAGACATTGAGCGCGTATATCGACGAAGCGCTTGCGCCCAGAGTTTCGCATCGCTTCGGGTGGAGATCGCTGGTCGCCGCCACCAGCGTCGTGCTGTCCGTCGTCGAGCCTTTCGTCCAAGCCTGGGTCTATCGTGCGGCCGTGCGCCGGCGGGTTTTGCAGATACTTCGCGGAAATCCCGATGCCATTCGCCGCGTTCTTTGGCACGGGGACCGCGTCGTGCATCAACTCTTTGGGCGCACATTCAACCGGCCCATGCCCAGGCCGCCGGCGTAATATGGAGACGGTGATGCAGCGCACATATGCGTCCGTCGATATGCTCGACAGGCCGTTTCATTTTGCGGTGGTGCTGTGGGGCGAACGCTTCCGCAATTATTTTCTTTACTATTGCCTGCCCAGCCTGTTGTCGCCCGGTAATATTCCCTCGCTCGCGACCCGACGGCCCAGCAAGTTTCTTATAGCCACGCTGCCCGACGACTGGGCCGCCATGCGCGAGACAGCGATCTTCAAAAAACTTGAGAGCTATATCGAACCGGTTTACCTGGAAATTCCAGCGTGTCCGCCGGGACGGCACGGCTGCGAACACATAGGCGTTGGCCATAAGCTGACCTGCGAAGTGTCGTTTCGCGAGAAGGCTTATGCCGTGCACGCGACGCCCGACTGTATGTTCTCCGACGGCGCTATCGCCCGGGTACAAGCGCTAGCGCGCGAGGGAATGGAAGTCGTGGTTTGCGCCGCGCTTCGATTCGCCGAAGAGCCGGTTTTTCAAAATTTACAGTCGCGCGGCCTTATTCCGAGGCAGTGTGCACGCGATACCGGAGAGCCACTCGTCCTCCCGGCGCGTGACCTCACGTGGGCGGCGATCAATGGTCTTCACTCGGAAACACTGACCTATGAATGGGAGGGTCCCTATTTCGCGCCGAGGCCGGCTGCTGCTTGGTGGCGTGTGCCAGATGAAGACGGGGTCGTACTGCATTGCCTGAGCTGGTTTCCCCTGCTGCTCGATTTCGCGTCGGTGAAGGAGCTGGATGTATCCATGCTCGACTACTGGACGATTGACGGAGATTTTCTCCATCGTAACGTCGGGAGCAGTGAAGCGGTTCACGTCGTTGAAGATTCCGATGAAGCCTTTGTAGTGAGTTGGACTCCTTCCGCGGAAAGACTCGAATCAACCAAGCGGTTGGCTCTGCTCGAAAACACCTCGGCTCGCGAATTGATACACGCCGTACAGCTGCGACGGACCTACTACGGGCCCTACATCGATCAATTCAAGCGCCGAATGTTCGTGCACACGGTGCGCTGGCACGGTCGTCCGCTTACGGGCGCGTGGCGGCAGGTCGAGAACAAAGCCAGCCAAATTCTAAGTGCTTTTATCGATGAAGTACGGGCGGGGGGCGAAGTACCAGCACCGGCTTGGCGGTCTCTTGTCAGGATTACCTGCGCCGTATCGTCCGTTTGCGAACCAATGGTCCACGTCTGGTTTCATCATGGCGCGGTGCGCCGCCGCCTTGCCCAAATCCTTCGCGGTGACCGCGACGCAATGCGACGCGCGCTCTGGCATGTCGAGCGCATCGCTTACGAATTTTGGGGACGCCCCTTCAACAAATCGGCGCCCAAGCCGCCGGCCTGACGCAATCATTCAAATGAACAACCGATAGTAAGTGAGGTGTGGAAATGAACGAGCATGTGAATCCGCTGGAGCAGGTTTTGGCAACCAAGCTTCCGCGCGAGGGCGGGCAGATTACGCTGCGCGACAAGCCTTATGTCGTCACTGGCGGTATTCTCCGGCAGAAGCAATTGATGGCGGACATCCAGGAGGATATCGCCGGTTTCTACGACGTGCACTGGAAGGAGCCCGGCGCCTACGACAACACCGCGAGCGACGCGTTCCAAGTGCAGCTGTTCCGCGGCATGTTTCCCGGCTTCGAGGCGAAGGTCGCGCAGCAGGCCAAGGACGGCATGGTGGTCCTCGATGTCGGCTGCGGTTCGGGCGTGGCCGGCCGCGCCTACTTCCACGATGTCTTCGAGCGCATCCGGTATATCGGCGTCGACATGTCCTCGGCCATCGAACAGGCCAAAGCGGACTTTGCCAAACTCAACATTCCGGTCGGTCTGTTGCAGGCCGAGCTCAATACGTTGCCGTTCCCGGATGAGACGGTGGACTTCGTCTTCTGCCCGGGCGTGCTGCACTATACGCTCGACATGAAGGAAGCGATCGGCAGCTTGGCGCGAGTGCTCAAGAAGGGCGGCCGCTTTATCACCTGGATCTACAAGAAGCAAAAGCCAATCCGCCACCTGACCGACGCTTACATTCGCTCGGTGATCTCAAAGCTTCCGCCACAGGAAGCCATTGCCGCGGTCGAGCCGTTGACCAAGCTCGGCATCGCGCTCGGCAAGATCAAGGACGAGATCGAAATTACCGAGGACATCCCGTTTCTGGAAATCAAAAAGGGAAAGTACAAGGTTCAAGCCTTCTTCTACTATCACATCATGAAGCTCTTCTATAATCCAGATCTGCCCTTCAAGCGACATGTCATCAACAATCTCAACGCCTATGCACCCAAGCACGTGCTGTTTCTACCCGAAGCAGAGATCCGTTCGTTCTTCACCGACCTTAATTTCAAGATCGAATCGTGGAGTGCAGAAGGCAACGGCATCGGCATCGTCGCCGCAAAGGCGTGAGTGAAGACTTCGATGGCGAGCAATCGGCTTGATTTGAGCGACAACGGCCTGCCGCGGCTCCTGCGGGCGTCCTCGGTGGCGCGGCTGCGCGAAGATTTGCTGGCGCGGGAGTCGCCGCTCTGGAACGGCGATCTCAAGCGCATTGCGATTCTTGGCGTCGGACCGGAGGGCGCCAGGCTGGCCGATATCTGCCTGTCTCGCGGCATCGATATCGTTGGTGCCTATGATGGAAATGCGCGTAAGCGCGGTGCCCCTTTCGCCGGGTTGAATGTTTTTCCATCCGAGGCGTTGACCCAACTCCCCCGCGACATTCCGATCGTGATCGCGTCGCATCGCGTCCTCGGCGGCTACGAATCCCTGCGAGCGCTTGGTTACACCGCCGTGCCGTTCGCCTATCTGCAAGTGGCGGCACCGGCACGTTTCCCGCCGCACGCTTTTTACGACGGCTTGCTGGAGGATCTGTTCGAGCATCGTGAGCAATACGTCCGGTTGGCCGAGATGCTTGCCGACGAGCAGTCACGCGCCACGCTCAATGCCATTATCGCCTATCGGCTGACGCTCAATCCGCTTTATCTGCGCGATGTTGTCGATTGGAATCTTTACGGTGCATTGAGCTTTGGTGATGACGAAGTTTACGTGGATTGCGGCACCTACAACGGCGATTCAATTCAGCTTTTTTCCGAGCGTGTGAAGGGCAAATATAAAAAGGCGTACGGGTTTGAGCCCGACAAAGAAACATTCAAGGTTCTGAGCGCGCGTTTTGGCAACAATTCGCGTGTCGAACTCGTCAACGCCGGCGTTTACTCGCGTTCAGGCGCACTAGGCTTCATTGCCGACAGCAGCCGCGCCGCCAAAATCGACCCCGATAGCAGAGTTAAGATCGATGTCGTTTGCCTCGACGATCGGATTCAGGAAAAGGTCACCTTCATCAAAATGAATATCGAAGGTGCTGAGATCGAAGCGCTCAAGGGTGGCCGGAGCCTCATCGGAAGGTACGCACCAAAACTCGCAGTTTCCGGTTACCACCGTCCGACCGATCTGTGGCAATTGCCGCAGCTCATTATGGAATTGAATGGGCGCTACGGGCTCTACCTTCGTCAGCAGGACGGCGGCATCATTGAAAGCGTCATCTACGCCGTCGAATCTACCTGAGTTCGTCTATCCCGGCCATTTAGTTGAGAACCTACGTACCGCGGCACTCAAGAGCTTTCCGGAGGATCCGGGATAATAAATTAACCCAAACGAAAAGACGTGCAGAGCCCTTCGCGCAAAGTGAAAGGCCCTAAACGTCAAACGCGATGCATAAGGGGCTGCAGAAAACACAGTACCTACCGCCTTATTCTGCCATCTTTCGCGGCTCCTAAAAGCCGATTCCATAAGCGCCCTACTTCGTAAGAGGCATTGCTCGTAGTCCGAATCAACGGTGTCGCCGTGAAGAATAATCGGCATCGTGTAGAGCCACTTACGCCATGGATCCAGGTTACGGTCGTAATAAAATCTGCTGATTTCGGACGTGCGCTTGGCTCTGCCTAAGCCTAGAGAATAGAACAATGCATTGAGGGACCGAGCGCGCCGATTGTGGAAAGCAAAATCAAACGCATTCTCTGGCGTGAGTGAGATAAACGTGCCTTGCGAAGAATCATTTAACAGCGCTACTTGATCCGTAGCGCGTAAATGCCCAAAATTGCTCCATACGTAATGTGAATCGATAGTGTCATTTTTCAAGGTGTCGTCGACATAACGTGGGATTGCCGCGTAGTCTGCAAGGAGAAGTGCCCAGCTCGCCGTGTAGAGTATGAGGCCGTCGCGTCCCGGAACCCGCCAAAATGACCAAATTGGATAGTCATCGAATTCAGGCCCATCGAAGTCGTAGCGTAGAATTTCCGGATGCAGCGAGTTGGCCGCAACTGAACCCATAAATGGAGCTGGCAGCGCAGCAGCTTGGCCGGCCTTTAGAAGCCCGGCATCATTGATCCGCTTGAGTACCTTTTCCATATTAAAGCGCAGCGCGGGGCAGACGACGGCCTTTTTACCTGACTCGATGAACTCCACCGCTGACTTGATCAGGCCATCCGAGCACAGCAGATCCGGCGCAAGGAATCCGGCTATCGCGCCGTCATCGTAGGCGCGTCGCGCGGCTATCTGATGTCCGCTCGACATATGCAATTGGGGTGGGACGTCCTTTCCCGGATAGCCGATGAACAGCGGTAGCGGCTCGACATATTCGGCCAGCTGGCGCATCAGCGGTCGGCCCATTAATGCATCCCAATCCTCGTTCGTCGTGCAAATGATCAGTTTTGAGCCGGGCCGGTCTTTCAGCACCGGAATATTGCCTGGCGCCAATAATGTCGGAAGGAGCAGCGAGTAAAAGTGCTCGCGAAACTCCGCGCCCCAGAATGTGAGCATGAAATAAAATTTGCGCGGCGAACCGGCGCCGAATGCGTTCTTGTCCGACATACTTTGCTCGTTAGCGCGGCCCAACCCCCAGTCCCCAGATGTAGTGTGCCATCGGACCGTAGCCGGTATGGACAACTTCATCATTCATCGAAAACATGAATACATTTTGAAAATACCGTGACAGCATCTCGCGCAACGTCTGTTGGGTTTTTAGATTGACATGGCCCTCGCGCGAATGCTGGCTCGCATATTGCTCGGCATTCTTGTTCGGCGTTCCCATCAGCACAAAGCCGTCGGGCGTTAGACTCCGTGCTATGTTACCCATGAAGAGCGGTTCCTCTCTTTCGAAAATATGTTCGATGACATCAACTAGGTAAATTGCGCGTGCGCGCTCCGAATGGGGAGCAGCGCGAAAATCGTGGTAGTGGAATTCGATGTTGTTGAAAGCCTCGCAGCGCGTTCGGTTCTGTTCGATGGTTTCCTCGTCGATGTCGGTGCAAATTAATCGCTTGACCGCTTGGGCCACGATCGGGGCGCCGAAGGCATCGCCGCATCCGATCTCGATAGCAACATCCGCGCCGGTGAGCATTTTCGACGCAAATTTGTATCGTGACGTGATGAACGACAACATGCGCGGGTCTTTGACATAGGCCTGCGCCGTCGCCCGACCCAGCGAAACGTCGAACTGGTCAAGATTTGTGCGAATGGATAACCAGAGTGCCTTGGAATCGTGCGCGTCTGTCATTTCGTTTTGATAGTTGGAGATCTCGGATGGTAGTAATAATTTCTAATAGCACACGGTCAGGTTCCGGTGTAGCTTGTTCTATTGCTGCCATTCAGAGCCTGCTTTCGTTGGTCCATCAACGTTTTAGGCTGGGAGAATACCTCCGATGATCGATCATTCCAAAGCTGCTTGGGTTGACCCCAAGTACGACTGGAAACCTATTCCGATTCCGGAACTTCCCGAGCGGCTGCTCGTCGATTTCGCAACCAAGTGTAACTTGCGTTGTCCCATGTGCCCGGTATGGGGCTCGGAGGACAACAATGCGATCGATTCGGTCAAGGGCGTGATGGACCTCGACGCCTCGAAGCGTCTGATCGAGGAAATGGCGCCGGCGCATCCGCTGATCCAACCGAACATGTACGGCGAGCCGTTGCTGGTGCCGAATTTGCGCGCACGGCTGGCCGAAATGAAATCCCGCGGCATCTCGATCGCGATGAATACGAATGGCCTGACGCTGGATGACGATTTGGCCAGGTTCATGGTCGAAATTGAAGTCGACGCGATCTCCTTCAGTATCGACGCCGTCAGCCGTGAGGCATTGATGAAAATTCGCGGCATCGACAAAATCGAAAAGATCGAAGCGGCGGTATTCCGCATGCTGGCCGCGCGTGGTTCGCGCCAACTACCCCGCATCAGTGTCTCGTTTACACTCCAGGAGGCCAACCGGCACGAAGAAGCTGAATTTGTCGAGCGCTGGAGCGGCATCGTCGATTGCGTGCGGGTCGGGTTGCTATTCGAAAACGGTACTTTCCCCGACATGACGGTGCCGGAGAAGCGTTTGCCTTGCCCAACTCTCTACAAGACGATGCCCATTCACAATGACGGTACCGTCACTGTCTGTTGCCTCGACGGGTTTAAGGACACCAACGTCGGCAACGTCATCGAGAAGGGTATCAAGGAAATTTGGCAGGGCGAGGAATTCGCGAAAGTTCGTTACTATCACGAGACTGGACAGTGGAACAAAGTGCCGTTCTGCGCAAAGTGCAACGGCTGGGCGCAATATGAATTTGAAGACGAGGTTCGCGACGGCTTGCTGATCCGGCGCTCTCCCGAGTTCACCTATTACAATCGCGTCGACCGGCTGAACAATTGGCAGGGTCGAATTCGCGGCGCGCATCCGGAACCGTCGCTCGATCTCGAAAGCGCGATGGCCGCAGAGTAACTCGCTTTCGCTGCACTCGGTTTTCACCTGTCACATCCTCGCGTGGGTCTATAGTAGTGAATGTTTCTGTAACACCGCCGTTGCCGCTTGACCGCCGCAAACGGTCAAGAGCGTTATGCGTAGCTGCGAATGCGGCAATTCGCAAAGGCGACCTTGAATTGGGCCAACGTCTGCTCGTTCAGGCGGATGTCGACGATCCGCGCAATCGCTATCCCGAAAGGCGACTCCTATGGCTCAGGCTGATGGGGAGGCTGAAGGGAAAGAAGCACGAGCCCAAAGCTAAAGGCCGCAAATTCGATTTTCTCTACGCGCCCACCCTGCGCGGTCTCTCGACTGAACTCAGCTCTTTGCTTCCCCTTCACCCGGACGCTTTTTGTGTCTCCAAGACGGAGCTTGACGACGCAATAGAGCACACTACAGAGCCCGCGCTCCTCGGCAAATATCAGCGGCAGCTTCTGAACTATCGGAACCGTCTGAAGGCCGGCCTCGTTCAGCACGCTTACATTGCCGGTCAGCGGGCCGGTCCGGAAGTCGCCGAGCGTCTGGCGAACGTCACGACGCGCAAGCTATTTATCCATGGCGTTCGCGATCCAATGAGCCTGGTAATTTCCGAGTTCAACCACGAACTGACGGCCAAGCATTGCGGCGCGTACCAATTTTGGCCGATCGATTCCGAGGCTTTGTTTTGTCGGGCTGAGTACGCGCTTGAGGGTTCGCCGAAGTACAAAGGAATGATCAACCAGCCAAACGGTAATTGGCTTGGAAATACTCGGTCAGCGAGATTGGAATTGACTCAGGCGTTGCTTGAGGAGTCCCTGTCGAGGGCGCGGCACTTTGCCGTCGGAAGCACTTATGCGCAGCATTTCGACAGCTGGGTGCCGGTGAACCTCGAGCGACCTCCGCCTGGACAGCCTGGCGTCCTAAGCCGGGTATTCGAGGCCATAGGAGTTGATTCCCGTTTCAGGCATCCTGCTTTTGCCGTGTCTGAAGCGACGACAGTTCATCGTCTCATGGTCCAGAACTGGCTTGCGGTGGATGCTTTTGGGCACGCACTTTTTATTGGCCTTGGCTTTGCCGACCGGATGATGTTCTCGAACACCTTCCTGATGTCCGAAATTTTGACCTTCCAGCCTGACAACAGGTTTGCCGCTGCGGGACTTGGCGACCGTCCTCTATGCGCCACGGTGCAACATGCGCAGTGGCAGTTATTGCCTCGTGAGGTACGGATCCGGCTGGTTGAGTCCGATGAATTGCAGAATTTTTTGGCGTTAATCCTGATACCGGCATGGCTCAACAGTTATGCGCGCTGGAAATCGACGATGGACAAACTTCTGCTGCGCGAGCTGCAGCCAGCCGATCTGGCACGGCTACGTGAAAAGATCGGTCCGGACCTGGAGCGCTTCCTCAAGCACCATCCCCAGTTCGAGAAAGTTTGGTCGTCAACGCGAATGATCATCGGATCGTGAGCCGTTGCGGCATTCGCTTCGCGGGCGCGCCAAGGCACTCGGCCGAGAATCGTACCAACACGCTGCCCCAATAAATTCATCGGCAATCTTGACAATTCCCCAGCAAATGAAATCGGCTCGCTATCCGAGGCGCTTACGACAGCTTGAGGCGGAGGCGATTTACATCATGCGCGAAGCCGTGGCCGAGTTCACGAACCCGGTCATGCTTTACTCGATCGGCAAAGATTCCAGCGTGATGCTGCACATCGCGCATAAAGCCTTTTTTCCCGGATCGCCGCCGTTTCCGCTTTTGCATATCGATACTACGTGGAAGTTCCGCGAGATGATTTCTTTTCGCGACAACACTGCCGCGCGGCTCGGGATGAAACTTCTCGTCCATGTCAACGAAAAGGGAGTCACCGCCGGCATCTCCCCCGTCGCCTCCGGTTCGGCCATCCACACGCAAGTGATGAAAACGGAAGCGCTGCGGCAAGCTTTGGACAAATGGGGCTTTGATGCCGCATTCGGCGGGGCACGGCGTGACGAGGAAAAGAGTCGGGCGAAAGAACGCATCTTCTCGCACCGTTCGGCCAATCATGCCTGGGACCCGCGCAATCAGCGGCCCGAACTGTGGCGGCTGTTCAACACCCGCATCCAGCGCGGCGAATCCATGCGGGTATTTCCGTTGTCCAACTGGACCGAACTCGACGTGTGGGAATACATCAGGGCCGAAAACATTCCGGTCGTGCCCTTGTATTTCGCCAAGGAGCGTCCGGTCGTGGAGCGCGACGGCATGCTGATCGTACTCGACGACGAGCGCCTGCCGCTGTCCCCCGGTGAGGCTCCGCAAATGATGTGCGTTCGTTTCCGCACGCTGGGCTGCTACCCGCTAACCGCCGCGATCCGTTCGGACGCCGACACTGTCGACGCGATCATCGAGGAAATGCGCGCTTCGACGCACTCGGAGCGGCAAGGCCGCGTTATCGATCACGACGAATCCGGATCGATGGAGAAGAAGAAGCGCGAGGGGTATTTTTAGTGAGTACCGCCGAGACCATCGCCGTTGACGCAGCCCTCACTTTCGACGGCGCCGTTACGCGCCCGGCGCTGCGATTTCTCACCTGCGGTTCGGTTGATGATGGCAAATCGACCCTACTCGGTCGTCTCCTATACGAACAGAACCTAATTTTTGCGGATCATCTGGCAGCGTTGGAGCGCGATTCGGGAAAATACGGTAGCAACGAAGGCGACGTCGATTTTGCCCTCCTGCTCGACGGGTTGGAGGCCGAGCGCGAACAGGGCATCACGATCGACGTTGCTTACCGATATTTCTCGACGAAGCAGCGCGTATTCATCGTCGCCGATACGCCCGGCCACGAGCAATACACGCGAAACATGGCGACCGGTGCTTCGAATGCTGACCTTGCTGTTCTGCTGGTCGATGCGCGGAAGGGCCTTTTGAGTCAAACGCGCCGCCACGCGATCATTGCGAGTCTATTTGGGATTCGTCACGTGGTCCTGGCAGTCAACAAGATCGATCTTGTTTCGTTCGAGCAAGTCGCGTTTGACCGGATTGTGACAAGTTTCACGGATTTTGCCGGCGCGCTTGGCTTTACGGAGATCAAGGCCATACCGATTTCGGCCCGCTACGGCGACAATGTCAGCTCGCGCAGCGAACGCACGCCTTGGCACTCCGGCGGGCATCTACTTGAGTATCTGGAAACGATCGATGTCGAAGACGGCTCCGCTGCAAAGCCGTTTCGGATGCCAGTCCAGTGGGTCAATCGTCCGAATTCAGATTTCCGCGGTTTTGCCGGGACAATCGTCAACGGCGGCGTGCGAGTGGGTGACGAGGTTGCGGCGTTGCCCTCCGGTCGAACCACGAAGATCAGGGCAATCGTCGGGCCGGACGGCAACGTTGACGCCGCGGAAGCCGGCGATTCGGTGACGATCACACTCG
>Ga0181525_10000393_pt1 | contig 38382 bp, 33 predicted proteins | sample PEATcosm2014_Bin_48_FD_121100 | JGI IMG/M metagenome (GOLD analysis project Ga0181525, IMG submission 121100) | Peatland microbial communities from MTU Mesocosm Facility, Houghton, MI, USA - PEATcosm2014_Bin06_10_metaG | ecosystem: Environmental > Terrestrial > Soil > Wetlands > Peat | place... | reverse complement strand
CGCCATGCACTTCCTCACAACACAGCCCGCAGACCGCTTCTCCGCCTACATCCCGCTCACAGTCGCGATTGCTGCAAACTCAACCAGGTTTGTTGCAATCTCGGCCGTCTTTGCTGCTAACTCGGCCGAGTCCCCGTCAAACTCAGCCGCCTTTGCATCAAACGCGGCCGAGTCCGATCTGACTTCGAACTAATCAAGTAGCCTGATCGCGACCGTGAATGCATCAAACTCAGCTGAGACTGACGCAAACACGGCGAGGTCGCAACTGACTGATTCGAAGTCACCCCGGTCCAGTATCAACCTGGTAAACCTATCGAAGTTATTGAAAACAAGTCAACGCGAATTTTCGAGGGGGTCCAAATTTTTCAGAAAGTCACCCGAGCCACAACCTCACCGCTTCGAAGGTTCCCCGAAACCGCCGCCGCCCGGAGTCTCGATGCGCAAAATATCTCCGGCCTCGAGTTGGACGCTGCATTTTCCCGGCAGCACCATCGATTCGCCGCTCGCCGCCCTGATCACCGTCGCGAGGCCGGCTGCGCCGGCCTCGCCTCCAGCGAGTCCCCACGGCCGAAATTTCCGCCGATCGGCCAGCAAAGTCACCTGCGCCGGAGCCAGAAGCTCGATCTCGCGGATCAGCCCGTCGCCTCCGCGAAACCGGCCCGCGCCTCCCGATCCGCGCCGGTACGAGTACCGCCGAACACGAAACGGATACGCGTATTCGAGCGCTTCAACCGGCGTATTCAGCGAATTCGTCATGTGCGTCTGCACGCCGGAAATCCCGTCGAGCCCAGGCCGCGCGCCCATTCCGCCGGCCGCGGTCTCGTAGTAAGTGAACGGCAACCCGCTCCGCGGATCGATGCCGCCAATCGTCAGATTGCTCATCGTCCCCGCGCTCGCTGCCGGAACGCGATCCGGAATCGCCTGCGCCAGAGCTCTCATCAGCACATCGACGATGCGCTGCGATGTTTCAACGTTGCCGCCCGCGACCGGAGCGGGCGCTCTCGCATCGACGATGCTTCCAGGCGGAGTCACGAGAGTCAGCGGCCGCAAGATGCCTTCCGTCGCTGGCGCGTCGTCCTCAAGCAGGCAGCGCAGCACGTAGAAGCAAGCCGAAAGCGTGATCGCGCGAACCGCGTTGACGCTGCCTTTCACCTGCGCCGACGATCCGCTGAAGTCGACGTAAATCGATGCAGCCTCGGGATCGATTTGAATCCGAACACTGATCCTGATCGGCTCATCGTCGATGCCGTCATCGTCTAGCCAGTCTTCGGCGCTGAACTCGCCGGCCGGCATGCTTCGCAGCTCCGCACGAACCAATCGCTCGGAATAGCCAAGCAGCTCGTCGGTGAGGGCGCTCAGCCGCGCCTCGCCGTACTTCTCGACCAGTTCGAGAATGCGCCGCTCGCCGACGCGACACGCCCCGATCTGCGCCGCCAGATCGCCCTCGCGCTCCTGCGGCGTCCGAACGTTCAGCAGGATGAGGTCCAGCATCTCGCGGTCAATCGTGCCGCCGCGCACAATCCGCACCGGAGGAATGCGAATGCCCTCCTGAAAAATCTCGCGCGCCGGCCCCATCGATCCCGGAAACGCGCCGCCAACGTCGGCGTGATGCGCCCGCGCCGATACGAAGAATCCGGGCTTCTCCAAGCCCGCCAGAAAAATCGGAAGCACCATCGTGATGTCCGGCAGATGCGTTCCGCCCGCATAAGGATCGTTGAGAACCACAATGTCACCCGGCGCAAATCGAGTCGCCTCTACTGCCGCTTGCACCGACATCGGCATCGACCCAAGATGCACAGGCATGTGATCGCCCATCGCGATCACCCGAGCCTCGCCATCGAACACCGCGCACGAGTAGTCACGCCGCTCCTTGATGTTCGGCGAAAGCGCCGTGCGCCGCAGCGCCGCACCCATCTCCTCCGCTACCGAATGGACGGCGCTGCGAAAGATCGCCAGCTCGACGGCATCAGGTTTCCGTCCGACGGTCGCTCCGCTCATCGGGCCTGTCCGATCGTGACGACCAGGTTCTCGAACGCGTCCACCGCCGCCTGGCAATCCGGCGGCAGCACGGTCGCCGAGGTGTACTCGGTGATGAGCGCGGGCCCCTGAACTACATCGCCAGGGGCGAGCCGCTCACGATGATAGAGGCGCGACGGCACAAAATGCTCATCGAAGTAGATCGGACGTTCGGCATAACAGGCGGCGAGCCCGTCGCCCGGCACAGTCTCGCGTCGAACGGGAATATGCGACTCGCCGGCCGCGATCATGCGCAGACGGAGGTTAACGATTTGAACCGGCTTTCCCGGATCAGAGAATCCATAACGCAGTTCATGGAGCTTATGAAAAGCAGCAATCGAATCTCGCCCACGGTCCGCGCTCCAGGGCACGTTCAATTCGTATCCCTGGCCCGTGTAGCGGAGATCCAGACTGTGTTCCGCCACTCCCTCTCGTCCCTCCGCCGCGAACTCTGCGCGAGCGCGGTCCTCAAGCTCCGCAAACGGCCGCTCCAGATCGCCGATGGAATTGCCAGCCAGCATCACGGTTCGCGCATGATCGCGCACCACATCTGCGAGCAGGATTCCGAGAGCGGAAAGCGCCCCGGGCATCGACGGAATCAACACAGTCCGGATTCGAAGCGCGCGTGCCAGAGAGCAAGCGTGCACCGGACCGCCTCCACCAAACGCAACCAGTGTGAAATCGCGTGGATCGTATCCCTGCTCGACCGAAATAACACGGATCGCTTTGTCCATTTCCGTTTCGACGACGCGCAAAATGCCTGCGGCGAACTCTTCAACCGACGGCAACAAGCGCTGCTGTTCGGCCATGAACTTCTCGGTCCGCTCGCGATGCAAAACAACGCTGCCCCCAAGGAAACTCGCGGGATCAAGTCTCCCTAGCAAAAGGTTGGCATCGGTAACGGTCGCCGCAGTTCCTCGTCCAAAGCAGATCGGCCCGGGATCGGCGCCCGCGGATTCAGGACCGACGCGCAGCATGCCGCCGCGATCGAATCGAGCGATGGAACCGCCGCCCGCGCCGACCGTGTGAATCTCCAGCATCTGCACGCTCACGGGCACGCCCGCCACAACCGACTCCCGAGTCCGACGCACACCGTCCCGCTTGACGTCGGAAAGAAAAACATCGGTCGAGGTCCCGCCCATATCGAATCCGATGATCCGCTCGAAACCCGCCCACGCAGCAACCCGTGTGGCGCCGACCACGCCGCCGGCCGGTCCGGAAAGAACCGTCCGCACCGGTTCTTCCGCCGCAACCCGCGCCGAAACGATGCCGCCCGAAGACTGCATGACATCGACACCGGCCCCGCGATGTTCTCGAGCCACCCGTTGCTCGAGTTGCTGCAAATATTGCTGCATGCGAGGTGCGAGATAAGCATTCACCACCGTGGTCGCCGCACGCTCATACTCACGAAATTCCGGCAGGATCCGATGGGACGCTGAGATGGGGATGCCGAGAGTGCCAAGCGCAGCTTCGATACGTCGCTCGGTCTCTGGATTCGCAAACGAAAACAGCAGTGAAATTGCCACCGCCTGAGCGCCGCTGCTCTGGACCCCCTCCGCGAGTTCGCGGAGATCTGCCTCGCTCGGCGAGCCCAGGATCGTTCCATCGGCGCTGACTCGCTCCGGCATGCCAAAGCGCAGCTCGTCCGGAACCAGACATTCAGGAACAGGCGCGAACCAGTCGTAAAGTCCCCGGCGTTCCTGACGCCCGATCGCAATCGTGTCCTCGATGCCCGCCGTAGTGATAAACGCAACGCGGCTGCCGCGCCTCTCCAGCATCGCGTTCGTGCCAAGCGTGGTCCCGTGGCGCACTTCAACAACGCCGGAGGGTCGGATTTGGGCCAGCGCGTCGACAACGGCCAGTGCCGGCTCGGCCGGGGTAGAGAAGAGCTTAAGAACACGAACTTGACCACGATCAAGATAAACGCAGTCGGTAAAGGTGCCGCCGGTATCAATCGCCGTGCGCAAAGGCCTGTGCTCTCGTATCGTAGTATGACGGCATTCCGGGCCAGCTCCGCCGTATTCCTGAACTCTAAAGCAACCGAGGACCATCTTGAACGGTATCTACGGCTGGCTCGCGGAAGCCTCCGGAGAACAGAAGCGCACTCTGCTGGCGGCCTCACTGGGCTGGATGCTCGACAGCATGGATGTGATGCTGTACGCGTTGGTGCTCGGGCAGGTGCAGCGCGAATTGCACTTGTCAGCGGCGATGAGCGGAGCCATGATGTCCATTACGTTGCTGAGCGCTGCTGCTGGTGGCATCGGCTTTGGCTGGTTCGCGGACCGCGCGGGCCGGGTTCGTGCTTTGACGGCGAGCATACTCATCTACTCGGTCTCGACCTTCTTCTGTGGTTTCACGCACACAGCGCTCCAGCTTCTCATCTGCCGCATCGTTCTCGGCCTGGGCATGGGCGGAGAATGGGCCTCCGGAGCGGCACTCGTTGCGGAAACCTGGCCTGCTCGCCATCGAGGAAAGGCGCTGGGCCTGGTGCAGAGTTCCTGGGCCATCGGATTTGCACTCGCCGCAGCCCTGGTGGCTATCGTGATGCCGCGCTTTGGCTGGCGTGCCGTTTTCTTTGCCGGCGCGGCCCCCGCGCTGATCGCGTTGTGGGTACAGTCGCGTCTGCGAGAACCTGCAGAATGGCGCCAAGAGCGAACGCATCAGCCCCATCTCAGCCAGTTGTTTCGTGGCCGCATGGGCTGGAGTACCCTGGTCTGCGGAACCATGAATGCTGCCACCCTTTTCGCGTGGTGGGGAATGTTCACCTGGGTTCCTCGCTTTCTCTCCACGCCGGTCGCCGAAGGCGGACGGGGACTTGGCATCGTGATGACCTCGGAATGGACCATCGTGATGCAAATCGGGACTTTTCTCGGCTACATCAGCTTCGGGTATTTCGCCGATCGGTTCAGCCATAAGTACACCTACATCGCATATCTGCTCGTGGCGGCGGTCATGGTGCCCCTCTTCGCTTTTGTCGGTAGTGCTGGCGCTCTGCTTGTTATCGGCCCGTTGGTTGGATTCTTTGGAACGGGCTATTTCAGCGGATTCGCGGTGATCGCGAGCGAGCTTTTTCCGACTGCAGTGCGGGCTTCGGCCATGGGGTTTGTTTACAACATCGGCCGCATTGCGAGCGCGGCCTCTCCCTGGCTCATTGGCCGCGTCTCTGAACGGGCAGGGCTCGGTTTGGCGCTTACGCTCACATCGGCAGGATTTCTGATCGCGGCGCTGATCGCCGTGGCGCTGCGCCTGCCGGTCGCGGGCGGGCGGACAGCGGGTAACTGAACCAGAGATTTCCAAAGCCTAATGAATCAAGAGGCCGACGGGTTGGGAATTCCATGAGATTGCGAGTCATCCTGTCGAATAGAGCATCTTTACCCTGTACTCTCATAGGGTCATGAAGATTGGAATCACGTGCTACCCGACCTACGGCGGCAGCGGAGTCGTCGCTACTGAGCTCGGCATTGAGCTGGCTGCCGCCGGACATCAGGTTCACTTCATCGCCTATTCACAGCCCTTCCGCCTGCGCGGTCGCGAACAGGACATCGCCTTTCATGAAGTCCCGGTTTCAAATTACCCGCTCTTCGAATACCCTCCCTATGACCTGGCGCTCGCCACGCGTATGGCTGAGGTCGCGGCTTACTATGAGCTCGACCTCCTGCACGTCCACTACGCCATTCCACATTCCATCTCCGCTTATCTCGCGCGGCAGATGCTGCTCCGGCAAGACCGGCGCCTGCCCTTCATCACGACCCTGCATGGCACCGACATAACGCTCGTCGGGCTCGACCACTCCTATCTCCCGATTACTCGCTTCGGCATCGATGAGAGCGACGGCGTAACTGCCATCTCGAATTATCTGAAGGACAAGACCATCCAGGAGTTCCAGCCGGCCAGAGCCATCCAGGTCATCCCGAATTTCGTGAATTGCGACGTCTATAAGCCGCTCAATGACGCAGAGCGCGCAGCGGGCCGCGCTCGTTATGCTGAACCCGGCGAGAGAATCCTCGTGCACCTGTCCAATTTCCGACCGGTCAAGCGTACCGGCGATGTGATTCGCGTCTTCTCACGAGTCGCTCGCGAGCTGCCGGCGCGCCTCCTGATGATCGGCGATGGCCCCGACCGCTCGGCGGCCGAGTGGATCGCCCACCGCAAGGGAATGCAGGACCGCGTGCACTTTCTGGGCAAGCAGAGCAGCGTCTCGGAAATCCTGCCGCTCGCAGATCTGCTGCTCATGCCGAGTGAACTGGAATCCTTTGGCCTCGCCGCTCTTGAAGCGATGGCGTGCCGCGTGCCTTCCATCGCAACGCGCGTGGGCGGAGTATCGGAGCTGATCGAAGACGGCGTCAACGGGCGGTTGTTCGAAGTCGGCGATGTAGAGGGAATGGCGGAAGCCGCGGTCGAACTTCTGCGCGACTCCGACCGCTGTCTGCAAATGGCGGAAGCGGCCCGCCGCACCGCCCAGAGCCGTTATTGCGCCTCGAAGATCGTCCCCCTGTACGAAGACTTCTATCGGCGCATTCTGGGCGGTGCGGACGGATCCGGCTAGTGGATCATGTTCAGCGTGTCCTGCGAGATCGTATCGAACGTTGTAATCGCCTTTGAGTTCGCATCGTAGGCTTGTTGCGCCACGATCAGGTTGGAGAACTGCGTTGAGATGTCCACGTTCGAATTCTCCAACGCATCGTCCTCAAGGGTTCCCAGGCCGCTCGTGCCCGCCACCCCCGTGGTTGCCGACCCGGAGGCGGCCGTTGTGCTGTAGCTGTTTCCGGGGTTAATGGTGAGGCCCTGCTCGTTGGCTACGTTCGCCAGTGCGATTTGACCCACCACCTGCGTTTCGCCGTTGCTGAAGCTGGCCGAAACAACGCCGGAGGAGTCGATGGCAAAGCCCTGATAGGTTCCGCTGGCATAGCCATTTTGGCTCGTCGCGGTAACGGCCGTGCTCGCCGCGCTGGCATCCGACGAACTCTGCGTGATCATGCTGGTGCCATTGCTTCCAAACAGGTCCCAGGTGATCCCCAGACCTGCCGCTCCATCGGCCAGACCGCCCAGCTGAATGCCCGCAACGTTGGTCGTCGGCGAGATCAGGTTGCCGTTGGCATCGAACTGCAGGCTGCCGCTGGCGTTCGACGAGGCTGTGCCCGCGGCGCTCTCGAGCACGTTGCCGGCCGTCGAGATGCCCGCTCCGGCAATGCTGATGCTGGTTCCGTTGTTCGTCGCCACCGCACCCGGTATGCCCGCAAGCGCAGTATTCAACGCGGTCATATAGGAGTTCAGAGATTCGCCCGGTATCACCGGTGGCGGGGTGGTCGAAACACTCGTTCCAGTGCTGCTCGTGCCCGTGATCGTCAGATTCGTCGACGGATCGACCGTATCGCCATTGGCGAACTTGTAGTCGTAAGTCGTCACCGAGCTCTCCACAACATTCTTCGAAATGGCGAGCGTAGCGGCATTGGTGGGGGCAACAGTCAGGGTATTACCCACCAGCGTCACCGAAGCGTTGACGCCGTTCGTCGTCACCGCCTGCCGCAGCGCGGTATAGTAAGCGTTCAGCGATTCACCCGCGGTGAACGGGGCCACCGTCGCCGTGTTCGTTCCATCGCTGATTGTCATGTTCGTTGACGGATCCACAGTGGCTCCCGGATCAAACGTCCATGCCGTGCTTCCCGCAGCGGGCGCTGTCGGAGTCAGAGTCTTCGACGGCAGCGTCGAAGTCGTTGCGGTCACAGTCGACGGATCCAGCGACATGCTGTAGCCCCACGTGTTCGTGCCCGTCTTGGTGAAATAGACCGTTGCCTCGTGCGCTTCTCCCAGCGAATCGTAGATCTGCACCTGTCCGCTGACGGTGGTACCGACGGTGTCGGCAGCATTGAGGTTCGCGGTCATCGACATAGTGGTGGTTGCCTGCGCATTCTCTACTTGTCCAACTGGCAACTGAATCGGCGTGAGCGGCGAATTGGTATTGACGACGCCACTGGCGGCGGGATACCCCATGACGTTCTGCCCATCCTGGGTCATCAGATAGCCGCCGTTAGTAGTGAAATTACCGTCCCGAGTCAGTGCTGTCGCTCCATCGCTGCTCTGCACGAGGAAGAACCCGTTTCCATCGATGTATGCGTTCTGAGCGTCTCCGGTCTCCTCGATACCGCCCTGGGTGAAGTCCGTCTGTGTCGAGGCGACTTTGGTGCCGGCGCCCACCTGCAGAGGATTGCCGGACCCGGTGGTGCCAATCTGCTGATAAAACAAATCGCTGAAGGTTACATCCTGGCTCTTGAATGCGGTGGTGTTCATGTTGGCGAGATTATTCGCGATCGTGTTCAGGGCCTTTGACGATGCCTCCAGCCCGGTCAGCGGAATTGAAAAAGACGACATAGTTCCTCCTGGGAGCGCCCGGCGCGTTGTCTAGCGCGCTGGGGTTGAAGTGGATTTGCCGGCCTGCTGCGCACGGGCTCTCAGTGAACTGAGCACAGAATCGAGTGGGCTGGACGAAGAGCCTGGCGCCAGCGTCTGCGTCGCCGGGCGCAGGGCAGTCGTAATGCGTGAAGCGGAGTCCCCGTTCTTCGGAGAGCTCAGATTTCCGGGAGAGACATTGGTTGCCGCGCTGGTTGACGAACAGGCGTCAGGGGCCGTTTGACCCAGTGGCGAACCCGTCATGGAGCTACCCGGAGTACTACCGCTGGTTGTCGATGTCGGAGTCAGATCCTGATTGATCTGGATCAGTTGCTGAAGACTGTTCACCTGTACCAGTTGATTGATGAACTCGTTTGGGTCGGTATTTGCTGTCGGATCCTGGTTCTTTAGCTCCGTGACCAGAAGCTGCAGAAAGTCGTTGGCAGTAACCGTTGCCGTGTTGGTACTCGCAGCCGATGATGATGCGGAACTGGTGCCGGACGAGGAAACCGCATCCTCCGGGCGCGAAGTCCCCCACACCGGCGACCCTGCTGGGCTGGAAAACATTTGCTCGACGCTCCTTTCATCGTTCCTAAGCATCAGACCCGTACATCGATATAGGACAACCCCTGCATATCCATTTCGACCGGAGACCCCCTTGGAGAGTCCCCTGTTTCTGCCGCCTTCGTGTACCGGGCTCCGTCGTTTTGTGGTTGGCCGCCGGACGAATCACTGCCGCGTCCCGGCGACTGCGAGAACCTCTCCGAGGAGAGCGTGTCGACGTGCACATGCTCCCCGGCCAGATATTCCCGAACCGATGGCAGCTGCGCTGAAATCGTGTTGTGGGGCTCCCCGGGCCCGCTCGCCAGGGTTGCCGCGATCTGGCCCGCTGCGCTATTGGTGCGGATTTCCACCCACCCCAGCCGCTCACTATGCACACCCACGGCTAGCCATTGTGGACTGCTGTCGATCGTCTGAGCCGCTGAGGCCGAATCCATGCGCTCGAAGGGGCCACCGGCAGGAAGATGGGTGAGATGCGCTCCGGGCAGCGATTGCTGTTCGGTCGCAATTCCAGGAGCCACATGCCATTGCTGCGGCCCGCTTACCGGATATGGAGAGGACAGGTCTGAACCCGTACTCCGCGCGGCAGGCGAGAGAGAGACTGGGACACCCTGATGTTCTCCGGAGTTACTGGGAGACTTACCGAGTGCCGCGTCTGCAAGGCTCGCGGGCTTCTCCGTTTGTACGGTGGCTCCAGCCTTCAGGAATGGGACTTGTTGCACCCCGTCTTCAGCCTTGCCCGGTTTTTGGGGAAACTTCCTCGTCGACGGTTCGGCGCCGGTTTGGCCCGAGGGGAGAGCAGCGGAAACCTGATAACCGAGAGATTTGTCGATGACTGCGTCTGCGCGGACTGCGAGCGTCTTCGCTTGTATTCCAGCTGATCCTGCCGCCCCGGAAGACGTAGGTTGTTGCCCGCCTTCGACACTGGTTTGACCGGATGGGAGAGCGGAGGAAACGTGATAACCGAGAGATTCGTCGATGGCTGCGTCTGCGCGGACTGTGTGCGTCTTCGCTTGCATTCCGGCTGATCCTGCCTCCCGGGATGACGAAGGTTGTTGCCCGTCTTCCCCACTGCGAAACGCCGGCAGAGTCTCCTCCGGCGACGATGCGGCATCGTTTTTGGGGGAAGGGTCAACCGCGGCGAGACTTGCCCGGCGATTGACGCTGACATTTGGGGCCCGCGTTCCGGACGGTGCGGGTCCGTCTTGCCTCGGGCCGATATCGGGCGCCATGCCCGGTCGTGAGCCCGGGTTCGGTATTACATCGGTAAGTGCATCTGCAAATTCCTGTGGACGAACAGGGTTTGTGTGTGACGGAAGAACATCGGTTGACTCGGCCTCCTTACTCGATGCGGTTGCGCGTGACTGAACTGGTTTCCTGGCCAAACAAGGTTGCGTTAGATTAGCCGACAGGTCAGCGGGCCCTTCGAGCCGTGGTCTTCCCTTTGTGTCTCGGTCCGATCGCAGCCCGATGGAGGCCGCCTTTCGTGAAGCCGCGGGCCCCGAGGACCCCACAGCCAAACTCGGCAACGGAGGCCCATTCTCGGAATTCGTATTTGTAGTGCCTTCAGGGTCCGCAACCGGACTCCAACCGCCTCCCTGCGGAAGAACGGCGGAGCCGCCCTCAGCGACCAGCGGCTGAGCGTCAAAATCGACGATACTCATCCGCTCCGCGCTTCCAGAGACTTCCGACCCTCGTGTGATTCCTCCCGCACCAGCCGTCGTATTGGCGGACGCCTCAACCGGACGGATGCTGTTCCCGTCCACGCTCCCGGCATTTGAATTCCTCGTACCGGGTCGCCTGGTCCATATCACGTCAGGACTGCCAGTCGTTTTAGCCGCGTGAGCTGCACTGCCGCTGACAACACCCCCCCGGCCTTCCGCGTCGAACACGACTGGCATCTCGATGCGCGCAGGGCTTTTCGGCTCACTTGTCGCCGAATTGCCGGCGTTCCCAACGACGCTCCCCGGACGCTCTTCCACCCTGGCACGTTGTGCGGTCGCTACCTGTGCCGGGCTGACGCGCGAACTGTCGGTCAGCGGCTCCGGGTTGGCTATCCCCGCTGTCGTTTGAATGTGAGGGCCGCTGAGTTCGCCGCCGCGAACCTGGTCCGGAGAGGCGCAGCGATCGGCCGTTTGAGATTTGTCGAGGTTCGCCGGTTGCGACGATGGTTTTTTACCTGGGATCTGGTCCCGAAGCAGTTTACCGAACAGACCCTGGGTGCCCGATAGAGGCGCCGAATGACCGACGGCGGTCACGCCCGTTTCCGATACCTGGTCAATCAACATCTGAGCTCGAACCGGATGCAACGGTAACTTCCTCTTGCGGCTCATAGTGCAATGAGCCTGCCACCGCTGCGCGGGACTATAAGAGATGTCTCACTTTTGTTGCCGGTTCCTGCGACCCGGACCGCCCTGGAACCAGTCATCGATACGATTCTGCTCCCGGCGATCCTGGACAGTTCTTTCTGCTCGTACCGCATCGTCGTGCAGAATCTCAGTCTGCAGGCGGTCCAGACGGCGCACGAGCAGATCTTCACGCGCCCGGTTGACCGATGGTTTGCGCGCGCGGGCAAGGGAGCCAAGTTTTGCTTCTTTCCAACTGCAGATCTCGGCCTCCGCCCTCTTCATTCGCCAGGCTTCCCGCTCCGGCTTCTCGCCGCTCAGCATGAACAGGGCGTCGGCGCGAACGGAGAGAGCGAGTTCACGCTGCCTCGCCGCGACTAATTCCAGCTCGCGCATTTCTGCGGACTTCGCGAGAAAATTCAGATGCGAGATATCTTCAAGTGTCTCTCGAAGACGCAACAGCCGGCAGAGTTGTCGCCTCATGAAATCGAGACCGATCCCGCGCTGTCGATGGCAGTAACCAATCCGCGCAGCTGATCCCCGGCATTCTCGAAAGTCTCTCTCTCAAGCGCACTTTGGACCAAAAATTTCCGAATCGCGGGGCGAAATTGAATTGCGCGGTCTAAGTCCCGATCGGTCCCCGGCTTGTAGGCTCCGATTCTGATCAAATCCTCGGACCTGCTCCAGCTGGAGAGCAGGCGGCGCAGCGTCGCGGCTGCTTTGGCGTGACCGTCCGTGATCACAACCGGCATCAGACGGCTGATGGACTCGTTTACATCGATAGGCGGGTACCATCCCTCGGCGGCAAGCGGCCTGGACAGAACCACATGACCATCCAGATAGGAGCGGACCGCGTCCACAAGAGGATCCTGTAGATCGTCCCCCTCCATGAGCACGGTATAGAAGGCGGTGATGCTGCCGTTGCGGAATCGGCCGGCACGCTCCACCAAACGTGCCAGCCGGCTAAAAACGGAGGGGGTATATCCGCGCGTCGTTGGCGGCTCACCCGCCGCGAGACCTACCTCCCGAGCAGCCATGGCAAACCGTGTCAGCGAGTCCAGCACCAGCAACACGTGTTTACCGGCGCTGGCAAAGTGCTCCGCCACTCCAGTGGCAGCCAGCGCCGCCCGCATCCGCAGGAGCGCTGACTGGTCCGATGTGGAAACCAGGACCACGGCGCGCTTCCTGCCTTCGGGCCCCAGACCCTCTTCCAGGAACTCCCCCACCTCCCTGCCGCGCTCTCCCACCAGCCCAACGACAATCACATCGGCATCGCTGTTGCGGGTCATCATTCCGATGAGCGTGCTCTTGCCGACACCGGAGCCTCCGAAAATGCCCACTCTTTGACCGCGCCCTACGCTGAGTAAGGCGTCGATGGCTCGGACGCCGGTTCCCAGAGGGTCGCGGATCGGCTCGCGATCCAGCGGCGCAGGGGCAGGCCGCTCGAGTGCTACGGCTGTGTGCAAAACGGGTCTGCGTCCGCCATCGAGCGGTTGGCCCATGGCATTCATCACTCTGCCGATGAGGGCCCCTCCGACTTCCACGCGAGGCGTAGTTCCCAGCGCAGCCACCGGATCCCCATAACGAATCCCATCTGCCGTGTCGAGGGTCATCGAGAGCACGCTGGTACCACGGAAGCCGATGACTTCAGCGGGGTGCGCTTTTCCAGCCGAGTCACGGATTTCGCAACATTCGCCTACTGAGCACGGAGGACCTTCCGACTCGACGGCCTGACCATTGGCTTCGATGACTCGGCCTTGCCAGCGGAAGGGCGTGCGATGGCGAAGGCGGGCAAAATAGGTCCCCAACAGGTCCATTCATGCCTGCCTTCCGGCGGTGGCTGGACCTGCGGCACCGTCCTTTGGCTCTCTGCGGACATCGAGCAGGTCGAAGAAGCCCCGTTCGATCTCCTGCAACTGTGCACGTACGCCGAGATCGACCGCCCCCAAATTGCTCTCCAGCACCAGTTCGCAGTCGTGTAATCCATCGTCTGCCCGGACATCCGGACGGACTGCCAGTCCGGGGATCAGGCGGACCATCTCCGCCCACATCTCCTGCTGTCCCGACGGCACCCTCAGCCGCACTTCCGTAGAGTCGGCGAGCTGACCCAGAGCCACACGGACCGCACCCGAGAGCAGGAGCGGATCGAGTTGCGACTCTCTGTGCACGATTCGTTCGGCAACGGCCAGCGCAAGCCGAACCACTTCGTGCTCAACACGCGCCAGGTACTCGTCGGTTCGAGCTCGGAATTGTTCGACCGCCGATCTCAGTTGCGCAGCACACTGCTGCCGCCATGCATTCTGGTCACCCCCCGCCTGCTGTTTTCCCTGCTCAAGCGCTTCACGCCTCACACTCTCCAGCTTCCGCGCATGCTGCTGCTCTGTCTCTGCGAGTTTCGACTCCAGTTCCCGCACGCGAAGCGCCAGACCGGCGGATGATACGGGTTCGGTGTCCGCTGCGGATGTGCCCGTCAGCAGCGGGTACTCCATCGGCCGGACCTTACTATCGAGCTTGCTCAGCATGGATTTCCCAATGGTCACACTACAAAATCGTCGCCCTGTTCCAGCTTGAGAATTACCTTGCCCTCGGCTTCGAGGTTGCGGGCCAGCGCAAGAATCTCGTGCTGTGCTCCAGCAACCTCCCTGGCTCGCACCGGACCCATTACTTCCATATCCTCTTTCAGCATGTCCGCCGCACGCGACGACATGGCCGCAAAAACGTGCGCACGAAGATCCTCCTGTGCACCGCGCAGCGCCAGCGCGAGCTGCCGCTTATCCGCAGCTGCGACAATCTCTCGGATGCTCGCTGGCGGAATCGTCACCAAATCGTCGAAGGTGAACATCAGATTGCGGATGTTCAGGGCCATCGCAACGTCTGCTGCCTCGATCTCGTCCAGAATCTTCTTGGTCTCTTCCGATTCCATGCGGTTCAGCAGGTCGGCCACAGCTTTGAACCCTGAATAGGCCTTTCGTCCCGTATCACCCATATTCTCAAGACGCCGATGCAGGATCATCGCCACCCGCTGGGCCATCTCTGGAGAGAACTGCCGCATGGCGGCCAGCCTCCGGATTGCTTCGACTCGCCGCTCCTCGCTGAGGCTGTCAATGACTGTCGACCCTCGCCTGGCGTCAAGATGGGCCAGCACCACCGCGATCGTCTGTGGATGTTCGCTTTCCAGAAACTTACCGAGCTGCTGCGGATCCACTCTCTGCAGCACTGTCAAATCGCTCTGACTGGCCTCCTGGGCTCGCTTCACCAGAGCCAGCAGGTCTTCGGCGCGTTCCTGGCCAAACGTATCCACCAGCAACTTCGTTGCGTAATCCAGCCCGCCATGAACCATGTACTGCTGCGTATCCAGAAGTTCGTGGAATTCCTCGATCACATCCAGAGACATTTCGGGCGAGACACCGCGCAGGTCGGCAATTTCTTCCGTAAGGCGGCGCACGTCCGGCTCGGACAGATTCTGAAGGATCTTTCTTCCAACCTCTTCTCCGACGGCCACCAGAAAAATCGCTGCCTTGCGTACGCCGCTCAGGGCGTGGCCGGTATCCAGGGATGGACGGGCAGCAGAAGCCATACTTTACTCCGAGCGAATCCAGCTCTCCAGCAACCTTGTGCTTTGCATCGGATCGCGTTTTACGTTTTGAGCAACCTGCTCGAAGACGTTCTGCGCCCGTGCCTTGCGCCCTTCCGCCTCCTGCTGTTCCAGAGACAACTGCGGGACTTCAACCGCCGCCGGAACGTGAAGAGGCGCGGCCGGACTTGCAGCCACCGCTCGCCGGGCCGAAGCCGGAGCCGAAGCCAGAGAGCGCAGCGTCGGCCGCACAACAAAGACAAAGAACGCGAGCATCGCAATCAAAATCGTTCCGTAACGCAGCAGGTACTCTGACCTTTCAGCCAATCCCAAAAGCTGCTGTCCGCGACCCGGCTCCTCCGGTGCCACATCGTCGTCAAACGCAAGCTCTTCCACACTCACCTGGTCTCCGCGCGACGAGTCGAAACCGACTGCCGATTGCGCCAGATCCGTCAGGCGTTTCATCTCATCCGGCGTTCTCGCTAGCCAAGCCGTCTGTTTTCCCCCTCCGGTCCGTCGAAAATTGATCAGAACCGCCGCCGTTAGCCGTCGCACGCGACCCGCTGCTTCCACACTGTGCCGCACCTTCTTCGAAACGCCGTAGGTCGCGCTCTCCTGTTTGAGGCCTTGCTGGGCCGCGCTCTGCGACGGATAGAGCGGCGGCTTCGCGTTGGGCGCGTTACTGGCTGTCCCAGGAATCCCCGAAGCCCCCGGCTGTCCTGAGCTCTGCTCGTTGCGCTGCATCGAGAGGGTCGCCGCCTGTGCCGGATCATAGGTCTCGTCTACCTCATCGGCGGAATTCGGATCGTAATCGACGTTGACCGAAGCTCGCACATTGCCTGGCCCAGCAACCGGCGCCAGTGTCTCCACCAGCCTCGTCGCCATCTGTTCCTCACGCGCTTGCAGAGCAGCATCGCCCGTTCGACGCCCCAGCACTCCACCCCTTTCCGCATCCACCAGCACGACGTTCTCCGGACGCAGATCGTCGACCGCGCTGGCCACAAGGTTGGAGATTGCCTCGGCCTCATCACCGGAAATCGTGCGGTGCCGCAGCCGCAACACCACCGACGCCTTTGCGTCCCGCTGGTCAGTCGAAAAAAGCGATTCATGGGATAACACCAGATGTACGCGCGCGGACTGCACCGAAGCCAGGGTCGCAATCGTATGCTCCAGTTCTCCCTCAAGAGCCCTCTGATAATTGACCTTTTCGTCGAATTCCGAACCCATCCAGTTCGGATTGTCAAAGAGCTCAAATCCCATGCGTCCACTCCTCGGCCCCCCCTTTGCAGTGGTCGCCAGGCGCGCTTTGTCGAGGTTTTGTGCGCCCACCCGCAGGCAGGTGCCATCGGGCGACACGTCAAAGGGAATTCCGGCTGTGGTCAGTTGTTGCACCATCTGCCGCGCATCATCCGGCTCGAGTCCTGCATACAGAGTGCGCCAGTCCGGCCGCGTCGTATACCACATCAGACCCGCAAAGCAGGCGAGCACGATCCCCATCGCCATGACCAGCCGGCTCCTACGGGCAGGATCGAGATTACTGAAGCGGTTTGCCGCTTCAGTCGCCAATACTCCAGCCCGTTGCTGGATGGTCAACGCCGTCTGGGCCTTGTCAGGTTTATCAGCCATTCGCCTTCACCAGGCTAGCCATCAAAACTGCATCCCCATCACCTGCTGATAGGCGGCTACCGCCTTGTTCCGCACCGCCAGGGCCAGTTCAAAACTCATATCGGCCTTTTGCGTCGCAATCAGCGCGTCATGGACATCGACTCCCGTTCCCCGCAGCAATCCCTCGACCGCCGTCGAGGCCTGTTGTTCCAGCCCATCGACTCCGTTGATCGCGCCCGTCAGCAGGTCGCCAAACGGAGTCTTCCCCGCTGAGGCTTTTCCCGGCTCCGGCACGGGGACCCTGGTGGGAGCGAAAACACCTGAAATCGCTGTTGGCTGCATGAGGGAGTCTCCTACTTCAAAATGTCGAGCGACGCCGAAAGCATGCTTTTCTCTGCCTGCACCGCCGACGCGTTCAGGCCATAAGCACGGCTGGCCCCCATCAAATCCACCATCTCCGTCAACGGATTGATGTCCGGATAGGAGACATAACCGCTTGCGTCCGCATCGGGATGGCCGGGATCGAAGCGCCGGAGAGGATCTCCCTGATCGGCAACCACGTCCGTAACGCGAACTCCACCGATCGCCGGAGCGGATTGCCCGGATATTCCCAGCAATTGACCGGCAAAGTTTTGTTGCGGCGCTGCGGACGCAAACACAACATGCTGGCGCCGATAAGGACCGCCTTCCGCAGTCCTTGTCGTTTCCGCGTTCGCCATGTTGGCTGCCACTACCTCCGCCCGGATTCGCTCAGCCTCCAGAGCCGAACCGCTCACTTCCATCACCCCGAACAGATTCATATTCCCTGCTTTCCCGGGAGAAAATTCCGGCCCCTCACTTCTGGTCCTCATGGATGGCATCCAGTTCCCGCGTAAACTCGCGCTTCAGCAGCTCCACCCCGGTCCGGAACTGTAACTGCGCCTCAGCCATCTTCATCCCCTCGCGGTCCATCGAGACATTGTTTCCGTCCGGGCGCTCGAGCAAGCCGTCCACCGTGTCCACATTGGCCATAGACGGTGATCCGCTTCCTCGTTTCCCGTCCAGGTTCTCGAGCGAACGCGACATCTCCGCCGCAAAATCGATTCCCACAGTTCGGTATCCGGGGGTGTCCACATTCGCCATGTTCTGCGCTGTCAGTTTCAGCGACAGCGAAGAAAGATCCAGATAACGGTTCAGAGCGTCAGACACCGGTGTTGTTATCTGCATTCGTCCGTCCCTGCTGAGGTCTCCATCTCCACCGGAAGCCTCTGACCCAACTGCAAGCCGCCACCCGCCACCGTCCCGGCGCCATTAGAAGATCCTCATTGTGGATCGTCGAATTCGATATCTCCGGATTCGATTTGTGGCCGATCCTCGGCCAGAATCCATGCACGCTCAAGAACGTGATCGAGCTCCCGCACGTTCCCGGGCCAGTTGTGTGCCGTCAAACAGGCGAGCGCCGACGTGGTGATCTGCTTTGCGGGGCTCGATTTTCCGAGTCTGCGCAGAAAATATCCTGTCAGCGCTTCGATGTCGTCGCTGTGTCCCTCGAGCGCAGGCGTCCGGATCAGAAAAACCGCCAGCCGGTAATAGAGATCGGCGCGAAATCCACCCGTCGCCACCAACTGCGCCAAAGGCCGATGCGTAGCGGCTACGATTCTCACATCGACTCTGACGGATTCGTTATTGCCGACACGCTGCAACTCTCCTGTTTCGAGGAAGCGCAGCAGTTTCGCCTGCAGTCCCAGCGGCATTTCGCCGATTTCGTCCAGAAAGAGCGTGCCGCCATGGGCCGCTTCTATGCGCCCGGTTCGATTGTCCACCGCTCCTGTGAAAGCGCCGCGAGTATGTCCAAACAACTCCGCCTCGAGCAACCCTTCCGGAATGGCAGCGCAGTTCAGGGCCACCAGGCCGTGATTGGCTCTCGGGCTCAGCCGATGAAGGGCCCGAGCCACCATCTCTTTACCGCTTCCGGTTGGCCCTTCGATGAGCACCGGCGTGGCCCGCGGCGCCACCAGACGAATTCTCCGGCTGACTTCGATCAGGGCCGGATGCGAACCGATGAATTCCGGCAGACAGGCCTCGCGCGGAGTAGCCATACGCGTCGCATGCGCGCGATTGCGGAGATCGGCGCCAGTGGATTGACCCAACGCCGCGTTCTGGACCGATCCTGACGTCATCAGTCCGTTCAACGTGGCGGCAGGCCGAGCCGCGTGGTTTCCGGGCGCGACATTCCAGATCGCATCGTCGGTGGCCTGCGCCCTTCGCAGCGCCAGGAGAACCTCGTTCCGGCGCGGGCCACGAAGCACACAGCCGGCGGCTAGTGAGGTATCAGCCATGATCAGATCCACGTCGGGATGAACTCTCCTGAACTCAGCGATGAACTCATGAATTTCCAGATCCGGCAGCCACGAATCGAGCACGACCGCTTCTGCCGGGGCTGCGTCGAGGCAGGCCAGGGTTTCCGCGCCGCCTGTGGTTTCCCGCACCTGCCATCGCAGATCCGACAGCGCACTGCGCAGCCGCTGGCGAAACGAGGCATCGGCACTGACCAGAACCGCGGTTCGGGCCGCACATGATACCGTGGATTGTGTCGCTGTTCCCATGGATTGCTCCTCTCCGGAATCGAGACTCCGGGTCGCGCGCGATGAATCAGGATCGCTGGCCAATCGTGTATCCGACGCCTCGCAATGTCTGAATGATGGGTGGCATGTTGTCGAACTCCGCCGTATTCCGCTCCTCCGCAGCTGGGCGGTCCTCGAGCTTGCGCCGCAGATAGTTGATGTAAACATCCACCACATTTGTGGGAGTAGTTTCGTTGACATTCCAGACGTCTCGCAGCAGCGAGGCGCGCGAGACGGGCCGGCCGCGGTGCATCATGAGGTACTCGAGAAGCGCAAATTCCCGAGTCGTAAGGGATACCGACTTTCCCTTTCGAGTCACCGAGCGCTCGACACGATTGAGCTCAAGGTCTCCCTGACGCAATACCAGGCCCGGCGACCTTCGGCGTATCACTGCTCGGCACCGTGCGCGCAGTTCAGCGAAGGAAAACGGCTTCTCCAGAAAGTCATCCGCTCCCATCTCAAGGCACCGGAGCCGGGTTTCCGGCTCGTGCCGGCCCGTCAGGATGAGAATGGGCACATCCTCTGTCAGGGATCGCAGAAACTCCAGTACCTCGGTGCCGTCGCGCTGGGGGAGATTGAGATCGAGCACCGCCATCTCCGGAAGCTCGCTTCTTGCAGCTTCCATCGCCATCTCACCATCGGTCGCCATCGTGACCTCATGCCCGTCCTGTTCCAGGCCACGCGCCAGAAAGTTCCCGAGCGCCCGGTCATCCTCAGCGATCAGCAAACGCATATGATTTATCTCCCAGATTCACAATCTCCCAGAGTCAGGTCGACTTAAACAGAAAAATGAGAATCTTCCAAACATGATTTCCGGAATGAAACATGGGCGACCGATAGTCCGAAATCGGGAAGGGGAATGACAACACCGGCCAGCTTTAATTTTTGTTCGCCGATTCGCTTTTTGTTCGCTATAATTGAGGCCATGGCTATTACTCGGCGACAGAAGGAGGTTTTGGAATTCATCTCTGGATTCGTACAGAGGAACGGTTATTCTCCTTCTTTTGAAGAGATTGCGCGTGGCTTGAACCTCCGTTCGCTGGCCACCGTCCACAAGCACATCACAAACCTGCAAAACAAAGGGCTGCTGGCGCGCGCTCACAATCGCAGTCGTTCCCTTGATGTGCTGCCACCCCGGGCCAGGGGTCGTGGCTCTGATCGACTACCGCTCGTCGGTCGGATCGCAGCCGGCTATCCTGTAGAGGCGACGGAAATTCCGGAGAGTATTTCGCTTGCCGACATTATTGGGAACCGCGACGTTTTTGCCCTCCAGGTCCGCGGAGAATCCATGCGTGATGAGCATATTCTCGATGGCGATTTTGTGCTTGTTGAGCGTACTAACACCGCTCGATCAGGAGAGATCGTCGTGGCTTTGGTGGGCGGGGCGGAAACCACCCTTAAACGTTATTACCGGGAAGGTTCGGTTGTCCGGCTACAACCCGCCAATGCGGAGATGGATCCGATACTCGTCCCCGCAATGCAAGTTGCGATCCAGGGACGAGTGTTGGGAATCCTGCGAAAATACTGATCTTGAAGAGCAGACTCAGAATAACGCCGATCACCCAAGGATGCGCGTAATGCTCCGCGCAATCGTCTCCTTCGGAACATAGCCAACGATCTGATCCGCCACCTTGCCCTGTTTGAAGAGAAGCAAAGCGGGAATGCCACGGATTCCGTAGCGCATCGGAGTCGCCTGGTTATGATCGACGTCCATCTTCGCAACCTTGAGGCGGCCACTGTATTCGGCGGCAACCTCGTCGATAATCGGAGCTAAGGCCCGGCACGGCCCACACCAGGTAGCCCAAAAATCAACCAGCACCGGCTGATCCGATTGCAATACTTCCTGGTCGAACGTCGCATCACTCACCTCGGCGATACTTAATGCTGCCATGTCCTTTTTCCCTTCGCATGCCCAGTGCACTTGTTAGTCTACCTGATGCTTAGACGAAGATGCATCTCGAGGCTGGGGTCGCATGAAGGGCATGCGCTGCACAAATTGTGGTGCAAAAAATTAAGGCGCCCGGATTCCTGAAGAATCACGGACGCCGGAGCAGCCCTCCCCCAGAACTGCCCACAGATGCGAAAATAGGGCTTCAGGTGGTTTGTGTAAAGCAATCTTCAGTAATTTTTGGTAATAGGGATAAACTGTTACTGAAGCGCGAACTAAACGTTACTGAAGATCGGTGTTCAGGGATCGTCCGGGTCGAGATCATCGATGATCTGCCTCGCACGCAAATGCAACGGGATCGGGTTCAAGCCCACAGGTCAAGAACTCGATTTCGCCGAGGCCATCAAGCTCTCGAGCAGCCAGATTCATGGCCCCAGATACCATTCTCTCTGAATCGGTTAACAGCAATACAGCAGGACCAGCGCCGCTGAGTGCCACGCCCATGATTCCCGCTTTGCCAGCAAGTGGCAGCAACCTGGGAAGTAGCGGGCATGCTTCAACCCGATACGGCTGATGCAGGCGGTCGACCATGGCAGCAGCAATCACGTCGATGTTCCCGGCAGCAAAAGCGGCTGTCAGCAACGTTGCCCGTTGCAGATTTGCTACTACGTCCTGTCGCATGTAGGTGGCCGGGAGCATGTCTCGCGAGGCCGCCGTTGGCAGGGGCTTGTCGGGTATGGCGATCACGGCGCGCCATTCACCAGGTGGGCGAATCGAAACGGCGTGAACCTCATCTCCTTCCATTGTGCTGGCGACGAATCCACCCATCCAGCAAGCCGCAGCGTTGTCAGGATGACCCTCCAGCCGCGACGCTTCCGCTAATATCCGCCGACGGCTCCAGGAGAGGCCGCCAAAATGCGACGCCAATGCGACCGCAGCCAGCCTAACCGAAGCCGATGAGCCGCACCCCATTCCCAATGGAATCTGGTTGTTAACCTGATACTTCAGCGGAATGAACGATCGCTGATGATCAGCCAGGACCATCCTATACGTTTCAAGGAGTAGGTTATTCTCCGTAGCGCCGCAGATTTCCGCGCCGCGACCGGTCGCTTCCACTGTGACGCGATCAGATGGGCAAGCATCCACATAGAGAAAGAGCTTGAGCGCCAAAGCAATGGAATCAAATCCTGGCCCTAGATTCGCAGAGGTCGCCGGTAGTCGCAACCGAATGCCACCCATCAGTGAACCCGCTCTAACTCGCGCAACACCTGATCAGGGGATGCGTCAATTCGAATCGCCTTATGGCGCGTCCCTTCTATCTCCAATCCAAGCCCTGCCATTTCTGTTTCAGCCGGGATTTCGCCGCGATGATATTGGATTGTGTAATCAGGGTCCTTCAGCGTGTGACCGGTAAGCACGAGGACCACCGATTCTTGATGGCCAACCTTTCCCTGCTGCAACAACTTCTTCAAGCCGGCTAAAGTCACCGCCGACGCTGGTTCGCACCCAATTCCCTCGGCTCCAATCTCAGCTTTCGCAAGGGCAATCTCCGCCTCCGTAACCTCCTCAACCCAACCACCCGTTTCCTGAACCACCCGCGCCGCCTTCCGCCAGGAAGCGGGATTTCCAATGCGAATGGCCGTGGCCCGCGTATGGGCCTCTACCGGCTCGATCTTCTCTCCCCCGAATTCGTTCATCGCCCGCACCAACGGGTTCGCCCCGTGCGCCTGTATTACGGAAACTCTGGGCACCATCGTGGTCAAACCCAGTTGCTTCATCTCCAGGAAACCTTTGCCCAACGCTGAACTGTTCGCGAGGTTTCCTCCCGGAACAATCAAATGATCCGGTACGTCCCACTCCAGTCGCTCCGCAATCTCGAATGCCGCAGTTTTCTGTCCCTCAAGCCGGTAAGGGTTCACCGAATTCAGCAGATACACGGGCGCCCGCCGGACGACCTCGGCAAGCACGCGCACGCAACCGTCGAAATCGGTCCGCAGCTGAAGGGTCAGCGCTCCATAATCCAGCGCCTGGGCCAGCTTTCCCCAGGCAATCTCACCATCGGGAAGCAGTACCAGACTCCGAATCCCTGCGCGCGCCGCGTACGCTGCCATCGCCGCTGACGTATTTCCAGTAGAGGCACATGCCACCCAGTCAGCGCCGAGCCCCCGCGCAACCGAGATTGCGGTTGTCATGCCCGTATCTTTGAACGACCCTGTGGGATTCATCCCCTGGTGCTTGGCGCGCAGTTGCTTCACGTTCAATCGCTCTCCCGATTGCGGCAAATCGTATAGAGGAGTGTTCCCCTCCTCGAGCGAAACGATGTTGCCTTCCGCGCCGAAAATCGGCAGCATCTCACGAAACCGCCATACTCCGCTGCGATCGGCGGTCTCGAGCGACGATCGTCTTTCCTTCCACAACCACCGGAGCGCGCTCGGATTCGGACGCGCCTGTTTCAGGCCCGTCCAGCCCGGATAGACCACTTCGTACAAATCGCCACACTCCTCACACCGAAAGTCCCCAGGCAGCATAGCTGGAGGAATCTCCCGCGCGCAGCCGATACACCGCAACTGGCAACCTTCACTCATGATGAGACGGTAGTTCTCAGCCTAACACCGCAGTTTGTCGCCCCAGGATCGCTTACTTTCATCCAATCGCGGCTTCAGTATCGTATAAAATCGTCGAATGACGCCTCTCCTCACTCCTCGCGAAGCTGCCACGAGGCTTGGCATCTCTTATGCCGCTATCAAACAGTGGATCTATCGCGGCAAGCTGAAAGCCATCAAAACCCCCGGCGGTCACTACCGCATACCCGAGGCCGAACTCGACGCCCTGCTGTTCAAAGCGAAGCGACCCGAAACCCCGAGGCGTCAGATGATGCGTACCGTGAGCGGACGCAACCAGCTTGTCGGTCGCATTGTCGATTTGAAGATCGAGGGCCTGCTCGCGCAGGTTCGCCTGTCTATCGGCGGCCAGATCATAACTTCGATCATTACCGCTGACGCCGCCCGCGAAATGCGATTGCAAAAAGGCGAAACCGTCGCTGCCCTTATCAAGTCAACCGAAGTGATGGTGCTCCGTGTTTGATCGCCGCTTCGTTTACGCGTCTCTCCCGTTCCTCGTCTTTGCGAGTGCCTTCATTCGACCGGCGAGTTCGCAGCAACAGACCAATACTCTGCGCATCGCCGCCGCCGCCGACCTCCAACCGCTCTTGCCGCCGCTGCTGTCTCAGTTTGAAAAGCAATCGGGAATACGCGCCGATGCAGCCTTTCAATCCTCGGCGACCCTGGCGACCCAGATCATCGATGGCGCACCCTTTGACTTATTCCTCGGCGCCGACCTCTCCTTCCCGCAACGCGTCATCGATGCCGGCCGCGGCGAGGAAGCTAAGCCTATCCCGTACGCTCGCGGTACACTCGTGCTCTGGACCCGCAACGACTCCGGCGTCTCCACCCTTGCCCTCGATGCTCTCCGCGATCCCTCCGTCAAAACCATCGCCATCGCCAATCCCGAGCACGCCCCGTATGGGCGAGCCGCCCAAGCCTGCCTCCAGCATCTCAATCTCTTCGACATGCTCCGCCCCAAACTCGTCGTCGCCGAAAATATCGCCCAAGCCGCGCAATATGTCGATTCCGGTAACGCACAGGTTGGCTTCATCTCCCTCACCTCCGCCCTGACCCCACGCCTAAAAGCAAATGGCCACTTCATTCGCGTGGCCGCCGAGAATTACCCACCGATCATCCAGGGCGCAATCGTCATTCGAGGAAGTGCGGGCGCGGTCGCAGCTCATCGCTTCCTCGAATTCTTTGAGCAACCCGAGACACAACAGATGCTCGCCGCAGCAGGGCTCGAGCCCGTTCGTTAATGGACCTGCAGGCGCTCTGGCTCACCGTGCGTCTTGCCGCCACAACGACGTTCCTGCTCCTGGCGCTGGGAATCCCTCTGGCCTTCTGGCTAGCTTCGACACGCGCACACTGGCGTCCTCTGATCGAAGCCATCACCACTCTTCCGATCCTTCTGCCTCCTACCGTGATCGGCTTTTATCTTCTCGTCCTGCTTGGTCCCCATACCGGCTTTGGACGTTTCACTGCGCGAATCCTCGGGCATCCGCTGGTTTTCTCCTTTTCCGGACTCGTGGTTGGCTCGGTCATCTATAGTCTTCCTTTCGCTGTGCAGCCTCTGGCTGCCGGATTTCGTGCCATCGATCCGGCGCTCATCGAGCAGGCTCGGCTCCTCGGAGCAAGCCCCCTCCGCACGCTCACGTCGGTGTTGCTCCCTCTGTCCGCACATTCCATCGTTGCGGCCGCCGCGCTGTGCTTCACGCATACGATCGGCGAATTTGGAGTCGTTCTCATGATCGGCGGTGATATTCCTGGCGCCACGCGCACACTCTCGATCGCCATTTACGACCAGGTCCAGGACTTCTCCTACGCCGTCGCCAATCGGACCTCGCTCTTGTTGGTCGGCTTTTCCGCTCTGGCACTCGTGCTTCTGTACATGCGGCGCTCGGGGAATGAAAATCCGCATGCCTGATATCAACATCCAGCATCGCCTTGGGCGATTTTCTCTCGACGTCGAGTTCTCACCGCAGAATCAGTGGACTGTCATCTTTGGCCCGTCAGGCGCCGGCAAGAGCACGCTGTTGCGCATCGTCGCCGGTCTCATCCAACCAGATTCCGGCCGCATTCAGCTTGGCGGCAGAACCTTGCTCGATACCGTGAACCGCATATACGTTCCTGTCGGCCGCCGCTCCATTGGCCTCGTCACGCAGCAGCCTGCCCTGTTTCCCCACCTGACCGTCCGGGACAACGTCGCATTTGGTATCCGTCATCTGGATCGCGATCGCCGTCGAGACCGCATCATCGAGATGCTTCGTCTCTTCGGAGCCGAGCCCCTCGCCGACCAGCCGGCAAACCATCTTTCCGGCGGCGAGCGCAAACGGGTCGCATTGGCCCGCGCTCTGGCTCCGGCCCCTGATTTTCTTCTCCTCGATGAACCCCTGGCCGGACTGGATGACGATTCAGCTCGGGATATTCTGTCGAGCTTGCTCTCGCTTCGTGTCCGCTTGCTCTACGTCTCGCACGATCTCGCGGAAATTTGGCGCATGCCTGCCGACGTGATCCTTCTTGACTCCGGCCGCGTTGCGGCTGTCGGACCGCTGCAGCAGGTACTCGCCACCCATCGCGCCCAGTTGCTCCGTCACCTCAGCCTCTGACTTATTGCCTCTTTGCCCACACGCTCTGCAGGAACAAATACCGGTCCCGATGCTGATCCGCGCCTGCCTGCGGGTTCACGTCCAAATGCATTAGCTGCCAGCCAGTCTTGCCGTCATACTGCGGCCATTGGGGTGCGTCGCCGCCATTAGGATTGCCCGTCCGCGCGAAGTTCGTCCAGTAGGTCTCGATGAGGTCGCTCAGCTTCTCATCTTCCGACTGCCACACAGCCCCGGGCCGCGAGTGCAGGGTCCCGAAGACGTATTGGATCTCATCCGAGTGAAACGCACCTGATCCTGCGGGATGGTACTTATCGGCCGGTGATGGCCGCTCGAAGTGATAGCGATACACCGGTACGTCACCTGCCGCCGCTTGCGCCTCGAGCCATTCCCACGTCGAGAAGGCGATAAACTTGTCCCCCGCAAAATCGATCGCTGAACGCACCGCGTCCGCATCCGACTGCGCCGAGTAGACCTTCAGGAACTCCGGAGCCCGCTCGGCGAAGTCTCTCTCAGCCTGCTGCTGAAAACTCTGCGCCGTCGGCGGCTCGGGAGAATTCACCGCGAGTGCGCTCGGCTCATCGCGGTTCCACCCTGCCAGCAGCGGAACGTGCGCCTGGTTCCCTTCGCGGTAGATCTGCGGAACGCTCTCCGGCAGAAAATATCCGTCGACGTCAGGCACAAAATCGGGACGGATGTTTCCGCCCGCCGGATTCGTCTGTGTCGCCATCTTCTGCATCAGGTCCTCTGCGCTCATCGCTCGCAATGCCGCCAGGTCCGAAGTCCCAAATGCAGCCAGAGCGTACGCCGGGTCTTTCGTGAGCCTCTCCGCCAGCGGAGCAAAAGAAATTCCACGGCTGTTGAAGGCAGCGCCACTCTCGCCGATCGCGTGAACAAACAGCCCCCGCGCCAGCGGCGAAGCCATCTGCGCGCTCACCGAGAACGATCCCGCAGATTCCCCAAAAACCGTAACTTTATTCGGATCGCCCCCGAATGCGCCGATATTCCGGTGCACCCATTGAAGCGCCGCTGTCTGGTCCATGAGCCCGTAGTTTCCTGCGGCGTGTTGGGGCGACTCCGCCGCCAGGTCGGGATGCGCGAAGAATCCGAACAGCCCGAGCCGGTAGTTCATCGACACCAGCACCACGCCTTTGTGCGCCAGGTGCTCTCCATCCTGTCGCGGCTCTGAAGTCGCTCCGGCGACAAAGCCGCCGCCATAGATCCAGACCATCACCGGCAGTTTGGCTTTCTTGTCTCTGGCCGGTGTCCACACATTCAGGTTCAGGCAGTCTTCGCTCCCGCCCCCGTCACGAAATTCCATGTCGTGGTATATGTCCGGCTGCATGCAGCGCGAGCCGAAATTTGTCGTCTCTCGTACACCATTCCACTTAAGCCCCGGTTGCGGCGGTTTCCAGCGGAGTGTCCCGATCGGCGGAGCCGCATAGGGTATCCCCAGGAAGATGCGAACCTGGCCGTCGTCGGCCATCTTGCCCCGGATCTTTCCCTTGTCCGTCTTGATCGTCAGCTGATCGTCGGCCCTGGCCGTCAATCCCAAAATCAGGCTCAGCATGCAAGCTGCACCGCACGATAATCGAACGGGAAAACGCACTCACACCCCTGACTCCAGCAAGTTCTCTCGTGAAACGAACCACAATATCAGAGTGAAGCAACCTCGCGCTCCGCCGCAAGCATGTCATTCACAGTCTCTCGCCTCCGGATCAGACTGGACTTCCGACCCTTCACCAGCACTTCAGCAGGGCGAGGTCGCGAGTTGTAGTTCGAAGCCAACGACATCCCGTAAGCCCCCGCGTCGAGGATCGCCACCAGATCGCCCTGGCGCAGCGGCGGCAGTTCCCGATCCCGCGCGAAAAAATCTCCCGTCTCACAAACCGGACCAACGACATCCGCAACCACCTTCCGCGACGATCTGCGGCGTCTCACTGGAACGATCTCGTGATACGCCTGGTACAAGGCTGGCCGGATAAGATCGCTCATCGCCGCATCGGTTATCACAAAGGTCTTGTTGCCGCTCTTTTTCACATACAGCACGCGTGCCAGCAGTGCTCCCGCCTGCGCGACGATAAAGCGCCCCGGTTCCAGCAGCAGCTTGAGGCTGTCCACTGACTGCATCGCCGGGATCACCGCCGCCGCGTACTGGCGCACCTTCTCCGCAGGATTGGACGGCTGGTCAACGTGGTACTCCACTCCCAGCCCTCCACCAATGTCCATGTACTGGATCGCATGTCCGTCTTTCCTCAGCTTGTCGATCAGCTTGACCACGCGCTCGGCTGCCGCGCCAAATGGATCCGCGCTCCGGATTTGCGAACCGATATGGACGCTCACCCCGCAGGCTTCGAGATACTTCCCACGTTTCCGGTACACCGCTTCAGCCCGGCGAATGTCAATACCGAATTTATGTTCTCGCATCCCCGTCGATATGTAAGGATGCGTCTCGGCAAAGACGTCGGGGTTAACGCGCAGAGCAAACCGCGCCCGCTTATAGAGTCTTCCTGCGCGCTGGGAGAGAAGTTCAAGCTCTTGTTCGCTCTCGACATTGAACAGCAGGATATTCGACCTCAGGGCAAGATCCATCTCGGCTGCGGTCTTGCCGACACCTGAAAAGACAATCCTCTCTGCCGCCGCGCGATCGACACTAAGAACCCTCTCCAGTTCGCCGCCGGAAACAACGTCGAATCCGCATCCCTTCCTGGCGAGCAACCGGAGGATCGCCAGGTTTGAATTGGCTTTAACGGCATAGCACAACGTGTGCGGGACCGCGCTGAACGCCTCCCGGAAGAGCTCAACACGCTGCGCAATATGCGTCGCCGAGTAAACGTAAAGCGGCGTTCCATGTTTGCGTGCGAGCTGCTCCATGCTCACAGCGTCGCAAGCCAGCGCACCTCGTGCATCGGGATAAGCAAACGGACGGTTCGAAATGGAAGCGCCTCACAAGAAGGATGTCCCTGACATTATCGGGCTTCCCCCGCCCCGTAAGCTCACGACCGGCGTCCAAACTTCCGACCAGGTGCTTTCCCGTGCTCTCCGGGTTATCCCGGGCAGGCATTATGGATGAGCGTCGATTTCAAAGTTCAGGGTCGTGCTGCCTGCCGCCGCAGTCACGAAAAGTCGAGCGGCCAACCCATTCGACGAGAGCGGTGTAAAGCTGACCGACCCATCGATTCCCGATATCGCCAGGAGCGTCTGCTGCTCCAGAACCGGGGCAGGAGCACAGCTTCCCTGACTTGGGCATGGCTCCGTCCACCCGTCGAGCGTCTGTGCAAACGTGACATTCGCCCCGGCAAGTGGGTGCCCAAACGCGTCATTCACGTGCAATACCACCGGAACAAAGGTCTGGCTTGCGGAAATGTACTGCGATGTGCCGCTCCATGGGGTAATTACGGCGGTTTCCGAATGCACCGGCGTCACAGTGAGAGTCGCGCAATTCGTAGTTCCTGCGAGACAAGCATTCATGGCTGCGTTGGCGCTCAAACTGAACGGCCCGGCAGAAACCTGGTTAATGACGAGGCCGCTCGCATCGCTGCTGTTTTGGCTGGTCGCAACGCTAACGCCCGAGGTTGCTGACGTCCAGGTGACGGTTTGTCCCGCCATTGCCACGCCCGACTGATTGAGCACCAGTGCCTGCACCGGCCATTGCACAGTAGCTCCGATCACGAGGTAGAGATTCGGCGTCAAAGCGACGATGGAAGGCGGAGCTGCACCCTTAAATTCGGCGAGTACGCTGTTCGCATTGGTCAGCGACGCAGTAATTTGTGCCAGTGCTGTCGAGGCTGGAGTAACCAACAACGTGGCTGTGCCGTCCCCGGCGGTGATCACGGTGCATGAAGATTGCCCACAGCCAAGCTGGGCTGCGCCTTCCGTGACAGCGAAGCTCACCATGACGGCCGGCGCCGGAGTCTGGGTCGCGACATCGATGACCCGCACAGTGATGGGCTGGGGTACTCCGATGGGGACCGTACCCATTGGAGCAACCAGAAGCGAAATGGCATCGTCGGGCTCCGCATCGTAGCTCACTCCACTGGTAATGGCCGCGATACTGAGGGTCTGCAAATCCTGAATTTGCACGAGAGCCGTTCCCGTTGCCCCGCCAGATGAAGGAGCCATCGCGACGATGGTCGTGGGAGTCACACTCATCACCTGGGCCGCGACGCCATTCACTGACACAGTTACTGAGGGACGGAATCCAATTCCCTGGATCACCATCTCTCCGCCAGTGACCGGCAAGCGGGCAGGCGAGACGCTGTCGGCGTAGAAGATGCGTCCGCGATAGGCATAATCCGGGCGCCCATCGCCGCGCAGGTCGGCCAGGCTGATGCGAACCTCGCTGTCCGCGATTGTCAATACCGGAAGGGTCGTCAGACCGGCGATGTTGCCATTGAAGGGCTGCACGGTTCCGGTGACCGGACTAGTGCCAACGGCATCGGTGCCGTTCCATGCGCCGAGAACCAGTTGCGCCTTGTCTTCCGTATTGGATCCGGTTTCATCCAGGGCCTCAGCTTCCACCGTGAATTCGCGCCCACCGCGGGCCCACCATTGAAACCACTCCGTGTGCCCGTACCCGGTGAGGCGGGCTGTCCATTCACCGGTGACTGGAACCGTCGCCGGCGAAGCTTCTGTTCCATCGGCTTCGGTTAGACTTTCATCCGCCGCCTCATCGATGACGACATTCTGGCTGGTGGCGGACCCGGCACTCAGAGTGCCGAGCTGAACGACCGGCATTGTGCCGGAGGGAGTCACCTGGCCGGTCGAGTAGGGTCCGACCGAGGAGTTCCCCGTGTACAGCGAATTCACGCTCTCGAATGTGAGCTGATACTGCGATGCTGTCGCGCCAAGAGGCAAGGGAACGCCGCTGAGGTCGAAGAATCCCTCCAGAGAGGGATCATCGCTGCCGAAGCGGTTGAGTGGATTGCCGGATGGGTCGGTTGAACCTGTGACCGGATTACCATCGTTGCCCTGGAAATACGCTCCGCTGACTGCCGTAGCCGTGTAACTGAGATCAGGAGCGCCATTCACGAGCGGCTGCAGGACGACGTTGACGCCCTGCATACCCTCGCCGCTCGGGAACTGAATGGTTCCCTGCACTGAAATCGTCGCGGTTGCGGTGATCGTCTTGCCGGGAAAGCTACTCAGGTTCGCAGCCGTCACGGGATAAAGACGGTTCAGAGCGGCTACATCGTCCGTTCTCAGCTGGGTCGGATCGGAGATGCATTGGCCGCTGCCTCCATTGCAGAGCCTTTCGATGGGGTGCATGATCGGCCAGCCTGCGAGGCTACCGGTGCTGAACTGGTTGGTGTCAAACATCTCCTCGTTGGTTTGTGACCAGTCGAGACCGAGGACACGGCCGAAGCCGCGGACAAGCTGATACTGTAGATTCGCAATCTGATTCGCCGTGGCTGCACAGAGCCCATTGACCAGAACCAGCGCGTGAGCGATGTTGCCAGTCACAGCGAGGTTATCCACCGAGACGATCACGCCGTTGTTCTGGCAGACCAGGGGCGAACTGGCTCCGGGACCGTAGATGGCGTCAATCACGGAACCGTCCTCGTCGTAAACCACCGCGACCGGTTTGTTCGTGGCGGTCGACTCAATGTCGGCCGGCAACGTGATGCCGTTCGCTCCTGATTCGACATTCGAACCGTTGACGTCTTCGGCAAGGTTGCCGCCGGACTGGATGGAAACAGCTGCGGTGCTGATGTTGCTCCACACTGCGGCGGCGGTTGCGACCATCGCATTCGCCTGGGTCTGGCTGACCTGTGCGCTTAGATCGCCGAGGTCGGTGTAGTAGCTGACCTGTCCGTTGGCCCAGACAACGGGCTGGCCTTTGACCGAGGAGTTGAAGTAACTGGAACCGGCGACCCAGCGCGGTCCGCCAGCGTATGCCATTTGACCGGCAAAGATCGGAATCAGGGAGAGAAGAATCAGTAAGTCCGAGACTGTTGCCGATGTCGATTGGGAGTCTTCCGATCCAGAGCGGCGAGACATTGCGGGACCTCCGGAAGCGGCGAAGAGGAGAGCGGAGGCTGCTTCCGAATTCATTTCGACACATGGAGGGCGCGCGGAACAGAAGAATCGAAGTTGAAGGCACGGGCATCATCTCAGTTCGGGACGACGGGCTTGAGCGGTTCCAATTCGGGAGGCGACGAGGCCCGCTCTGCGATTGGGCTTGTTTGAGTTCGGGTCGCAGGTACAATTTGAAAGTTCAGGCAAATGGCAGAAAACATCCGCGATACAGTCATCCTTGGTTCCGGCTGCGCCGGACTGACCGCAGCGATCTACGCAGCTCGGGCGAATCTGAAGCCGCTGGTGCTCGAGGGGCACGAGCCAGGCGGACAGTTGTCGATCACGACGCTGGTCGAGAATTTTCCGGGCTGGCCGGAAGGCATTCAGGGGCCGGAGCTGATCGAGAACATGCGCAAGCAGGCGTCGCGATTCGGGGCCGAATTCCGGCTGGGACATCTGGCGACGGCGGATTTGACGAAGCATCCGTTCGCGCTGAATCTCGGCCACGAGACCGTTCACGCGAGGACGCTGATCATCGCCAGCGGCGCTTCGGCGCGCTGGCTGGGGCTGCCGTCGGAGCAGGCGCTGATCGGGCATGGCGTGAGCTCGTGCGCGACCTGCGACGGGTTCTTCTTCTCGGGCAAGGAGATCGCGGTGATTGGCGGTGGCGATTCGGCGATGGAAGAGGCCCTTTTTCTGACGCGCTTCGCTACGAAGGTGACGTTGATTCATCGGCGCGAGCATTTCCGCGCGTCGCGGATCATGCTGGATCGGGCGATTGCGCACCCGAAGATCGCGTTTCTGACCAATTCCGTGGTCAAAGAAGTGCTGGGCGTCGAGAAAAAGGAAGTCACGGGCGTTCGGGTGCTGGACACGGTGACCGGGATTGAATCGGATCTCGATGTGAGCGGGTTGTTTCTCGGCATCGGGCACATTCCGAATGCTTCGATGTTTGCCGGGCAGCTGGATCTTGATGAAGACGGGTACATCAAGACGCACAATTTCGTTTTCACGCGGGTTGCTGGCGTTTTTGCCTGCGGGGACGTGCAGGATCGGCGATATCGGCAGGCGATCACGGCGGCGGGAACGGGCTGCATGGCCGCGCTCGAAGTGGAGAAGTATCTTGAAGAGCATGGGCACTGAATGCCCCTGGGGGGGTTGTTTTCGCTGGCCCAATGCTTTGTTCAAGATCCGTAGTAACACTTTTCGTCGAGTACTCCACGCTCTCTGAAAACAGGTCATATGCGACTTGGCCGAGTTGATGCAGGCTGGGCCGAGTTTGATGCAGACTCCGCCGCAAAGACAGGGAATAGGGAGCAGGGAGCGGGAAGTGGATGACGGCGGGGTCGTACATGCAATGCGGCACCGATGGGCTTCTCCTTTCCCAGAAGAAAAAGGCCGCTCGGCGAGCGGCCTTTTTCTTTTTTTACTCTATATATTCAGAATAGCAGGTTGAGAGAATTAAACTGCCAAATATCTTTGCGTCGGATGGTTTGTAAGTGACGTGTTATGTGGGGTCATTACCCTGGTTTTTTCCACAAAAGCTTGACAGTTTTTGAGGTGAACCCCTGGGGTGAGACAGTTTGGATTTTGACAGTTCGGGTTTCGTTGGATTTTGGCTCTTTTTTGCCGGTTCTCCGTCAGACTGGGCTCAGTTGTCCCTCGCGCAGCGAGGGATCGTTTAGCGCTTTGGGAATCGTGAGGTTAGAAACACAGAAGTAACGCCAATCGGCTTCAGGCGCTGCGGCGCTTCCCCATCGCATCACGCCAAAAGGGGCGTGCCGGGGACCCCGGTTCCGCCGACGATCGCGACCCCAGCGAGCAGCGACGCCCCCTGGGGCCCCGGATCGAACAAGGAAGGTGCTTCGCGCCGACTCTTTTTTGGCACGGCTGAAGCCATGCCCCTTCACATTTCGTGCCCAAGAGACACGAAGCCTCAGCTTGTTCGGCGTTATTCCTCCAGCTGCTGAAGTCGTCCCCTGATACAAAGGCGGGTTTGGTGCGGTCTCTTTGGATTCGTGCTCTGGTGCGGGGAGTACGCGGGGGTTGAGGCCCCTTGTTTGGGTGGCGGGGTTCGCTGAGTTGAGGCCCGGCGCTCTCTCCGGCCCTCGCGCAGCGAGGGATGGGACGAGGCTTGTTTTTGTGTGGAAGCTGGTGCAGGTGAACGAGGAGGGTGTTCGGGGTACGGGGATCAGCAAGGCAACGTCGGGAAAGAGGAATTCGTTCTGCATCAGCGTGGTGTAATGTGAGCGTGAGCGAACATCCCCAAAATGGCACGGCAGCCCAAGGGCGAACTGGCTACTCGGACTTCAGAAACTCTTGCGTCCGAGGTATATGCTTTCGTGTGGGATCATTGCTATAGAGGAACAGGACAGCGATGAGTCACGCGGCTCAGATTTCATTTCCGCGAATTCCCGAAACGTCTCAGGATGATCCGCTGTGGCTATCGGCACTGAGACGGAGAGAAGAAACTCTGTGGGAGACGATCCGAGCGCTTGGAGTACAGCGTCGTCATCACTTATCCGAGCGGGCAACATACATTCAAAGCGATGTGCTGAAGTGGTTGGCCGATCTTCCAGCAAACTCAATCCACGCGGTGGTTACTGACCCACCCTATGGAATGATTGAGTACGACGAAAAAAACCACGCCAAACTGCGAAAGGGGCGTGGAGGTGTTTGGCGCATTCCCCCGAGTTTCGATGGCGCAAAGCGCAGGCCGGTCCCACGTTTCACTGTGCTTTCGAAAGAGGAGATCCTGAACCTGCATGGTTTCTTCAGTTCGGTCGCGTACGGTCTGCTCAGGACCCTGGTGCCGGGAGGGCACGTTTTCATTGCCTCGAATCCGTTGATCTCGACGACGACCTTTCACGCTTTCATGGAATCCGGTTTTGAGAAGCGCGGTGAGGTGATCCGTCTCGTTCAGACGCTACGAGGTGGAGATCGACCGAAGGGGGCGGAGAAGGAATTTTCGGACGTATCGGTTATGCCGAGATCGTGCTGGGAGCCATGGGGTATTTTTCGCAAGCCATTTGAGGGCACAGTTGGCGATAATTTGCGCGAATGGGGTGCTGGCGGACTACGCCGGTTGGGCGAGGAAGAGCCATTCAAAGATGTGATCGCATGTTCACCTACGCGGAGTCCTGAAAAGGACATTGCTCCTCATCCATCGCTGAAGCCCCAAAGATTCCTGCGCAAGGTGGTTCGTGCCGCACTTCCTTTGGGCATGGGAATTATCTACGATCCTTTTGCCGGATCGGGATCGACGTTGGCGGCCGCCGAAGCCATTGGTTATCGCACGCTGGGCACCGATTCCGATCCCGAGTATTTCGCGATGGCGAAGGCTGCCTTCTGGCCGTTATCTTCGTTGCAACTAAAACCTGAATGAGTACCGGGCTGATAGTTCGCAACCAGGCGGATATCACAAAGTTCAATCAGAATGCGACTCTGCCTTTCGAGCTTCGGCTCAAAGATTTCGAGCTGGCGATGCAAGACGTGTACGACTTTTTTTACGATGTAAACTTACTGCTCACCAGCAAGGGATTGCAGCGACTCGACGACATGCTGCGCCCGGCAATTATGTCGGGGCTTCTTTCCGACATGTTGACTGCCAGCCTTGCTAAGCATTCTCGAACACTCGTGCAGAACAAGCATTTCAATGGGCATCCAGACCTGCTCGTTCAAGGCATATACCCGAACGACAGCGTCCGATCAGGGGTCGAAGGGGTCGAAATCAAGACCACGAGAAAGGCCGGCGGCGCGGTCGATACGCACGGCGCGCGAGAGCAATGGATGTGCGTTTTTGTCTACGATATCGACAACGATACGCAGCCAGCCATAAACAGAAAGCCCATGAGTTTTACCGAGATATATCTGGGCCGTGTCACCATCGCAGATTTCAGGCGCAATCCACGAGGGGATCTGGGAACAAGAACTGCGACTCTGGACCGCAATGGACTCGCCAGGTTGCGGCAGAGTTGGGTTTACTTGCTGAATCCTCGGGTTGATGCAGAGCCTGCCGGAGCAGAGGATCCGGCTCAGGATGACTAATCTATTTCTACCTGCTGCGTGTCAGTCGAAGTGATGGGTTGCCACCCAGATTCCCACCCACATGCCGAAAGCTGTCATCAGCAGCGAGAGGATCAGGGCGTGGATGATCTCCCGGCGTTTCCAGCGAATCCGCGCGACTCGTCTTTTGTTGCCGCTCTTCCACAGATGCATCGGACCCATGGCGACCTCCTGGCGCGCGGGAGAGCGGCCCGTTCGCGGACCGTCTCCCGCAGCGCTGGTTAGAACGACAGTGAGATTTGGCCGGTGATGGCGCGCGGAGTTACATAGTGCGTGCCGCTGAAGGTGGAGAGGAAGTTATAGAGGGCGTACTTATCGGTCAGGTTGATGGCAGTAACCTGCGCGCCCCACTTATACTTGTCGCCGTGGAAGAGGTTGTCCTCGCCCAGTGCCATGTCGAACAAGCTGCGGGGATCGATGCGTTGGGGATTGGTGTCGTTGTCGCCCTTGTTGGGAGCGGGAATCGAGATCAGGCTCGAAGTGAATTGGGTGGCTGGGCAAACGCCGGGCAAGGCACTCAAGGGGGTCGCCCGGACGCCGTTGCAGGCGAAACCGGCCTCAAACTCCTGATCGGCGGTCAGAGGGACGCCGAAGGCGTTGACCATGCTGATCGCAGGTTGACCGTTGAGAGTCGTCGACGAGAGCAGGCAGGGACTGTTGGGATCCGTGGTTCCATAGCACGGTGCGTTGCCAGCCACCAGTCCGCTGTCGAATCTCCAGTTGAAGCTGTACCAGGGCATGTGCTTCCACGGCATCTGGTACTGGAAATGGGTTGTCTCGTTGTACTTTTCGTCGTGATCGATGCGGAAGGGCAGGCCTGTCTGGCCCACCGTCGCACCCGCGCCGCCGACCTGCGGCGGGAAGAACCGCGCCGCCACCGAGGACATGACGACATAGGCGCTGAAGTTATGAAACTGGGTAACGTCGGCGCGCAGCGCAAATCCGGGAATTTTGGAGTTATGCCACTCGACGGGGAAAGTGATGGGCGTGTTGCCGAGGACGCTGAAGTCGTAACCGTTGTGGGTGTATTTCCAGATATAGTCGCCGCTTACAACAAAATGCTTTCCCGCGGCTTGCTGCAGCCCGGCGTGGAACTCATTGCGGAACCCAGGGGAAAGCGATCCCGTATCGCCGCCCTGGCAGCCCAGCAGGGGGTTGACCACATCATTGAGGCAACCCCGGCTGGAGAGGATGAGGTTCTCGTTGAAGGGCGTCTCGAGCGTGCGGGCATAGGAAGTGCGCAGGACAGTATTGGTCTGCCTGAGCTTGTAAGAGATGCCGAGGCGGGGTTCGGCCTGGCTTGCATCGGCGAGGCCATTGTAAAGATCGCCCCGCAGCCCCAGGTTGAAGAGCCAGTTCCCGGCTGTGATCTGGTTCTCGAGATAGAGCGCGAGCTCCTTCACGTCGGTATGGCCAGGGAAGTTATAGAATGTGCCGCCGCGCGTCAGGTCATAGGGATAGAGAGTCGTGCAGGGGGCGTCGATGGGAACATCGGGGGAGCCACCGGACATGCAGGGATTCTTGTTGGCGTCGACCAGCGAATCGAGGAAGGTGGGACTGACGATCCCCAGAGAGTCGCTTTCGCGCAGGAATGTCTGCTCGTACACGCCGCCGAGCTTGACGTTCTGTCTCCCTTTGACCCAGGAGATATCGGCGTGGACGCCGTCGTTGGCAAGGCTGCGGTTCTGCCCGATGGATTCCTGCTGGATCGGCCCCAGGTCCGCGAACGGGTCCGCACTGGGATAGTAATGATAGACGTCTTTGCGCAGATACACTCCGGCATTGAAGACTGAATACTGGTTGATGACGCGGGTATAACTCGGGGCGATGTCGAAGGTCCCGATTTTCGAGCGCTGATCGGTGGGGCCGCTCACCGCCATTCCGGCGAGATTGACGTCCCCCAGGTTGAGATTGTCGAACGTATTCGGGGTCTGGAACCAGGAGCGCGAATAGTTCAGGTTCAGGTGAAACGAATTCGCCGGGTTCACCTGATAATCCACGCGGTCAAAGACGTTCTCCTCGTTCCCTTTGTCGTGAAACACGGCATGTTCCGGGGGATCGAGGAAGCGGCCGCTGTTGAGCCCGTCGGCGGAGATAAAGTTGCCCCAGTT
>Ga0181525_10000388_pt1 | contig 38767 bp, 40 predicted proteins | sample PEATcosm2014_Bin_48_FD_121100 | JGI IMG/M metagenome (GOLD analysis project Ga0181525, IMG submission 121100) | Peatland microbial communities from MTU Mesocosm Facility, Houghton, MI, USA - PEATcosm2014_Bin06_10_metaG | ecosystem: Environmental > Terrestrial > Soil > Wetlands > Peat | place... | reverse complement strand
TTGTCGATGACGAAGTCGAAGTTGGCGATCTCGCCGGCATGCACGGGGTTGGCGCGCTGCTCGCGCACCGCCAGGTGGACCAGGTTGCGATGGGTCTGGTACATGCCGACCAGCGAGATGCTCAGGACCAGGAAGGCGAGCAGGAAACCCAGTTGCAGGTTGAAATTGAGCGATCCGAACCACACCGTCATGGCGACGGCGAAGAACACCAGGCCGGCGCGGGTCGGCAGGATGAAGATGCGCCGGCGGTCCAGCGTCACATCGCCGCGCGGTTCGCGGTGATTGCGGAACAGCCAGTGGACCAGCCGCGGCCGCAGCTCCTGGAAGATCGCGCTCATGCGCAGCCCCGGACCATCGTCCCCTACGGCAAGGGCACCGATTGCAGCAGGTGGGTGGCCAGTTCGCGGCCCTGCAGCGCGCGGCCGCCGTCGCGCGTGGCGGCGCGCAGCCGGTGGCCCACGACGCCCGGCAGGATGTTCTGCACGTCCTCCGGAATCACGTGGTCGCGGCCGTCGAGCCAGGCCCAGGAGCGGGCCGCGGCCAGCAGCGAGAGGCCGGCGCGCGGGCTCAGGCCGTCGACGAAGGTGCCCGAGGTGCGCGTGTAGGCGAGCAGCGCCTGGATGTAGTCGAGCAGCGCGCCGGAGCAGAACACCCGCTTGACCTCCTGCTGCGCCGCCAGCAGGTCGGAAGCGCGCGACAGCGCCGGCATGTTCTTGAGCATGTCGCGGCGCGATTCGCCGGCCAGCAGCGCCCGCTCCGCGGCGTGGTCGGGGTAGCCCAGCGAGATGCACATCAGGAAGCGGTCGAGCTGCGATTCGGGCAGCGGGAAGGTGCCGATCTGGTGCAGCGGGTTTTGCGTCGCAATCACGAAAAAGGGCTGCGGCAGCGGCCGCGCCATGCCGTCGATCGAGACCTGGAACTCCTCCATGGCCTCGAGCAGCGCGCTCTGCGTCTTGGGGCTGGCGCGATTGATCTCGTCGGCCAGCAGCACCTCGGAGAAGATCGGCCCCGGGTGGAAGGTGAACTGGCCGCTGGTGCGGTCGTAGACCGAAACCCCGATCACATCGGACGGCAGCAGGTCGCTGGTGAACTGGATGCGGCGAAAGGGCAGCCCCAGCGAGATGGCAATGGCGTGGGCCAGCGTGGTCTTGCCGACGCCGGGCGCATCCTCGATCAGCAGGTGACCGCCGGCCAGCAGGCAGGTGAGGCTCTGGCGGATCTGCAGGTCCTTGCCGACGATTACCGTTGCGATGCGTGCCGCACAAGCCTGGAATTTCTCTAACATGGGAGGGTCGCGTTCGTAAGTAGGGGAAGGGTCTTGGCTACTGGGTTACTGACACACGTCGCTTGCGCGGCGCACGAGATGGGCAGCTGGCACCCGGAATGCCCGGAACGCCTGGCGGCGATCCAGGACCGGATCATCATCACCGGACTGGCGCCGCACCTGGAGTACCTGAACGCGCCGCTCGCGCCCATCGAGGCCCTGGAACGGGCCCATGATCCGGCATATGTCGAGATGTTGCAACGCAGTACACCGGCCAGCGGCTACCACGTCCTGGATCCGGACACGCTGCTGTGCCCGCACTCGTGGGAGGCGGCGCGTCGCGCCGCCGGCGCCGTGCTCGACGCCACCGACCGCGTCATCGCCGGCGACCTGGAAAACGCCTTCTGCGCGGTGCGGCCGCCTGGCCACCACGCGCGCCCGGCCACGGCGATGGGCTTTTGCATGCTCAACAACATCGGCATAGGGGTGCTGCACGCGCTCGAAGTGCATGGGCTGGAGCGCGTGGCGGTGGTCGATTTCGATGTCCATCATGGCAATGGTACGGAAGAGATCCTCGCGGCCGTCGAGCGCGGCGCACAGCGCGTGATGATGACGAGCTTTTTCCAGCATCCGTTTTACCCGTACTGCGGGGCCGACAATCCCATGGATAACATGGTCAATGTGCCTTTACCCGCCGGTTCCGACGGCGTGCGCGTGCGGGCGGTGGTCGACGAGATCTGGCTGCCGCGCCTCGAAGCGTTCCGCCCGCAGATGATTTTCATCTCCGCGGGCTTCGATGCCCACCGCGAGGACGACATCGGCCAGATGAGCCTGGTCGAGGCCGACTACGTCTACATCACCCAGCGCCTCATGGGGCTGGCGCGCCGCCACTGCGACGGGCGGATCGTGAGCTCGCTCGAGGGCGGCTACAACCTGAGCGCACTGGGGCGCAGCGCCGAGTGCCATGTGCGCGCGCTGGCGCAATTGTGAGCCTGCCCGCGCCGGAGCGACACCCGGCCGATGAGCCCGCGGCCGCGCCGCTGCTGCAGGCCAGCGCCGCCGGCGTGCTGCGCCTGACGCTCAATCGCCCGCAGCAGTACAACGCGCTCTCCGAGGAACTGCTGGCGGCGCTGCGCGCGGCCCTCGATGCCGCGGCCGGCGACCCGGCGGTGCGCGTCGTGGTGCTGGCCGCGTCCGGCCCCGCGTTTTGTGCCGGCCACGACCTGCGCCAGATGCAGCAGCGGCCCGAACTCGACTACTACCGCTGGTTGTTCGGCGAGTGCGCGCGCGTCGTGCGCCAGATCCGCCAGCTGCCCCAACCGGTGATCGCCCGCGTGCAAGGCCTGGCGACCGCCGGCGGCTGCCAGCTGGTTGCTGCCTGCGACCTGGCCGTGGCGGCCGATTGCGCGCGCTTTGCCGCCTCCGGCATCGACATCGGCCTGTTCTGCGCGACCCCGGCCGTGCCACTGTCGCGTAACCTGGGCCAAAAGCAGGCATTCGAACTGTTGTTCACCGGCGAGTTCATCGACGCGGCCAGCGCGCGCGAGCGCGGCCTGGTCAATCGCGTCGCCAGCGCCGAGGGCCTCGACGACGCGGTCGCGGCGCTGGCCGCGGCCATCATTGCCAAGCCCGCCGGCATCGTCGCCGCCGGCAAGGCGCTGTTCTATCGCCAGCAGGAAATGGGGACCGACGCGGCCTATCAGCTGGCCGTGCAGGCGATGGCGGTCAACGTGATGGATCCGGTGGCGCAGGAGGGCATAGGCGCCTTCCTCGACAAGCGCAAGCCGCGCTGGGCACCCTAGCGGCGCGTCGCCCCGGCCGCCGGACTATTTCTTGGCCTCGCCCGGCGGGGTGGCGGCGCCGGCGGCCAGGTTCTGCTGGTGGCGGATCAGCCGCAGCAGCGGATTGAGCTGCTGGATCAGGCGCGGCAGGTGGGGCACGACTTCAGCGCCGCGCCCCGACCCGATCAGCGCCAGCGCCAGGCTGATGTCCATCGACCCGGTCTCGGCGTTCGGGTCGAAGCCGCTGGCGCGCGCCGCTTCCGAGGTGCCCAGCATGATGCGGCGCGACCGCGAGCCCTGCGCCATCTGCGCGCGGCGCTGCGCCTGGCCACGCAGTTCGGTGGCGCCGTGGCGCAATTCCTCGGAAAGGGTGGCCACGCCGATGCAGGTCCAGACCTCCACGCCCGGGCCGGCCGCATCGACGTTCTCGAGCACCTTGCGCAGGCGCGCGGCGAACCGCAGCATGTCGGTCATGCCGTTGTTCTGCGTCGCGACGCAGAACTCGGCCGCATCGGAGCGCGTTGCCAGGTCCTCGAGGCGCACCGAGGCGGCCAGCGCGCGTCCCACCAGCTTCATCCGCTGCTCGACTTCGCCGTCCCAGGGCTGGTTGTTGGCGGCGTTGAGCTCGACGCGGATGCAGATCAGCGCGAGGTCGGAGAGCGCGCGCCGCGCGTAGGACAGCAGCTTCTCGACCTGCTTGTCGAAAGCCGCCAGCGTGAGCAGTTCGGTGTCCGGATCGACCGAGCGGGCTGAATCGAGTTCGCTGCGGCTGTCGACCAGCGCCTCGCGCGTCGTCGCCAGTTCCACCAGCACGCGCAGCCGCGTCAGCAGTTCGACGGCCAGGTCGGCGGGCGCTGCCGTGCCGATGATCACCTCGGTGGCCGCCAGTTCGACGACGCGCCGGCTGTCGGCCTCGCGGCCGCCCTCGAGCAGCACCAGCGTCGGCAGGTCGCGGATCCGCTGCACCTTGGACGCGCGCAGCCGCGCCACGACATCGAAGGCGCGCAAGGACGGCGCCGTGGCGTCGCCGACAAAAGCGCGGATCGAGGAGTCGAGCAGCACCGCCTGCCAGGCGGCTTCCGCGTCGGCGACCTCGCGCACGTCGTAGTTCTCGCGCAGCGGCTCGCCCGCGGCGCCGCGCGCCAGGCCCGCGCCGCCCAGCAGCAGCACGCGCGGCCGCGCGGCAACGGTGCGCGGGCCGGCGCCGCCCTGCTGGGTGACCGGACCGCCTTGGGTATTGGGCGAAAGGGTGCTCACGGAATGGTCGCCGTGCCCCGGCCGCGCAAGGTTCGCCGTAGCGGCCGTATCGTCGATCGCAACATGGGTGCCAACGTCATTTCCTGAAGGCGGTTCCGGGTGCAGTCCTGCCTCGGTGTCCCCGATTTTCCGTCAACATATCACGACCGGCACGCAATCGGTTCATTTTGAATCAAGGTGTTGCGGTCGCGCCGGCGGCGGCAAGATTGCGCCGGGCGCGATCGACGACCGCGGCGATGGTGGTGGCCTGCGCGGCCACGGCCTGTTCGCCCTCGCGGATGGCCGCTTCGCGGGCGGTGAAGTCGGTGCTGCCCACCGCCCCCAGCGCGGGACGCAGCACGATGTCGGCCGATTCGAGTTCGTAGCGGCCGATCACCTGTCCCATGATGGCGAAGGTCTGCAGCAGGATGTCGAGGGCGCCGGTGGTGCTCTGGTCGGCGGGACGCTTGGAGATGTCGACGGCGATGACCACGTCGGCACCCAGCCGCCGCGCGGTACGGACCGGAATCGGACTGACCAGTCCGCCGTCGACGTATTCGTGGCCGGCGATGGCCACCGGCTGGAACACCCCGGGAACGCTGCTCGAGGCGCGCACCGCCAGGCCGACATTGCCGCGTTCGAAGACCATCAGTTCGCCGCTGGCCAGGTCGGTGGCGACGATCGCCAGCTTGCGTGGCAGCTTCTCGATGGGCCGCTCGTCGACCTTGCGGTTGACGAAATCCTGCAGCGCGATGCCGCGGAACAGCCCGCGCGAGGGCAGCGACCAGTCGGTGATCGCCGACTCCTCGAACTGCATCGCCACCTGCTGCAGATCCGCGCCGGCGTATCCGGCCGCATACAGCGCCGCGACGAAGCTGCCCACGCTGGTGCCGACGACGATGTCCGGTTCGATGCCGCGCGCCTCCAGCGCCTTGATGACGCCGACGTGCGCGAAGCCGCGCGCCGCGCCGCCGCCCAGCGCCAGGGCGATGCGCAGCGGCCGCGGCGGCGCCGGTGGCGCGATCGCGACCGCCGGTGCCAGGCTGTCGACCGGCGCCACGTCGGGCTGTGCGGGCGGCGCACTGGCCGCCGCCGTGACCGGCAGGGCGGCGTGCGGGACCGGGGGCGGACCTATGCCCTGGCAGGCCGCCAGGGCCAGCAGCATGCAGCCGACCGCTGCCGTGCGAAAGAGGTGCTTCATCGTCGGCATCATTGTATGCGGGGAAGGCGTCCCGTCCGCCGGTGCCGGGCCGTCCGGGCGCGGCGCGCGCCCGCCGTCCGCGCCAGCGCGAGGCCCGTAGTATTCTTCTGCGCAATTCGCACCGCCCCGGACGCCGGCCACCGGGGCACGCATGCAGGCGACATTCGATGGCCGGAGCGATGGGTGGAACGACGATGAAAGCGCTGGTCTGCGTCAAGCGGGTGGTCGATTACAACGTCAAGGTGCGGGTCAAGCCCGACCAGAGCGGCGTCGATATCGCCAATGTGAAGATGTCGATGAACCCCTTCGACGAGATCGCGGTCGAGGAGGCGGTCCGGCTCAAGGAGGCCGGCGTGGTCACCGAGATCGTCGCCGTGTCCTGCGGCGTGGCCCAGTGCCAGGAGACGCTGCGCACGGCGCTGGCCATCGGCGCCGATCGCGCCGTGCTGGTCGAGACCGATGCGGAGCTGCAGCCGCTGGCCGTGGCCAAGCTGCTGGCGGCGGTGGTCGAGCGCGAACAGCCCCAGCTCGTCATCGTGGGCAAGCAGGCGATCGACGACGACGCGAACCAGACCGGCCAGATGCTCGCCGCGCTGCGCGCGATGCCGCAGGCGACCTTCGCCTCGAAGCTCAAGATCGCCGATGGCTGGGCCGAGGTCACCCGCGAGGTCGACGGCGGACTCGAGACCATCGCCGTCCTGCTGCCGGCCGTCATCACGACCGACCTGCGCCTGAACGAGCCGCGCTACGTCACCTTGCCCAACATCATGAAGGCCAAGAAGAAACCGCTCGAGGTGCTGGCGCCGGCGGCGCTGGGCGTCGACGTGGCGCCGCGCCTCAAGACCGTCAAGGTCGGCGAGCCGTCGCAGCGCCAGGCCGGCATCAAGGTGGCGGACGTCGCCACCCTCGTCGCCAAGCTGCGCGACGAAGCCAAGGTCATCACCTGAACCACGGGACACGAACATGAAAGCACTGGTACTGGCCGAGCACGACAACGGCGCACTCAAGGCGGCCACGCGCAACGTCGTGACGGCGGCGGCGCAGGCCGCGGGAGCGGTCGACATCCTCGTGGTGGGCAACGGCTGCGCGGCCGTCGCCGCGCAGGCCGGCGCGATCGCCGGCGTGGGCAAGGTGCTGCTGGCCGATGCGCCGCACCTTGCCGACGGCCTGGCCGAGAACGTCGCGCCGCAGGTGCTGGCGCTGCTCGAGGGCTACACCCATGTGTTCGCGCCGGCCAGCAGCTACGGCAAGAACGTCCTGCCGCGCGTGGCCGCGCTGCGCGACTGCGCGCAGGTGTCCGATGCCATCGCCGTGCTCGCCCCCGACACCTTCGCCCGGCCGATCTACGCGGGCAATGCGGTGGCGACCGTGCAGGCCACCGACCCGGTGATCTTCGTCACGGTGCGGCCCACCAGCTTCGCGCCGGCCGGCGACGGCGGCCCGGCGCCCGTCGAGACGGTGAGCCCGGTGGCCGACAGCGGCAAGTCGCGTTTCGTCGGCCGCGCGGTGGCCAAGTCCGACCGCCCGGAACTGCAGGGCGCCAAGATCGTCGTGTCCGGCGGCCGCGCCCTGGGTTCGGCGGAGAACTTCCAGCTGCTCGAGAAGCTGGCGCTGCGCCTCAATGCGGCGCTGGGCGCCTCGCGCGCCGCCGTCGATGCCGGCTACGCGCCCAATGACTGGCAGGTGGGACAGACCGGCAAGATCGTCGCCCCGCAGCTGTACTTCGCGATCGGCATATCGGGCGCGATCCAGCACCTGGCCGGCATGAAGGATTCGAAGGTCATCGTCGCGATCAACAAGGATCCGGACGCGCCGATCTTCCAGGTGGCCGACTACGGACTCGTGGCCGACCTGTTCGAGGCGGTTCCGGAGCTCATCGAAAAGCTGGGGTGACAGGCCATGGACTATCGGGCACCGTTGCGCGAGATGCAGTTCGTGATGCACGAGCTGGCGGGCCTGGAGGCGGTCCAGGCGCTGCCCGGCTTCGAGGAAGCCAGCGACGACACCGTCGCGGCGGTGCTCGAGGAGTGCGCCAAGCTCACCGGCGAGGTCATCTCGCCGCTCAACCGGGTGGGCGACCTGCAGCCGCCGCAGTGGTCCGACGGCGCCGTGACGACCTCGCCGGGCTTTGCCAAGGCGTTCCGCGCCTTCGTCGACGGCGGCTGGCAGGGCGTGATGCACCCCACCGACCACGGCGGCCAGGGCCTGCCCAAGCTGGTGGCCACGCCGTGCCTGGAGATGCTGCAGTCGGCCAACCTGGCCTTCTCGCTGTGCCCGCTGCTGACCGACGGCGCCATCGAGGCGCTGCTCACCGCCGGCTCGGCCGAATTGCAGCACCGCTACGTGCCTTCGCTCATCGACGGGCGCTGGACCGGCACGATGAACCTCACCGAACCGCAGGCCGGCTCGGACCTGTCGCTGGTGCGCACGCGCGCCGAGCGCCAGCCCGACGGCAAGTACCGGCTGTTCGGCCAGAAGATCTTCATCACGTTCGGCGAACATGACCTGGCCGAGAACATCATCCACCTGGTGCTGGCGCGGGTCAGCGACGCGCCGCCCGGCATCAAGGGCCTGTCGCTGTTCGTGGTGCCCAAGTTCCTGCCGGCCGCCGGAGGCGGCCTGGGCCCGCGCAACGACGTGTACTGCGCCTCGATCGAACACAAGCTGGGCATCAAGGGCAGCCCCACCGCGGTGCTGATCTTCGGCGACGGCCGCGGCGAGCAGGGGACGGGGGCGCTGGCCGAGCTCGTGGGCGAGGAGAATCGCGGCCTCGAGACGATGTTCATCATGATGAACGCGGCGCGCTTCCAGGTGGGCCTGCAGGGCATCGCCGTGGGGGAGCGCGCCTACCAGCAGGCCTGCGCCTATGCGCGCGACCGGATGCAGAGCCGCGCCGTCGAGGGCTCGGCCGGCCCGGTGGCCATCGTCGAGCATCCGGACGTGCGGCGCATGCTGATGTTCATGCGCTCGCACGTCGAGGCGGCGCGCTCGCTTGCCTATGTGGCGGCGGCGCATAGCGACCTCGCGCGCCATCACCCCGATGCGGCGGCACGCGCCCGCGCGCAGGCGCTGTACGAATACCTGGTCCCGGTGGTCAAGGGATGGAGCACCGAGACCGCCATCGAGGTCACCTCGACCGGGATACAGGTGCACGGCGGCATGGGTTTCATCGAGGAGACCGGCGCCGCGCAGCATTACCGCGATGCCCGCATACTGGCCATCTACGAGGGCACCACCGCCATCCAGGCCAACGACCTGCTGGGCCGCAAGACGGTGCGCGACGGCGGCGCCGTCGCCGGCGCGCTGGTGCAGGCGATGCTGGCCACCGCCGCCGAGCTGCGCGCCACGGGCGATGCCGACCTGCTGGCGATCGCGGCGCGCCTGGCCGCCGCGGCCGAGGCCCATCGCGCCGCCGTGGAATACCTGCTGCGGACGATGAACACCGATGTGCGCGCGGCCTTCGCCGGCTCGGTGCCCTATCTCAAGCTGGCCGGCGTGGCCCTCGGCGGCTGGCAGCTGGCGCGTGCCGCGCTCGTCGCCCGGGGCAAGCTCGGCGGCCCGGACGCCGCCTTCTACCGCGCCAAGATCGCCACGGCGCGCTTCTTCGGCGACCACGTCCTGTCCACGGCACCCGCCCTGCTGGCGGCCATAGAGTCGGGCGGCGCCGGCGCCCTGGCCCTGTCGGCCGCCGATTTCTGAGGCGCGGACGCCGTCCTGCGAAGCGCGCCCGAAGGGCCCGCGAAGGAGGATTTGTTTAATCGCCGGCGCGCGGGTAGATTTACCGCTGCCGTCCGATTTCGGAAGGATCGCGCTGCCCCCGATAGTTCAACCAGGAGAGATTCATGGCATTGAAGGGATCGAAGACCGAGGACAACCTCAAGGCGGCATTTGCCGGTGAGTCGCAGGCGAACCGTCGCTACCTGTATTTCGCGGCCAAGGCCGACGTCGAGGGCTACAACGACGTCGCGGCCGTGTTCCGCTCGACCGCCGAAGGCGAGACCGGCCACGCCCACGGCCACCTCGAATACCTGGAACAGGTGGGCGACCCGGCCACCGGCCTGCCGATCGGCCCGACGCGCTCCAACCTGAAGGCGGCGATCGCCGGCGAGACGCACGAGTACACCGACATGTACCCGGGCATGGCCAAGGTCGCGCGCACCGAGGGGTTCGAGGAGATCGCCGACTGGTTCGAGACGCTGGCCAAGGCCGAGCGCTCGCACGCCAACAAGTTCCAGCGTACGCTGGACTCCATCGTCGACTAGCCGGCGGGCCGCGGCGCGCGCTGCGCCGCTGCCTGCATGACCGGGCGGCGCGATGCCGCCCGGTGGTCGATGGACACCGGCCGCGCCACGGCGGCCGGCATTGCAAGCCACGAAACGACACGAGCGAGACCTGGCCATGAGCGTGAAGGAAGGCAGCCTGGAGGCACCGACGCGGCATCCGGTCGCCTGGGACAAGCCGGCGTACTGGGACGAGGCCGGCCTGGAAAAGGAACTCGAGCGGGTCTTCGACATCTGCCACGGCTGCCGCCGCTGCGTGAGCCTGTGCAACGCCTTTCCGCTGCTTTTCGACCTGGTCGACAACAGCAGCACCGGCGAGCTCGATGCCGTCGCCAAGGAGCGCTACGTCGACGTGGTCGACCAGTGCTACCTGTGCGACGTCTGCTTCATGACCAAGTGCCCGTACGTGCCGCCGCACGCCTTCGACCTGGATTTTCCCCACCTGATGCTGCGCGCCAAGGCGGTGGCCTTCCGCAAGGACGGCGGGCGGCTGCGCGACCGCGTGCTGTCGTCCACCGACCGGCTGGGCAGCTTCGCCGGCATCCCGATCGTCACCCAGGCGGTGAACGCGGTGAACCAGAGCGCGGTCGGCCGCTACGTCACCGAGCAGGCCCTGGGCGTGGACCGCAAGGCGTGGCGGCCCGACTACGCCACGCGGACCTTCCGCGCCACCGCGCAGGCCGACACGACCGCGCCGGTGCGCGACGGCGCGCGCACGCCGGGCAAGGTGGCCGTGTACGCCACCTGCTACGTCAACTACAACGAACCGGGCATCGGCCACGACCTGCTCAAGATCCTCGAGCACAACGACATTCCCTACGTGCTGGTCGACAAGGAAGCCTGCTGCGGCATGCCCAAGCTCGAGCTGGGCGACCTCGAGGGCCTGCGTCGACTCAAGGAGATCAACATTCCCGCGCTGGCGCGCCTGGCCCGCGAGGGCTACGCCATCCTGGCGGCGATCCCCTCGTGCACGCTGATGTACGCCAAGGAGCTGCCGCTGCTGTTCGCCGGCGATGCCGACGTCAAGCTCGTCAGCGAGCACATGTGGGACCCGTTCGAGTACCTGGCGGCGCGCAACAAGGACGGGCTGCTCAAGAACGAATTCCCGCGCTCGCTGGGTGCGGTCGCGTATCACATCCCCTGCCACGGCCGCGTGCAGAACCTCGGGCGCAAGACCGAGGAGGTGCTCAAGTGGATACCCAATACCACCGTCACCACGGTGGAACGCTGCTCCGGACACGCCGGCACCTGGGGGGTGAAGAAGGAGTTCCACGCCACCGCGATGAAGATCGGCCGGCCGGTCTTCAAGGCGATGGCGCAGGCCCAGCCCGATTACATCAGCTCGGACTGCCAGCTGGCCGGCCACCACATACAGCAGGGTCTCGATGAAATGGCGGCGGCGGCGCCCGAGGGCGCGCGGATCCACCGGCCGGAACTGGCCCATCCGATCACGCTGCTGCGCATGGCCTATGGCCTCGAATGAACCGGCGCCGCGCCCGGCGCGCGGCAGGCACCTGGAGGCGCACTGATCATGCCCGCGATATCCCGCGATAGCCTGCTCACGCTGGAGTCCTATGCCCGGCAGCGAAAGGAGTTCCGCAGCCGCGTGCTGGCCCACAAGAAGAACCGCATCCTGCATGTCGGGCCCCACGTCACGCTGATCTTCGAGGACGAGCTCACGGTGCGCTACCAGGTCCAGGAGATGCTGCGCATCGAGAAGACCTTCGAGGAGCAGGGCATACGCGACGAGCTCGACGCCTACAACCCGTTGATCCCGGACGGCAGCAACCTCAAGGCGACGATGATGATCGAGTACGAGGATCCGGACGAGCGCGCCCGCGCGCTGGCGCGGCTGATCGGCGTTGAAAGCCGCGTCTACGTGCAGGTGGACGGCACCGACCGCTGCTACGCCATTGCCGACGAGGACCTGCCGCGCGAGAACGCGGAAAAAACCTCGTCGGTGCACTTCCTGCGCTTTGAATTGCCGCCGGCGTCCATCGCCGCGTTCCGCCAGGGCCGCAGCGTCGCGGTCGGCATCGACCACCCCGGCTACCAGGCCCGCGTCGACGAGATCGCCGCCGAGGTGCAGGGCTCGCTGGCGCGCGATTTCGCCTGACGCATACGCGTCACTCCCTTGCCGGCGCACGGCACCGGCCGGCGATGCGTCACGCTGTCCGTGGCCCCGGTTAGTGGACATTCGCTAGCAGCTATCCGACCAGCCCCGCCGCCATCGTCCGGCCGCGTCCACCAATACCCCCGCAAGGCCTTGGGACATTGCGTCGAGAGTCCCCTACACCCTCGTTTGTAGCGTGTATGTGGGATATCTCAAGGCGAGGGTGGGTATCGCCAATTAACTCCGCGGATAGGGTTTGCCGGGGCCCCATAGACTCGTTTGAGAGGCGAGGTTCTCGGATGTGTCCTTCACAAGGGTCTGCCGCGATCGCGCCCATCCCGTATGAGTGGGATGGGCGCGGGTCGGTCTGCAACCGACATTCCGGGATCGTGGCCAGCGGGGCCGGGACGAACGACAGTCGCGAAACGTCTTTGGGGCTTTTTGGGCAGTGATGAAGTCAAAAAAGGATTGATGGACATGGGCGATTTCGTGAAAGAACAAACTTCCGACGTGGGCTGTTTCATGGTGGGCAGCGGGGTGTCGGTCACCGGCAGCTTCTCGGTTCCCGAGCGGGCGGTCATCAACGGCACGGTCGAGGGCGAGATCACGGCCCGCGAAGTGCTTATCGGTGCGTCGGGCAAGATCACCGGCACGGTGGTGGCCGAAGTGATCGACGTGCGCGGCGAGATCCACGACAAGGTCAGCGCGTCCAAGGCGCTGATCCTGCGTGCCTCGGGCCGGGCCACCGGCTCGATCGCCTATGCGGAACTCGAGATCGAGAAGGGCGCGCAGCTGCGCGGCACGCTGACGATCCTGGGCGAGGTTGCGCAGGCGGACGCCGGCGGCGAAGGCCGCAGGGGCGCGTCCGTGGCCACCGCCAGGACCGTCGCGGACGCGTAATTCGCCGACATGTTGCGTTCGACCGGCAAATTCGTCGGCGCCCTGCTCGCGCCCCTGCTGGGGTTGGGGCGCGGGCTGCTCGATCGCCTGCTGCAGGATCCGCGGCTGGCGCCGCTGGGCCGTTGGCGCGAGCGCGTCGCGCAGCGGCTGGGCGGCCCGATCGACACGGCCGTGCGCCTGGTGCGCGCGGTGCGCAGCTACGAATTTCGCGACTGCCGGCTGATCGTCGAGCAGGACGGCAATGTCCACTACCTGCTGGTCTCGGCCAGCCTGCAGCGGCGCGCGACGCGCTTCGTCGCATTCCTGGGCGGCGGCAGCCTGGCGCTGCTGCTGGCGATGGCGGCGATCAGCGCCGCGCTGTCCTTTGCCAAGGACCGGCTGGAGCGCTCGCACGAGGAGATCTACCGCGCGCTCACCGAGACCTACGACGGCGCGCATCCGCAGGACAGCAACCTGACGCAGGAGGAGATGCTGGCGATCGCCAGTTCGATCCGCGACCGCGACCGCGAGATCCGCCGCTTCGTCGACCGCTCGCTCGTATCGGTCACCGACGAGAACCTCGGCCTGAACGAGGCGCTGCATGCCTCGGGCCTGACCGAGAAGGCGATCCGGGCGATCCAGATGAACACGCCGCTGGGCGGCAACGGCGAGGCCGTCTCGATCAACGCCAGCTTCGCGCAGGTCAACGCCCTGGCCAAGGTCATCGCCAACAACCGCTCGCTGCGCGACGTGCTCGACGAGCTGCCCGACCACCTGCCGCTGACCGCGCCGACCATCAGCTCCGGCTACGGCCTGCGCGTGCATCCGCTGTCGGGCAAGACCCAGTTCCATACCGGCGTCGACCTGCTGCCGTCGGCCGACCTGCTGATCCATCCGGCCAAGGCCGGCAAGGTCGTCCTGGCCAGCTACGGCAAGGAGCTGGGCAACGTGGTCATCGTGCGCCATGGCGGCAAGATCGAGACGCTGTACGGCCACATGGCCTCGATCTCGGTGCGCGAGGGCGACGAGGTGACGGAAAGAAGCGTCCTGGGCATCGTGGGCAATACCGGCACGGCGACGACCGGGCGGCACCTGCATTTCGAGGTCTCGGTCGGGGGCTACCCGGTCGATCCGCTCAAGGTGATCCAGGCGGTGGAAAACCTCCACAAGATCGAGGAAAAGCATTCATGAGCGCCGGCGCGGCTGTCGGCGCAGGATTGAGCGCTGTTTGGTGCTTTTCTTGGCCGATGGCGGCCCCAGCGGCGTCATAGACTGGTATTGCGGGCTAGGAAGCTTGGGAAGTTTCATTTTGGGTAACGACGTCAAAAATAAGGACTCGCGGTCATGGGCGATTTCGTGAAAGACCAGTCTTCAGAGGCAGGCTGCTTCATCGTGGGAAGCGGCGTGTCGGTCAAGGGTAGCTTCTCGGTCCCCGAGCGTGCGGTCATCAACGGCTCGGTGGAAGGTGAAATCACGGCCCGCGAAGTGCTGGTCGGCTCCTCGGGCAAGATCACCGGCAAGGTGACGGCCGAGGTCATCGACGTGCACGGCGAGGTCAACGACACCGTCAGCGCCTCCAGGGAGCTGATCCTGCGCGCCTCGGGACGCGCCACCGGTGCCATCGCCTACGCCGAAGTCGAGATCGAGAAGGGCGCACAGCTGCGCGGCACGCTGACGATCCTCGGCGAAGACGACGGCGCTGCGGCCCAGCCGGCCGCCAATGGCGCGCGCGACGCGGCCAAGCGCCCGGTCGACGACAATCGCCGGCGCAACCTGCCGGCCGGCGTCAACGCGTGATCGCCATGGGCACGCACGCCTGCAAGCCGGTCAGCGGTTCGCCCTGCGGCCGGCGGCTTTGCGTCTTGCCTTAAATCCAGAGCGGATGCCTACGATGTTCCGAAAGTGGAAATCCAGCACCGAAGCGGGCATGCCCAGTGGCAGCGCGCAGGCCGGCGCGGTCGCGCCGGGCGCGGCGGCCGGGCAGGCTGCCCCGTCACCGTCGGCCGCGACGCTGCCGCTGGCCGATCGCGATCGCAAGCCGGTCATTGCCGGCCTCACCGAGGTCGTGGTCAAGCCGTCGGTGCTGAGCGATGCGATCAGCATTTCCGGGGACATCCGCACCAAGGGTGCCTTGCACATCGACGGCTATGCCAACGGCACGATAGACGCCGGCAGCGTGACCATCGGCGCCGGCGGCCTGTTCGAAGGAACGATCCGCTGCGGCCGCTTGCACGTGAAGGGCATTTTTTCCGGCAACGGCACCTGCGAGGACCTGATCCTTGCCGAGGAGGCGCAAGTGGCCGTGGGTTCGCTCACCTACAAGACCATCGCCGTGCAGCGCGGTGCGCGCGTGGCGGGCGACCTGGTACTGACCGAATCCGAATAGTTCCTCGCGGCATGGCCGCGCCGTCGCCCGCCCTGGGCCGACGGGTTGTGCAATTTCCCCACCCATTGATGGTGCGCCGGAAGACGGCGCGCTAGAACAGCGATCCCTGGACCTCGGCTGCCTGCGGAACGGCAAAGCGCGTTGCATCGAGGGTTTCGCGCTCATGCGTGAGGTGGAGGCGCCGGCAGGCCAGCTCGAAGCGCTGGCGCAGCAGACGCGCGTAGATGCCGGTGCCGGTCATGCGCGTGGCGAAATCCGCGCGGTAGTCGGCGCCGTCGCGCATCTGCCGGACCAGGCTCATGATCCGCTCGGCGCGCAGCGGCGCGAACTCGCGCAGCCATTCCTTGAACAGGTCGCGCACTTCCAGCGGCAGCCGCAGCACGTTGAACGAGGCGTGCACGGCGCCGGCGGCCGCGGCCGCCTCCAGCACGTTTTCCAGGTCGGGATCGGTGAGCGCCGGGATCAGCGGCGCGACGATCACGCCCGTGGGTATGCCGGCCTGCGCCAGCGCCCGCAGCGCCTCCAGGCGCCGGGCCGGCGTGCTGGCGCGCGGCTCCAGCGTGCGGGCGATGCTGCGGTCGAGCGTGGCCACCGAGAACTGCACGCGCACCAGGTTGTCGCGCGCCAGGGTGCGCAGGAGGTCGAGGTCGCGCAGCACCAGCGCCGACTTGGTGGTGATGGTGACCGGGTGGCGGAAGGCCGCCAGCACCTCGAGGATGCCGCGCGTGAGGCGCTGCTGTTCTTCGATCGGCTGGTAGGGATCGGTATTGGCGCCCAGCGCCAGCACCGCGGCGCGATAGCCCGGCCGGCGCAGCTCGGCATCGAGCTGGGCGGCGGCGTTGGCCTTGGCATAGAGCCGGGTCTCGAAGTCGATGCCGGGTGACAGGCCCAGGTAGGCGTGCGTGGGCCGCGCATAGCAGTACACGCAGCCGTGCTCGCAGCCGCGGTAGGGATTGACGGAGCGGTCGAAGGGGATGTCGGGCGACTGGTTGCGGCTGATGATGCTGCGCGCGTGTTCCACCGTGACGGTGGTGCGCAGGCGCGTGCTGGTGGGCGGATCGATGGTGCGCACGGCCGGATCGGCGCAGTTGCGCTCGTGCTCGAGGAATTCCGGATCGACCTCGTGGCGGGCCGCCGCAAAGCGCGATTCGCGATTGCTGCGCGCGCCGCGCCCCTTGAGGTTGGCAAAGGCGCCCGGCAGCAGGGCGGTGCGTACGGGGGTTTGCTGTTCCATGCCGGTATCCACCTTCCGGTAGGCCGCCCCTGCAAGGGTAGCCGGGATAGTGTATGAAATACCAGTATACTGGGAATTTAGACAGTTGTGTGCAATCCTTGGCCGATTTCCCGGTCCGGAAGGCAAGGAACCATGAACGCGATCTACGCCGGCGTGGCCGCCGAGGTGCTGCTGGACAACGAACACGTGCTCGTGCACCGGGTGCTGGTTCCCCCGGGAAAGTCGACGGGCGCACCCGTCCACGGCGGGAATCAATTGCAGGTGTTCATCACCGGCGGCGTGCTCGAATCCGTGTCAAGCGGGCGCGCCACGCTCTGGAAACCCGGCCGTGTCCGCTGGCATGCCGCTGCGGAAGAAAACGAGCGCGGCTGGACCAACGTCGGCGCCTCGTCGGTGGCGATGGTCTGGGTCGGCTTGAAGGCGCAGGCCGGCGCCGGCGGCAACGGATGGGCCCACCTCGATTACCCGGCGATACCGGGCGAGGACCTGCTCGAGAACGAACGGCTCATCGTGCAGCGATTCGTCGTTGCGCCGGGTCAGTGGGAAGGCGTGCACGCGCATCGCGCCAACACGCTGTACATCCACATCAAGGGCGGAAAGTGGAGTGCGCGTTCCTGCGCGGAACCGGAGCACGCCTACGACGCGCCGGCACTGGACGGAGAGGTCGGGTGGATGCCCAGGATAGACATCTCGGCCGGCCACGAGTCCGGCAATACCGGCACCGAGCCGATCGACCTGATATGGGTGTCGCTGAAGGGCTAGCGCCCGCTCGCTAGCGGTGCCGTGGCGGACCGGACGATGCGCGCGACTCGATGTGGCGAAAGGTGATGCGACCCTTCGTCAGGTCGTAGGGGGAGAGTTCGAGCGAAACCTTGTCGCCTGCCAGGATGCGGATATGGTGCTTGCGCATCTTGCCGGCCGAGTAGGCGATCAGCTTGTGGCCATTGTCCAGGGTGACGCGAAATCGCGAGTCCGGCAGCACCTCGCTGACGACCCCGTTCATCTCGATGGATTCTTCTTTCGCCATTGCTCAGCCTTTGCGGAAAGTGAAGGGCGGCATGAGGGCAGGGCGCGTGGCCCTGCCCTTCCGAAAAGCAGCGCTGCGTCAGGCGACGAGCGTGATCTCGGAGGCCTGCGGGCCCTTGTCGCCCTGCTTGACGACGAATTGAACGCGTTGCCCCTCGGTCAGCGACTTGAAGCCGCCGGCCTGGATCTCGGAGAAATGCGCGAACAGATCCTTGCTGCCGTCTTCGGGGGTGATGAATCCGAAGCCTTTAGCGTCGTTGAACCATTTGACTGTGCCGATTGCCATTTTTTCGTTCCTTGAAAGAGTAGTGCAAGTCTTCACCGGCGGGAAAAGCCCCGCGGCGAGCCAACGATCAAGAAACGCAAACCTGGAGGAAACCTAGGACACGCCGCCACGGTGGATTGCGGCGGGTAAGGATGAACCGGAGGAAAAACGAGACTTCAACGAAAGCAAGCGAAGCATAGGCGCAATTGCGCTTCCCGTCGAGCGATTTATTTCTCGCGCCCGGCTCTTGAAATCCGTGAAAGCGCGCTCCGTGGCCAGCGCCGATACCCGGGCCACGTTGCCTGCCGCGGCACGGCGCGCCCGGGATGTCGGTTCACGCGCTCTTCTTCAGGCCGGACTGCTTGAGCAGGCGCCCGAATTCCGCGCCGCCATCGATCATGGACTGCCTCAATGCCTCGATGCAGATGCGGTTGAAGCCCTCGCCGGCCGGGCTCGCGAGGAAATCGACATAGCTTTGCAGGTCCGCATCGCTCACCGCTTCGTACATCGACGCCATGGTGGCGGCCGTGACGGCGGCATAGCGCTGCTCGAGCTGCGGCCGCTGCTTGGCGAGCGCGTCGGCGAGTTCCTGTGCCGAAGGTCCTGGCGTGGCGGGGTCGACCCCCACGATGCCCTGGCGTATCGCGACGGCACTGTCTATCAGGATCGTTGCGCCCGCCTCCGCGGCGTGCGTTACCTCGACAATATGGTTCAGTTGCGCCTTGCGCTGATCGGTCGCGTGCGCCAATGCGTCCATGCCGCGTCGAATGTGCTGTTCGGGCGGCTCTGCTCCCGTGTCGGCGGCGACTTCCCTGGCGGTGATGTCCTTGCCAACGGGGCTTTCATACCAGCTGCGCAGCGCGCTGAGCTGCTGCGGCTTGACCCCGGCCTGGACCACGCGCAGCACAACCGCGCGCAAGCGGGTCACGTTGTAGGCGTCGGCAAAAAGACCCGTAAGGCGCTTGCGTTCCTGCGGCGTCATCTTGCTTTCGCCGCGTTCGAGCGCCTGCTCGAAACCCGCGCTCGATTGGGCCGACACACCGTCCAGCTGGTCCCACATGCCGTTCTTCTTCAGAAGGTCTTCGGCGGCCTGGCTGCTTACCTGGCCGAACACGGCGCCCGGCAGAGCAAGAACGGCGACGAGCAGCAGTTTTTTGATCCAGTGGATTTGCAAGGTCTTCTCCATCATTGGGATGTTGCTCTGATGCGTTCGAAGGGTCCGCTCTCTCTTGCGCGATTCGTGGGCGCCACGCGATCATCAAGAGGAATTGTCACCCGGGCGACACGATCCCATTCGCGCCCGCATTCCACTCTAGCCGATTCAAGCCATCGGTGTGGACTTCACGTACTCGACCAGCTGCTCGAGAACCTTGCCCCAGCCCTGGCTGAACCCCATTTTCTCGTGCGCTTGGGCGTGCTCCCTGCTGGTATGTATCGCCGTGGCCGTGTATTTGCAGCCACCACTGCCGTGGGGTTCGAAAGTGAGCACGGCGGTAAAGAACCACGGAACCGAGGCCGGATCATTCGGCCGGTAGCCGGGACCGAGCGCGGAAGTCCAGACGAGCTTGCGGTTGGGCACGATCTCCAGGTAGCAGCCGGGCTCGGCCGGCAGCTTGTTGCCGTCGGGATCCACCATCTGGGCGAAGAACTTTCCGCCCGGCTTCAGGTCGATCTCGCAGGCCACCGTTCGGTAGGGTTTCGGACAGAACCACGGCATCAGGTGCCTGGGCGTAGTCCAGGCCTTGAATACGAGTTCCGGCGAAACGTCCACGATGCGTTCGAGCACCAGATCCTTCTCATCTTTTGCCATCATCGTCCTCCTTCATCGTGAGCAGATACTCGTCCAGCTGGTCCAGACGGCGCTCCCAATGCCGGCGCTGGTCCGTCATCCACATCTCCGCCGCCTGCAGCGGTTCGGGCGCGAGTGCATAGGTGCGCACGCGACCGACCTTTCTCGATTTCACCAGCCCGCACTCCTCGAGCATGGCCAGGTGTTGCGTGAACGAGGGCAAGGCCATGCCAAAGGGACGGGCCAGCTCGAGCGTAGGCACGGGCCCCCGGCTGAGGCGCTTCAGCACCGCCCGGCGCGTCGGATCCGCCAGCGCACGGAATACCTGATTCAGCCGATTGGTTTGGTTAGGCATATGCCTAACCATATCGCCGAACTTTGCTCGGGTCAATACCTAGTCCATATCGCCCGGCAAGCAGCGGAATTGATATCGTCCGCCGCCGGTATCGGACACCAGGTCAGGCAGGATCGGCACGGCTTCGGCGCTATCCTTCTACGCCATGGCCCAAAAGTGAAGGAGCCGCACCGTGTGGGGTCCCGTGGCTTTGGTTGCACTCGCTGTTCAATCCGTGCCGGCCGTTCTTGCCCTGTCCTACGGACGGCCCGGCAAGGCAACTCTCTATCTGGCTACTCTCCCGATCCTCTGGTTCCTTGCCTTGTCGTTGGTTTCGGGTCACCTGGGGTCTGTTGCGCTCGTGTTGCTTGTGGTCTACCCCTTGCCCTGGGCGTTCCTGCTGCGGGTGATGGATAAGCGTCGGCAACAACTAGGCGCTGCCGAGCGGTCAGGTCTATCGACCGACCCGTAGGTCGAAGCTTGTTGGCGATCCTGGTGCCCCGAAATCGGACAACTTCGCAGGACCAGGGTCGCCGGAAATCATCGCTCCCCCGCAAATCGGTCATGCTAGGATTTCCCCGTGAAGCGCATCTTGCATCTACTGCTACCGGATCTGGCCCTAGCACTGGGCCGGGATCTGCCTGCCTTCGCAACGCGTGCGTAATCCGCGACTCTCTGACTTCCCCCTGATCCCGGCCGCGAACCACCCCTTGTCCCAGGCAAGGCGTGTAGGGGATGTCGCTGGCGAAGCCAGGTTCGCCGCAAATCCAGGCGGCGTCATTGCAGCAGAATCGGGAGGTCGAAATGAACGCTGACTTCGAAAGTCACAAGGCAACAATTATTAGTCAATTTTCCATGCAGGCGGTCCCGTTTGCGGAGCTTCCGGGGCACTCGGACGCGATCAGGATGCTGGTCGAGATGTGCCGGCTAAAGGGGCATGAAGAAGTGCTGGATGTTGCTTGCGGGCCAGGACTCGTCGCTTGCGAGTTTGCGAGGTACGCCGGGCACGTGTCCGGAATCGACATCACGCCCGGGATGATCGCGCAGGCCGCCGCACGGCAAAGAGCCAGCGGCCTGACTAATATCGATTGGCGGGTGGGCGACGCAACACGCCTTCCCTTTGATGATGCAAGCTACTCGGTCGTGGTCACCCGCTACTCATTCCATCACTTCCCGGACCCGAAAGCCGTGCTTTCCGAAATGCTGCGGGTGTGCAAACCCGGCGGCACGATTCTGATTGCTGACGTGGTCCAACGGCCGGAGAACGCCAGCGCGTACGACGAGTTGGAACTCCTTCGGGATCCCTCGCACGTGCATGCGCTGACCTTCTCCGAGATGGAATCGATCATTGTCCAGTCCGGTCTGCTTGACGTGAGGACACAGCGATACAGGGTCGATGGCGATGTGGAGAGCCAATTGCGCGCCTCATTCCCCAATCCCGGCGACGAAGAAAAGATCCGCGAACTTTTCAAGGCAGATCTTGATTCGGACCGGCTGGGGATCAACGTACGAATGTCGGGCGGCCGTATCCATTTCTCGGTGCCGATTCTGGTCGTGGTCGGGCAAAAGCAAATGAGCGAACGATGAACTACGAATCGAAGAAGAAGCTGCTGAAGCTCGCTCTGCGGGTATTCGGTTTGATCTTCCTGCTGGTTTATCCGCTGGGTTTCCTATGGCCACCGGGTTGGGTCTGGCACGGCGGCATGGGCGGCTATTACCTGCAGATGATCGCCGGCATCTATGCCGTGCTGGGCGTCTTCCTGATCCTCGCGGCCAACAATCCGGCGGCGCATCGCAGCTTGATCTCCTTCACGGCATGGTCGAGCATGGATCACGCGACGATCATGGGCATCCAGGCCATCGGCGACAGTCATGATTCTGCAGGTCCGCCGGGCTCAATTCGCCACCACAGCGAATACTCGCTTTGCACGGCTGCTACCGGCGGCACGGCATGGGCGCGACGGATCGAATCGACACCGGCCTCGGACAGGCCAAAATGCTTGACCTTGCCCGCGGCGATCAGGTCCTTGACCGTGCCGGCTACCTCCTCGATCGGCACGGCAGGGTCGACCCGGTGCCGGTAGAACAGGTCGATGCGATCGGTTCGCAGGCGCTTGAGCGCGGCCTCGGCCACGGCGCGGATGCGCTCCGGGCGGCTGTCCAGGCCGTGCGTCGCGTCGCCGTCCTGGAAGCCGAACTTGGTGGCGATCACGACCCGATCGCGTACCGGTGCCAGCGCCTCGCCGACCACCGTTTCGTTGACGAACGGTCCGTAGGCCTCGGCGGTGTCGAAGAAGGTGACGCCGCTGCGACCCAATTGACGTGTCTTCATCGCATTTCCTGCCTGTCGTTGGTCGATGCCTGGAACTCTAGGCGGGGCGCAGTGCGATTACTAGCCTGTTTTATCGACATGCAGTCATAAGTACAGTTAATCAATCATGTCCCATGCCCGCCATCGTCGGGGCAGGACTGCCCGGCAGCCGGCGTTGCGCTAGCATCGCCGCCATCATGATCATCCGCACCGCCACCGTCGCCGATGCACCCGCCATCGCGGCGATCTACGCCCCCATCGTGGCCGCGACCGCCATTTCGTTCGAGGTCGAGGCGCCGGGCGTCAAAGAGATGCGCGAGCGCATCGTCGCGACGCTGCAGCGACTGCCGTGGCTGGTGGCGACGGCGGATGCAGCGGATCCGTCGGGCGCCTTGCTGGGCTACGTGTACGCCAGCCGGCATCGCGAGCGCGCGGCCTACCAGTGGTCGGTCGACGTGACCGCCTATGTGCATGAAAGCGCGCGTGGCCGGGGCGTGGGCAAGGCGCTGTACGCCCGGCTCTTCGAGCTCCTGGTGGAACTGGGCTATTGCCAGGCTTTTGCCGGGATCGCCCTGCCCAACCCGGCGAGCGTCGCCTTGCACGAGTCGCTGGGTTTCACGTCGCTGGGCGTGTACCGGCGCGTCGGCTTCAAGCTCGGGAACTGGCACGACGTCGGTTGGTGGCAAAAGACCCTGCAAGTCATCGAGCAACCCGCGCCACCGCGGCTTTTTGGCGGTACCGGCTGAGCAAGGAGGTGACGATGCAGCGCATGCAACAGTTCGCGGTGGCCGTCTCGGGAGGCGCCTTGATGGTCGCGCTTGTTCCCGTCGATGGCATTCTGGCCGGCGTAACCGTTCCCGCGTCCTTCTTTCAAGATTTGGGCAGGCAGCACGCCGGCCTGGCGCTGCTGGTGACCGATATTGTCGTGATGGCATTGCCGGTGGTGCTGCTGTCCGGCTGTTGGGCGGCGCTCACCCTGTGGCTCGCGCGCAAGACGCCGCGCCGCGCCGCGTTGCCGTTCCTGTTCGGAATGCTGCTGGCCTGGGCCTGGATGGCCGGCGATTCGATCGTCGCGGTGCGAAGCGCCATGCTCGCCACCCATCCGCTCGATGGTTTCTCCTGGCAAAGTCTTGCGCCCCGGTGGTGGAGCCTGCCGTCGTTCGCAGCGCCGTGGCTGGGCCTGCTGCTCGCCTTCCTGCTGGTCGGCGGCAGTCGCGGACCGGGGTCCGCGCTTCCGCCGCGCGGCGCGCGCGCGGCGGAATCCGCCCGCAAGTCAGGCGTTGCCCAGCAGCTTCGTGAACTCGGCCGCGGAGTAGGACCGTAGCGTTTGCGAGCGCACATTGCCGGCGGATCCGACTTTCAGCAGCGCCGACATGACAGCCTCTTCGGTGCCCTCGGTGACGACGACGAAGTCGTATGCCCCGACTGTCCAGCACATTTCCTTGACAGTCACGCCCATCTTGGCGGCGGCGGCCTTGAAGGCTTCCGCACGGTGCGGCGATTCCTTGATCGACTTGATGCCCTGGTCGGTGAAATTGCACAGCGTGATGAATGTGGACATGGTGTGGTTTCCTTTTGTGGACTACCAACGTCTCTGGAGCGGCGCAAGCGAATTGCGCCGCTCCGCTGCCGGCGGCCGTACCGCAGCGGTGCGGGGAAGCCGGGCAGACAATCTACGCCGATTGCGGCTGCGCCACAGCGGCCGTTGATCGCTACCTGCCGGCACCCTCGGCACGCAGGTTGAACACCATTCCATAGGGATCGCGCAGGTAGCAGCGCGGCACGCTGGCGTCCTCCTCGACTACGGAGCAGCCGGCCAGCAGCAGCACGCGCTTGGCCGGCTCGACCTCCGGCACCAGGAACTCGAACACCGGTCCGTGGCTGCGGCCCTTCTCCAGGTACAGGCGGAAGGCGCCGGTGTCGTAGGCCACCAGCGATTCGCTGTCGTGGGCCAGCGGCAGGCCCAGTACCGAACCGTAGAAATGCCGGGCCTTGTCCCAGGCCTCGGTACGGATGATGACATCGGAACCCGAGCGCAAGGTGTTCTGCATGGCGTTCTCCTGGTTTACGCGACCCCCGCGGCTAGCGGTCCAAAGCCCCCATCATGGCGGCCGGATAACGGTCACCGGCCGCCGCATTGAGCGGAAACTCGGCGGCGAGCGCGGCCAGCTGCGCCGGCGTGAGCCGCACATCGAGCGCGCCGACATTCTCGTCGAGGTAGGTGCGGCGCCTGGTTCCGGGTATCGGCACGATGTCGTCGCCCTGCGCCAGCACCCAGGCGAGCGCCAGCTGGCCGGGCGAGCAGCCCAGGTCGGCGGCGCACTGGCGCACCTTGCCCACCAGCGCCAGGTTGCGCGTGAAATTGTCGCCCTGGAAGCGCGGACTGGTGCGCCGGTAGTCGTCCGGCGCGAAGTCCTCGGGCCGCGTGATGGCACCGGTGAGGAAGCCGCGCCCCAGCGGACTGTAGGGCACGAAACCGACGCCCAGCCGCCGGCACGCGGCCAGCACCTCGGCCTCGGGGTCGCGCGACCACAGCGAGTATTCGCTCTGCAGAGCGGTGATGGGGTGGATCGCCTGGGCCCGCTCGAGCGTCCGTGCCGAGGCTTCCGACAGGCCGATGAACCGCACCTTGCCGGCGCGCACGAGATCGCTCATCGCGCCGACGGTGTCCTCTATCGGCACCGCCGGATCGACGCGGTGCTGGTAGTAGAGGTCGATGACCGATACGCCCAGGCGCCGCAGGCTGGCTTCGGCCGCGCTGCGCACGTACTCGGGCCGGCCGTTGAAGCCGCGCACCGACGGGTCCTTGGGGTCGCGCAGGATGCCGAACTTGGTCGCCAGGAAGACCTCGCTGCGGCGCCCCTTGATGGCGCGGCCGACCAGTTCCTCGTTGGTGTGCGGGCCGTAGATGTCGGAAGTGTCGAGAAAGCCGACGCCCAGGTCCAGCGCGTGATGGATGGTGGCGATCGACTCGGCTTCGTGCGCCACCCGGTCCTGGCGGCTGCCGTAGAACTCGCTCATGCCCATGCAGCCCAGCCCCATCGCCGGAACCATCGGGCCGTTGCGCCCCAGTTGCCGTTGTTGCATCGTCGCTCCGTGCGGCGCGGACGGAGCGCCGTCCGCGCAAGGTTACACCGCCCGCGGTTCCGGACCGTGACGCGCCGCCGTCCTACTTGCGGTTGCTGCCGGCCACCATGTCGAAGCGAAAGAAGCGGCACTCGAGCGCGCCGTTGAAGATCACCGTCTTGCGCGCTTCGCGCAGGCGCATCTGGCGCGGCAGGTTGCGGTCGGAGCTGAGCAGCCAGGCCTGCCAGCCGGCGTACTGGCGCTTGAGCTGGGTCGCGACGTCGCCCATCATGTCGGCGACGCTCGCCGATCGCGGATTGCTCTGCTCGCCGTAGGGCGGGTTGGTGACGATCACGCCGCCCTCGGCCGGCGGCGCGGCGGCGCGCGCGTCGCCGGCCTCCAGGATCAGCTTGCCGCTGTCGAGGACGGCGCCCAGGCCGGCGCGCACGGCGTTGGACTGGGCGATGGCGATCACGCCGGTGGAGATGTCGCGGCCCACCAGCTGGAAGGGCGCGGCATCGTCGACGGCGGCGCGCGCCTGCTTCTGCAACTCGGCCCAGGCGGCGCGATCGAAGCCCTGCAGCTTCTCGAAACCGAAGCGCCGGTTGAGGCCCGGCGCCCGGCCGGTCGCCATGCAGGCGGCCTCGATGACGATGGTGCCGCTGCCGCAGAACGGATCGAGCAGCGGCCGGTCCGGCGTCCAGCCGGACAGCAGCAGCAGCGCGGCGGCCAGGTTCTCCTTGATCGGCGCCTCGCCCTTGTCGGCGCGCCAGCCGCGCTTGAACAGCGATTCGCCGGAGAGATCGATATACAGGCGCGCGTTGCGCTCGTCGAGGTGGGCGAGCACCTGCACGTCGGGTTGGGCGCGATCCACCGTCGGGCGCTCGCCGGTGCGCTCGCGCGCCCGGTCGACGATGGCGTCCTTGATCTTGAGCGTGGCGAACTGCAGGCTCTGCAGCGGCGAACGGATGGCGGTCACGTCCACGCGCAGGCGCTGGTCGACGGCGAATTCGCGCTCCCAGGGAATGTCGTGCGCCAGGCGGTACAGGTCGGCCTCGTCGCGGTAGCCGCCGCTGGCCACCAGCCAGAGGATGCGGCTGGCCACGCGCGAATGCAGGTTGGCGGCATAGGCGGTGGCCAGCGTGCCGCCGAACTGCACGCCGCCGGCGCTGGCCTTGACGCCGGCGCCGCCCAGGGCCTCGAGCTCGCGTGCCAGCACTTCCTCGATGCCGCGCGGACAGACCGCGAAGAAGACTTCAGCCATGCGCGTTACCCCCGAATGGGCGCGCGCCGGCGCCGGGATGAGTCATGCGGCGCCGATCAGAACGGCTTGACCACGACCAGCAGGACGATGGCCATCAGCAGCACGGTGGGGATCTCGTTGAACCAGCGGAACCAGATGTGCGAGCGCCGGTCGGTGCCGGCGCGCAGGCCCGCCAGTTGCCGGCCGCATTGCAGCTGGAACGCCACCAGCACGAGCACGAGGCCGACCTTGGCATGGATCCAGCCCTGGCCGTCGCCCAGGCCGTAGCCCAGCCAGAGCCAGAGGCCCAGCAGCAGCGCGGCCGTCATCAGGAGCAGGGAAAAGCGCTGCAGCTTGCCGGCCATCAGCAGCAGGCGTTCGCGTTCGGGGCCCGGCGCCGGCACCAGCGCCAGGTTGACGAAGATCCGCGGCAGATAGAACAGGCCGGCGAACCAGCCGGTGACGAAGAAGATGTGCAGCGCCTTGACCCAGAGCATGCTCAGCCGCCGCGCACTTCGCCATTGCCGAACACGACGTACTTGAGGGAGGTGAGTCCCTCCAGGCCGACCGGGCCGCGCGCATGCAGCTTGTCGTTGCTGATGCCGATCTCGGCGCCCAGGCCGTACTCGAAGCCGTCGGCAAAGCGCGTCGAGGCATTGATCATCACCGAGGCCGAATCGACCTCGCGCAGGAAGCGCATGGCGCGGCCATGGTGATTGGTGACGATGGCATCGGTATGCCGGCTGCCGTGGGCATTGATGTGCTCGATGGCTTCGTCCAGCCCCGGCACGGTGCGGATCGACAGGATGGGTGCCAGGTACTCGGTGCCCCAGTCGGCCTCGGTGGCCGGCCGCAGTCCGGGGATGCCGGCGGCCTGCAGCAGCGTCAGCGTCTCGGGGCAGCAGCGCAGCTCGACGCCCTTGGCCGCGTAGAGGCGCGCCACCGCGGGCAGGAAGGCCGGCGCGATGGGTGCGGCGACCAGCAGGGTTTCCATCGTGTTGCAGGTGCCGTAGCGCTGGGTCTTGGCGTTGTCGGCGATGCGCAGCGCCATGTCGAGGTCGGCATCGGCGTCGACGTAGACATGGCAGATGCCGTCCAGGTGCTTGATCATGGGCACGCGGCTCTCGCGCATCAGCCGCTCGATCAGGCTGCGGCCGCCCCGCGGCACGATGACGTCGATGTACTCGGGCAGGGTGATCAGGTGGCCGACGGCGGCGCGGTCGGTGGTGTCGATCAGCTGCACCGCGGTGCGCGGCAGTGCCGCGGCGGCGAGCGCGTCGCCGACGATGCGCGCCAGCACGCGGTTGGACTCGATCGCCTCGGAGCCGCCGCGCAGCACCGTGGCATTGCCGCTCTTGAGGCACAGCGCCGCCGCATCGACCGTCACGTTGGGGCGGCTCTCGTAGATGATGCCGATGACGCCCAGCGGCACGCGCATGCGCCCGACCTGGATGCCCGAGGGCATGGGCCGCACCTCGCTGATCGCGCCGATCGGATCGGGCAGCCGGGCGATCTGGTCCACGCCCAGCGCCATGGCCTCCACCGACTTGGCCGACAGCGCGAGCCGGTCGAGCGCGGCGCTGTCGAGGCCGCCGGCGCGCGCGCGCTCCACGTCGGCGGCATTGGCCGCCAGGATGGCGTCGCGCTGTTCGCGCAGGCCCTGCGCCAGCAGCGCCAGGCAGCGGTCCTTGGCAGCCGACGAGGCGCGGCCCAGCGGCGCGGCCGCGGCGCGCGCCGCGGCGCACACGCCGCGCACGTAGGCGGCGATGTCGTTGGTGGCCGAGGCAGGGGTGGGTGCGTTCATGTCGATCGTCCGATAGGCGCGCCGCGCAGCGGCGGGAAACCGCCGGGCCGCCCGGCCGGGCGTGCGGCCGGCGCCGGCGCACCCGGATCGGGGCTCAGGCCCAGCGCGACTTCCGTCAATTCTAACCAAGGGTCGTCGTCGCGCGTGGCCACCGCCAGGCCCTTGGCCAGGGCATCGAGCTGGGAGCAGCGCGCCAGCAGCGCGGCCAGCTGCGCGGCCCCGAGGCGCGGCAGCCCGCGCTCGACCAGCGCGGCGGGCGCGCCCAGGCGCAGGCCCCGCACCGCCGCGGCAAACGGCCGGCCCGCGGCCACCGCCTGCTGCAGGCGCAGCAGGTTGCGCAGTTCCTCGGACACGATCCACAGCAGCAGCGGCAGCGGTTCGCCCTCGGCGCGCAGGCCGGCGACGGTGCGCACGATGCGGGCGCGGTCGCCGGTGAGCATCGCCGCCGGCAGCGACACGCCCTCGAAGCGGGCGACATCGAAGATGGCCGAGCGGATCTGCTCCAGGTCGAGCGCGCCGTCGCCGTACAGCAGGTGGAGCTTGGCGATCTCCTGGTGCGCGGCCAGCAGGTTGCCTTCGACCTGGTCGGCGAGGAATTCGAGCGCGGGCCGCTCGGCCGTCTGGCGCTGGCGCGCCAGCCGCGCGGCCAGCCAGGCGGGCAGGCGCTCGCGCGCCACCGGCGCGACCTCGACCCAGGCGGCGGCCGCTTCGAGCGCGCCCACCCAGGCGGCCTTGCGGCTGGCCCAGTCCAGGGTCGGCAGGCTGATGATCGTGAGCGTGCCCTCGTCCTGGCGCTGCGCATGGGCCTGCAGCGCCAGCGCGCCGTTCTTGCCGGGCTTGCCCGACGGCAGGCGGATCTCGATGAGCTGGCGGCTGGCAAAGAGGGACAGCCCGGTGGCGGCCTGCTCGAGCGCCGACCAGTCCATGCGCGCGTCGGCGTGCAGCACCTGGCGCTCGGCATAGCCCTGGGCGCGCGCGGCGGCGCGGATCGCGTCCTGCGCCTCGAGGTTCAGCAGCGCCTCGTCGCCGCTGACGACATAGCAGTGCGCCAGCCGGCCGCGCTCCAGGTGCGCCGCCAGCTGCTCAGTCGACAGTCGCATACGGCTTGGCCGCGGCAAGGCGCCGCAGCAGCTGCTGGACCAGGTCGGTCTGCATGTCGCGATACAGCAGCACCTCTTCCGATTCCTTGGAGAGGCGCTGCGAATCGTTGAACGAGATGTCGCGCTGCACCAGCAGTTCGGTCGGCTCGATGATCTCGCGTCCCTGCGTGTCGCGCAGGCGAAAGCGCAGCCGGTCGCGCAGCGAATACTGGATCGCGCGCCCCTGGGCGTCGAGCGTGATGACCACGCGGTCGCGGGTCTCGCCCAGCAGCTCGAACACCGCCGCGGTCTTGGTCGCGTCGGTGACGATCTGGGTCTTGGTGCCGGTGCGGATGTTGCGCGCCAGTTCGGTCCCGAGCGGCGAATTGGGCGGAAAGCTCAGGTAGATGGTGTCGAACGGCAGCTGCTGCATGCCGCGCAGCTGGAAGCCGCAGGCCGCCAGCGCGGCGGCCAGCAGCACGCACAGCGCGCCGCGCCAGGCGCCGCGGCGGCCGCTGGCCGCGGATGCGGGCGAGCGGCTAGACGACGACATTGACGAGCTTCCCCGGGACGATGACGATCTTGCGCGGCGCACTGGTGATGAAGCGCGCCACGTGCTCGTCGGCGAGCACCGCCCGCTCGATCGCCGCGCGGTCGGCGTCGACCGCGACGCGCACCGATCCGCGCAGCTTGCCGTTGACCTGCACCACCAGCTCGATCAGGTCGCGCTGCAGCGCCGCCGGGTCCGGTTCGGGCCACGCGGCGTAGACCAGCTCGCCGTGGCGCGCTTCCAGTGCCAGCGCCGTCCACAGCGCCTGCGCGATATGGGGCGCCACCGGATAGAGCACGCGCAGCAGGATGCCCAGGCCCTCGTCGATCACCGCCGCGGTCGGCGCCGTGCGGCCGGTGGTCTCGAGCAGGTTGAGCAGCTTCATCGCGCCCGAGACCACGGTGTTGTACTGCAGCCGCTCGTAGTCGTAGTTGACCTGGCCCAGCAGCCGGTGCAGCTCGTAGCGCGCTGCCGCCGCGGCCGCATCCGGCGCCGCCGCAGCCACCGCCGGCGCGCTGCGCACGCCGTGCACGAAGGTCCAGAGGCGCCGCAGGAAGCGGTGCGTGCCCTCGGCCCCGGCATCGGACCAGGACGCGCTCTGGTCGGGCGGCCCGGCGAACATCACGAAGGCGCGCGCGGTGTCGGCGCCGTAGCGCGCGATGATGTCGCGCGGCTCGACGACGTTGTTCTTGCTCTTGGACATCTTCTCGATGCCGCCCAGCTCCACCGGCAGTCCGTCCTCGCGCGCCACCGCGCCGGTGGTGCGGCCGCGCTCGTCGGTGCGCAGCTCGACCTCGGTCGGATAGAACCAGCGCTTGCGGCCGGCCTCGTCCTCGCGGTAGAAGCTGTCGTTGAGCAGCATGCCCTGGGTGAACAGGCGGGTGAACGGCTCGTCGAAGTCGACCAGGCCCAGGTCGCGCATCACGCGGGTCCAGAAGCGCGCGTACAGCAGGTGCAGCACCGCGTGCTCGATGCCGCCGATGTACTGGTCCATCGGCATCCAGTAGCGGCTGCGCGCATCGACCATGGCCTCGCTCGCGCCGGGCGAGCAGTAGCGCATGAAGTACCAGGACGAGTCGACGAAGGTGTCCATGGTGTCGGTCTCGCGCCGCGCCGACTTGCCGCAGCGCGGGCAGGTGCAGCGCAGGAAGGACTCGCAGCGGTTGAGCGGGTTGCCGCTGCCGTCGGGCACCAGGTCCTCGGGGAGCACCACCGGCAGGTCGGCGTCGGGCACCGGCACCGGCCCGCAGGCCTCGCAATGGATGATGGGGATGGGCGTGCCCCAGTAGCGCTGGCGCGAGATGCCCCAGTCGCGCAGGCGGAACTGCACCTGCGCGCTGCCCAGGCCCTTGGCCTGCAGGTCGGCGGCGATGGCGGCCACCGCGGCCTCGTGCGCCAGGCCGTCGTACGGGCCCGAGTTGACGCACACGCCGGCCTGCTTGTCGGCATACCAGGGTTCCCAGGCATCGGTGGAGAAGGCGCGTCCGGCCACGCCGATCACCGGCAGGATGGGCAGGCCGTACTTGCGCGCGAAAGCGAAGTCGCGCTCGTCGTGGGCCGGCACGCCCATCACGGCGCCTTCGCCGTAGGTGCTGAGCACGTAGTTGCCGACCCAGACGGGCACCGGCGCGTCGCTCAGCGGGTGGCGCACGGCAAAGCCGGTGGCCATGCCGCGCTTTTCCAGCGTGGCCAGTTCGGCCTCGGCCACGGCGCCGTGGCGGCATTCCTCGACGAAGGCGGCCAGCGCCGGCTGGTCGCGCGCCAGGCGCGCGGCCAGCGGATGCTCGGCGGCGATCGCCACGAAGCTCACGCCCATGATGGTGTCGGCGCGCGTCGTGTAGACGCGCAGCAGGCCTGCGGCGCCGTCGAGCTCATAGGGAAAGCCGAAGTTCACGCCGGTGCTGCGGCCGATCCAGTTCTCCTGCATCGCGCGGACCTGGGGCGGCCAGCCGTCCATGGTGGCCAGGCGGTCGAGCAGTTCGTCGGCGTACTGGGTGATGCCCAGGTAATACCCGGGGATCTCGCGCCGCTCCACCGGCGCGCCGGAGCGCCAGCCGCGCCCTTCGATCACCTGCTCGTTGGCGAGCACCGTCTGGTCGACCGGATCCCAGTTGACCAGCTGCGTCTTGCGGTAGGCGATGCCTTTTTCCAGCATGCGCAGGAACAGCCACTGGTTCCAGCGGTAGTAATCGGGCTTGCAGGTGGCGAGCTCGCGCGACCAGTCGAACGCGAGGCCCAGCGGCTCCATCTGGGCCTTCATCTCGGCGATGTTCGCGTAGGTCCACTGCGCGGGCGCTATGCCCTTGTCGATCGCGGCGTTCTCGGCCGGCAGGCCGAAGGCGTCCCAGCCCATCGGCATGAGCACGTTGAAGCCGGCCATGCGCTTCTGGCGCACCATGACGTCGTTGATCGTGTAGTTGCGCACGTGCCCCATGTGCAGCTTGCCGCTGGGGTAGGGGAGCATCGAGCAGGCGTAGAACTTTCCCTTGGGGAAGCGGCTGTCGTTTTCGGTGACGGTGTGGGCGTCGATCGCGTGCCAGTGGGCCTGCGCCTGGGCTTCGACGTCCTTGGGCAGGTATTTTTCGTGCATTACCGATCCGCGGGGTTTGAAAACGGGTTGGAGACCGGGCGCTGGTGCCTGCTGTCCCGGAGCACGCATTATAGGCGCCGGTATAGTGTCGGACTCCATGAATCTTCTCGATGACCTCAATCCCGAGCAGCTGGCCGCCGTGACCCTGCCGGACGAGCCGGCGCTCATCCTGGCCGGCGCCGGCAGCGGCAAGACGCGCGTGCTGACCACGCGCATCGCCTGGCTGATCCAGAACGGCCGCGTCACTCCGGCCGGCGTGCTGGCCGTGACCTTCACCAACAAGGCGGCGCGCGAGATGCTGACCCGCATCGAGTCGATGCTGCCGATCAATCCGCGCGGCATGTGGATCGGCACCTTCCACGGCCTGTGCAACCGGCTGCTGCGCGCCCACCATCGCGACGCCAACCTGCCGCAGACCTTCCAGATCCTCGACGTGCAGGACCAGCTGTCGTCGATCAAGCGGCTCGTCAAGGCGGCCAATGTCGACGAGGAGCGCTGCCCGCCGCGCGACCTGCAGTACTTCATCAACAGCTCCAAGGAAGCGGGCCAGCGCGCCGCGCAGCTCTCCGGGTCGGGCCACGACAAGCGCTGGGTCGAGCTGTATGCCGCCTACGATGCGCAGTGCCAGAAGGAAGGCAGCGTCGATTTCGCCGAGCTGCTGCTGCGCAGCGTCGAGCTGCTGACCCGCCACGAGGCGCTGCGCGAGCACTACCAGCAGCGCTTCCGCCATATCCTGGTCGACGAGTTCCAGGACACGAACACCCTGCAGTACCGCTGGCTCAAGCTGCTGGCCGGCAAGACCGGGCCGATCTTCGCCGTGGGCGACGACGACCAGTCGATCTACCGGTTCCGCGGCGCCAATGTCGGCAACATGGCCGATTTCCAGCGCGAGTATCACGTCCAGCACGTGATCAAGCTCGAGCAGAACTACCGCTCGCACGGCAACATCCTCGACGCGGCCAACCAGCTGATCGGCAACAACACGCGGCGCATGGGCAAGCGCCTGTGGACCGATGCCGGCCCCGGCGAGCCGCTGCACCTGTTCGAGGCCGGCTCCGACGGCCTGGAGGCCGCCTGGATCGTCGAGGAGGTGCGCGATCACCACCGGCAGGGCACGCGCCTGGGCGAGATGGCCATCCTGTACCGGTCCAATGCGCAGTCGCGCGTCATCGAGCACGCGCTGTTCAATGCCGGCCTGTCCTACCGGGTGTACGGCGGGCTGCGGTTCTTCGAGCGCGCCGAGGTCAAGCACGCGCTGGCTTACCTGCGCCTGATCGCCAACACCGACGACGATGTCTCGTTCGGCCGCATCATCAACTTCCCCGCGCGCGGCATCGGTGCGCGCAGCGTCGAGCAGCTGCAGCAGGCGGCGCGGGCCGCCGGCACCAGCCTGTTCGCCGCGATCGGCACGGTCGAGGGGCGGGCCGCGGCCAGCTTCGCCCAGTTCGCCGCACTGATCGGCGCGCTGCGCGAGGCGGCCCCGGCCATGAGCCTGTCGGATCTGGTGCTCGAGACCCTGGAGCGCAGCGGCCTCAACAACCACTACCGCAACGAGCGCGATGGCGCCGATCGCGTCGAGAACCTGGCCGAACTGGTCAACGCCGCGGCCGGCTTCGTGATGGAGACCGACCCCGGCGAGCCGGTGGCCGCGGCCGAGGCGCCCGCCGAGATCCTGCCCTCGATGGTCGAGCACCCGATGCTGCACGGCTTCCTCGCCCACGCGGCGCTGGAGGCCGGCGACAACCAGGCCAGCCAGGGCCAGGATGCGCTGCAGCTGATGTCGGTGCATGCCGCCAAGGGCCTGGAATTCGACATCGTGTTCCTCACCGGCCTGGAGGAGGGGCTGTTCCCGCACGAGAACAGCCTCACGGAGGCCGACGGCCTGGAGGAAGAGCGCCGGCTGATGTACGTGGCGATCACCCGTGCGCGTCGCCGGCTGAACCTGAGTTTCGCGCAAAGCCGCATGCTGCACGGGCAGACCCGCTACGGCATCCGCTCGCGCTTCGTCGACGAACTGCCGGCCAAGGCGATCAAGGCGCTGACGCCGCGGCTGCGCGGCGGCTTTGCCACGGCCGCGCAGGGCGGCTGGCCGGCGATGGGAGCGGGAGGCGCGCCGCGCGTCGACTGGCCGGGCGCCGCCGGCGGCATGGCCGGCACCGCGGCCGCCGAGGACACCCACGGCCTGCGCATCGGCCAGGGCGTGCACCACGCCAAGTTCGGCGATGGCGTGGTGGTGCGCCTGCAGGGTTCGGGCAACGACGCCCGGGCGCAGATCAACTTCGGCGCCTACGGCGTCAAGGAATTGCTGCTGTCGGTGGCCAAGCTGGAACCGGTATAGAACCCCCTCTCCCTCCGGGAGAGGGGGTGATCAGCTCGGCGGGAGCACCGTCGTATCGACCACCGCGGCCTCGGTTTCCGTGCCGTCGTCGACGATATCGCGCACCATCGCCAGGTTGGCCGCCTGCGCGATCGCCAGGAACAGGAACAGCAGCGGCGCCACCATCAGATAGGGCGCCAGGCCCTCCTTGGCATTGAGGATGTCGATCAGCGAGGCCACCAGCAGCACCGCGAGCACCCACAGGCCCAGCAGCGTCACCAGGTAGACCAGCATTGCCGCGCGGTTGCGCCAGCACGCGAAGAAGCTGAAGAACAGCGCCTTGGCCGCTGGCATCCGGTACCAGCCGCACAGCACCGGGGCGAACCAGATCGTCATCAGGAACGGGATCAGCACTGCCACCAGCGCCAGGAACAGCGGTAGCGGTATCGGGCTGGCGCCGAAATCGGGTGCGCCCGGCAGCGGCGCGGCGGGCGGGGCCAGCGGCGGCGGCACCGGCGCCGGCGGCGCCACGGCGCTGTCTGCGGCCGGCGCGGATGCCTCGGCCGGCGCCGATGGCGTCAGCGGCGTGGCCGGCTCGGCCGGCACCGGCGCGCGGTTGGTGCTCGCGGCCCGGTCGGCGCCGGGCGCCGGCGCGGGCGCCGGTGCCAGCGACAGCGCCAGGCCGACGAGACCGGCAACCACCGCGTAGTACACGCCCAGCTGCAGCAGGCGCAGGCGCGCGTCCGGATCCTGCAGCGCGACGCCATAGCTCGAGATCCCCGCCGGCGTGCCCTCGCGCACGCTGCGGCACACGGTGAGCATGCCCAGTGCCACGGCCGGTGTCAGCAGGAACGAAACCAGATCGCCGAGCACCGGTACGATCTTGAGGGTGAGCAGCAACAGCGGCCCCAGGCCCACCATCACCGCCAGCACCAGCGGATGGCGGGCGAACAGGCGCAGGCCCTGCTGGACCCAGCCCAGCCCCGCGCCGGCACGATGGCGGCGGATACGGGGGGCGGGGACGGCCGCCGGACTGCTCATCGCGCGGCTCCGGTCACGGTGCGCTCACCCAGGGAAGCGCCCCGGCGGCGACCCGCGCCTGCAGCATCCGCTCGAAGCGGGCCGGGTCGTGGGGCTGCAGCACGGCGGCCGGCCGCGGCATGTGCAGGTCGTGCAGGCGCGAGATCCAGAAGCGCAGCGCGGCGGCGCGCAGCATCGCGCGCCACAGGCCGTGCTCGGCAGCGAGCAGCGGGCGTATCGCATGGTAGGCATCGAGCAGGGCGACAGCGCGCGGCAGGTCGAAGGCACCGCTGTCGAGGTCGACGCACCAGTCGTTGACCGTCACGGCAAGATCGAACAGCCAGGGCCCGCAACCGGCGAAGTAGAAGTCGATGACGCCGCCGATGGTGCCCGCGTCGAACAGCACGTTGTCGCGGAACAGGTCGGCATGGATAGGCCCGGCCGGCAGCTGCTCGAAGGCCGGCTGGCGCACCACGCTGTCCTGGAAGATCACTTCCTCGAGCAGCTCATGGAACAGGTGATCGGGCAGGTGCGGCTCGAGCGCCGCGGCGGTGTTCTTCCACCAGCCCAGGCCGCGCAGATTGGGCTGGAAGACGGTGTAGTCGCTGGCGGCCAGGTGCATGCGCGCCAGGAACGCGCCGACCTGGGCACAGTGCCCGGGCTCCGGTGCCAGCAGGGCCTTGCCCGGCAGGCGCTCGACGATGGCCGCCGGCTTGCCGTGCACCGGCGTGAACAGCGCGCCGGCCACGGTCTGCAGCGGCGCGGGCACCGGCAGGCCCTTGCGCGCCAGGTGGTCCATCAGGCCCAGGTAGAAGGGCAGCTGGGTCGCGTCCAGGCGCTCGAAGATGGTCAGGACATAGCGCCCGGAATCGGTGGTGAGGAAGAAATTGGAATTCTCGATGCCGCTGGCGATGCCCTGCAGGTCGCGCAGGCCACCCAGCCGGTACATCTGCAGCAGAACGCGCGCTTCGTCGTGGCTGAGGGCGGTGAAGACGGCCATAGGGCTTCCGAAAGGGCGACCATTGCGTGCGCGTACGCCGTGGGCGCGGCTGCGCGCGGCGGTTCGGGGAAAGCGGCAAGGGCCCACCCTGGCGGCATTTTATCGCGCCCGGCGCGCGGCGCCCGGCGGGGCCGGCGGCTACAGGTAGAGCAGCTGTTCGCGCTCGTCGGCGCCCTGGGCAAAGCCGCGCTGCTCGTAGAAGTCGAAGATCTTCTCGGTCACGGCCAGCGGATCGTCCACCACCTGCATGAGATCGAGGTCCTTGGCGCCGATCATCCCGTCGGTCACCAGCCGGTCCTTCATCCATTGCAGCAGCCCGCCCCAGAAAGCGCTGCCCACCAGGATGATGGGTATCGGCCGGCCCATGCCGGTCTGGATCAGCGTCAGCGCTTCGGTCAGCTCGTCCAGGGTGCCGAAGCCCCCGGGCATGACCACGTAGGCGCTGGCGTACTTGACGAATGCGACCTTGCGGGCAAAGAAATGGCGGAAACGCAGCGAAATGTCCTGGTACGGGTTGCCGTGCTGCTCGAACGGCAGCTCGATGTTCAGGCCCACGCTGGGCGAGCGCCCCTCGAAGGCGCCGCGATTGGCCGCTTCCATGATGCCCGGACCGCCGCCGCTGATGACGGCGAAGCCGGCATCGGACAGCGCGCGCGCGATCACGACGGTTTGCTGGTACAAAGGCGAATCGGGCGTGAGGCGTGCGCTGCCGAAGATGGACACCGCCGGACGCACGTCTGCCAGCCGTTCCGCGGCTTCGACGAACTCCGAGATAATGCCCCACAGGTGCCAGGATTCGCGTGCCTTGACCCGGGTCGCCTGCTCCTGCGCGGTGATTGCCCGCAGCGTAGGGATATTCTTCTGATGGTCGAGCATCCAAGACTCCTATGAAAACACTACTGCTCGTGGACGGCACCGGCTACCTGTACCGGGCCTTCCACGCCATGCCAGATCTTCGCACTTCCGGTGGCGAACCGACCGGCGCGGTCCGCGGCTTCATCAGCATGCTGCGCACCCTGCGGGCAGCCGTTCCCTGCGACTACTGTGCCTGCGTATTCGATGCCAAGGGTAAGACTTTCCGCGACGCACTATTCGCGGAATACAAGGCCCATCGCCCCCCGATGCCGGGAGAACTGGCCGCCCAGATCCCGTCCGTCCACGAGGCCACGGCCGCGCTGGGCTGGCCTATCCTGCAGGTCGAGGGGGTCGAGGCCGACGACGTGATCGGCACCCTGGCGGCCCGGGCCCGCCAGGACGGGCTGCGCACGGTGATCGCCACCGGCGACAAGGACCTGACGCAGCTGGTCGGCGACGATGTCCAGCTCATCGACACGATGAGCCGCGATGGCGGCCCGCCGCGGCGCATCGACCGGGCACAGGTGCTCGAGAAATTCGGCGTGGCGCCCGAGCGCATCGTCGATTTCCTGACCCTGGTGGGCGACGCGGTGGACAACGTGCCCGGCGTCGAGAAGGTCGGGCCCAAGACCGCCACCAAGTGGCTGCAGCAGTACGGCTCGCTCGACGGCATCGTCGCCCACGCCCAGGATATCGGCGGCGTGGTCGGCGAAAAACTGCGTGCGGCGCTCGACTGGCTGCCGACCGCGCGCACCCTGGTGACGGTGCGCACCGACGTCGACCTGGATGCACACCTGCGCCAGCTCGAGGAGCTGCGGGTGCGGCCGCCGGAACGCGACAAGCTGCGCGAACTGTTCGGCCGCTTCGAGTTCCGCGGCTGGCAGCGCGAGTTCGACGCCACCTATCCGGCCGAGGGCGATGCCGCCGCGCCGCCGCCCGGCGCCCCCGGGGGGGCTGCCACGGCGCCGGCCGACCCGGCGGCCGGGCCCGCACCCGGCTCGCCGACGCGCGAGCCCCATGTCCCCGACCCGGCGGCACCCGCGCTGGCCGTCGAATGCGTGCTCACGCAGCAGCAGCTCGACGCCTGGTGCGAGCGCATCATGGCCGCGGACCTGACCAGCCTGGACACCGAGACCACTTCGCT
>Ga0181525_10000387_pt1 | contig 38873 bp, 31 predicted proteins | sample PEATcosm2014_Bin_48_FD_121100 | JGI IMG/M metagenome (GOLD analysis project Ga0181525, IMG submission 121100) | Peatland microbial communities from MTU Mesocosm Facility, Houghton, MI, USA - PEATcosm2014_Bin06_10_metaG | ecosystem: Environmental > Terrestrial > Soil > Wetlands > Peat | place... | reverse complement strand
GCCGTGCACAAGTTGGTCTTGCCCGACAGGCAGGACTTGCACTGGCGGCATTCCGGCGTGTACAGCGGGATGACGTGGTCGCCCTTCTTGAGGCTGGTAACGCCGGCGCCCAGTTCGACGACGACCCCCGCACCCTCGTGCCCGAGTATCGCGGGGAACAGGCCTTCCGGATCGGCACCCGACAGCGTGTATTTGTCGGTGTGGCAGATGCCGGTCGCCTTGATCTGCACCAGCACCTCGCCGGCGCGCGGTCCGTCGAGCTGCACCGTCTCCACCGCCAGCGGCTTGCCCGCCTCCCACGCAACTGCTGCCCGTACGTCCATGCGCGATATCCTGTCAGGTTGTGGCACGAGCGGCTAGTCTATCGGCTTTGCCGGCCGGCCCGCCGGCGCCACCTTCCCGAAAGTCCCACGCCGTGAAGCTCGCAGCGCGCCTCGATACCCTCTTGCGTGACGCCACCGGACGCGGCGCCGTGCCCGGGGTCGTCGTCGCCGTCACCGACCGCGCGCAGACGCTGTATGAAGGCGCTTGCGGGGTGCGCCGCCTCGGCGACGCGGCGCCTATGCGGGTCGACACGGTGACCTGGATCGCATCGATGACCAAGGCACTCGTCAGCGCCGCCGCGCTGCAGCTGGTCGAGCAGGGACGCCTGGGCCTGGATGACCCGCTCGGCACCGTGGTTCCGGCGCTTGCGGCGGTGCGCGTCCTGACGGGATTCGATGACGGGGGCCAGCCGGTCACGCGTGCGCCGTCGAATCCGCTGACGCTGCGCCACCTGCTCACCCACACCTCGGGATTCGGCTACGAGTACTGGAGCGCCGCGATCCAGCGCGTGCGCAAGGCCGAGGCCATCCCCGGCATCGCCACCTGCCAGGACAAGGCCCTGAGCACCCCGCTGCTCTTCGACCCGGGCGAGCGCTGGGAATACGGCATCGGCACCGACTGGCTGGGCAAGGTGATAGAGGCCGTCGACGGCCGGCGCCTGGGCCTGGTCCTGCGGGAGAACCTGCTGGCGCCGCTGGGCATGGCCGACACGGCGTTTCGCCTGTCGCCGGCCATGCAGGAGCGGCTGGCAACGGTGCACCGGCGCGACCGCGAGGGCGTGCTGCAAGCCAGCGAGATCCGCGTGCCGCAGGAGCCCGAGTTCGAGATGGGCGGCGGCGGACTCTACGGCACGGCCGGCGATTACCTGCGCTTCGTGCGGATGATCCTCAACGAGGGCCGGTCCGGCGGCCAGCCGGTGCTGGCGCCGCGCAGCGTGGCGGCGATGACCGGCAACCAGATCGGCGCGCTGCCGGTGACCCCGCTGCGCACCGTGCTGCCGACGCTGTCCAACGACGTCGATTTCTTTCCCGGCATCGCCAAGGGCTTTACCTTCGGCTTCCAGATAAACCTGCAGGCGACCCCCACCGGACTGCCGGCCGGCGGCCTGATGTGGGCGGGCCTGGCCAACACCTACTTCTGGATAGATCCGGCCAGCGGCATCGGCGGCGTGTTCCTCAGCCAGGTGCTGCCGTTCGCCGACACCGAGGCCTTGCCGCTGTTCCTGGCCATCCAGCAGGCCGTGTACGACGCGCGCCGCTGAGCCTGCGGCGCGCGCCAGGCGTGGCACGGCAATTGCGGGATTCCTTGCCAGACCCTGCCCCGACAGGAAAATCCGCCCGCGATCCCAGGCGCGGTGCAGATTGCACCGCAAGCAAGAGCGTTGACGCGGGCGCACGCCTGCAACTGGTGCATTCGGGGTAGCAGGACGTCGCCGGCAGCAACAGGAGCAGCACGTGGACCGTATCAATATCCTTCCCCACCCCAGCGAAGGCTGCCAGGACCCGGTGCTGCTGAACGACTGGCATGTCGTCGGGTTTTCCGACGAAGTGACGCCCGGCCGGCTGGTCCCGGTCACGCTGCTCGAGCGTGATCTCGTGGCGTGGCGGGAAACCGACGGGGCGCTGCACGTCTGGGAAGACCTGTGCGTCCACCGCGGCGCGCGCCTGTCCAAGGGCTCGATCTGCAACGACCGGGTGATCTGCCCCTATCACGGCTGGAACTACGACGGCTCCAGCCAGTGCGTGCTGATGCCGGCCGCTCCCAACGACGTGCCCCTGAAGCGGGCCCGGGCCATCGCGCACCAGGTCAAGGAGCGCTACGGCTTCATATGGGTGTGCCTGGGTACCCCGGACGCGGACCTTCCGGTCTTCCCCGAATGGGACGATGCGTCCTACAGCAAGGTCCTGTGCGGACCCTACCCGTTCCGGTCCGGCTACCGCGCCGTGGAGAACTTCATCGACCCGACCCATTTCCCGTTCGTCCACGCCGGGGTCAACGGCATCCTCGACGCGCCCGATGCCATCGCGCCCTATGAGGTGCAGCAGACGGCGACCGGCCTCGCAAGCTCGGAAATCCGCGTCACGCAACCGTACGGCGATCCGCGCAATGTCCCGGTCATCGCCTACTACGCCTACCAATGCCTGCGCCCGCTCGTTGCCTACTTCAAGAAGCGCGTGGTGATCAGCGATCCGGCGCGGGCGGCCGAAGGAAGTCCGAACGACCGGTTCTGCACGTTCCTGACCGCCCAGCAGGTCGACTCCACGCACAGCATCGTGCGCATCTGCTGCGCGATGAATTTCTCGCCGGCGCCGACGACCGAGGACGTGCGCCGGCGCCAGGACCTGGTCTACGCCCAGGACAGCGCGATCGTCGACACCCAGCGGCCGGAGCGCATCCCCCTGGAACTGCGCCACGAACTGCACCACCGCAGCGACCTGATGGGCCTGAAATACCGCGCCTGGCTGCGCAGCCTGGGCGTGAGCTACGGGTCGATCTGAGACCGGGGCCTTGCTCGCGACCTGCCGCTGGACTTGCGCGCAGGGCGTCGTCGAAGCCGTACGGATCCTTGTCGCGTTTGGTTGCGCGCATCGCGGTGGTCCAGTCGATGGCGCGATCTTACCGGGGCCCTTGCCACCCGGCGCAGGCGCGCCGCCGAATTCTTTTCGGGCGGCTGTAACCCGGCCCGGTGCGGCGGCGAATTACCTGTCAGCCGGGAAGACCGGCGCAACCGATACCAACTGCCGAAACATACCGTCGCAACGAACTGGACGCGTGGCGCTGCGCGCCGCCGCCATTTCCAACCTTGGGGAATACCGATGAAGAAACTATTGCTCGGACTGGGCGCCATCGCCACGCTGGCCAGTGCCGCCGCCCATGCGCAAGCGGCCGATGCCGCCGCGCACGCACTCGTAGTCACCGCTTCCAATGCCACGAAGAACCAGTTGCTGGTCTACAGTTCGACCGGCACCTTCCTGCGCGCCATCGCCACGCAGGGCCAGGGCGGCGTCGGCGGCAACGCGGGGGGCGTCACCTACCGCGACGGCCGCCTGGCCGTGGTCAATTACGGCTCGGGAACGGTAACGCTGTTCGCCGCCGATACCGCGCACGGCACCTTCGTCCTCACGCAGATCATCCCGGCGGCCTCCAGCCCGGTGAGCGTGGCCTTCAGCGACGACCACCTCTACATCCTGGGTACCACGCAGGTCGAGTCGCACGCCTTCGACCAGAACGGCATCAGCGAGGCGGCCGACGGCGTCGCCGCACTGGTCCGGGCCGACGGCTCGGCCGCGCAGGTGGGTGTGCTCACCGGGCAACTCGTCATCAGCGAGAAGAACAACGCGATCGAGACGGTCAATCTCGACCGTCATGGCGCGGTCACCGGCGCAGCGGCCCTGGTTGCCGATATCCCGGCCAACGTCAATGCGCCGTTCGGCCTGGCCACGCGCGGCAACGACGCCTACGTGACCATCGCCCACGCCGACGAGATCAGCCTGGTGCGCAACGGCCAGGTGCTCACCGTCACGCCGTCGGTCACGCAGCACGCGCCCTGCTGGGTCGCGCTCGACGGCCCCTTCCTGTTCTCGGCCAACTCGCCCAGCATGTCGGTTTCGCGCTACGCGGTGTATGGCGAGAAGATCGTCCAGGACGCAGCGGTGATCGCCGAATTCAACGGCAATCCGACCGACATCGCGGCGCACGCCGGACTGGCCGCGGTGATCGACGGCAACGGCAGCGTTTCGCACCTGACGGTGTTCAAGGTCGACGAGGACGGCAACTTCACGCTGCGCGGCGTCGCCACGCTGGCCAGCGCCAACGGCGTGGCCATCGTGCCGCCGCAGGACGGCGGGCTGTAGCGCCGGAGTGTGTCGACGCGCCGTGCCTGGCGGCGGTGACCCCGGGCACGGCGCGGACTTTCGCCCGACGGCGCAAATGACGTCGCAGATCAAGGAAACCGCAGATTCGGGTGGCCCCGGCGGCTCCGCGTGGCTACCATAACCACGTGGTCGGACGGACGTCGCGGCATCCGCGCGTCCTGGCCGCGACGTGCCGAAGGAGCCGCCAGATGAAGAACACGTGGGTAGTGCTTGCCAATGCCGCGCGGGCGCGGGTCTTCGAGCGCGAGACCGCCAGCGGCGCGCTGGTCGAGATGCTCGACCTCATCCACCCGCAGAGCCGCGAGAAGGCGGTCGAGCTCACGTCCGACCGCGAAGGCCATGCGCAGAAGGCCCACGGCGATCCCGGGCGCTCCGGTACCGCATACCAGCCGCACACCACGCCGCGGCAGAAGGAACATGCCGCATTCGCCGCGGAAGTGTCACGGCACCTGGAGGTGGCAGCCACGCAGGGGCGCTGCGGCGAGGTGGCGCTGATCGCCTCCGATCCGTTCCTCGGCGAGCTCAAGTCGCACCTGGGCGATGCGACGCGCCGCGTGCTCAGCGCCACGATACCGCGCGACTTCACCACCTATGCGGGCGCCGACCTGTCGCACCGCGTCACCGAGGCTCTGGTACACCTGCGCTACGGTTGATTCACGGTACCAGCACCGCCGCGCCCTCGAAACGCCCGGCGCGCAGGTCGGCCAGCGCGGCATTGGCCGCGCGCAGCGGGTACGCGGTCGTGCGCGTCGCTATGCCGATCCGCGGCGCCAGCGCGAGGAAATCGAGCCCGTCCTGGCGCGTGAGGTTGGCCACCGACAGGATCTGGCGCTCCCCCCACAGCAGCGCATAGGCAAAGGCCGGGATGTCGCTCATGTGGATGCCGGCGCAGACCACCCGGCCGCCTTTTCGAACCGCGCGCAGCGCCTGCGGCACCAGGCTGCCCGCCGCGGCGAAGATGATGGCCGCATCCAGCGGCGCAGGCGGCGCTTCGTCCGACCCGCCGGCCCAGGCCGCGCCCAGGCCCATCGCAAATGCCTGCGCAGCGACGTCGCCGGGACGGGTGAAGGCATACACCGCGCGCCCCTGCGAGCGCGCCACCTGCGCGATGATGTGGGCGGCGGCGCCGAATCCGTACAGGCCGATCCGCGGGCCCGGGCCGGCGGCCACCAGCGAACGCCAGCCGATCAGGCCGGCGCACAGCAGTGGCGCCAGCGCCACGTCGTCGCCGGTCTCGCCCAGAGCGAAGGCGTAGCGTGCATCGGCCACGACCGCGGTGGCGTAGCCGCCGTCGCGCGTGAAGCCGGTGAAGCGCGGCCGATCGCACAGGTTCTCCTGGCCGCTGTTGCAAAACGCACAGGCGCCGCAGGTGTGTCCCAGCCACGGGATGCCGACGCGCTCGCCGATGCGCAATCCGTCGACGCCCGGGCCGAGGCGGTCGATGCGGCCGACGATCTCGTGACCGGGAATGATCGGCACTACCGGACCGGGCAGTTCGCCGTCGACCACATGCAGGTCGGTGCGGCACACGCCGCAGGCGCTCACCCGGAGGCGGATCTCGCCGGGGCCCGGTTCGCGGTCGGGCAGTTCGGCCCCCTCGAGCGGCGCACCGATGGCGCGCAATACCATTGCATACATCCGGAACTCCGATGGCCGCGGCCGGCGGCCGCAGCCCGTTCAGGGAGAAATCCAACCCATCTGCGCGGACGCGCAATCCTCGACCCCCACCCCCGGCTCGTCTCGCGGGCGCGGGTCGGCCTGCCGGCTGCGCGCTACGGCTGGTCGTGGATCCAGTTGAGCACGAGCGGTTCCTTGCGCGGCGTCGGCGGCGCATCGCGCGCCGGTACGCCGACGATGACCGGCGCCACCACGGCGCACTCGGGTCCTATCCCCAGCGCACGACGCAGGTCCTCGTCCTCCAGCGCTGCGACCGCCGATCCGATGACGCAGGACCCCAGCCCGGCCGCGTGGGCGGCAAGCACGATGTTCTGCGTCGCCAGCCAGCAGTCCGCCTCGAAGAACGGCGCGGCGCGCGTGCCGCAGACCAGGATCAGCGTGCTGGCGTTGTAGAAGATGTTGAAGTCCGGCGCCGCGAAGCGCGCGGCGCCGCGCCCGTCGTGATCGACGTGCAGGCGGCGCAGGCCTTCGACGAACAGCGGCTTGGCCGCGTCGGAGATCCGCTTGAGGGTGGCCGCGTCCTGGACGACGACGAACGACCACGCCTCCTGGTGCATCGCCGTGGGCGCACGCACCGCGGCATGCAGCAGGCTGCGCACCTGGCCGCGCGTCAGCACGTCGGGTTTGTAGTCGCGCACCGAAACACGTCCGGCCAGCGCCATTGCCAGTGGCATCGAGAACGGCAGTTCGCTGATATCGCCCATGTTCGCCTCCGCTTGCACAGATTGCAGCCTAGGCGCATTCGTTGGCGGCGACTTGATCCAGGCGAACAATGCCTCAGGCGCTCAGCAATTTGCCGCTGCGCCGGGCCACGGCGCCGGAAATGAGCGCCAGCGTGCTGCCGCGGCGCACGAAGCGCCGGTGCTCGCGCGCGTAGAGGATGCCGGCGTTCTCCGAGCAGACCTGGTGGCGCTCGCCGTTCACCGGATCGATCAGGGTCGCGACCGGATCCCCCGGCGCGAGGCGATCGCCGACCTGGGCGCAAAATGCCAGCAGGCCGCCGCGCGGCGCCTTCAGTTCCTGCGTACCGGCCAGCGGCACGCAGTCGGCGTCGGGTTGCGATCCGGGCAGCACCGCGCCGTCCACGGCGCCGCGCTCGACCAGCCATTGCAGCAGGTGTTCGGCGTCGGCGCCAGCCAGCGCATCGGATACATCGGCCTGGCCACGCAGCTCGACGGTGGCCGCGAAGCACCCGGCCGGTATCGGGAAGCGTTCACCGTGGCGCGCGCGCAGCCGGTCCCAGGGCACGCTGCAGGCCTCGTCGAAGCTGTTCCCGCCGCTGTCGCCGGCCAGCAGTATCACGCGCGCACCCAGGTGCCGGGACAGCGCCAGCGCCTGCTGCTCGCCGGCCGGCGTCGTGTAGAGATGGACCACCGCCTCGAGATCGCAGTGCAGGTCGAGCACGACGTCGGCGTCGATGGCCAGGCCCAGCAGCGTGCGGCGCAAGGCGGCCAGCTCCGTGGCGCAGGCCTGCTCGGCCAGCAGCGCCGCCAGGACGCGACGTATGGCCTGCTGATTGGCCAGCGCATCGTCCCCCAGTTGCCCCTCGATGCGCTCGGCGGCCGCGGCCGCCAGGTCCGGGTAGTTGCGGTTGAAGTTCTCGCCGCTGTAGAGCTCGAAGCGGCCGACGCGGTCCCAGTACAGTCCCTGCGACAGCCCGATCGGGTTGGCGCAGGCAACGATGACGATCTCGCCGCCGATCCGTCCGGCAGCCTCGTGCGCCGCCAGCAGGCCGATCAGGTGCCAGAGGACCAGCTGTCCCGGCAGCTCGTCGGCATGCAGCCCTGCCTGCAGATAGATCCGCGGCCCCGGGCGCGCGCCGCCGAAGTGGTGGCTGACCAGGTGGCGATCGGTGCCGGGAACGTCGCCCGGCAACGGGTGGATTCTTCTTTCCATGGGACTCCCGCCGGCCACGCAGCGGCGCCAGCGAACGGGACGCGTGCAGGTGTTCAATTACCGAACAAATGTTCATTTTATAGACAAACGCTGCGGCCGGCGCTAAGGTTGCGCGGCGCTGCGCGGCGCGCCGCGCGCGCGGGCGCGGCCCAGGCCGCGCCCCCTCCCCGCTACGCTCGTGTCACGGAACCGCCCGCTGTGGATGCCTATATTTGCGATGGCGTGAGAACGCCGTTCGGCCGCTACGGCGGCGCACTGGCCGATGTGCGCACCGACGACCTGGCCGCGCACGCGCTGCGCGCGCTGCTGGCGCGGCACGAGCCGGGCGTGGCCGCCGGGCTCGACGACGTGGTGCTGGGTTGCGCCAACCAGGCCGGCGAGGACAACCGCAACGTGGCGCGCATGGCGCTGCTGCTCGCCGGCGTGGCGCAGAGCGTTCCCGGCATCACCGTGAACCGCCTGTGCGCTTCGGGGCTGGAGGCGGTGGTGCATGCCGCGCGGGCGATCCGCTGCGGCGACGGCCGCTTGCTGCTGGCCGGCGGCGTCGAGAGCATGTCGCGCGCGCCCTTCGTCATGGCCAAGCCCACGGCCGCATACGCGCGCGACTGCGCGCTCGAGGACAGCACGGTCGGCTGGCGTTTCGTCAACCCGGCGCTGCGCGCCGCCTACGGCGTCGACAGCAATCCGCAAACGGCCGAGAACCTCGCCGACGAATACGGCATCAGCCGCGCCGACCAGGACGCCTATGCCTGGCGCAGCCAGCAGCGCGCCGCGGCCGCGCGCGCCGCCGGCATCGATGCCGGCGACATCATCGCCGTGCGCCGGCCGGGCCGCGACGGCGCCGAACGCGTGACGGGCGACGACGAACACTCGCGGCCCGGCACCCAGGTGGCGCAGCTCGCGGCCCTGCAGCCCATTGTGCGCGCCGACGGCAGCATCACTGCCGGCAATTCCTCGGGGGTGAACGACGGCAGCTGCGCGTTGCTGGTGGCCGGCGCCGATGCGCTGGCCCGCCATGGCCTGCGCCCGCTCGCGCGGGTGGTCGCGGCCACGGCGGCCGGCGTCGCGCCGCGCGTCATGGGACTGGGGCCGGTGCCGGCGATCGGCCAGTTGCTGGCGCGCACCGGCCTGACGCTGGGCGACATCGACGTGATCGAGATCAACGAGGCGTTCGCCGCGCAGGTGCTCGCCTGCACGCGCCAGCTGGGCCTGGCCGACGACGCCGCGCACGTCAATGCGCATGGCGGCGCCATCGCGCTGGGCCACCCGCTGGGTGCATCCGGCGCGCGCCTGGTGCTGGCGGCGACCCGCGAGCTGCAACGGCGCGGCGCGCGCCGCGCAGTGGTGGCGATGTGCGTCGGCGTGGGCCAGGGCGTGGCCGTGCTGCTCGAGCGCGCCTGAGCGCGGGCGCCCTCACCCCTGCCCTCTCCCGCTCGCGGGAGAGGGAGTCGTGCACCACTTCGACTCGACGATTGCGGGACGCACACAATGCACGTGCAATCGCAATCTAGCCGGCCAGCGTCTCGGCGATCGAGGCGTCGAGGATGGCGACGGCTTCGCGCGCCGCGTCCATGCCGACCATCAGCGGCGGCATCAGCCGTATCGTCGAACTGCCGCAGCTGAGCAGCAGCAGGCCGTTGTGGAAGGCCGTGTGCAGCAACCGCTCGGCGAAGTCGTGGGCCGCGCGCTTGTCCTGGCGGTCCTCGACGAACTCGACGCCGATCCACAGTCCCCGGCCGCGCACCTCGCCGATGACCGGATACTTGTCCATCAGGGCGCGCATCGCCCCGAGCAGGTAAGGCCCGACGCGGTTGACGTTGGCCAGGTAGTCGTTCTCGACCAGTTCCAGCGTGGCCAGCGCGGCCGCGCAGCACAGCGGATTGCCGCCGTAGGTGTTGCCGTGGGCGCCGCGCTTCCATTGCGCCATCAGCCGGCGCTTGGCGACCACCAGGCCGATCGGCATGCCCGATGCCAGGCCCTTGGCCAGCGTCATGATGTCCGGCGCCACGCCCCAGTGCTCGACGGCGAACATGCGTCCGGTGCGGCCGATGCCGGTCTGCACCTCGTCGGCGATCAGCAGGATGCCGTGGCGGTCGCACAGCGCGCGCAGTCCCGGCAGGAAGCTGTCGGGTGGCGTCAGGTAGCCGCCCTCGCCCTGCATGGGTTCGACCAGGATGCCGGCCACTTCCTGGGGCGGCAGGTTGCTGCGGAAGAGCACCTCCTCGATGTAGCGCAGCACCGCGAGGCCCTGGTCCGCGCCGGCGAACAGCGGCCGGTAGGGATTGGGAAACGGCACGTGGGTCACGCCGGGCATCACCGGGAAGAAGCCCGCCTGCTGCGTGGGCTTGCTGGCGGTGAACGCCAGGCTGCCCATCGTGCGCCCGTGAAAGCCGCCGGTGAAACCGATGAAGCGGCTGCGCCCGGTGACATAGCGGGCGAGCTTGATCGCGCCTTCGACGGCCTCGGTGCCGGAGTTGGTGAAGAAGCTCATCGCCGGCTCGCCCATCGGCGCGAGCCGGTCGATGGTCTCGGCCAGGCGCACCTGCCCTTCGTGCCAGAAATCCGAGGAACAATGGATGAAGCGGCCGGCCGCCGCGGCGACCGCCGCCACCACCTGGGGATGCGCATGGCCGGTGCTGGTGACGGCGATGCCGGCGGTGAAATCGAGGAAGCGGTTGCCGTCGACATCCCAGGCTTCTACCCCCTTGCCGTGGTCCATCACGAACGGATAGTCGCGCGGATACGAGGGCGAGACGACCTGTTCGTCGCGCGCCAGCAGCGCCTGCGCCTTGGGGCCCGGCAGCGCCGTGCGGATGTGGGGGGTTTGCATGGGGGAGGCCTCAGTTCATCGTTGCACCGTGGGCGGCGCGGGTGCGTTCCATGAGCGCGCGCAAGGCACGCAGTTCGTGCTCCTGCGGCGCCGGCGTGGTGATTATCGTGGCGGCCAGCCGCAACGGCCAGCCGGTGCGTGCGACCGCGGTCGCCACGCTTACGCCCGGATGCAGCGCGCTCAGCGTGAGTTCGCGGCTGACCGGGTCGGGCGTGAGGATGCCCAGGTCGGTGATCACGGCGGTCGGGCCCAACCCGGTGGCGCCGCTGGCCTCGCGGCTGGAGCCGCCGCCGAAATATCCACCCGAGCTCATGAAATCGAGGCGCTCGACGAAGGTGCGCGGTTCCTGCTTGAGCACGATGAGCGTCTCGCGCGCGCAGGCGGCGATCTCCGGGGCGCCGCCGGCCCCGGGCAGCCGGGTGCGCGGCTGCCCATAGCTGCCGCCGACGAAGGTGCTGTTGAGATTGCCGTGGCGGTCGATCTGCGCCGCGCCCAGGAACCCCACGTCGACGCGGCCGGCCTGCAGGTAGTAGCGGAAGACTTCCGGCATCGAGACGATGCTGTCGGCCCTCTCGGCCAGTTCACCGTCACCGATCGACAGGGGCAGCGCGTCGGGGCGCGTGCCTATCGTTCCCGACTCGTATATCAGCACCACGTCGGGCGCATGCGTCAGCCGCGCCAGGTTGGCCGCCGCCGAGGGCAGGCCGATGCCGACGAAGCACACCGCGCCATTGCGCAGGCGCCGCGCCGCGGCCACCGTCATCATCTCGTCGGCGGTGTAGTTCACGCCGGCACCTGCGACGGCGCCCGGCCGAGCAGCGCCAGCGTCTGCGCGAAATCGTCGGCCTCGAGCACGTGGCGCTGCATCCACGCGAGGAAGCGCTGCGGGTCGCGCGCGATCGCATCCCAGCCCAGGTAAAAGCCGTTGTCGCGGCGGTAGTAGCCCTGCGCATACGACGGGTAGGCGCCGCCCGGCACTTCGCAGACCGCGGCCAGCACCCAGTGGGGCAGCACCACCGCGTTCATCGGCGCGCGCAGCTCATCGACGAACTGCTCGACCGTGACGATCACGCGCCGCGCCGCCAGCGCCGCCTCCTTCTGCGCGCCGACGATGCCCTCGATCCAGACATTGCCGTGCCGGTCGGCCTTCTGCGCGTGCACGATGGTGACATCGGGCCGCAGCGCCGGCACGGCCGCCAGCGTCTCGCCGGTGAACGGGCAGGCAACCGTGCGGATCCGGTCGTTGACGCTGGGCAGGTCGTTGCCGATGAAGCCGCGCAGCATCGCGAACGGCAGGCCGCTGGCGCCGGCCTGGTACATCGCCGCCAGCGCCGCATGGGTGTATTCCTCCAATTGCAGCGCCGCGGGCCAGCCCTGTTCGACGGCGCCGCGCAGCCGGTGCAGCGAGCCGACGCCGGGATTGCCGCCCCAGGAGAAGACCAGCTTGCGCGCGCAGCCCATGCCGATCATCTGGTCGTAAACGATGTCGGGCGTCATGCGCACCAGCGTGAGCTCGCGCCGCCGCTGGCGGATGATCTCGTGGCCGGCGGCGAACGGGATCAGGTGGGTGAAGCCTTCGAGCGCGACCGTGTCGCCGTCATGGACGAACGCAGCGACGGCCTCGCGCAGCGTCATGCGCCGGGCGCCCATCGCTCACTCCACCACGGTCTGCGACTGCTCGCGCAGGTACAGCGGCAGGTAATACGCCGAGGCGATGCCCTTGCCGGTGCTGCCGGAACCCTTCCAGCCACCGAACGGCTGGTAGCCGGGCCAGGCGCCGGTGGTCGCGCCTTGCGGGCGGTTGCAGTACGTCACGCCGGCCTCGATCTCGTCGAGGAACCAGCGCAGCTCCGCTTCGCTGCCGTACATGCCGGCGGTCAGTCCCAGGTCGACGCCGTTGGCCGCGGCCATCGCCGCTTCCTTGTCGGGCACGCGCGCGACCATCAGGATCGGCACGAACATCTCTTCGCGGAACAGCGGATGGTCCAGCGGCGCCTCGGCCAGCGTGGGCGCGCAGAAGTAGCCGTGGTCGAGGGCGGCGCCGCGCAGCCGCTGGCTGCCCGCGAGCACCGTCGCGCTGGCGGCCAGCTGGGCCGTGTAGCGCTCGAAGCCGTCGGCGGCGCGCGCATTGGCGACCGGACCGAGGTTGACCGGCCGCTCGGTCGGATCGCCGACCACCAGCCGTGCCATCTCGGCGCCGATGCGCCGCAGCAGCTCGTCGGCAACCGCGGCCTCGACATAGACGCGCGACAGGGCCGAGCACTTCTGCCCGGTGAGACCGAACGCCGAGCGCACGATACCCAGCGCGGCGCGCGACAGGTCGCCGTGGCGCGTCACGATGGCGGCGTTCTTGCCGCCCATCTCGAGGATCGCCGGGCGCGGATAGCGGCCCGCGGCAAAGCTGCGCAGGATGTGCATGCCGGTCTCGTGCGAGCCGGTGAAGGTCACGCCGGCCAGCAGCGGGTGGTCGATCAGCGCCTGGCCGGCCTGGGCGCCGCTGCCGGTGAGGAAATTGAAGACGCCGGCCGGAACACCGGCGTCGTGCAGGCAATCGGCCAGCAGGCGCACGCTCCAGGGCGTGTCGCTGGCCGCCTTGAGCACGACGGTGTTGCCGGTCACCAGGGCGGCCGCCACCGGTCCGCCGGACAGCGCGAACGGGAAGTTGTAGGGCGAGATCACAGCCCAGACGCCATACGGCTTGAGGACCGAGCGGTTGTGGCTGCGGAAGTTCTCCAGCGGGTCGTCGGGCAGGGCCAGGTCGAAGCCGCCGTTCCTTTCCATGTCCGCTGCGTACAGGTTGAAGAAGTCGGCCACCTCCTGCACTTCGCCCAGCGCCTCCATGCGGTTCTTGCCCACCTCCAGCGCCAGCGCCGCGGCGATGTCGTAGACCCGCTCCTCGATGCGCACGGCCACGCGCCGCAGCAGGGCGACGCGCTCCTGCCAGGGCGTGCGCCGCCACGCCGGATACGCGCGCTGCGCAGCGCGCATCGCCGCGTCGACCTCGGCGGTGCCCGCCTTCTGGAAGCGCCCCAGCAGCCAGCGCGTGTCGATCGGGCTGGTCTTGTCGAAGGTCTCCGGCGCCGCGACATCCTTGCCGTCGATATACAGGCAGTGGCTGCGCCCCAGCTCCTGGCGCACGCGCGCCAGCGAACGCTCGAAGGCGGCATGCAGCGCCTCGGGCGGATTGAACATCGTCGAGTAGGTCAGGCGAAAATCGCTCATGCTTGCGCCGCCGTGGGAAAGTGCCGGTCGATCAGGCGCTCGAGCAGGTCGAGCGCCTCGCCCAGTTCGGTCTCGCCGATCACCAGCGGCGGCGCGAGCACCAGCAGGTTGCCGCGCGCCGCGAACGACACGCCCAGCTCGCGCGCCTCGGCCACCAGGCGGCGCAGTGCGGCGGGCATCTCCGGCCAGTCGGCCGCCGGCGTGGCGCCGTCCGTGGCGACGAATTCGACGACGGCGAACAGGCCGTCGCCGCGCACCTCGCCGATCGCCGGCCGGTGCGTCGCGATGGCCTGCAGGCGCGCGTGCATCCGCGCTCCCAGCCACTGCGACCGGCTCACCAGGCCCTCGTCCTCATAGGCCTGGACCGCGGCCAGGCCCGCCGCGCACGACAGCGGATGGCCGCAATAGGTCAGGCCGGTGTACAGCATCCGGTGCTCCAGGCGCGCGGCCACCGCGGCCGACAGCACGACGGCGCCCAGGGGCAGGTGCGCGCCGGTGAGACCCTTGGCCAGCGTCATCAGGTCGGGGCGACCGTCCTCGCCGTAGCGCTGCCAGGCGAACCAGTGGCCGGTGCGGCCGAAGCCGGACATCACTTCGTCGGCGATCAGGGTGACGCCGTTGCGCCGGCAATGCGCGACGAGGCGCGGCCAGTACGTGGGCGGCGCGACGATGCCGTTGGTGCCGGCGTGCGGTTCCATCAGGACGGCGGCGACCCGCGCCGGATTCTCCCAGGCGAAGAGATCGGCGACGTGGTCGGCGCAGCGCGTATCGCAGCTCGGGTAGGTCTGGCCGAAGGGACAGCGATAGCAATAGGGCGGCAACGCGCGCACCACGCCGACGGCCGGGTCGGACTGCGCCCAGGCACGCGTATCGCCCGAGTAGGCCAGCGCCGCGGTCGATGCGCCGTGGTACGAGCGCTGGCGCGTGATCACGCTGCCGTGTTCCTTGCCCGAGGCCCAGCGCGCCATCTTGACGGCGTTCTCGTTGGCGTCGGCACCGCCCAGCGTGAAGAACACCCGGCCGCCGGCAAAGCCGCTCAGCTGCAGCAGCTTCTCGGCGAGCGCGGCGCGCGGCGCCGCGCCCCAGGCGCTGGTGACGAAGCACAGCTGGCGCGCCTGCTCGCAGATGGCCGCGACGACCTTCGGATGCTGATGACCGAGATGATTGGATTCGGCCAGGCTGGACATGTCCAGGTAACTGCGGCCGTGTTCGTCCCAGAAGCGCGCGCCTGCGCCGCCGACGATGGTCGGCGCATCCCAGTCGGCCTGGACGCACCAGCTGTGCAGCACCGTGGCTTTCTCGGGGAGCATGACTTGCCTCGAGCAATTCGCTATGCGAACATATGTTCGTAAAGTGAATTTTGAGGGCTGGCGGCGTCCATGTCAATTTCCACCATGACCGGCACACCGGCGGCGCCCGTGCGCAGCGACACCGACGAACCGCGTGCCGACGAATTCGTCCAGTCCTTCGCGCGCGGCCTGGCCGTGATCCGGACCCTGGGCGCGGCCGCGCGGCCGGTGACGCTCTCCGAAGTGGCCGACGCCGCCACGCTGTCGCGCGCCGCCACGCGCCGCATCCTGCTCACCCTGGTGCGCCTGGGCTACGTCGGCCAGGACGGCCGGCTGTTCTCGCTGCTGCCGCGCGTGCTCGAGCTGGGCTACGCCTATCTTTCGGCGCTGGGCGCGCCGGAACTGGCCCAGCCGCTGCTCAACGAGCTGGCCGGCCGCGCCGGCGAAAGCTGCTCGCTGTCGGTGCTCGACGGCGACGACATCGTCTACATCGCCCGCGTCCCCACGCGCAAGATCGTCACGATCTCGCTGGGCGTCGGCACGCGCCTGCCGGCCGTGGTCACCTCGATGGGCCGGGTGCTGCTGGGCGCGGTCGGGGCGCAACGCCTGCACGCCGTGCTGGCCAAGGGGCCCTTCCCCGCGCGCACCGCCAAGACGCTGACCGATCCGGCCAAGATCGCGGCGCGCATCGCCGGCGACCACGCCCAGGGCTACGCGATCGTCGACGAGGAACTGGAGATCGGCCTGTGTTCGATCGCGGTGCCGGTCCGCAATGGCGCCGGACGCGCCGTGGCGGCGCTCAACATCGGCGCCTCGCGCGGGGCCTACACGCCCGCCGACATGGAGCAGCGCTTCCTGCCGCTGCTGCAGCAGACCGCGGCCCAGCTCACGCTGGCCATCGGCGCGCGCCTGACGCCCGTCTAGCCCGCCGCCCGCCATGACCGCGCACAGCACCGCCGACCTGCAGCGCCTCGATCTTGCGCACCACCTGCACCCGTTCACCGACCACCCGGAACTGGCGGCCGAGCGCCCGCTGGTGATCGAGCGCGCGCACGGCGTCTACCTGTACGACACCGACGGCCGGCGCCTGCTCGACGGCATGGGCGGCCTGTGGTGCATGAACGTGGGTTACGGGCGCAGCGAGATCGTCGCCGCGGTGGCCGCGCAGCTCGAGCAGCTGCCGTTCTACAACACCTTCTTCAAGACCTCGACGCCGCCGGTCATCCTGCTGAGCGAACGGCTGGCGCAGCTCACGCCGCCGGGCATCGACAACTTCTTCTACGCCAACTCCGGTTCCGAAGCCAACGACACCAACATCCGCCTGGTGCAGACCTACTGGCGCGAGGTCGGCCAGCCGCAGCGCCGCGTCATCATCTGCCGCGACAACGCCTACCACGGCAGCACCATCGCCTCGGCCGCGCTCACCGGCATGGCCAGCATGCACGACATCCCGGCCGTGCACAGCCTCGACGTCGCGCACATCGTGCAGCCGCACTGGTACGCGCTGGGCGATGGCGCCAGCGAAGACGCGTTCGGCCTGCGCGCGGCCGACGCGCTCGAGGACAAGATCCTGGAACTGGGCCCGGACCGGGTCGCCGCCTTCTTCGCCGAACCGGTGCAGGGCGCCGGCGGGGTGATCGTGCCGCCGGCCACCTACTGGCCGCGGATCCAGCAGATCTGCCGCAAGTACGATGTCCTGCTGGTCATCGACGAGGTGATCTGCGGCTTCGGCCGCACCGGCCGCTGGTTCGGCTGCGACACCTACGGCATCGCACCCGACATCATGACGCTGGCCAAGGGCCTGTCCTCGGGTTACCTGCCGATCGCCGCCTCCGCCGTGGGCGAGCGCGTCGCCGCGGCGCTGCGCGCGATGCCCGGCCGCTTCCCGCACGGCTACACGTATTCGGGCCATCCGGCAGCCGCCGCGGCGGCCCTGGCCAACATCGACATCCTCGCGCGCGAGGGCATCGTCGAGCGGGTCGGCAGCAGCACCGGCCCGTATTTCCAGGCGGCGCTGGCGCGCCTGCTCGATCACCCGCTGGTGGGCGAGGTGCGCGGCGTCGGCATGATGGCAGCGGTGCAGCTCACCAGCGACAAGGCCCGGCACGCGCCCTTCGATCCGGTGGGCTCGGTCGCCACGCGGGTGCGCAACCTGTGCTTTGCCCGCGGCCTGGTGACGCGTGCGGTCTACGAGGCCGTGGTCTTCGCGCCACCGCTGATCATCAGTGCCGAGCAGTGCGACGAGCTGGTGGAGACGCTGCGCGGCTGCCTGGACACCGTCGCGACCCAATTGGGCATGCTCTAGGGCACGAACCCGCGATGACGCCGCGCATCGCCGTCCTGCGCTGCTGGTTCGAGGGCAATTCCTTCACGCCGACACCTACCACGCTGGACGACTTCGTCGCGCGCGAATGGACCAGCGGCGCGGCCGCACGCGCGTTCTACGGCGGCACGCGCACGGAGATCGGCGCCGCGGTCGATTTCGCCCGGGCGCAGCCCGACGGCAGCGTGCAGCTGTTGCGCTGTGCGGCGGCCGCACCCGGCGGCCCGCTCACCGGCGATTGCTGGCGGGCGCTGCAGGCGGCACTGCTCGAACCGCTGGCCGCGCTGCACCGCCAGACGCCGCTGGCCGGCGTGTACCTCTCCTTGCACGGCGCGATGGTGTGTGTCGACGCGCCGGCGCCGGACCTGGCGCTGCTGGCCGCCGTGCGACGCATCGTCGGCCCGGCCGTGCCGGTGGCGGCCAGCTTCGACCTGCATGCCAACCTGCCGGCCGACATCGCCGGCGTGGCCGACATCGTCGTGGGCTACAAGACCTATCCGCACGTCGACCTGTACGAGACGGGCGCGCGCGCGCTGGCGCTGCTGCAGGCGACCATCGATGGCCGCCTGCGACCGGTGTCGGCCATCGTCGCGGCGCAGGCGATCCTGCCGAGCCACCGGATGGACACCGCGACCGGGCCGATGCGCGAACTCGAGGCGCTTACCGCGTCGCTGTCCGCACGGCCGGCCGTGCTCGACGCGACGCCCTTCGGCGGCTTCGCCTATGCCGACAGTACGCACTGCGGCGCTGGCGCCAGCGCCTGCGTCGACGCCGCGGGCCTGGCGCCGGGGCAGGACGCACGCGCGCTGGCCACGGCGCTGGCCGGCGAGCTGGCCCAGGCGCTGCGCGCACGCCAGGCGGACTTTCTCGTGCGCCTGCCCGGCGCGCAGGAGGGACTGCGCGAGGCGCTGCAATGGGTGGACGCGCACGGCGGACCGGTGGCGGTGCTGGAGCCGGCCGACAACCCGATGTCGGGCGGGATCGGCGACACGCCGGGGCTGTTTCGCGCCCTGCTGGCGCTGCGTCCGCAATGCCCGGTGGTGTTCTGCTTCTTTCACGACCCGGCCGTGGTCGACCAGGCCCATGCGGCCGGGGTGGGCGCACCGATCCGCGTGCCGCTGGGGGGCCGGGTCAGTCGCGACTACGGCGCGCCGGTCGTCTTCTCCGGCACCGTCGCGCGGCTGTGCGACGGCGTGTTCCGCAACGACGGACCGATGGAGGCGGGCCTGTCCTGCTCCTGGGGCCGTTCGGCGGTCCTGCAGGACGGCACGCTGCGCGTCGTGGTGACGCAGAGCTGTCGCTCGCCCAACGATCCGGCCTGGTGCCGCATGCATGGCATCGATCCGGCCGCGCTCGGCCTCTGGTGCGTCAAGGCCAAGAACCACTTCCGCGCGGCCTTCGCGCCGCAGCTGCGCCGGATCATCGACGTCGACACGCCCGGGCCGGCCGCACTCGACCTGGCGCGCCTGCCGTACCGGCACGCCGACCGCAACTGGCTCGGCAGCGCGAACTAGCGCCGGCTGCCCGAGAGGAACTGGCGCAGCCGTTCGCTGCGCGGCGCGGCCAGCACCTCGGCCGGCGCGCCCTGTTCCTCGATGCGCCCCTGGTGGAGGAACACCACCTGGCTCGAGACCTCGCGCGCGAACGCCATCTCGTGCGTGACCACGACCATGGTGCGGCCCTCTGCGGCCAGCGCGCGCATGACGCGCAGCACGTCGCCGACCAGCTCCGGATCGAGCGCCGAGGTCGGCTCGTCGAACAGCATGACCTCCGGTTCCAGCGCCAGTGCGCGGGCGATGGCGACGCGCTGCTGCTGGCCGCCGGACAGGTGCGCCGGGTAGCGGTCCTCGACCCCGTCGAGGCCGACCTTGGCCAGGTAGCCGCGGGCGGTGTCGATCGCCTGCGCGCGGCGCACGCCCAGCACGTGCACCGGCGCCTCGATGATGTTCTGCAGCACCGTCAGGTGCGACCACAGGTGGAAGTGCTGGAACACCATCGCCAGCCTGGCGCGCATGGCCTGCAGCTGGCGCGCGTCGCGGGCCTTGAGCATGCCGTCGCGCGCCGGCGCCAGCGCCATCTCCTCGCCGGCGACCCAGATGCGCCCGGCCTGCGGGCGCTCGAGCAGGTTGATACAGCGCAGCAGCGTGCTCTTGCCGGAACCGGACGAGCCGATGATGCTGATGACGTCGCCGGGCCGCGCGGTGAGCGACACGCCCTGCAGCACGGCATGGCTGCCGTAGCGCTTGTGCAGGTCCTCGACGTGCAGGCGGGCGTTGGGGGGAGGGGCCATCGCGTCAATGCCCCCGCGGGCGCAAGTGGACCAGCCAGCGCCGCTCGGCCAGGCGAAACAGGCCCAGGATCGCGAAGGTCAGCAGCAGGTAGACCAGACCGGTGAAGGCGAAGGCCTCGAACGGCGCGTACGAGCGCGCGTAGACGGTGCGCCCGGCGCCGGTGAGGTCGACCAGCGTCACCGCGCTGGCAACGGCGCTGCCCTGGAGCATGAGGATCACCTCGTTGCTGTAGGACTGCAGCATGCGCCGCAGCGCGCTGGGCAGCACGATGCGCCGCATCCGCGCCGTTGCCGACATGCCCACCGCCTTGGCCGCCTCGATCTCGCCGGCCGGCGTATTGCGGATCGCGCCCTGGATGATCTCGGCCGTGTAGGCCGAGGTGTTGAGCGTGAAGGCCAGGCAGGCGCAAAAATACGGTTCGCGAAACAGCAGCCAGAACGCATTGCCGGCCGCCCACTGCGCCTGCAGCCACTTGAACTGCCCCAGACCGTAGTACACCAGCAGCAACTGCACCAGCATCGGCGTGCTGCGGAAGAAATAGATGTACGCGGCCACCGCCCTTCCCAGCAGCGGCGCGTCGATGGCACGAGCGATGCCCAGCGGCAGCGCGATCGCCATTCCCGCGGCCAGCGCGATGGCCACCAGTTGCAGCGTCAGCCACAGGCCCGACGCGTACAGCGGCAGGTTCTCGACGATGAGCGCGGTATCGAATTCCATCAGAACTGCGCGTGCGCCACGCCCGCGCCGTAGCGCCGCTCGAGGCGGCGCAGCAGCAGGCCGGAAGCGGCGGTCAGTATCATGTAGAGCGCGCATACCACCAGGTAGTAGACGAAGGGCTGGCGCGTCGCGCGGCCGGCCTGGTCGGCCATCCACACCAGGTCGGCCAGGCCGATCATCGAGACGATGGCGGTGCTCTTGAGCAGCACCAGCCAGTTGTTGCCCAGGCCCGGCAGCGCGTAGCGCAGCATCTGCGGGAACAGGATGCGCCGGAACACGCGCGCCGGACTCATGCCGAAGGCCGCGCCGGCCTCCATCTGCCCGCGCGGCACCGCCAGGAAGGCGCCGCGGAAGGTCTCGCCGAAGTAGGCCCCGAAGATGAACCCTATCGTCAACGTGCCGGCCCAGAAGGCGCTGAACTCGATCGGGTCCTGGTCAAAACGGCTGGCGACGGCATTGGCCAGCATCTGGCCGCCGTAGAACACCAGCAGCATCAGCACGAGGTCGGGTATGCCGCGCATGACGGTGGTGTAGACGATAGCGGCCCAGCGCAGCGGCGCGATCGCCCAGAGCCGGGCCGCGGCCGTCAGCAGGCCGGCCGCCACGGCGATCAGCGCCGCCAGTGCGGCCAGCGCGAGCGTGAGCGCGGCGCCCTCGAGAATCGACTGCGCGTAGGCGGTCGGCATGTCAGCGCGCGGCGCCGCGCGCCCGCCCGGATGGCCTGCGCACCGGCCTACTCGCCCGGCCAGATGTCGTAGGAGAAGTACTTGCGCCGTATCGCGTCGTAGCGCCCGTCCTTGTGTATGGCCACGATGGCGTCGTCGAGCGCCCTGCGCAGATCCTGGTCCTCGCGCCGCACCGCGATGGCCGCGCCCACGCCGAACCACTTGGCGTCGTACAGCAGCCGGCCCGCCGGCACGAAGGCCGCGCCATCGGCACTCTGCAGGAAAGCGTCGTTCTCCGGCTTGCCGACCAGCACCGCGTCGAGGCGGCCGGCCACCAGGTCCAGGTAGACCTGTTCGAGCGACTGGTAGACGACCGGCAGCGCGCCGGCCGGCTGGTACACGCCCTTGACGTAGTTCTCGAAGATCGTCGCCGACTGCACGCCGATGCGCTTGCCCTTCATCGCCGCCGGATGGTCGACATCGAGCGCCCCGCCCCGGCGCGCGATGAACTGTATCGGTTCGACGTAGTACGGCCGCGTGAAGGCTATCCTGCGGCGGCGCTCGTCGGTCGGCGCCATCGACGAGATGATGGTGTCGTAGCGCCGCGCCAGCAGGCCGGGAACCATGCCGTCCCAGTCCTGGATCACGAACGTGCAGCGCGCCTGGATCTGCGCGCACACCGCGTCGGCGATGTCCTTGTCGAAACCGCCGATCTGCTTGTCCGGGCTCAGCGTATTGAACGGCGGATAGCCCGCCTCGATGGCAACGCGCAGCCGCGTCCAGTCCTTGCCTTGCAGCGGCGCGGCCAGCGCCAGCAGGCAGGCCAGGCTTGCAGTCAGGTTGCGCTTCAGGATCGTCATGTGGGTCGCCCGAAACCGTCGGATGGGTTCGCCAGGCGAACGCTTGTTCGATATCTGGCGGATACTGTACTCTCGGCTGGTGCTTGTCAATCCAGGACCGACGATGAACCTGCGCACGCAATCGCCGCTCGCAAGCAGGCATGGGCCGCTGCTGCCATTGCTTGCGCTGGCCCTGCTCGGCCCGCTGCTGGCCACCGCCGCGCTTGCAGGCGCACCGGTTCAGCGGGCCCGCGACCTGGGCGTGCCCTTCGAGGGGACGCCCGGACACTACAACGCCATCACCGATGTGCCCGGCGTGGAAGTCGGCCAGCTCACCTTGATCAGCGGCGCCGGACCGACCCGGCCGGGCCAGGGCCCGGTGCGCACCGGGGTCACCGTGGTGCTGCCGCTGGGCAAGGGCAGCGACGCGCCGGTCAATGCCGGGTTCTTCAACCTCAACGGCAATGGCGAGATGACCGCGCAGTCCTACCTGCAGGACTTCGGCGTGGCCTACGGTCCGATCGGCATCTCCAACACCAATGCGGTGGGCCAGGTCTATGCGGGCATCATGCAGTGGACCTCGCGGCGCTTCGGCAGCGCGATCTGGCCCGTCGTCTCGGAGACCTGGGACGGCGACCTGAACGACATCGAGGGGTTCCACGTGCAAGCCGAGCACGCGATCAGCGCGATCGAGCACGCCGCCGCGGGGCCGGTTGCCGAGGGCAACGTGGGCGGCGGCACCGGCATGGTGTGCTTCGGCTTCAAGGGCGGCATCGGCAGCGCGTCACGGGTGGTGCGCGTGCGCGGCCACGAGTACACCGTGGGCGTGCTCACGCAATGCAATACCGGCCTGCGCGAGGTGCTGCGCATCGCCGGCGCGCCGGTGGGCCAGGAACTGGCGGAGCGCTGGCTCGCCTGCTACGACGCCACGCTGGCGCCGGCGGGCAAGACCCCGCTGTGCCGCGACGACAGCCGCGGCGGCATCCACCGGCGCGACCAGGGCTCGATCGTCATCGTCGTCGGTACCGACGTGCCGCTGTCGTCGCCCCAGCTCAACCGCGTTGCGCGGCGCGCGGCCCTGGGCCTGGGCCGCCTGGGTTCGTTCTCGGGCAACAGCTCGGGCGACCTGGTGCTGGCCTTCTCCACCGCCAAGGGCACGAACGACCCGGACCAGGCCGAACCGGTGACGGCAACCCAGATCGCCAACGGCGACATCGACCTGGTCTTCGAAGCCACGGTGCAGGCTACCGAAGAAGCCATCACCAACGCGCTGGTGGCCGCCGAGACGATGACCGGCGCCAACGGCTACACCGTGTACGCCCTGCCCCACGAGGAACTGCAGCGGATCCTGCGCCGGTTCGGGCGCCTCGCGCGCAACTAGACAGGTTCCCTCTCCCGCGCGCGGCAGAGGGAGGTGCGCAATTCGCTATCCGTTCCGACGCCTGGCCGATGTCTTGCGGGCGGGCCTCTTCGCCGGCGCCTTGCCGCTCTTTCGTGCGACGGGCTTTCGCACCCGATACGTCCTTACCAGCGCTTCCACGTAGTCCGCGTACTGTCCCGCCACCACCGGATCGTGGATATCGAGCACGTTCTCGGCATTGTGCGTCGCGTTCTGCGAGAAATTGAAGCTGCCCGTGACAACCTGCCGGCGGTCGACGACCGCGAGCTTGTTGTGCATGAAATTGTGCGGGCCGGCCGGCGTATACGGCGCCGAAGCCTTGGCCACCAGTTGCGCCGCCACCACTTTCCACTGTTGCGCCTTGCCGGCGCTCTTGCCGGCGGCGCCGCCCTTGGCCCAGTCGGCGAGCACGACCTGCATCTGCGGGCCGTCGTAGACGCCGGTGAGCGCGACCTTGCGGCCCAGCGCATCGACCAGTGCGCCGAGGATCGCGCCCGAGGAGATCACCATCGAGGCGATATGCACCGTGGCCTGCGCGCCCATGATCGCGCCGGCAATCTCCTTTTCTATCGTGCTGCCGTCGCCCGGGGAAAAAGCGCAATCGATGCGGCTGCCGTCGACCGTGTCGCTGCCGGTATCGTTCTTGCCGGTTCCGGCGATGCGGCCGTTCTGCCACAGCTCGTCGAAATCGGTCGAATAGCAGGCGGCCAGCACCGGCGAGCGGACCTGCACGATGTTGTTGTCCTGCACGCTCCACGCGGCGGTGGTGAAGTTTGCAGAACCCATCCAGACCGCGTTGCCGTCGCGCACCATGTACTTGCTGTGCATCAGGTGGCCACCGCCTTCGATCGGCTGCTTGCGCACGTTCGCGGGAAGATCCTGGACGTCGACGCCGGCGATCGCCTTGCGCTCGATGTCCTTGTGCAGCCGCGCCAGGTCGGCGGCGCGCATGCCCGGCGTCGGGTCGCCGCCATCGCGGCCGGCCTTCGCGGCCTTGGCCGGCGGCTGGTCGAAATAGGCCACGCGCACCGCCACGCCGCGTGCGGCCAGCGCGTTGAGTGCGTCCACCACTGGCGTAGCCTGGGCGGGGTCCAGTCGCCAATCGTAGATGGCGATGTCCAGCCGCGCCGCGGCCTGCGCGACGAACTGCACGAACTGCGCCGCGACCCCGTCGGCCTGGGCCGCCGCGCCGGCCGTGTCGTCGAGCGCCGTGCCGATCCAGGTCTTCACCACGATGTCGCTGGACATGTCGATTGCTCCTGCGCGCCGGGGCGCGCGCCGGGTCGGTCCCGCGCGCGCCCTGGACATCATAGGTGCAGTGGTGTGAAGCGACGATGACGTCGCCGCCACCGCTCATGCCACGTCGAAGCGATCCAGGTTCATCACCTTGTTCCAGGCCGCGACGAAGTCGCGTACGAACGAGGCGGCTCCGTCGCTGCTGGCATAGGCCTCGGCGATCGCGCGCAGCTGCGGGTTCGATCCGAACACGAGGTCGACGCGGCTGCCGACCCACTTGCGTTCGCCGGTGCGCAGGTCGCGCCCTTCGAAGACGCCGTCGGCCGCAGCGGACTTTTGCCACGTCGTGCGCCCGTCGAGCAGGTTGACGAAGAAGTCGTTGCCCAGGGTCCCGGGCCGCTGCGAGAACACGCCCAGCGCGGAGGGCGCCGAAGCGACGCCGAGCACGCGCAGGCCGCCCACCAGCACCGTCATCTCCGGCGCCGTCAAGGTCAGCAAGCGGGCCTTGTCCACCAGCAGGGCCTCGGCCGGCCGGCGCTGCCCGTTGCGCAGGTAATTGCGGAATCCGTCGGCCAGCGGTTCGAGCACGGCGAACGCATGCACGTCGGTCTGCTCCTGCGAGGCGTCGGTGCGCCCCGGCGTGAACGGAACCGTCACTGCGTGTCCACCCTTCCTGGCCGCTTCCTCGATCGCGGCACAGCCGCCCAGGACGATCAGGTCGGCAAGCGACACCTGCTTGCCGCCCGCCTGCGCGCGGTTGAAATTGCGCTGGATGGTTTCCAGGACCTGCAGCACCTTCGCCAGCTCGCCGGGCTGGTTCACTTCCCAGTCCTTCTGCGGTGCCAGTCGGATCCGCGCACCGTTGGCGCCGCCGCGCTTGTCGGTGCCGCGGAACGTGGCCGCCGACGCCCACGCGGTCGTCACCAGCTGGGGGATGGACAGGCCGGAGGCAAGGAGCTGCCCCTTCAAGACGGCGATCTCGGTGGCGCCGATCAGCGCGTGCGCCACGGACGGAACCGGGTCCTGCCAGAGTTGCGGTTCGGTCGGCACCAGCGGCCCGAGGCAGCGCGTCACCGGCCCCATGTCGCGATGGGTGAGCTTGTACCAGGCCCTGGCAAAGGCATCGGCGAACTGCGCGGGATCCTGGTGGAAGCGCCGGGCGATCGGCGCGTAGGCCGGATCGAAGCGCAAGGCCAGGTCGGTGGTGAACATCATCGGCGGATGCCGGCGCGATGCGTCGTGCGCATCGGGCACCGTGCCGGCCGCCGCGGCCTGGCTCGGGACCCACTGCGTCGCGCCGGCCGGACTCTTCACCTGCACCCAGTCGTAACCGAACAGGTTGTCGAAAAAGCCGTTGTCCCAGCGCGTCGGGTTGCTGGTCCAGGTGCCTTCCAGGCCGCTGGTGATGGTGCTGTCGGCATTGCCGCTGCCGAATCGGTTCCTCCATCCCAGGCCCTGTTCCTCGATGCCGGCCGCCTCCGGTTCCGGGCCGACATACTTGCCCGGCTCGGCGGCGCCGTGCGCCTTGCCGAAAGTGTGGCCGCCGGCGATCAGCGCGACGGTCTCCTCGTCGTTCATCGCCATGCGCGCGAAGGTCTCGCGGATGTCGCGGGCGGCGGCCAGCGGATCGGGCTTGCCGTTGGGTCCTTCGGGATTGACGTAGATGAGGCCCATCTGCACGGCGCCGAGCGGGCTTTCGAGCTCCCGGTCGCCGGTGTAGCGCTCGTCGCCCAGCCAGGTTTCTTCCGGTCCCCAGTAGACATCGGTCTCTGGTTCCCAGGCGTCTTCACGACCGCCGGCAAAGCCGTAGGTCTTGAAACCCATAGACTCGAGCGCGCAGTTGCCGGCCAGGATCATCAGGTCGGCCCAGGAGATCGCCCGACCGTACTTCTGCTTGATCGGCCACAGCAGGCGGCGCGCCTTGTCCAGGTTCACGTTGTCGGGCCAGCTGTTGAGCGGCGCGAAGCGCTGCGCGCCGGAACCGGCGCCACCGCGACCGTCGGCGACCCGGTAGGTGCCGGCGCTGTGCCAGGCCATGCGGATGAACAAGGGGCCATAGTGACCGTAATCGGCGGGCCACCAGGGCTGCGAAGTGGTCATCAATGCGGTGAGGTCCTTGCGCACCGCCTCCAGGTCCAGGCTCTTGAAAGCCGCGGCGTAGTTGAACGCCTTGCCGAGTGGATTGGAACTGTCGCCGTCCGCGCGCAGGGGCTTCAAGTCCAGGCTGTCGGGCCACCAATCCTGGTTCGACCGGGCGCCGGTAATCGTATGGCGGTCGCCGCCATGCGCTACCGGACACTTGCCTTTGCTTTCGTTTTCCATGATGTCTCCTGTTCAATTCGCTGTCGGGACCGCCATGGAAGCAATCTAGCCCCATGCTTCTTATAGATCCAATCAATTTTCCAGGTCGTCGTTAACGACCCATTCGATAACGTATCGGCCCGCAGCGCCCACGACGTCGAAGCGTGCCGCCGCAGGCGCGATTGCCGATCGCGCCTGCGGCGAGTTGCCTGGCGATCGTTGCCGGCTATTTCAGTTGCGCGCGGATCTCCCCGCTCTTGTTGGCGGCACTGTGCACATTCACGTAAAGATCGCCGGCCTTGAAGGCGGCCACTTGAGCGCTGTCGAGATGCGCGTCTGCGGGGACCTTGTAGGTATCGCCGTCCTTCGTGAGCTTGACGATCACCGGCCCGTTCTTGCCCGGGGCGGCCAGATGAATGTGTCCCATCGTGCCGTCGATGCCCTTGGTGGTGACGCTGCCCGATACGCTGCCGTCGTCACCGATGGTGATGTTGCCTTCGCCGGTGGCCGCCGTCTTCACCGGCGGAACTTCGTTGTCGCCGGACAGTTTCACCTTGATATCGACTGCCATCGCGCCGCCGGTGGCCAATGCGCCGATGACGAACGCCGTTATCGCGACGATAGAGCTCTTCTTCATGGTCTTCTCCCAGGTTGTTGAAGTGCTGCTTTTGCAGCACGTGCCCCGGTGCGCTCGCGCGAACCGGAAAAACCGATGCCCGATGCAAGCGCCCAGGCCGCGCAATGCGCCGCGGCCCGAGGGCACGTCAAGGTAAACCGCCAAGCCGCGCATCGCAATGGGCAACACGCGGCAACACGCCGCAATACCCCACAAACACGCGCACCGCAGGTCCGCGTGATCGGCAATACCCACGACACTGTTCTGGCGATCAATTCACGGCAGCCAGGCGGAACCGGGACGGGTCGGGCGGGGTGAACTGCGCATCGCGCTGGCCGCTGATTCGTTTAACTGGACGCGGAACCTGGCGCGCCCGTCGGCCAAGCAGGACGCGGGCACGTCCGCGACGCTCGCCGCCTGCCCGCCTGCGGTTCCCGGTCACGCCGCAGTCATGCCAGGAAAATAGCCTGGGCGGTTGGGCGCATGCGGGGGACGGGATGTCGGCGGTCGGTCTGCTGGGGCGGGTTTGGCGCGGCATGCTCGCGGGAGTGCTGCTGGCGCACATCGTGGTCGGGCATTGCGCCACGGCGCCGGCTGCACCGGCCGCATCCTGCCCGCGGCCCGCGCCCGGGAGCCCGGTCGTGCCGCCGCGCGACCTCAGCAGCCGTTCGGGCGTCCTGCGGGTGGACCTGGCGATCCGCAACGCGCCAGGGCCGGGCGCAAGCGCGCGCTACTGCTATGTCACGGCCGATGGCAGCGTTTCGCCGACCCTGCGATTGCACCCCGGCGACGAACTGGTCCTGCACCTGACGAACGCGCTGGGCGCGCTCGACCTCCCGGAGGCGTCCCTGGCCCTGGCGCCCTCGTCATCGCCATCGGCGCACGCCTCGATGCACGATCAGCCGCCACCGTCCGGCGCCGATCCGTGTACCAGCGGCGCGATGAACGCAAGCGCGACCAATCTGCACTTCCACGGCCTCTCGATCGCCGCGCGCTGCCACCAGGACGAGGTACTCAGGACCTCGGTGCAACCGGGCGATCCGCCCTTCGAATATCGCTTCCGCATACCGCCCGACCAGCCACCGGGCCTGTACTGGTATCACCCGCACATCCATGGCCACGCCAACGCGCAGGTGCTGGGCGGCGCCTCCGGTGCGCTGATCGTCGAGGGGCTCGAAAGGGCGATACCGGAGCTTGCCGGCCTGGCGCAACAGGTGCTGGTGATCCGCGACCAGCCGCTGCTCAACCCGGACGCATCGCCCTCGTCGGCGGAACCGGTCGTTCCCCGGCCCATCCTGGACAGCGACGGCGACGTCGCCAACAACAATACGGGCTATGGCCGGCCGGCGCGCGACCTCTCCGTCAATTTCGTTCCCGTCCCCTATCCGGACTACCCGCCGGCACGAATATTCATGCAGCCCCGCGAGCGCCAGCTCTGGCGCGTGCTCAATGCCTCCGCGATCACCTACCTGCACCTCACGCTGCTCTACGACAAACGCCCCCAGGCCTTGGGCATCGTCGCGATCGACGGCGTGCCGGTCAACTTCGGCGATGCCTCGGCGCCCCACGTCAAGACCGTCGACCACTACTCGGTGCCGCCGGGCAGCCGCGTCGAATTCATCGTCGAAGGCCCGGCGCCCGGCGTGGCCGGGCTCCTGATCACGCGGATGGTCGATACCGGCCAGGACGGCGAGAACGTGCCCAATCGCCCGCTGGCCGCGGTGATGGCCGACGCGCAGGCAAGGGTGCCGCGGCTGAAGATGCCTTTGGTCTCGACGCCGCTGCCGCCACCGGCGCGGCCGTGGCTCGGATCGGTGGAGCCGTCGCGGGTGCGCAAGCTCTATTTCTCGGAACAGCGCAAGGATCCTGCCGACCCGCAGAGTCCGATCGCGTTCTTCATCACCGTCGACGGGGCGAAACCGGCGGTCTTCGATCCGGCGGCGAGCACGCCCGACATCGTCGTGAAGCAGGGCGACGTCGAGGACTGGATCATCGAGAATCGCTCCCTGGAGCTCCATGCTTTCCATATCCACCAGCTGCATTTCCAGCTGCGCGAATGGTTCGGCTACGAGGTCGACGAGCCCTTCCTGCGCGATACGGTGAGCGTGCCCTACTTCGACAACCACATGACGGCGTACCCGAGCGTGCGCCTGCGCATGGATTTCCGCGATCCCAATACCGTGGGGACCTTCCTGTTCCACTGCCACCTGCTCGAGCACGAGGACGGCGGCATGATGGGCACGATCCGCGTCGATCCGGCCGATCCGGCGGTGCCGGAAAAGGAAGGGGTCCCGAAGGACCCCGAAACCCAGCTTCCACCGGCGCGGCCGGCCCTAGCACCGGCCGCGCCGTCAACGCACACCCGTTAGTCCCGGCGGCGCACGCCCAGCACGCCGCACAGCGCCATCAGGCCGGCGGCCATCAGGGCAAAGCTGCCCGGCTCCGGAACGGCGGTGATGGTGATGCCCGCGAGCTCGGTGTTGGCCGCCGTGGTTGCGGTCGAGACGAACACCGCCGATTCGGCCACGCCGAAATTGCTCGCGCTGCCCAGCGACCAGCTGCAGAAGTGGTCGCTCGTCGAGGTGCAGCTCGTCGTCGTGCCGTTGGGACCCAGCGCGATGCTGGCCAGCAGCGAACCGGTTCCGTTGAGCCCGGAGTAGACGTTGACCGTTCCATCGTAGGTTGCGCTGTTGCCGGAGAGCGCGTAATTGAACGCCAGCGCGGTGAAGCCCTCGGCGACGTTCATCGCGTCGTTGGCCGCCGTCGTGTTGCTCGAGACGAAGGCCAATACCCCGGAACCGACGCCGGAGGGAAGGTTCTCGAACTTGCCGCTGGTGGTGGTCGATGCCGACTCGATCAGCGATTCGGCGTTGGCGCCGAACGCCACGCCGTAGCCCGGTCCGGTGCCGTCGCGGGGCCCGAGTGAATCGGTGCCGCCGTTGAAGTACTGGCCGACGAGCGGAATGGTGGTGGTGCTGGTCTGCCAGCCGAAATCGAGGGTCTCGACCGTCTGCGCCTGTGCCGCGGGCGCCGCCAGGGCGATGGCAGCCAGGCAGGCCGGTGCCAGCAGCGCGTGGATACGATTCAGTTTCATGCACTTCTCCAGTATCAGGTAACCCGCAAGCGCTCGCGGCGCCTGCGGGTCGATGCGATGGGACGGTCTAGTTGCCTACCTGGCAGGCCTGCGAGGCGCTGAGCGCGTAGTCGCCGTTGCACTTGAGCAGGAGCGCAGTCGTATTGGGCGAGATGTTGAAGTTGAACAGCCCGTTGAGCGACCCGGCATTGCGGTCGAACGACGCCAGGCCGTTGGCCGGCGCCGTCGCGCCATCGATGTAGCCCAGCGTCCAGTTCGACTCGATGAAGTTGATGATCGAGGCCTGGTCGGTCAGCGTGTGGTCGACGTAGTTGGCATTGGCGTACGGCGAGACCACCAGCAGCGGCAGGCGCGGACCATGGCCGCAGCGCGCCGGCAAGGCACCGGTCTGCGGCGTGCCGCAGTTGCCCACGCCGGCATAGTTGTCGTACGCGGCCGCCTGGCCGGTGATCGTCACGTTCGAGGGGCTGACGACCGGGCCGGTCACGTGGTCGTACCAGCCGTCGGAATCGTCATAGGCGATGATGATGGCGGTCGAGCCCCAGGCCGGGTTCTGCATCACCGCATTGACGACCTGGGTGATCCAGACCTGCTCCATGATCGGGTCGGAGTTGCCCGGGTGGCCGTTGTACAGATAGGGCGCCTTGACGAACGAGACGGCGGGCAGGTTGCCGTTGCTCAGCGCGGCGAAGAAGTCGCTCGTGTCGTACTGGTGGTTGGCCTGGTCGGTGGTGCCGATGGCCGCCACCGAGGTCGGCCGCAGGTGATGCGGATTGCGCGTGCTGGCGTAGAACTGGAACGGCTCGTGGTGCGACACGTAGTCCGAGCCGAGCGTGTGGATGTCCGCGCCGGTGACGAACGGCGCCGCCGGATTGGGCACCGTGATGGCGCCGCTGATGCTGGTGTGCGTCGTATGCGCGCTGCCGCAGACCGCCGGCGTCGTCGCCGTTGCCGCCACGGTGGGCGCAAAGCCGCCCTGGAACCAGCCCCAGGTGACGCCGGCGGCATTGAGCAGGTCGCCGATGTTCCGGTTGCCGGTGCTGGCCGTCGCATCCGGGTTCATCTCGAGCGTGGTCGTGGTCGTGACCGAACCGCCCTTGTCGGCGCCACAGTCGTCCAGGTACGCGTCGAAGTCGCCGATGTCGGTGACCGGGCTGGTCACGGTATTGGGATAGGACGCGGTCGAACCGGAACCGAAGTGCGTGGTACCGCCGTAGGTCTGTCCCGAGACCAGGTTGAGCGCGCCGGGCGTCGAGGGACCGAAGGTCGAGCCGAAGGAGTTGTCGCTCATGGCGTAGTTCTGCGCGTAGTTCCAGAACGCCGTGACCGTATTGCCGTCGAAGTAATCCATCACCGTGCCGCCGTCGCTGGCGCAGCCCTCGCTGGTGGTGCGGCCCGTGAACGCAGGGAACTTGTCCAGCAGACCGCCATCGACCGCCGCCTGCTCAGGGCCGTAGTTGTGGTTCTGGCTGCAGGTGTAGGCCTGAGCGGCCGTCAGGCGTTGCGGATTGCGCTGCACGCCCAGGGTGTTGCGGTTCGGGTTGTTGTTGAGCAGGTCCGGCGTGTAGCCGTTGACCGTGGGCGTATAGCCGCCGACGTAGAACGGCGCTCCACCGGCCGGGTCGGTGGCCCCACCGGCGTATTTCGCGTTCGGATACGTCCCGAAATAGTGATCGAAGGAGATGTTCTCCTGGAACAGGACGATCACGTGCTGGATCGGCGTGGTCTGGCCGTAGGCGTTGAACGCGACGCACAGCGCCGCGGCAACTGGCGCAAGGCGGGAAACTTTGATCATGGGTCGTATCCTTGGATGAGAAGTCCGGGGTCCGCATCGGGGCGGCAACATCGCTGCGCCGGGAACATCCCGACGCGCCAAGCTGCAGTCCAGAACAGACGCGCTCCAACGGAGCAGCGTGCATTTCGCACGTGAACGTTGACCGGACTGTTACGACGGCGGCCATCGGCGGCCGCATTAGGCCGTTCGGTCCAATGGCAAGCGTCGCGCGCCGCGCCGATAGTCCGATCGGTCTATTCGCGAACGCGCCGCTGCGCAAGCAAAACGGCCGCCCCAAGGGCGGCCGTTGCAGCGAAGCCGGGATCGCCGGCACCGCAGCCTTACTCCGCGTCGAACAGGAAAGGCAGCACGTGGACCGCGTCCTTTTGCACGGCCTCGAGTTCCTGCGGATCGATGCCCAGCGCCTTGACCACGGTGGCGGCCACCTGCTGGTTGCTGACCGGCACGTTCACCGAAGCGGCGCGCAGCGCGGGGTGCGCGACAAGCAGCGCCGTGTGCACATCGTCCTCGTTGAAGCCGCCGTGTTCGGCGATCTTCGATCCCCCGGTGAAGATGACCCCGGTATTGACCTTGAGGATGATGTCGGGGGTGCGCGGATCCTGGACGGGACTGTTGAACTTGTTGCGCAGCGCGGCGCCGGCGAAGATCTCCTGGATGCCCAGGGTCGCCTGGCTCGACGGCAGGCTGAGCAGCGCGACGACCGAAGGCGTCAGCGAGGGATCGGTCAGCCAGATCAGCGAACCGTCGTCCGAGATATCGAAGGCCTCCGGCGCGCCGATCAGCGTCGCCGGTTGTCCGCCGCCGATGCCCTGGCGCTTGCTGACGTCGATCGGCGACTGGCCGTGCTTGGCCGCGACGATGATCAGCGTCGACTCGTAGACGCCCTGCTTCTTCAGTTCGGCAACCATCCGGCCGAGCGACTGGTCGACGAAGTCGAGCTCCGACGCCAGGCCGGCCGAGGGCGTGCCCGACACGTCGGCATAGCCCCCGCTCCACCCGCTCACGGGATCGGTCTTGAGCTTCTCGCCGACACTGACCGCCTGGAAGTTGGTTCCGAACAACGCCGGCACGCCCACATGCCGCGCGCCATCGTGCGTGTAACCGTCGATCTGGTTGAGGACCGCCTGCACGTGCGTCGCGTCGTAGCACATGATGTTGGCGAAGCTGGTGGTCCAGCCGTCATCGGGCGTCGGATCCGGATACGGCACCGGCGAGCAGCCGTTGAACTGCGGCAGCGCGACCGGGACCGAATTGATTTCCGGACCGTAGAAATCGTCGACACCCTTGCCGCTGGGTCCGTTGGTCCATTCGTAGGACGGATGCTTGTCGGTCCAGGCGGTCCGCCCGCCGTGCGCGCGCACCACCTCGAAGATCGTGTTCACGCGCAGGTACTGGTGCGGATAGATCGGCTGGCAGCCCCGGGCCGGATCGCGCGGCAGGTAGGCCGGATTGATGCCGCCGCCGCCATCGAGGCGCGTGAGGTCGTTGTCCACGCCCTCGTCGAATTCCACCACTGCGCCGCTGGCAAGCCCGGGTATCAGGCTGCCGGGGCAGGGGCCGCCGACGGAACCCATGATCGCATTGCTGGCCGCTTGCGGCGCGACGGCGCGGTTCCAGGTGACGTCGTACCAGAAGCCGGCAGTCGTGGGCGAGCCGCCGGTGACCAGCGACGAAAGCCCGGGAAAGGAATCGGACGGCGTCGAGGTCGATGCGTTCGTATAGGTGACGCCGTGCTGGCTCAGCGCTGCCAGCGTCGAGCCCGGATGCTGGGCCACGTAATTGGACAGGTCCAGCGCATGCAGGCCGTCGACGCTGATCAACAGCACATGGCTGACCGGCCCCCTGGCGGCGCCGATGCCGTCGGCCGCACCGGCAAACGGCGCCACTGACAACAGCAGGCTACCGGCGAGATACACGAGCGCTTTGTTCGTCATGTCCTTGCTCCTCGTTCATTCGGTTTGCGCTCGGCCGCGTCTGTCCCGGTTGCCTTTGCGCGAGCGGTGCACGTCAGGCTAGGGCGCGCCTATGACCGAAGGACGACAGCACCTCCTGTGATCAGGGGGAGGGTAAGAAATCCCCTGCACGTGGCGCATTTAGTCGCGCCGACGGATCCATAACGAAATATTCCACTGGATTCCCCGGCGAATCAGGCGCCTGGACCGACGGCCCCTGGCGCTACGATTCCCCTGGGCCCTGCATGGGCGCCGCCGCCTGGGCCAAACGGGCGATCCCATCCAGGGGTATGGCGCATGTGCGAAAGGGTCGAAACCTTGCTTCGTAGGGAAGGGGTTTCCCACGATACGGCGGCGCAGCAAATCGGCGCCGTCTTGCAAATCGAATAGCGGGTGCCATGGCCGTAATCGCCATCATCAACAGCAAGGGAGGGGCGGGAAAGTCCACCGTCGCGTCCCATCTCGCGGCCTACTGCGCCATGCGCGGACCCGACGTCGCCCTGTGCGACCTCGATCCGCAACGATCGACCCAGTTCTGGCTCGAGCAGCGCCCCGAAAGCGCCGCGAAGATCCGCGGCCATGGCGTTGCCAACACCTTCACCCACCCGCCCGCCGATGCGCGCCACGTCTTCATCGACACGCCCGGCGGATTCCAGGGCCTGCCGTTCCTGCGCGTCATGATGTATGCCGACGCGGTCCTGGTTCCCACCGCCCTCTCCTTCTTCGACCGGCGCGCGCTCGAGAGCACCGTGCGCATGCTGCAGGCCGCGCCGCGGGTCGCCAAGGGAAACTGCGTGATCGGCTGCGTGGGCACGCGCATCGATCCGCGTTCCAACGACTCGGCACTGCTCGAGACCATGCTGCGCGACCTGGGCGCCGAGTACCTGGGCGCCATCCCGCCGGCGCGCGTCTACAGCCGCTGCCTCGAACAGGGACTCACCGTATTTGATTTTCCGTCGGCGATTGCCCGCGGCCAGGTGGCACACTGGTCCGGCGTGCTCGCCTGGCTCGAACCCATCGCCGCCAAGGTGCCCGCGCGCGCGGCAATGGCCGGCCCCGCAAGCCAGCGCCCGATCGTGGCGCGCCTGCCCGCCGCAGTCACGGAGCCCGCTCGGCAGCCCTCGCTGGCCTCGACCTTGCTGCGGAACATTCCGCGGTTCCTGGTGCGCTAGTCCCGGACCAGCCGGCTATTGGCCGCCCTTCCAGCCGCCCCCCAGCGCCTTGAAGGTCGCGATCTGATCCTGCACCATGGCCAGATCCGATGCCGCGACTGCCGCGTCGGCGGCCACCAGCGCCTGCTCGCTCGTCAGCAGGTCAAGATTGCTGACCGCACCGGCCGCAAACTGCTTCTTTGCCACATCGAAGGCCCGGCGCACCTTTTCCTGGGCAAGCAGCAGCGCCGCATGGTGGTCGACTTCACTGCCATATGCCGACAAGGCCTGCGCGGCCTCCTTCAAGGCGATGAGCACGGTTCCATCGAAGCCGGCCATTGCCGCGGCGGCCCCCGCCTCGGACTGCATCACGCGGGCCCGCGCACCCGCCTGGATGGGACCGCTCCAATCGACCGACGGACCGGCGCCCCAGGTCTGGCCATTTGCCGTCAGGAACTGCGGCCACGGCGTCGCAACGCTGCCGTAGAAGGCCGACAGCGAGAAGCGCGGGTACAGGTCGGCGGTTGCCACGCCGACCTGTGCCACCGCCATGGCAAGACGGCGCTCGGCGGCGCGTACGTCCGGACGGCGACGCAACAGCGATGCCCCATCGCCGGCGGGCAGCAGCGCCGTCAATTGCGGCGGCTGCTCGCAGGCTCCAACGCCCTGCGGCAAATCGGCGGGCGTGCGCCCGATCAGGGCGGTCAACTGGAACACGGCCGCGCGCTGCTGGCCCTCCAGCGGCGGCAGGGTCGAGCGCACCTGCTCGACCAGTGCCTCCGCGCGCACCACGTCGAACTCCGACCCGGCGCCGGCGTCGCGCCGCTTGCGCGCGATTTCACTCTCGCGCGTCACCAGCGCGAGCGAACGGCGCGTGACGGCGGCCTGTTCGCCGAATGCGCAGATCTGCGCGTAGGCGCGCGCCGTCTCGGCCGCGACGGTCACGCGCGCCGCGTCGCGCTGCGCCTCGACAGCCTCGACCCCGGCGCTCGCGGCCTCGACCGTGCGCTGCACGTGGCCGAACAGGTCGAGTTCGTAGTTGACATCGAACATCCCCTCGTAGAACGTGAACGTGCGCGGACGCCGCCCCGTCAACTCGAGTATCTCGTCGGTGCCGGCATCGCGCCCACGATCGACGCCGAGCGCAAGCGTCGTGCCCGGCAATTGGCCCGCGCGCGCGGCCCGGCTGATCGCCCGCGCCGCAGCGAGGTTGGCCTGCGCGACTCTCAGGTCCGTGTTGGCGGCAAAGGCCTCGCCCACCAGGCCATCGAGAACGGGATCCTGGTACAGCTTCCACCAGGCGTCCGGCGGTTCCTCCGGGGACGCCACTGGCGACTGGACCGCGAGCAGCGCGGCACCGGCCTGCTTCGGGGTTGCCGGCGCGGCGTAGCGCGGGCCAAGCGCACAGGCGGAGATTGCGCCGGCCAGCAGGGCAATGCACAGCGCGCGTCCCCGGCGTGTCATGCCGCAGCCCTCCTCCAGCGCCCCAGGAAGGGACCGGGCGACGCCGGCCCGATGGGCGGCGAATCCAGCAACGCCAGGATGAAGATGCCCAGTACGACGATGGCCGCAAGCGCGGCAAAGGTGTCGATGACGCCCTGCGTGGTCGCGAGCGAGCGCACGACGCGCCCGAGCAGCGCCGTTGCCGAGCCCGTATCGGCAACGCCGCCGTGCGCGGTGGCGGCCGAATACAGCTGCAGCCGACGGCCAAGGTCGGCATTGCCGGTCTGCAGGTGCAGCCCGATCAGGTTCGACGCGTGCTGTTCGCGCAGCCGGGCGAGGGTGCCGACAAAAGCCGTGCCGATCTCGCCGCCCATCAGCCGGGCAGTCTGGATCATCGCGCCGAAGGTGAGTATCAATTCGGGCTTGACGTGCAGCACGCAATAAAAAACGATGCCCGACAACGCCAGGCTCTGCCCGACCGCCTGCAGCAGCTGGGACGGCACGAATTCCTCCGTGCCCCACGAGGGCGTGAGCCCGGCCGCCACCATGAGGCAGGCGCAGGCGATGCAGATCAGGCCGATCGACGGTGCGACGCGCGGATCGGTGCGGCGGAGCATGAACGCCGACAGCGGGCACAGGATCAGCTGGGGCAGTGCGATCCAGATCAGCGTGTGGCCGATCTCGAGGCTGCGAAAGCCGCGCACCGCCCCCAGGTACTGCGGGATGAGCAGCGCCGTGGACAGGATCGACAGTCGCAGCAGTGCGATCAGCATCAGCAGGAAGGGCAACGGCCCCAGGATGAAGACCTTCAGGTCCAGCCACGGATGCGGCGTGGTCAGCTCGTGGACGAGGAAGGCGACGAACAGGACGAATCCGCCCAGCAGCAGGCCGCACACCACCCCGCTGTTGAGCCAGTCGAGGCGATTGCCCTGGTCGAGCGCCGCGTAGACCAGCGTCAGCGCCACCGCCAGGCTGGCGACGCCAAAGAAATCCCCGCGGATCGGCGTGGGCAGCGGCGGCATCCGCTGCGTGCCGAAATGCACGCATACGGCCATGATCAGCGCGAGCGGGATGTTCTGCCAGTACAGCCAGTGCCACGACCAGTGATCGGCGTACCAGCCCTCGACGGAGGCCGAGATGTTCAGCGACAGCTCGAGGTTCAGCGCGTACACCGCAACGCCATAGGCCCACAGCCTGGGGGGCGTCACGCGCAGGATGAAGCTCAGGGTGAGCGGCACGAAGCAGCCCGAGGCGAGGCCCCCGACGAACTGGCAGGCCAGCAGCGACGGCAGGTCCGGCGCGAACGGCGTCAGCAGGCTGATCAGCGCAAAGGCCAGGCTCGATGCGATCAGGATCTGCCGCGAACCGTAGATGCTGCTGGCCCAGACGGCAAAAGGGGCGATCAGCATCTGCGCCGCGGTCTGTGCCGTGGTGATCCAGGCGCCCTCGTCGAAGCCCACGTGCAGTGCGCCGCGGATATCGGCCAGCGCGAAGCTGGAGAAGCGCCCGCTCAGCGTCGAGATGAACGTACCCATCAGCACCGCGGCCAGCCCCAGCCACGGCAGGCCGGTGGCCTGCGCCGAAATTTGACCCGGCGCCGGGGCGGCAGCGGTGCCGGCGGTGGGCGCGGAAACGCTCATCGATCCTTCTGCGTTTCTATCGTTGCGACCACCGACATGCCGGCGCGCAGCAGGTCCGACAGACCATCGGCATCGTCGATGGCGATCTTCACCGGGATGCGCTGCACGACCTTCGTGAAATTGCCGGTCGCGTTGTCGGGAGGGAGCAGCGCGAACTGCGAACCCGACGCCGGCGCCAGCGCCAGCACGTGGCCCTTCAACACGTGTCCCGGGTAGGTGTCGACCGTGACGCGGGCGGCCTGGTCCACGCGGACGTGCGTGAGCTGCGTCTCGCGGTAGTTGGCGATGACCCAGACAT
>Ga0181525_10000386_pt1 | contig 39091 bp, 45 predicted proteins | sample PEATcosm2014_Bin_48_FD_121100 | JGI IMG/M metagenome (GOLD analysis project Ga0181525, IMG submission 121100) | Peatland microbial communities from MTU Mesocosm Facility, Houghton, MI, USA - PEATcosm2014_Bin06_10_metaG | ecosystem: Environmental > Terrestrial > Soil > Wetlands > Peat | place... | reverse complement strand
GGCTGTAGTCGGTCCCAAGGGTTGGGCTGTTCGCCCATTAAAGCGGTACGCGAGCTGGGTTCAGAACGTCGCAAGACAGTTCGGTCCCTATCTGCCGTGGGCGTTGGAGAGTTGAGAGGGGTTGTCCCTAGTACGAGAGGACCGGGATGAACAGACCTCTGGTGTCTCTGTTGTCGTGCCAACGGCATCGCAGATTAGCTACGTCTGGTTTGGATAACCGCTGAAAGCATCTAAGTGGGAAGCCAACCTCGAGATGAACTCTCCCATCCCCTTGAGGGAGTAAGACCCCTGGTAGACCACCAGGTTGATAGGCCAGCTTTGGAAGAGCGGTAACGCTTGCAGGAGACTGGTACTAATGGGTCGAGGGCTTGACGGATAACTTTGTGATGCCCGCGATTTGTGGCGCTGTGCAGTTTTGAAGGCCCGCCGGGGCGGTCTCTCGCCATTTTCCGGTGGCTATGGCGAGGGGGAAACACCTCTTCCCATTCCGAACAGAGCAGTTAAGCCCCTCAGCGCCGATGGTACTTGGCCCGCAAGGGCCTGGGAGAGTAGGTCGCCGCCGGTTTCTTCATCAGGAGGCCCCGCCTAGTGCGGGGCCTTTCTGCTTGGTCAGTCGCGGCGCCACAGGGTCCGGGGTGGTACGAGCGCAGCGCCCACATAGCCGCTCGATCTGGCCGAGTCGCCGGGGCTCGCTCGAGCCCCGGCGCAGGACCTACCGCGTTGGTCGGCCTCCCAGCCTCAGCGACCAACTGCGCGCTTGTCCAGCACGCAGCGCGACGGTCGTGAACGGACCAATGGCGGCTGCCGGTGCCCGATCGGGCAAAGGCAGTGGTGCGGACGCTCCGGTACCGCTCCGCCGCGCGTCCGCGCGTGCCCAGGCCGCGAGGCGTGCCTGTGCCGCGCGATCGCAGCGACGGGTGACGGTTGGAGCGCGCGCGACTCGTCGAAGCCGTGCGGCCAGTCGGTCTCTGCCGCCCAGTCATAGGGCGGCGTATCGAGCAGCAGTGAAGCACGAGCCTGGTCGAGCGCGCGACCGACGGCGCCGGCGGTCGAGGTGTATTTGCGGCGCCAGAACATGTGTTCGTAAGGTAGGAACGAGGGCGGACGGAAGCGGACCGGGGCCCCTACAAATGGGCGGCGTTTGCCCAAGATGGCCAGTGTTTCCGGGGGATCGGCGGTGCAACGAGTCTTGCACGAACAGGTGTTCGCCAAGCGGGAGCGCTCGCGCTTGACCGGCGCTTGGACCCTTGGGCTGGCCACCGTGGGGGTGGAGATGGTCCGGCTGGCAGATCGCGCCCGAGCGTCAGGAGCGAGTGGACGCGCTGTTAGGCTTTCCAGGCGTCCGATCCGGTGCAACCTCGGACGCGACCAAAGTCATGGAGCGGTTCATCATCACCGGGGGAGCGCCGCTGAGCGGCACCGTCGTCCCCGCCGGAAACAAGAACGCCGCGCTGCCGATCTTGGCAGCCTCGGTGCTGACGGACGAGCGCCTCGAGATCGGCAACGTGCCGCGGATCCGCGACGTCGAGTACATGCTCGAGATTCTCGAAGGGATCGGCGTCGAAGTCAGCTGGCGCGGCGAGAACCAGCTGTCGCTGTGCGGTGCGGGCGTCGACACCAGCGTGATCGAGCCCGAGCTCGCGGAGGAGATCCGCGCCTCGTTCCTGCTTGCAGGTCCGCTGCTGGCGCGGCTCGGTCGGGCAGAAATGCCGCCGCCCGGCGGCGACTTCATCGGCCGGCGACGCCTTGATCCGCACATCGACGGCTTCCGCTCGCTCGGTGCGAGTTGCGACTACGACGGCGGCTTCGTGCTGCGCGCCCCAAGCGGGTTGCGGGCCGGCGACGTGTTCATGGACGAGCCGTCGGTGATGGGGACCGAGAACGTGTTGATGGCAGCGGCGCTGACGCCGGGAGCGACGACGATCTCGAACGCCGCCTGCGAGCCGCACGTCCAGGACCTCGCGCGCCTGCTCGTCAAGATGGGCGCACTGATCGATGGGATCGGCTCCAACGTGCTGACGGTCTACGGCGCCGAGCAGCTCGGCGGGGCGCGGCACGAGATCGCGCCAGACCACATCGAGATCGGCAGCTTCATGGCGCTTGCGGGCGTCACCGGTGGCGAGCTGCGGATCAAGAACACGATCCCCCGGGACCTGCGGATGATCTGCACAGTCTTCAACCAGCTCGGACTGCACAGCGAGTTCGACGGCAGCGATGTCGTTGTACCGGGAAACCAGCGCCTCGTCGTGAAGTCTGATTTCGGGAACTACAAGCGCAAGGTCATGGACGGGCCGTGGCCGGCGTTCCCGGCCGACCTGACGAGCATCGCTGTCGCCCTCGCGACGCAGGCCGAGGGCTCCGTGCTGATCCACGAGTGGATGTTCGAGAGCCGGCTGATCTTTACCGACAAGCTCGCCGCGATGGGCGCCGACATCGTCTCCTGCGACCCGCACCGCGCGATCGTGACCGGGCCGCGGCGGCTGCGCGGAGCGCGACTGGAGTCGCCCGACATCCGTGCCGGGATGGCGATGCTGATCGCGGCGCTCTGCGCCGAGGGGCGCAGCGAAATCGGCAGCGTCGCGCAGATCGACCGCGGCTACGAACGGATCGACGAGCGCCTGCGCGAGCTTGGCGCGCAGATCGAGCGCGTACCGGCCGAGCCGGTGCTCGCGACGTAGCGACCGAAGCCAGGAGTCGCCCTAAGCGCGAGCGTTCGGGGCGGAATAGATGTGTTAGGGTGCCCTAAGACGTTGCGGCGACCCGAGCGCCAGCTACCCGAGCTTGTCGGCGAAACCTTCCCAGCCCTCAGCGAGTACACCCCCGGCCGGGCGGAAGATCTACTTCTACGTCTGGACACTGGTGCTGCTCACCGTTGGCGTCCTTGCCGTCGTGCTCGGCTGGAACGCGAAGGGCGGGACCCCGAACCCGGCGGCGCTGGCCCACGGTGAACACCTGAGCCGCACGACGGCGGTGATTGACACAGCGATCCTCGTCTTCCGCGAGGGCCTCGAGACGATCCTCGTGCTTGCCGCCGTCCTCGCGAGCTTCCTCGGCACAAACAAGGTCTACCGCCGCCCGGTCGCCGCGGGCGGCGGGCTCGCGCTGCTCGCCACGCTCGGGACGTGGTTCCTCGCTGTCTGGCTGATCGGGAGCTTCGGCGGCAGCGGACTCGAGGTCCAGGCGGCCACCGGGATTCCCGCGATCATCGTCCTGCTCGTCGTCATGAACTGGTTCTTTCACCGCGTCTACTGGACCGGCTGGATCTCCCACCACCACAAGCGCCGCCGCGGTTTGCTCGCCGGCTCGAGTGATGGGAACGCCCGGCGCATGCTGCTCGGCTTCGCCCTGCTCGGCTTCAGCTCGGTCTACCGCGAGGGCTTCGAGGTCGTCGTCTTTCTGCAGACGATCCGCGTCAGCTCCGGCAGCGGTGTCGTTCTCGAGGGGGCGTTGCTCGGGCTGCTGTTCACCGGCGCCGTCGGCGTCCTGACCTTCGGGCTGCACCAGAAGCTCCCGTACAAGCGTCTGCTGATCATCACCGGCGCGATGCTCTGCGTCGTGCTCTTCGTGATGGTCGGCGAAGAGGTCAACGAGATGCAGCTCGCGGGGTGGATCGGCACCACGTCGATCGGCATCCAGTTCCCGGGCTGGCTGGGGACCTGGTTCTCGCTGTTCGGGAACGTCGAGACGATCAGCGCCCAAGTCGTGGCTGTCGCGCTCGTGCTCGGCTCCTACATGCTCGCCGAGCACATCCGCGTGCGGCGCCCGCGACGCAAGGGACTGCCGTCGGCACAGGTCGCCGAGACACCGCCTGAGTCACTCGCGCGTCTCGCGTAGCGCCGCGTGCCGGTGGGCTCGGCCGCGGCGCTCCTATAGTCCCAGGGCGATGATGCACCCGATTCCGAGCGGCACGCGCGACGTGCTGCCAGACGAGATGCGCGAGCTGCGCGCGATCACCGAGGCGCTGCGCGAGGTCTTCAACAACGCCGGCTACGGCGAGGTCTACACGCCCGCACTCGAGTACGAGAGCGTGATCACGCGTGTTGAGCTTGCCAGTCTGCGACCGGCCTACCGCGTGTTCGACGAGACCGGCACAGTGCTCGTGCTGCGCTCGGACATGACGGTCCCGATCGCGCGTGTCGTCGCGACCCGCTACCCGACCGCCGAGCCGCCGCTGCGTTTCTCCTACTTCGCACACTCCTACCGCGGCGTGCGCCCGCAGCGCGGCCAGCCGCGCGAGTTTCTCCAGGCGGGCGTCGAGCTGATCGGCGCCGGCGCTCCGCGTGGCACCGCCGAGGCCCTGACGGTCCTGTGCCGCGCGCTCGACGCCGTCGGGCTCGCGCGCTACCGCGTCGGGCTCGGTGACGCGACGCTCTATCCGGCGCTGCTGGAGTCGCTCGGCGTCTCGCCCGAGGACTGTGCCCGCCTGCTCGAGGAGCTCGCGCGCGGCGACTTCGTCGGCCTCGAGCAAGGGCTACGCGAGCTCTCGATCGACGACGAGGCGATCGCGCTGCTGTTGAGCGTGCCGCAGCTGCGCGGCGGCGCCGATGTCCTCCACGGGCCGGTCGGACCTGTCGCCGACGCCGTCGCCGGGCTGCGCGCCGTGAAGGACCTGCTCGAGCCCGACGTCGCGGAGCGGGTGATCTTCGATCTCGGCCTGTCGCGAGCCACCGGCTACTACACCGGTGCGGTGTTCGAGGTCTATGACCCGGCGCTCGGGATGCCGATCGGCGGCGGCGGCCGCTACGACAACCTGCTGGGGGAGTTCGGTCGCAGCCTGCCCGCGGTCGGCTTCGCGCTCGAAGTCGACCGCCTACATCTCGCTCTCGCGGCGGAGGAGCGACTGTGAGCGCGAATAACGGGCTCGTGATCGCCGTGCCCCGCGGAGCGCTGTTCGACGAGACGCTGGACTGGCTCGACGGCCTGGGGATCCGCACCGACGAGGTCCGCAGGAACGATCGCAAGCTCGTCTTCGGCGACGTCGGCTTGATCACGATGCGCCCGTCCGACGTTCCGACCTACGTCGCGGCCGGTGCAGCTGACCTCGGCGTCACTGGCAAGGACGTCCTGATGGAGCTGACCGACGCTGCGGTCGCCGGCGGCGGCCGCGACGTCTATGAGCTACGCGACCTCGGGTTCGGGCGCTGCACGATGGTGCTCGCAACAACCGAAGGACCCGATCCTGCGGCGGAGGCGCTGCGCCGGCTCGGGGTTGTCCGCGTCGCAACGAAGTACCCGCGGATCGCCGCGCGCTATTTCGAGGAAACGGGTCGCCAGGTCGAGATCATCGAGGTCAAGGGCTCGGTCGAGCTCGCCCCGCTGACGGGACTCGTCGAGGCGATCGTCGACCTCACGGCGACCGGGACAACGTTGCGCGAGAACAACCTCGTGGTCCGTGAGGAGATCGCTGAGTGCACCGCGCGCCTGATCGCCAACCCCGTCGCCCACAAGCTGAAGGCGACGGCGATCGACGAGCTGCTGGAGCGCGCCAGTGCTGTGTAGGCGGCTCGCCGCCGGTCCCACGACGGTTGACGAGATCCGCGAAATCGTCCCCGGAGCCGGCGATGTGAGCGCGACGGTCGCAGCGATCGTCGCCGATGTGATCGCGCGCGGCGACGTGGCGGTCAGCGAGTACACCGAGCGCTTCGACGAGGCGCCGGCGCCGCCCGTGCGCGTCTCGGCAGCGGAGCTTGCGGCGGCACTTGCGGAGCTTGACCCTGCGGTTCGAGCCGGCCTCGAGGTCGCTATCGCCAACGTCGCCGCAGTCGGCTGGGGCGGGGCGCGCGAGCCGCGCGACATCGAACTTGCGCAGGGACATCACATCGTGCTGCGCGAGATCCCGGTCGCGCGGGCCGCCGTCTACGTTCCGGGTGGTCGGGCGCCCTACCCGAGCACCGTCGTGATGGGCGTCGTGACCGCGCGCGCTGCCGGCGTCGAGCAGGTCGTCGTCTGCACGCCACCGCCGGTCGACAAGACGCTGCTCGCGGCCTGCGCGCTGGCCGGGGTCGACGAGGTCTACCGGATCGGCGGCGCCCAGGCGATAGCGGCCCTGGCGCGCGGCACCGCCACGGTGGCACGCGTCGATGTGATCGTCGGCCCGGGCAACCTCTATGTGCAGGAGGCCAAGCGCCTCGTCAGTGACCGCGTCGGGATCGACAGCTTCGCCGGCCCGAGCGACCTGTTCGTTCTGTTCGACGCCGGGGACGCCGGCTCGATTCGCCTGATCGCGCTCGACCTGCTGGCGCAGGCAGAGCACGGTCGTGCGACCGCGGTGATCGCCGCGACCGCAGACGCCGCGCTGCTCGACGCACTCGAGGCCGACCTCGGGATGCTGGAGCGGGCGCACGGCGCCGACAGCGAGGCGATCTGCGTGTTGGTCGAGCTCGCATCGCTCGAGCAAGGTCTCGAGCTGGCGAACGCCTACGCGCCGGAGCACCTCGAGCTGATCGGACCGGGGGCTGAAGGGCTCGCCGCCGGCGTTCGCAACGCCGGTGCTCTATTCGTCGGCTGGCCGTCGGCCACCGCGTTCGGTGACTACGTCGCCGGCTCGAACCACGTGCTGCCAACCGCCGGCGCTGCGCGATTCGCCTCGGGCTTGACGCCGGCTCACTTCCGCCGCCAGATGTCAGAGGTGCGGATTTCGCCCGAGGCCCTGCCGGCCCTGATCGGCGCCGGTACGGCGATCGCCGAGGCCGAGGGCTTTCGCCTGCACGCGGAGTCGATGCGGGCGCGCGTCCCGAACATCGAGGACAATCCCGAGAGATGACCCGCAGCGCCTCGATAACCCGCAAGACGCGCGAGACGAGCGTCGAGCTGACGCTTACGCTCGACGGCACCGGTGCCGGCACGCGCGAGACCGGCGTCGGCTTTCTCGATCACATGCTCGACCTGCTCGCACGGCATGGCCGCATCGACCTGGACGTGACGGTGAGCGGCGATCTCGAGACCGGTGGGCACCACACGGTCGAGGACACCGGGATCGTGATCGGGCAGGCACTCGACGAGGCGCTCGGCGACCGCGCCGGGATCCACCGCTACGGCCATGCGATCGTGCCGATGGACGAGGCCCGCGCGCTCTGCGCGATCGACGTTTCCGGGCGACCCTACCTCGCGCTGAGCGGCGAGTTGCCGCCCGGGGCGACCGGCGGCTTCGAACACGAGCTGCTCGAGGAGTTCTTTCGCGCGGTTGCCAACAACGCCAAGTTGACGATCCACATCGAGTTGCAGGCTCACGGCAACGCGCACCACATGATCGAGGCAGCGTTCAAGGCGTTCGCACGGGCGCTGCGCGCCGCGGTCGCGCTGGACCCGAGCGAGAGCGGAATTCCGAGCACGAAGGGCCTGTTGTGACCGAAGAGCTTCAGTCACGGTGCGCGCTGCAGGGGGCCTTGCGGGACTTCGGCGCGACCTCTGTCGCCACGGTGTGATCCTCTATCCCGCGGTCGACATCCTCGACGGCGATGTCGTGCGCCTCGCGCAGGGCGACTTCGCGCGCAGCACGACCTATGCGAGCGAGCCGCTCGCGGCCGCGAAGCTGTGGGCCGCGGCCGGGGCTGAGCGCCTTCACATCGTCGACCTCGACGGGGCGCGGGCCGGCGAGCCCGTAAACCTCGAGAGCGTCCGCACGATCGTCGCCGAGACGGGCCTTGAGGTTCAGCTCGGCGGCGGGCTGAGAACGGGCCAGGCGATCGCCGCCGCGATCGCCGCCGGGGCGAGCCGGGTTGTTATCGGGACCGCGGCATTCGACGGAACCGACTTCCTCGAAAGGGCGCTGGCAGAGCACGGCGATCGCGTCGTTGTCTCAGTCGACTCGCGCGGTGGCGCCCTTGCAACCGACGGCTGGACCGAGACGATCGCGCTGGGGCCGCTGGAAGCCGTCGCGGCGCTCGCGGCGCGCGGGGCGAGCCGGTTCATCTACAGCGACATCGACCGCGACGGAATGCTCGATGGCCCCGACGGTGACACGGTTCGCAGGATCGCCGACGCGGTTCCCGGCGAGCTCACCTACGCCGGCGGCATCGGCGCCCTCGAGCACCTGCAGACGCTCGCCCAGCTCGCTCATCCACGACTCGCGGGGGTGATCGTCGGCAAGGCGCTCTACGAGGAGCGCTTCACCGTCGCTCAGGCCGCGAGCGTCCTGGCGGACTGAATCGCGCTTCCGGCGCTCGGAGGCCGTGGGCGCCGCGCCCCCGTCGACGCGACGTGGAGCGGCCGTACACTCGCCAGGCGATGGCGAGCTTTGACCCGCAGAGCGTCCTCGACGCGCTCAGCGCCCGCGCCGACGGCAGAGCTGCCCTCGCGCTGAGGGGTGCACGCGTCGCCGTTGTCGGAGGGTTCGTCCGCGACAGCCTGCTCGGTCGTGATCCACGCGAGCTCGACCTGGTGATCGAGGGCGACCTGCGGAGCATCGCGCTTCAGCTCGGCGGCGAGACCAGGCCACACCCGCAGTTCCTCGCCGTCCACGTCGCCAACGACGGCTGGACGATGGAGATCACCCACGCGCGGAGCGAGCGCTACGACCGGCCGGGAGCCCTGCCGAGCGTCGTGCCGGCGACGATCGAGGACGACCTGCCGCGGCGCGACTTCAGCGTCAACGCGATCGCCGTGACGCTTGACGGCGGTGAGGTCCTCGCGCCCGCCGGTGCGCTCGAGGATCTCGCGCGCGGAAGGCTCCGCGTCCTTCATGACGCGAGCTTCGAGGACGATCCGACACGGGTCATGCGGCTCGCGCGCTACGTCCACCGCACCGGCTTCAGCGTCGACCGCGACACGTCGAGGCTCGCCGCGGCGGCGAGCCTCGACGCCGTCAGCGGCGCCCGGATCGGCGCCGAGCTCGTCCAGATCGTCGGTGAGCCCGATCCGCTCGCCGTGCTCGCGGATCTCCAGACCAAGCTGCCGCTCGCGGTGCAGCGGGCGCTGACCCAGCGGGCGCTCGATCTTGCGCCCGAAGACGCCGACCGCGGCCTGCTGACGCTCGCTGCCTCGATTCGCAGCGGCGCGGCCGACCAGGCGTGGATCGAGTCGCTCGAGCTCGGAGCGTACGCACGCGACGTCCTGAGCGCCGCGTCGAGCGCGCCGGCGCTCGCTCGGGCGCTCGCCGCGGCGAGCCTGCCGAGCCGGATGCAAGCGATCTTGCAGGGAGTGCCTGTCGAGGTGGTGGCGCTCGCCGGCGCCTACGGCTCGGCCGACGCCGTCGAGCGCTGGCTTACGGATCTGCGCCACGTCGCGCTGGAGATCGGTGGCGAGGAGCTGCTCGCCGCCGGACTGCCCGAAGGGCCCGAGCTCGGAGCACGCCTCGAGCGCACGCTTGCGCGCAAACTCGACGGCCTTGTCGCGCCCGGGCGTGAGGCAGAGCTGGCGAGCGCGCTCGAGGAGGAGCGGTGAGCCTCACGATCGAGCTGACGCACGCGACCGTCCTTTTCTCGGGGCGCGCCGAGGGCGATCTCGGACGCACGGCGGGCGAGGCGGGCGCTGAGGTTCTTGCGAACCGTGCGGCGCTGCTCGCGCGCTGCGGCGTCGCCTCGATCGGCGTCCCGCACCAGGTCCACGGAACGACGATCGCGACGAAGGCGGGCGGTTCGGGCTATTCGATCGGCCCTGCCACGGCGGACGGGCTGGCGAGCACCGCGCGAGGCGACGCCGTCGCGGTCCACGTCGCCGATTGCCTGCCGATCGCGATCGCCGGCGCGGGCGGCGTCGTCGTCGTCCATGGCGGCTGGCGCGGCCTCGCCGGCGGCGTGATCGAGGCCGGCATCAAGGCGCTGCGAGACATCGGCGTGGACGGACCGCTCGAAGCAGCGATCGGGCCGGGCGCGGGGGGCTGCTGCTATGAGGTCGGCCCTGAGGTCCACGCGGCGCTGGTTGGCTACGACGCGAACAACGGCGACAGGATCAGCCTTGCCGCCGTCGCCGCCGCCCAGCTGAAAGCCGCGGCTGTCGCCAGCACCGATACCGGCATCTGCACGATCTGCGCACCCGCGGGGATGCTGTTCTCGCACCGCGGCGACGGACCGGGCACCGGACGCCAGGCGGGTGTGGCGTGGCTGCGCTGAGCGTCGAGCGTGTGGCCGGCAACCTCGCCGCCATTCGCGAGCGCACGAACGCCGCCGCCGCGCGCGCCGGACGCAACGCGGATGACGTCGAGATTCTCGCCGCCGTCAAATACCTCGAGGCAGACCAGCTCGACCGACTCGCTGACGCCGGCGTGACGCTCGTCGGCGAGAACCGGGCGCAAGACCTGCTCGAAAAGGTCGGACGCGCCGAAGGTCGCCTGCGCTGGCATTTCATCGGCGCGCTCCAGTCACGCAAGGTCAAGCAGATCGTCCCGCACGTCGAGCTGATCCATTCGGTCGCGACCGACTCGGCGCTGCGCGAGCTGGGACGCCACGCGCCGCCCGAATTCGAGATCCTCGTCGAGGTCAACGTCGCCGGCGAGAGCGGCAAAGCCGGGATCTCCCCAGACCGGCTTGATGCGTTCATCGCATCGAGCCCGGTGACCGTCGTCGGCCTGATGACGATGCCGCCGTTGACCGAGATCGCAGAGCAGAGTCGGCCATACTTCGAGCGGCTTGCCGCACTTGCCCGTGACCGCGGGCTGCGCCATATCTCCGCGGGAACGAGTCAGGACTTCGAGGTAGCCGTCGAGGCAGGGGCGACGATCGTCCGGATCGGCACGAGCCTGTATCGGTAGTCGCGCCATCCGCGCTACAGTTTCGGTAGTGCAGGGATCGAACACCCTGAACCGAAACACGACCTGAACGATGGCGCTCAAAGACTCCTGGCACCGCACGCTCGTCTACTTCGGCCTCGCCGAGGAATACGACGACGAGCCCGACTACGACCCCGACACGGGGCCCGAGCTCGCGCTCGAGGATCGCTATCGCGAGCGACCGAATGTTCGCCGGCTGGCACCGCGTCGCCGACCCGATGACATCGACGACATCTTCGGCGACGAGCAGCCGCGCGGCGGTGGCCGCCAGCAGACGGTGCTGCGCTCGGTTCCGGGCGGGCGCGCGAACGGCGGGCGCAACGGGGGCGACCGCGACTTCCAGGTTCACGTCGTGCACCCGAAATCTTTCAACGACGCCCAGCAGGTCGCCGACAAGTTCAAGCGCGACATTCCGGTCATCATCAATCTTCAGGACGCCGACCAGGATCTGCCGCGACGGATGATCGACTTCGTCAGCGGCCTGACCTACGCGCTCGACGGCGGCATGCAACGGATCGCGGACAAGGTCTTCATGCTCACACCGCGCAACGTCGAGCTCTCAGCCGAGGAGCGCGCGCGGCTAATCGAGAAGGGCTTCTTCAACCAGGCCTAGACGACCGGACGTTTTCGCTTCGCGAAGAGTCCACAGTCGCCAGACCGCGGCCCTGCATCAGCGGTGGTTCCTGCTCGGCCCGGCGTTTCGCAGGTAGCCTTGGTCCATGACTAAATTGGGGTTCATCGGAGCCGGCAACATGGCGCGTGCGCTCGCCGTCGGACTTGGCGAGCCGGCGTTGTTCAGTGACGGCGGCTCGGGGCGCGCCGCGGCGCTCGCCGAGGAGCTCCGAGGCGAGGCGGTTCCGGCGCGCGAGATCGCAGAGCGCGCCGACGTCGTGGTGCTCGCACACAAGCCGGCGCAGTTGCAGCTCGTCGCCGGCGATCTGCGCGGCGCGAAGGTCGTGCTGTCACTGCTCGGCGGCGTCGCGATCGAGCAGGTCGAGGCATCGATCGAAGGCGCGAAGGTGACCCGCGCGATGCCGAACACCGCCGTCGCGGTGCGCCAGGGGGTCACCTGCGTCTGCGGCGCCGAGGGACTCGACGAGCTGCTCGAGCGGGTCGGGATCGTCGTGCGACTGCCAGAGCGGTTAATCGACGCGGCGACGGCGGTGAGCGGCGTCGCGCCGGCATACGTTTCGCTGATCGCGGAGGCCTGGATCGACGCCGCAGTCGGGCAGGGCATCCCTGCGGCGCAGGCAGCAGAACTCGTCAGCGGTGCGCTCGCCGGCTCGGCGGCGCTGCTCGAGAGCCGTGGCATGGATACGCTCGCGGTGCGTCGCGAGGTGACATCGCCGGGCGGGATGACGGCGCGCGGCTTGCGGGTGCTCGAGCGCTCCGGTCTGCGTTCGGCGTTCGGCGACGCTGCCGCCGCGGTCGTCGGCACGAGCGGCAAATGATCCTCGCGCTCTCGTGGTTTCGTCTCCACGCAGCCGAATTCGTCGACGACTTCGCGTGGGTCTACACGATCGCCCTGATCGCCTACGTCGTGACGGGCATCTTCTTTGCCGTCGGGCTGCGGATCCCCTACAACCGCTGGAGCGATGCTGTCCTCACGTTCCTGCGCGACGTCAGCGAGCCGTTGTTGCGCCTCTTTCGCCGCGTCCTGCCTTCATTCGGCGGGCTCGACCTCAGTCCGATGCTGGCGATCATCGTCGTCCGCCTGGCCGGATCGCTCGCCTCCCGCGCAATCAGTTGATCGGCGCCGCCTGGAGGCGCGCAGGGATCGTTGGCGTGGCCGTGATCGCGGCCGATCAGGTGACCAAGGCGATCGTGCGCGGCTCGCTCGCCCCGGGCGCCGAGCGGCGAGTTCTGCCGGGCGTGCTCTGGTTCGTGCGCGCGACGAATAGCGGCGTCGCCTTCAACATCTTCAGCGGCAGCGCCGTCGGCGTCACGCTGATCGCGCTGGTCGTCCTCGCCGTGCTCGTCTGGTTCTTTGCCAAGCACGCGACCCAGCGCCTACTCTGGCTGCCGACCGGGATGATCGCCGGCGGCGCAGTCGGCAACCTGATCGATCGGCTGCGGGTTGGCGCGGTGACGGACTTCATCAAGCTGCCCGACTGGCCGGCGTTCAACCTCGCCGACAGCGCTATTACGGTCGGCGTTGTCCTGCTGATTCTCCTGATCGGACGCGGTGGAACTGCTCGTACCGCCTGAAGCGACCGGGCAGCGCCTGGACCGCTACCTCGCCGCGCACGTCGGCTCGCGCGCCCAAGCCGCGCGCTGGATCGCACTCGGTTGCGTGAGGATGGACGGCGCCCCGATGCAGAAGTCCCACCTACTCGTCGGCGGCGAGCAGCTCGAGATCGTCGCACCGATAGCTGCGGCGGAGCCCGCCGAAGACGGCGTTGCGCCAACGATCCGCTACGAGGATGACGACCTGCTCGTAGTCGACAAGCCGGCCGGCGTCGTCGTGCACCCGGCCGGCGGGCATCGCAGCGGCACCCTGTCGCAGGCCCTGGCGGCGATCGGGGCCGCCGGCGGCGACCCCTGGCGCCCGGGCATCGTCCACCGCCTGGATAAGGACACCTCGGGTCTGCTCGTCGTCGCCAAGAGCGACGAGGCACATCGCAAGCTCAAGACCGCGCTCGCGGCGCGCCTGATCGTCCGCGAGTACCTCACCCTGGTCGCCGGACGCCCGCCGGCCCGCGGCGGCACGATTGACGCGCCGATCGGGCGCGACCGCCGCGCGCGCAAACGGATGTCGCTCGACAGCGCCCAGCTACGCGAAGCAAGGACCCACTTCACCCTCGAGGAGGCGCTGCCGCGCGCAAGCCTGCTTCGCGTCCGCCTCGAAACGGGTCGCACCCACCAGATCCGAGCGCATTTCGAGGCGATCGGCCATCCCGTCTGCGGCGACCCGCAGTACGGGCACGCTCCGGGGTACGGCCTGAGCCGACAGTTCCTCCATGCGGCGCACCTGGAGTTCGCGCAGCCGAGCAGCGGCGAGCAGCTCGCGTTCGACTCGCCGCTACCCGACGACCTCCAACTCGCGCTCGAGCGCGCACGCGAAGCCTGAGGCGTATCCTCGTAGAGACAAATCCAACGACCCGCACGGCGCACAAGGCGCGTTCCTGCCCGAGCCACCAGAGCTCGGGTCCCCGCGATCTGCCGAGCGGCACCACCAAACAGAACAAGGGAGTAGCACCATGGCTCAAGTCGAGCTGAGAGACCTGCTGGAAGCCGGGGTCCATTTCGGCCACCAGACCCGCCGCTGGAACCCGAAGATGCGCCGTTTCATCTTCGGCGAGCGCGACGGCATCTACATCATCGACCTGCTGACGACGCAGCGTCTGCTCGAGGGGGCGCTGAACTTCGCCTCCGACGTCGCGCACCGTGGCGGCACCGTGCTGTTCGTCGGGACCAAGAAGCAAGCCCGCGACGCGATCCAGGAAGTCGCCGAGGAAGCCGGCATGCCCTACGTCAACCACCGTTGGCTCGGTGGCCTGTTGACGAACTTTCAGACGATCAGCGAGCGGATCAAGCGCCTGCACGACCTCGAGCGCTACGAGACCGAGGGCCAGCTTGCGCTGCTGCCGACGCGCGAGCGGATGGCTGCCGAAGCCGACCTCGCGAAGCTCCGCTCCAACCTCGGCGGCGTCAAGAACATGAAGGGCACGCCGAACGCGATCTTCATCATCGATCTCAAGACCGAGGTGATCGCCGTCCGCGAAGCCCAGCGCCTGCGGATCCCGATCATCGGCCTCGTCGATACGAACTGCGACCCGGACGGCATCGACTTCGTGATCCCGGGCAACGACGACGCGATTCGCTCCTGCGCCGTGATTGCGCGCGCGATCGGCGGCGTTGTCGCCAAGGAAGCAAACCTCTACCGCGCCGAGCAGGAGCGCCTGCGCAAGGAGGCGGAGGAGCGCGCCCGCAAGGAAGCCGAGGAGCGCGCGGCTGCCGAAGCCGCAGCCGCGGCAGCGGCTGAAGCCGAGGCCCAGGCAGCCGCCGCCGCCGCGGCAGCAGCGGCAGAGGCCGCAGCGCAGGCCGAGGGCGGCGCGCCGGACACCGCGGCCGCGCCCGCGCAGCCCGCTGCCACACCCGCAGCGCAGCCAAGCGCCCCAGCCGCCGCACCGAGCGGGGGCTCGACGCAGCAGCAGCGCCCGCCACGGCGCCGGCCGCCCGCAAAGGCCCAGCCCGCCGCGCAGGAGCCCCCGGCGAGCGTGACGCCGGCGGCAGAACCGCAACCCCCGGCGAGCGTGACGCCGGCGGCAGAGCCGCAACCCCCGGCGAGCGTGACGCCGGCGGCAGAACCGCAACCCCCGGCGAGCGTGACGCCGGCGGCAGAACCGCAACCCGCAGCGAGCGAGTCGCCGGCGGCAGAACCGCAACCCGCAGCGAGCGAGACGCCGCCGGCAGAACCGCAGCCCCCGGCGAGCGAGGCCGCGGCAGCGGCCGAGCCCGCTGCCGCGGCCGCGCCCGACGAAGCGGCGCCCGCGCAGACAACAGCAGCGACGACCGAGGAGACCTCGAATGTCTAGTACCGCGATCTCAGCCGCCGACGTGAAGGCCCTGCGCGACCGCACGGGAGCGGGGATGATGGACTGCAAGAAGGCGCTCGAGGAGGCCGGGGGCGACGTCGACAAGGCGATCGAGATCCTGCGCCTGAAAGCCGGGAAGCGGATCGAGGACCGCGGCGATCGCGTCGCCGGCGAGGGCACGGTTCAGACCTACATCCACCACAACGGCAAGGTCGGCGTGCTGGTGGAGGTCGACTGCGAGACGGATTTCGTTGCGCGCACCGACGATTTCGTTGCGTTCGCCAAAGAGGTGGCGTCGCATATCGCCGCCTCGCCGGCGACGCGCTGGCTCGATGAGCCGGAGGTTCCGGACGACGTCCGCGAAGCCGAGCTGCGGATCTTCGAGCAGGAGGCCGCCGACAAGCCCGCCGAGATCCGCGACAGGATCGCCGCCGGAAAGCTGACCAAGTGGTATTCGGAGGTCCTGCTGCTCGAGCAGGTCCATGTCAACTCCGAGAAGCACGACGGCAAGACGATCCGCGAGCTCCAGAACGAGCTCGCGGCGAAGACCGGCGAGAACGTCTTCGTCCGCCGCTTCGCGCGCTTCGTGGTCGGCGAATAGGCTCTCGCCCGATGCCCGGCGAGTCAGTCTTCACAAGGGTCCTGGTGAAGCTGTCGGGCGAGTCGCTGATGGGGCCGCTCGACTACGGCATCGACCCCGAGCGCGTGCGGGCGATCGCCGGCGCTGTGCGTGACGTGATCGCGACCGGTGTCCAGCTGGCGATCGTCCCGGGAGGCGGCAACATCTACCGCGGACTCAAGGGCGCCGCCGAGGGCATGGACCGCGCCACGGGGGACTACATGGGGATGCTCGCGACGGTGCTGAACGCGCTCGCGCTCCAGGACGCCTGCGAGACCGCTGGCGTCCACACGCGCGTCCAGTCGGCGATCACCGTGCAGGAGGTGGCGGAGCCCTATATCCGCCGCCGCGCGATGCGCCATCTCGAGAAGGGCCGCGTCGTGATCTTCGCCGCCGGCACCGGCAACCCGTTCTTCACGACCGACACCGCGGCGGCGCTTCGCGCGAGCGAGATCCATGCCGAGGCGATCCTGATGGCAAAGAACGGGGTGGAGGGCGTCTACAGCGCCGACCCGGCGCTCGATCCGACAGCTACCTTCATTCCCCAGATCACCCACATGGAGGCGATCCAGCGCCGCCTCGCGGTGATGGATGCAACCGCGTTGACGCTCTGCATGGAGAACAAGCTGCCGATCCACGTCTTCAACGTCGACGACGAGCAGAACATCGCGCGGATCCTCGCGGGCGAGCGCGTCGGGACGCTCGTCAGCACGCCATAGCGCCGGCGAGCGGCGCCACCGGCACCGCTGCGCGCGCTGCCCAGACGGGCTCGCGACGGCGACCCGCGCCTGTGGCCCTCGCCGCACGCGTTATCCTGCCGCGACGATGCTCGCGACGTTTCCGCTGCAATGTCGATAATCGACGACCTGCTCGACGACGCTCGCGAGCGCATGCACAAGTCGGTCGAAGCGACGGCACACGAGCTCGGCACGGTGCGCGCCGGTCGCGCGAGCCCCGGCCTGCTCGACCGGATCGAGGTCGACTACTACGGCACCCTCACGCCGCTGCGCAACCTTGCGACGATCGGCGCGCCGGAAGCGCGCCTGCTGACGATCCAGCCGTTTGACAGCTCGCAGATCAAGGCGATCGAGAAGGCGATCAACGAATCGGATCTCGGGCTCAACCCGTCCAACGACGGCAAGCTCGTGCGTCTGTCGATTCCCGAGCTCAACGAGGAGCGCCGCCGCGAGCTCGTCAAGGTCGCGCGCAACATCGTCGAGGAGGGGCGCGTGGCGATCCGCAACGTGCGCCGCGACGTGATGCACGACCTGCGCGAACTGAAGGAGGCCGGGGAGACCGGCTCGGACGACGAGCACCGCGCCGAGGGCGGCCTGCAGAAGCTCACAGACGGGAGCATCGCCGAGCTCGACACGCTGCTGAAGGGCAAGGAAACAGAGATTCTCGAGGTCTGATGGGCCCTGCGGCGCAGGGGGACGCGAGCGGAGACCCCGGACAGGCTCGCTACGTCGCGATCATCACCGACGGCAACGGGCGCTGGGCCAAGGAGCACGGCGTCTCTGTCGCCAAAGGCCATAGCGCCGGTGCCGACACGGTCAAGGCGCGGCTGCGCGACTCGGTCGAGTTCGGTGTGCGCGAGCTGACCGTCTACTCGTTCTCGACCGAGAACTGGTCGCGGCCGCAGTCCGAGGTCAACGCGCTGATGCGGATGTTCAGTCGCCGGATCAAGACCGAGACCCCGGAGCTCAACGACGAGGGGGTACGGATGCGCTTCATCGGGCGGCGCGAGGGCATCAGGCCGTCGCTGCAGCGCCAGATGGACTGGGCCGAGGCCGAGACCGAGGCCAACGATCGGATAACGCTGTTCGTCGCGTTCAACTACGGCGGCCGCGCCGAGATCCTCGATGCGGCGGAGCGCTTCGAGGGCGGCGAGGAGGCCGACTTCCGCGCGCTCCTCTACGCGCCGGAGATGCACGACCCTGACCTGATAATCCGTACCAGTGGTGAGCAGCGGCTCTCCAACTACCTGCTCTGGCAGAGCGCCTACTCCGAGCTCGTCTTTCGCGATGAGCTCTGGCCCGACTTCTCGCGCGAGGCATACGCCCAGTCGCTCGCAGAATTCGCGGCTCGCCGGCGGCGCTTCGGTGGGCGATGACTGAGGCAGGCGCACGAGCGCCCCGAGCGGGCTCCGAACTGCTCGCGCGGGTCGCTGTCGGCGTGCCGGCAGTCGCGATCGCCGTCGGGCTCGTGCTGCTCGGCGGCCTGGCGTTCGCCGTCGGGCTCGGACTGCTCGGCGCCGCCTGTATCTACGAGCTCTGCAAGCTCTATCCCGCCGTCCACGCGCCGTGGCCGGCGGCGCTGATCGCGCTCGCGGGTCTGATCGCCGTCGCTCAGTACGGGACGCGGGGAGAGCTCGTGCTGGTGGCGCTCGCGGCGATCCCGCTCGTCTTCGTCTGGACCCTGCTCGAGGGGCACGGGAGCAGCTTCGGGATCGCGCTGACACTGCTCGGCGTCTGGTGGGTCGGGCTCGCGCTCGCCCATGGTGTCCTGCTGCGCCGCCTTCCACACGGCACCGGCGTCGTCCTCGACGTGCTCGCGGGGACGTTCATCGGCGACAGCGCCGCCTACCTCGGCGGGCGTGCGATCGGTCGCCATCCGCTGGCGCCGGCGATCTCGCCGAACAAGACGATCGAGGGCCTGGCCTGCGGCATCGCGGCTGCAGTGCTGTCGGTCTGGGTCGCGAGCCGCTTCGAGCACTGGCTGCCCGGCGGCGACGCGCTGCTGCTCGGGGCCGGCGTCGCGCTGGCGGCGCCGCTCGGCGATCTGTTCGAGAGCTACATCAAGCGCGACGCCGGCACGAAGGACACCGGGCGGCTGTTCGGCGCGCACGGCGGTGCACTCGATCGCCTCGACGCCGTCCTGTTCACGGCGGTCGCCGGCTACTACATCTGGCGCGCGATCCTCGCCGGCTGACGATGGCGCGTCGCGTTCTGATCCTCGGCTCGACCGGCTCGATCGGCGTACAGGCGCTCGATGTGATCGCCGGCAGCGAAGAGCTCGAGCTCGTCGGCCTGTCGGCAGGCACGTCGTGGGAGAAGCTCGTCGAGCAGGCCCGCGCCGGCGGTCTGACTCGGGTCGCTCTGTCCGACGAGGCCGCCGCCGCCCGGGCGGCGCAGGCCTGGCCCGATGGCACCGTGCTCGGCGGCCCCGACGGCGTCGCCGAGCTTGTGCTCGAGTCAGGCGCCGACATCGTGCTCAATGCGACGGTCGGCTCGGCCGGCCTGCTCGGAACGATCGCCGCGCTCGGCGACGGGATCGACCTCGCGCTCGCCAACAAGGAGTCGCTCGTCGCCGGCGGCGAGCTCGTGATGGCGCTCGCCGAGGCGACCGGCGCGCAGATCCTGCCGGTCGATTCCGAGCACGCGGCGCTGCACCAGCTGATCTCGGCCGAGCGGGCCGCCGGCCCGGGCACCGTCGAGCGCCTGACGATCACCGCCTCGGGCGGTCCGTTTCGCGGGTTCTCGCGCGAGCAGCTCGAGTCCGTCAGCGTCGCGCAGGCGCTCAAGCACCCAACCTGGACGATGGGCGGCAAGATCACGATCGACTCGGCGACGCTGATGAACAAGGGCCTCGAGCTGATCGAAGCCCATCACCTGTTCGACGTCCCGTATTCGCGGATCGACGTCGTCGTGCACCCGCAGTCGATCATCCACGGGGCGGTCGCGCTGTGCGACGGCGCTGTCATCGCCCACCTCGGGCTGCCCGATATGCGCGTGCCGATCGCCTACGCGCTGCACTACCCGGAGCGGGCTGAGCTGCCGGTCGCCCGGCTCGACCTGATCGCGACCGCCAGCCTGACGTTCGAGCCGGTCGACCTCGTCGCCTTTCCCGCCCTGCGCCTGGCCCGCGAGGCGGCGCAGAGCGGCGGCACCGCGCCGTGCATCCTCAACGCCGCAAACGAGGTCGCCGTGCACGCGTTCCTCGCCGAGCGGATCGCCTTCACGCGGATCGCCGAGGTCATCGAAGCGACGCTCGACGCGCTCGAGTCCCAGCCGCTGAGCGAGTTCGAAGTGCTGTTCGCCGCCGACCGCGAGGCCCGCGAGGTGGCGCGCGGGCTGGTCGGCGCCGGCACGATCTGACCCGCAGGCCCCCGCAGGCCTCGGCCCGCTTTAGGTTGCGCTTCGGGAGCTCCTGCGAGACTTCACGCAGTGGCGTGGGTAATCGCAGTCGGCGGGATCATCATGCTGATCATCCTGCACGAGGCGGGACACTTCCTGGCGGCGAAAGCCGTCGGGATGCGAGTCGAGCGCTTCTCGCTGTTCTTTCCGCCGACGATCGCGAGCTTCAAGCGCGGCGAGACCGAGTACGCGATCGGTGCGATCCCGGCGGGCGGCTACGTGAAGATCACCGGGATGAGCCGCGAGGAGGTCGAGGAGCTCGACCCCGAGCTGCGCCCGCGCGCCTACTACAACCAGCCGCCGTGGAAGCGGATCGTCGTGATCCTCGCCGGCCCCGGCGTCAACCTGCTGATCGCGTTCGTGATCTTTGCGGTGGTCCTGATGTCCGGGACGCTCGGCGGAGCCAACACCGTGTCGGGCCTCGCGCCGCAGGTCGTCACGCTCGTGCCCGGCACCTACGTCGACGGAATCGACAGGCACTACCCGGCCGACGGCAAGCTCCATGGCGGCGACAGGATCCTCGCCGTCAACGGCCGCAAGGCGAGCTACAAAAGCATCGTCAAGCAGATCCGCAGCGACGCCTGCGCAACGCCGCGGGTCGCGGGCTGCCGCGCGCAGCGCCCGCTCTCGCTGCTGGTGCTGCGAGACGGCCATCGCGTGACGGTCTCGATCTACCCGCGCTACTACAAGGGCGAGGGCTACATGCTGCTCGGCGTCAGCCTTGCTGCGCCGCGACAATTCGGCCTGCTCAGCGCGCTCGGCAACTCGGCGGCGACGATGTGGAGCCTGACCGCCTCGACGGTGACGGGCCTCGCGCATGCTGTGACGAGCGCCAAGGCGCGGGGCCAGCTCAGCGGAATCGTCGGAATCACCCAGGACACCGCCGAGGCGGTCGCGCTGGGGCCGGTCTACGGATTCCTGATTATCGGCTTCGTGTCGCTCGTCCTCGCGGTGATCAACCTGTTTCCGTTCCTGCCGCTCGACGGCGGCCACGTCCTGTGGTCGGCGGCGGAGAAGGTTCGGGGATCGCGGATCTCGACCACGGCGATGTGGAAGTTCAGCTCGGTCGGCATCGTCTTTCTGATCTTCCTTGTCTTCACCGGCCTCAGCAACAACATCAGCCACCTCACGGGTGGGTAGCGGCGTACGGGTGTCCGGTGGAGATGCGAATATGCATGGCGTGAAGCGCAGCCGCTCCTCAAGCCTGATATTCGGCCTCGCGATCGCAATTCTCGGCGTGTTTGCCGCCTCGACGTACGCCTACGGCGTGCGCCGGCGCGCCCACGACTGAGTCGCGCTCGCAGCCGCGTAGAATCTGATCGTGGCCTCTGAGCGCCAGATCATGGTTCGCGACGTCCCGATCGGCGGCGGCGCGCCGGTTGCCGTCCAGACGATGACGAAGACCGAGACCGCCAACCTGGCGGCGACGATGGCGCAGATTCACACCGTCGCCGAGGCCGGCGCCGACATCGTGCGCGTCGCGGTGCCGCGCGAGCAGGACGTCGCCGTGCTGCCGCAGATCATCGCGCAGTCGCCGATCCCGATCATCGCCGACATCCACTTCAACTACACGCTGGCACTCAAGGCGATCGACGCGGGCGTCGACTGCGTGCGCCTGAACCCCGGCAACATCGGCGGCCCAGAGAAGGCCGGCATAGTGATCGAGCACGCAAAGAAGGCGGGGACGCCGCTGCGCGTCGGCGTCAACTCCGGCTCGCTGCCAGCCCACCTGCTCGAGCTCGAGTACAGCGATCCGGTCGAAGCCCTCGTGCGCGCGGCGGTCGAGACCGTCGAGCTGATGGAGCGCCTCGAGTTCGACAACTTCAAGGTCTCGATGAAGTCGACCTCGGTGCCGAACACGATCGCCTCCAACCGCCTGCTCGCCGAGCGGATCCCCTACCCGCTGCACCTCGGGGTGACGGAGGCCGGGACGAAGTGGTCGGGCTCGCTGAAGTCCGCCGTCGGCCTCGGAACCCTGCTCGCCGACGGCATCGGCGACACGATCCGGATCTCGCTCTCGACCTTTCACGCCGAGGAGGAGGTCAGGGTCGCCTGGGAGATCCTCAAGGCGCTGAAGCTGCGCGAGCGCGGCCCGGTGCTGATCGCCTGTCCGACCTGCGGCCGCCTCCAATTCGACATGGACAGCGTCGTCGTCGAGGTCGAGCGCCGCCTCGAGGCCTACGAGGACCCGATCGAGGTCTCGATCCTCGGCTGCGCCGTCAACGGGATCGGCGAGGCACGCCACGCCGACTTCGGCATCACCGGCGCCAAGGACATGGGGATGATCTACTCGAAGGGCGAGCCGCTGAAGAAGGTCCCGACCGAGCGACTCGTGGACGAGCTGTTCGCCGAGATCGACCGCTACTACGCGGCCGGCAAGACGGTCGTGCGCGACGAGCAGAGCGCCGCCGAGGCGCGCGCCTGGCTCGCCGAGAACGAGGATGACACGCAGCTGACCCCCGAGCGCATCGCGATGCTCGAGGCAGCGGCGGCGCGCGAAGACGACGAAGCACCGGCACTCGACGAGACCGACTCGCCCGTCGCCGGACGCCGCTTCACCCGCGCGTAGCGCGCGAGTCACAGGCCCGCCCCGGCATGCCCCGGGGGGCGCATGCGCCCCCCGGCCGGTCGGCGCATGCGCCGACCGGGGCCTCGGCGCATGCGCCGAGGCCTGAAGCCGACTACGCGGCGCTGAGGCGCTCCGCGACCTTGTCCCAGTCGACGACGCTCCACCAGGCGTCGATGTAGTCGGGGCGGCGGTTCTGGTAGAGCAGGTAGTAGGCGTGCTCCCAGACATCGACGCCCAGCAGCGGTGTCTTGCCCTCGCTGATCGGGTTGTCCTGGTTTGGCGTCGAGACGATCTCGAGACCCGAGTCGCCCTTGACGAGCCAGGCCCAGCCGGAGCCGAAGCGCCCGAGGCCGGCAGTCTTGAGCTTGTCCTTGAAATCGGTGAACGATCCGAAGGCGCTGTCGATCGCGCTCGCGAGATCGCCGCTCGGCTCGCCGCCGCCGGACGGGCTCATGCTCTCCCAGAACAGCGAGTGGTTGTAGTGGCCGCCGCCGTTGTTGCGGACGGCTGTGCGCTTCTCCTCGGGGACGCTGTCGAGCTTGACCAGCAGCTCCTCGATCGGGGTGTCGGCGAACTGCGTCCCCTCGAGCGCGTTGTTGACATTGGTGACGTAGGTCGCGTGATGCTTGTCGTGGTGGATTTCCATCGTCTTGGCATCGATGCTCGGCTCGAGCGCGTCGGTCGGGTAGGGCAGGTCGGGCAGGGTGTAGGCCATCGGTTCTCCTTAAAGATCGGTCTCATGGGCACAATAACCGGCCGCGCTCGCCTGCTCGCGTAGGCTTCGCCGCAATGACACGGCTGTCGCGCTACTTGCTGCCGACCGAGAAGCAGGCACCCGCCGACGCCGAGGCGATCTCGCACAAGCTGATGGTCCGCGCCGGCCTCGTGCGCCAGATGGGGACGGGGCTATGGACCTGGCTGCCCGCGGGCTGGCGCGTGCAAACGCGGATCTGCGCGATCCTGCGCGAGGAGCTCGACGCGATCGGCGCGCACGAGATGCTGATGCCGCTGATCAACCCCGCCGAGCTGTGGAAGCGCAGCGGTCGCTACGCGATTCCGGAGCTGTTCAAGCTCGAGGACCGCCGCGGTTCAGAGCTCGTGCTGGCGCTGACCCACGAGGAGGCTGTGACCTCGCACGTCGCCCAGGTGATCCGCTCCTACCGTGAGCTGCCGCTGATCCTCTACCACATCCAGACGAAGGCGCGCGACGAGGCGCGACCGCGCGCCGGCGTCCTGCGCACGCGCGAGTTCGTGATGAAGGACTCCTACAGCTTCGACCGCGACCAGGACGGCCTCCAGGCAAGCTACGACAAGCACATCGAGGCCTACGACAGGATCTTCGACCGCACCGGGCTGCGCTGGTACCGCGTCGCCGGCGATGTCGGCCTGATGGGCGGCAGCGGCGCGCACGAGTACATGGCGCCGTGCGCCGCGGGCGAGAACGAGGTCGCACTCGCGCCCGGCTACGCGGCCAACGTCGAGGTGGCGAGTGCGGAGCCGAAGCCCGTCGCCTTGGCGGCGGCGCTCGACTCGCCGCAGGAGGTGCACACGCCCGGAGCGAACACGATCGCGGCGCTGGCCGGTCAGCTGGAGCTCGGGGAAGGGGCACTGCTGAAGGCGTTTCCGGTGGTCGGCGAGCAACGCGGCCTCGTCCTGGTTCTGCTGCGCGGCGATCATCGGGTCAACGAGTTCAAGCTGGCGCGAGCGCTGGGGGAGCCGTGGCGGCCAGCGAGCGAGCAGGAGATCGCAGCGCAGATCGGGCCGCCCGGCTTTCTCGGCCCGATCGGCAACGACGTCTCGGTGCTGCTCGACGCCGGCGTCGCGCCGGGCGGCTACGTCGTCGGCGCCAACCGCGCCGACTTTCACCTGCGGGGAGTCGAGCCGGGGCGCGACTTCGACTTCGAGCGGGCCGATATTCGCAGCGTCGAGGCCGGCGACCTCGTCGAGGGTCACGGGATCGAGATCGAGCCGGCGATCGAGGTCGGCAACATCTTCCAGCTCGGGACGCGCTACTCGAAGGCGCTGGGAGCAAGCTACCTCGACGAGCACGGCAAGGAGCAGCCGATCTGGATGGGCTCCTACGGGATCGGGCCGGCGCGGATCGCCGCCGCCGCTGTCGAGCAGTACGCCGACGATGCCGGCATCTCCTGGCCCGCGGCGATCGCGCCGTTCGTCGTCCACATCGTCGCTCTCGGCAAGCCCGGATCGGACGAGCGCGCCGTCGCCGACTCGCTCTACGAGCAGCTCAGCGCCGCCGGCCTCGACGTCTGCTACGACGATCGCGACCTTGGAGCGGGGGACAAGTTCGCCGATGCCGAGCTGCTCGGCTGCCCGCTGCGGCTGACCGTCGGCAAGCGCTCGGCGCAGAGCGGCGAGGTTGAGGTGCAGGTTCGTCGCGGTCGCGTTAGCGGCGACGGCGTGCCGCTGTCTGACGCCCTCGCGCGAGTGGAGGAGCTGTGCCGCGGGCTCAGCTGAGTAAGCGGCGGCTGTTCGGACTCGATCGCTCCGGTCCGCCGCCCCCGCAGACCGGTGCGCACGAGCCGTGGCGCCCCTGGACGATCCCCAACGCGATCGGCTACGCACGGGCGGCGCTGATCCCGCTGTTCCTCGTGCTCGAGTACGGCTCGCGCCACGGTGTCAGCACGGCGGCGGGGATCTGCTTCTTCGTTGCCGGCGCCGGCGACTACCTCGACGGGATCGCCGCCCGTCTGACCGGCCAGTACAGCCGCCTCGGTGCGGCGCTCGACCCGTTGATCGACCGTCTGCTCGTGCTTGCTGGGGCGGCTGCGTGCTGGTCCTATGCGCTGCTGCCGCGCTGGTCGCTGGTCGCGCTGGTCGCGCGCGAGCTGCTGATGCTGCTCGCCGGGCAGGCCTGGCTGCGGCGCGGGCACGCCCTGCGGATCAACTGGCCGGGGCGGATCGCCGTCGCCCCGACGATGTTCGGGGTCTGGCTCGAGTTGCTCGGCGCGCAGGCTGTCGGCGAGGGATTCTTCCTCGTCGGGCTCGCCCTGGCCTGGATTGCCGCGGTGTTCTATCTGCGCTCCGGGCTCCGCGGGGCTCCCTCAAGCTCAACTTGAACCTTAGCCAAAGCCGGGCTATACTCGACGCAGCGCTCCCCTCGGCCGGAAGGACAAGATGGACGAAACGTTTCCAGATCTCGGTCAGCTCACCGACAAAGAGCTCAAGGAGCTGATCGCCTCGCTGAGCTCGGAGGAGACGGAGATCTCCTACCAGCGACGCCTGCTGCACGGGAAGATCGACATCCTCCGCGCCGAGCTCGTCAACCGGCTTCGGCGCAAGCACGACGGCGGCGAGGACATTATCAGCGGCGCCGACGTCGAGCGCCTGACCGAGATCCTGTCCGGTCGCGCGAATCCCGCCCCCGCACCCGAGACTGAGTGAGTTGGTAGCCGCCGTGGCCCTGCACTGCCAAGAGTGCGGCTTCGTGAACCCCGAGGGCGCCAACTACTGCCAGAAGTGCGGCGCTCTCGTCACGCTCGAGGGCGAGCCCGAAGGCGGCGGTGAGCCAACGACCGCGACCTACCGGATCGGCGAGACCGGGGACTTCATCCCGGTCGACATCGACGAGATCACCGACGACGGCGCGGCGCTCGTGATTCGCGCCGGCGGCGGCCGCGCGGGCGAGAGCTTCGCCGTCCGCGGCGAGCAGATGACGATCGGACGCCGTCCCGACTCCGCCGTCTTCCTCGATGACATCACCGTTTCGCGCGACCACGCGCTGCTGGTCAAGCGCGGCAACGAGTGGTACCTGGACGATTGCGGCTCGCTCAACGGCACCTACGTCAACCGACAGCGGATCGATTCGCAGTTGCTCGCCGACGGCGACGAGCTCCAGGTCGGCAAGTACAAGCTCACCTTTCGAACGACATGAGCGCGACGCCCGAACTCGAAACTCCGGAGACCCGCCGCGCGGCGACGAAGTCGATGACGATCGGCGCCGTCTGCAAGGCCCTCTCGTCGGAGTTTCCCGACATCTCGATCTCGAAGATCCGCTACCTCGAGGACCAGCGCCTGCTCTCGCCGCAGCGCAGCGCCGGTGGCTACCGCAAGTACAGCGCCGACGACGTCGCGCGGCTGCGGACGATCCTGCGACTGCAGCGCGATGAGTTCCTGCCGCTGCGCGTGATCCGCCAGGAGCTCGTCAACGGGCGCTCCGGGGCCAGCGAGGTGCCGGCGAGTGAGCCCGGCGGCGACGTCCGGCGCTGGCGTCCACAGGTCGGCGTGAGCGAGGCGCCCGCCTTCTACAGCCTCGCCGACGTGATCGAGGAGACGCGCGCCGATGCGAGCCTCGTGGCCGAGCTCGAGGAGTATGGCGTGATCAAGGGCGAGAACCGCTCGGGAACGCGTTACTACGACGAGACAGACCGCGAGATCGTGCGCGCAGTGCGCGAGCTAGCGCGCTACGGCGTCGGCGGACGCAACCTGCGCGTCTTCCGCTCCTCGGTCGATCGCGAAGCGAACCTGCTGCAGCAGATCCTCGCGCCGGCACTGCGCTCGCGCAACCCCGAGCGTCGCAAGGAGGCGCTCGAAGCGCTCGAGAACCTCGCGACGGTCTCCACCCACCTCAAGCATCTGCTGCTGGTACGCGATCTGCGCAAGATCGCGGGCTGAGCGGTCCGTTTCCGGACGTAGCCTTCGTCTGTGGACGACATCGAGCGGGCGCTGAGCACGAGCCAGGCCTTTGACGGCCTGCTCGAGCTCGAGCTGATCGAGGTGACGCCGGAGCTCGTGCGCGGCAGGATCACGGTTCGCCGCGAGCTCTGCCAGCCGTTTGGCGTGCTCCACGGCGGCGTCTACGCGGCTGTCGCGGAGTCGCTTGCCTCGCGTGGCACGATGGCCGGGGTCGTACGTCAGGGCGCCTACGCCCTGGGCCTGTCGAACAACACGAGCTTCCTGCGCCCGGTCAGCGAGGGGACTGTCGAGGCGCTCGCGCGCCCGCGCCACCGCGGCCGGTCGACGTGGGTCTGGGACGTCGAGTGCAGCGACGGCGAGGAGCGCCTGTGCGCCGTCTCGCGCGTGACGATCGCGGTCCGCAGCCAGCCCCAGCCTTGAGTTTCCCGGTCAGCCGCGGTAGCGGTTGGTGATCGGCATTCGGCGGTCGCGGCCGAACGCGCGCTCGGTGATCTTGATCCCCGGCGGCGCCTGGCGGCGCTTGTACTCGGCGCGGTCGACGAGCGCGATGACCTTGTCGATCTCCGCCTCGGGCAGCCCCTCGGCCACGAGCTCGTCGCGGCCCGCGTTGCGCTCGACGTAGCCGCGGAGGATCGCGTCGAGCACGTCGTAGGGCGGCAGCGAGTCGTCATCGCGCTGCCCGGGCCGGAGCTCCGCCGATGGCGCGCGATCGATGATCGACTGCGGGATCGCCTCGCCTTCGCCGTTGCGCCAGCGCGCGAGCGCGTAGACGAGCGTCTTCTCGATGTCCTTGATCAGCGCGAAGCCGCCCGCCGAGTCGCCGTAGAGCGTCGAGTAGCCGACCGACATCTCCGACTTGTTGCCTGTCGTCAGCACGAGCCAGCCGAACTTGTTCGACAGCGCCATCAGCAGATTGCCGCGGATCCGGGCCTGGAGGTTCTCCTCCGTCGCGTCGGGGTCGCGTCCATTGAAGCTCGCCGCCAAGAGCGCCGCATAGGCCTCCATCACCCGCTCGATCGGCAGCTCGACAAGGTCGAGCTCGAGCGCCGCTCCGAGCGCCCGCGCGTCAGCCTGGGTCTCGGATGAGGAGAACACCGACGGCATCACAACCGCCGTCACCTGCTGCGGGCCGAGCGCATCGGTCGCGATCGCCGCGACAAGCGCCGAGTCGATACCGCCGGACAGCCCGAGGACGACGCGGCGAAAGCCGTTCTTGCGCACGTAGTCACGCAACCCGCACTCGAGTGCCGCGTAGATCTCCGCCTCGCGCGGTGCGATCGGCGCCGCGAGTCGCGCCGGCGCCGGTGGCTCTGCGACTGCGATGGGCGAGGGCAGCTGCGCGAGGATCTGCGCTGCCCCGGCGTCTGGTGGCTCGGCCGCGGGGCGCTCGAGCGGGAGGTCGCAGAGCAGGAGCTCCTCGGTGAACTGCGCCGCGCGCGCCAGCAGCACGCCGTCTGAGCCGAGGACGAACGAGTGACCATCAAAGACGAGCTCATCCTGCCCGCCGACGATCGCGCAGAACGCGTACGAGACCCCCGTCTCGGCGACACGCGCCCCGAATACTTCGCGCTCGCGCTCGGCGCCCTTGCCGGCATGGTAGGGCGAGGCCGAGATGTTCAAGATCAGGTCGGCGCCGGCGGCTGCGAGATCCGAGCACGGCGCGCCCGCGACCCAGACGTCCTCGCAGATCGTGATCCCGACACGCACCTCGCCGAGCTCGATCAATCCGGCGCGATGCCCCGGCGCGAAGTAGCGCTGCTCATCGAAGACGCCGTAGTTGGGGAGGTGGATCTTGCGGTAGACGCCCGCCAGGCCGCCGCCGGCAAGAATCGCCGCGGCGTTGTAGGTCCGCTCGGCGTGCTCGGGGACGCCAACGACCGCGACGATGCCCTCGGTCCGCTCGGCGAGGCGCTCGATCGCAGCGCGGGCGTCGCGCAGGAAGTGCTCCTTGTAGAGGAGGTCCTCCGGCGGGTAGCCGGTCAGTGCCAGCTCCCCGAAGGCCACGAGTGAGGCCCCGGAGTCGCGTGCCTGCTCGATACCGCGTGCGATCGTCGCCTCGTTGGCGAGGATGTCGCCAACCGTCGGGTTGACCTGGCAGAGGGCGATTCGCAGCTTGTCGAAGTCAGGCATTACAGTCAATTATCGCGAGCCCGGGGGCGGGTTCCGTGGGCCTCGGCGGTTCGCTACTGCGATTCCGACCGGCCGGCCCCGCTAGAATTCATCGCGGTTCATAAGACCGTCGAGTCGTCCTGCATCCAGCGAGGGCGAGCGGGGGACCCACTGCTGGAGGCCACGGCGCTGAGTGCGCCGCTCCGGATGGGGCGAATCGGCCGCTGTTGCGGCCGTAGCGATCGCTGTATCGCGGCTCGTTGGCGAGCTGCGGACGGTGCTCGCGAGCCCGACAGCTAACCCCGTAGGCGGCGATGTAAGGGAGTGCAATTGATCAGTCAGAAGCTGATCGCGCCGATCGCTGGCGTGATGGTGATTCCCGGCGTCGTGGGGATCACGACGGCGTCCGCGAACAGCGGCGACAGCGCGTCGGTGCCCACCGGCAGCTCGGTTGGCGCCGCGGCGCCCAGCACCGGTGCCACGCTCGGCTCGCTCGTTGCGAGCCGCCCGCTGCAGCGCGACGTGCTCATCGACCACGAAGTGACGGTCGCAGGCGCGCTCGAGTCGACGCTGGGATCAGCCCCCTTCGCGGGGGGCGGGCAGACAGTGCTGCTGGAGCAGCGCCGGCGCCGCGGCTGGGCCGTGGTGGCGCGCTCGAGCAACTCGATCGCGGGGCCGTTCCTCGTCGCGTTCCGCCCGCGCCGCCTCGGCGTTCACGCGATACGCCTGCAGGTAGCGAGCAGCAACGGGGTCTATGACACCCCGACCACCAAGGTCAACGTGTTCCACGAGGTTCTCGCCTCGTGGTACGGGCCCGGCGGCGTCACCGCCTGCGGTCAGGAGCTCACGGCAACGACGCTGGGGGTCGCGAACAAGACGCTCCCGTGCGGCACGGTCGTGACGCTCCACTACCACCACCGCACGGTGCGGGTGCCGGTGATCGATCGCGGCCCGTTCGTCGCCGGCCGCGATTACGACCTGACGTTGGCGACGAAGGAGAAGCTTGGCGCCGGGGACCTGACGGTCCTCTGGGCCGACCACTGATCGCGACGCCGTCTGCGTGGGCCGCCGGCTCGCGCAGACGGCGCTCGCAGTCGGGCGCCGCCGCTAGCGCTGCTCGAGCGCGAGCCGGACGCCGACGCCGATCAACACGACGCCACTGAGCCGGTCGACCGCCGCCTTGACCCGCGGATTGCTCAGCAGTCGCGAGACGCGGGCCGCGAGCAGCGCGTAGCCGCTGAGCCAGCCGAGTCCGATCAGCGAGAAGACAGCTCCGAGCACGATGAAAGGCACCGGCCCCGGCCTGTGCCCGGACACGAACTGCGGCAGCAGGCTGGTGAAGAAGATCGCGATCTTCGGGTTGCCGAGATTCGTCAGCAGGCCCTGGCGAAAGCCCTGCCGGATGCCGATGCGCCGCCCGGAGCCCCCGGCCTCGACGCGGTCAAGCGCGATCGGCTGGCGCGCGGCGCGGATCGCGCTGAGACCGAGCCAGGCGAGGTACACGGCACCCGCGATCTTCAGGACAGTGAAGGCGACCGCCGATTCGCGTACGACAGCCGCGATCCCGAGCGCCGCCGCGGCCGTCCAGACGATCAGCCCCAGGCTGACGCCGGCGATCGTCGCGAGCGCGACGCTGCGGCCGTGCAGCAATGCGTTCTTCGTCACGATCAGCGTGTCGGGTCCCGGCATGATCGCGAGCAGGACCGCCACACCGATGAACGCAAGCAGATGGATGCCCATCGCGGGATCGTCCCACGCCTAGAGCGGCAGCGCCAGTTGACTGTCGCCGGCTTCGCTCGCCGGACGGGCGTGCTCATCCTCGAACGAAGCGACGCGTACGCCGAGCAGCCGCACCGGCCGCGGCGGCGCGTAGGCGCGGAACAGCTCGAGCGCAGTCGCGGCGATCGTCTCGCTGCTGTCGGTGAAGCGGTCGAGCGAGCGAGCGCGTGTGATCGTCGTCCAATCGTCGAGGCGCACCTTGACCGCGATCGTGCGCGCCCGGCGCGTGCGGACGCGCAGGCCCTCGCCGAGCTCACAGGCGAGCTCGGCGAGCGTCTGCTCGAGGCGCGCCGGATCGCTGACGTCGGTCGGGAAGGTGACCTCGCTCGAGCGTGACTTTGCGATCCGCGCCGTCTCGACCGGGCTGTCGTCATGGAAATGCGCGCGGGCGCAGAGCGCCCGCGCGTGACGCTCGCCGAAGCGGTCGCCGAGCAGGCCGGGGTCGGCCCGCTGGAGCTCACCGACGGTCCGAACGCCGAGCGCCGCGAGCCGCTCCGCCGTCTTCGGGCCGACCCCCTGGAGCAGGCGCACGGGGTGCGCGACGAAATGGCTCGCGGCCTGCTCACGGCCCATCGCGACGAACGCGGCGGGCTTGAACGACGCGCTGACGGTTTTTGCGACGAGCCGCGATGGACCGACCCCGACCGAGATCTGGAGGCCGGTCGCAGAGTGAACCTCGGCGACCGACTCGCGCAGCGGCGCCAGCGGCCGCTCGACGGCGCTCAGATCGATGTAGGCCTCGTCGATCCCGACCTGTCCGACGGTCTCAAACCGGGCCCGTACGAGCTGCCAGACCTCGCGGCTGGACTCGCGGTAGGCGGCAAAGTCGGGCGTCAGGAAGATCGCGTCGGGGCAGAGGGCACGTGCGCGTGACGCCGGCATCGCCGATTGGACGCCGTAGGCGCGCGCTTCGTAGCTTGCTGTCGTGACGACAGCCCGGGGGCCCGAGCCGGCGACGACGAGTGGCCTGCCGCGCGCCTCCGGGTGGCGGCGCAACTCGACCGACGCGTAGAAGGCGTCGATGTCGAGGTGGGCGATGACGCGGCGCGGCTCGTGCACCGCACGATTGTGCTGCGCGGCTCAGACGGTCGCTTCGCCTTCGAGGTAGTCAGCGAGCGGGTGCTCGCTGGAAACGATCGTGTCGAGCTCGCCAGCCTGCGAGCGGACAGCACCGGGCGCGTGGTCGAGGACCCTGATCTTGTCCGATTCAGGGTATTCGTTGACCTCCGGCGCCAGCATCGTCGAGATCACAAGGATCCGCGTTGTCGTGTCGCTGCGGTTCTCGACGCGATGCGCACCGCGGCGCCCGGCCGGCAGCGCGACGACCTCGCCCGGGTCGAGCCGGCGCTCGCCGTCGAGCTGGCGCAGCGTCGGGCTGCCCTCGAGGACGATCAGCAGCTCCTCGTTCGCGTAGTGGATATGCAGCGGGAAGCTCGCGGCTCCCGGCTCCAGCTCGAACATCGACGCGCCGAGCTTTTCCGAGCCGGCCTGCAGTCCGAGGCGACTGCGCCGCCAGCGAAACGGCGGGCGGTCCTGCTCGGCATCCCAATCCGGGTCGAGGATGTTCGCCATCAGAACAGCGCTGCCGCCATTCGCCGGCGCGTCTCGCGCGCCAGCGGATCGGTCGTGGGGAGCCTGGCGAGCTCGCCGACCAGGACCATGCGGATCTCCTCGCGCCGGCCGTTGGGGTCGGCGATCGCGTCGAGCAGCAGCTCGAACGCGCGCTCCTGCTTGGCGCCGTCGATCGCCGCGAACGCGTCGGCGAGCTCCCCGTCGCGCGCGAGCGCGACCCGCGCCCGTAGCCCGTCGACCTCGAAGCCCGACGGCGCATCCGCCAGGATGGCCTCGGCAGCGTCGAGATCGGCGCGGGCGAAGAGGATCCGCGCGAGCGCCACGGCGGCGTCGCCGCGCCCCGGCTCGAGCTCCAGCGCCCGGCGCAGCGACGCCTCATCGCCCGCAGCGACGAGGCCGTCGACCTCCGATGGGACGAGGGCGTCAAAGAACTCCTCGACCTGCGGGCGCGGCTGCGCACCGACGAATTCGGCGACGACAACGCCGTCGCGAAACGCCTTGACCGCCGGGATACCCTGGATCCCGTAGGCGCCGGCCAGACGCGGATTCGCGTCGGTGTCGAGTTTCGCCAGGGTCACCTTCCCGTCGCGCGCGCCGGCCGCCGATTCGAGCAATGGCCCGAGTTGGCGGCAGGGACCGCACCAGGCAGCCCAGAAGTCGACGACGACGGGCTCGCGACGCGAGCGCTCGATCACCTCAATGTCGAAGTCTGCCTCGCTGACGTCGATGACGGTCACCGCCACAGCCTACGATCCGGCGCTATGGAACGCGAGATCGCAGCTGCAGCGGGACGCCTGGCGCTCGATGATGCCGGCTCGGGACCCGCGCTGATCGGCCTCCACGGACTGACGGCGACGCACCGCTACGTGCTGATGGGCTCGCGCGCGCTCGAGCGCGGAGGGCTCCGCGTGGTCCTCTATGACGCGCGCGGGCACGGCGCATCGGCGCCGCCGGCGGACGGCGAGTACTCCTACGCCGCGCTGGCGGAGGATCTCGCCGCGGTTCTCGACACGCTCGAGATTGACCGCGCCGTGCTGGTCGGGGCGTCGATGGGCGCACACACCGCCGTGCGGCTCGCGCTCGACAAGCCCGAGCGCGTCGACGGCCTCGTGCTCGTCACCCCGGCCTACGACCCGGCGCGCTTCGAAAGCGCCTTCGCGCGCTGGGACGCGCTCTCGCAGGGGCTGCGCGATGGCGGCATCGACGGATTCCTCGCGGCCTACGACTTCGCCAGCGTGCCCGAGGCGTGGCGTGAGACAGTGAAGACAGTGATCGGCCAGCGGCTCGCGCTCCACGCCCACCCAAACGCCGTTGCCGATGCGCTCGCGCGAGTTCCGCGTTCGCGCCCGTTCGACTCGTTCACCGAGCTCGCGGCGATCACCGCACCGACGCTGGTCGTGGCAAGCCGCGACGAGGCCGACCCTGACCACCCGCTCGCCACCGCGCACCGCTACGCGGCGGCGGTTCCGGGTGCCGCGCTGGTCGTCGAGGATCCGGGGAAGGCACCGATCGCCTGGCAGGGCGGCCAACTGTCGCGCGCCGTCGCAGGCCTCGTCGAGCGCGCCCTCGCGCCGTAGGGCACTACGATCTACGCGTGGCCGCGGTAGACCCTGCCTCGGGCGTCGGCGTGCTCGCCGCTGTCGCGGCCGGCACCGTCTCGTTCCTTTCACCTTGCGTGCTGCCGCTCGTGCCGGGCTACCTCTCGACAGTTGTCGGGGTGAGCCCGGCTGAGCTGGAGCGGACCAGCGCGCGACGGGTGCTCGGCCCGAGCCTGCTGTTCATCGCCAGCTTCTCGGCGATCTTCATCCTGCTCGGACTCAGCGCAACGGCGGTCGGCTCGCTGCTGACCGAGCACAAGGTGGTGCTCCAGCGCGTCGCCGGTGGCATCATCGTCGCGCTCGGCTTGCTCTACATCGGCGTCGCGCTGGTGCCGCGTTTGGGCCGCGAATGGCACCCCGAGCGGCTGCTGGCGCGGGCCGGCAGAGGCGGTCCGCTGGTCGCTGGCGCAGCGTTCGCGATCGCTTGGACCCCCTGCGTCGGTCCGACGCTGGGCGCGATCCTGACGGCCGCCGCGTACACCCAGTCGGAGGGCCGTGGCGCGCTGCTGCTCGCGTTCTACTCGGCCGGCCTCGCAATCCCGTTCCTGCTGACCTCGCTCGCGTTCGAGCGCATGGCGACAGTCTTCGCAGCGGTCAAGCGCCACTACGGCGTCGTCGTGTTCTGCGGCGGCGCCGTGCTGATCGCGATGGGCGTGCTGATCTGGACCAACGAGCTCGCAGTCCTCAACACCGAGGCCGAGAACGCCCTCTCCTCGCTGGGGATCAACTTCTTCAACATCTGAGCCCGGACACGCCTGCGGCGTCTCGCGCTCGCGATTCAGGAGACGCTCGTCACGACCGGCGTCGGTGTGTAGACCGGTGCCGGCGTCTGCTGCGCTGTCGAGGTTGAGGACGCCGAGCTGCTGGGCGCGCTGGGGGTCGCGGACTCGCTGCTGCTGGCCGACGACGAGCTCGGAGCGGGGACGGTGGTCGCCGTCGAGGTACTGGCGCTGGCGGCGGCCTTCGCGGCGGCGCTTGCGGCAGCGGCCGCCGCCGCAGCGCGCTTTGCGGCCTCGCGGGCGTGCTCGCGAGCGAATCGCCGCGCGACGGCGCGCTCGCGACGCTGGATCGCGCGGTCGGCAGCCTCGATCCTGGCGATCTTCTGCGCCCGCAAGCGTGCGTCGGCGACCAGCGCCGGGTCGTGACCGGAGGCCATCTGCACGCCCATCACGCCCCACGAGCCGATGAACAGCGCGACCGCCGCGATCATCACCCGCGACTGGATCCGGCGAGCCCGGTCGCGGCGCTCGCGCAGTCGGGCGCGCGCCGTTGCGCGAGCCTGAAAGCTCTCCAGCGAACGATGCGGGAGGTGGGGGTGCCTGTGAGGGGGCCGGGGCGTCAACAGGTGCGAGTTGGTGCGCTGCTACGCGTGACGGAGCAAGCCATCATCGGACACGAAGCTGAAGTTCTGATTAGAAGTTGCTGGCGATCGTCTGAGAGCGCCCGCGACGGCTCAGCGACCCGAGGCGCGTCGCCGCGGCACGGGCCGCTTGGTGCTGACTTCGCCGCCGGCCGCCAGCGCTCCTGCCAGCGGCTCGAAGGACACCTCGCCGGCAGCGGCGGGGGGCCCGAACACCGGCCCCTGAGCGATATCGCAGCCGGCTGCAAGCAACGCCTCGAGCTGAACCTGATTCTCGACGCCCTCGGCGACGATCCTGATGCCGAGCTCGTGCGCGGCGGCAACGACCGCTGTAACGACGGCGCGGCTGGCGCGCGCGTCCTCGCTCGAGAGTCCGACGGCGTAGCTGCGGTCCAGCTTGATCGCATCGACGGGGAGCTGGATCAGGTAGTGAAGCGAGGAGTAGCCGCTGCCGAAGTCGTCGAACGCCACGCGCACGCCTAGGTCGCGCAACTCACTGAGGCGGCTGATCGCGCTGCTTGGGTCGGCGAGCGCGGCGGCCTCGGCGACCTCGACCCCAAGTGCGCGTCGCGGAAGGCCAGTCGCCTCCACCACCTCCCGCACCCCGCTGATGAAAGCGTCGTCGGCAAGCTGGCGCGGCGAGACGCGTAGCGCGACGAAGACGTCGGCGCCGTCATTCCGCCAGCCGGCAAGCTGCTCGGCGGCGTTGCGCAGCGCCCACAGGCCGAGCGGAATCGTCAGGCCGCTGCGCTCGGCCAACGGCATGAACTCGGCGGCCGGGACGACCCCGCGCTCCGGGTGCTCCCAGCGCAACGTCGCCTCGAACCCAAGCACGGTGCCGTCGCGCAGCGAGACGATCGGCTCATAGGCGAGCGTCAGCTGGTCGTGCTCGAGCGCTGAACCCAGGTCGCGGTCGAGCCCGAGTCGATGCTCCACCTTGGCGCGCAGCTCGGCGTCGTAGATCGCGAACCGGTTGCGGCCCGCCGCCTTCGCCTGATACATCGCGATATCCGCCTCATGGATCAGCGTCCCGGCGGTGCTCGGCGCCCCGTACGCCGTGCTGAGGCCGATGCTTGCAGATACAGCGATCGGCCCGCTGCCGAGCTCGACCGGTCGGTCAAGCGAGGCCAGTGCGCGCTCGGCAACCGTCACCGCCTCGCTCTCGTCGCCGAGCGACTCGACGAGGATCCCGAACTCGTCGCCGCCGAGGCGTCCGACGATGTCGCCGGTACGAACTGCCAGGCGCAGGCGCTCGGCGACCTGGGCGACCAGGCGGTCGCCGGCTTCGTGGCCGATGCTGTCGTTGATCTGCTTGAGCGAGTCGATGTCGATGAAGAGGACGGCGAGGCAGCGTCCGGAGCGCTCGTGACGTGCAAGTGCGCTCGTCACCTCCTCTGTGAACACCTCGCGGTTGGGCAGCTGGGTCAGAGGGTCACGCCCGACGCGATCCTCGAGCCGGATCCAATCGGTGACGTCGCGCGCCGCCGTGTACCAGCGCTCGCCGTGCACAGCTCCGCTCCACAGCAGCCAGCGCCACGATCCGTCGGCGTGACGGTGGCGGCCAAGCAGCTCGACGACGCGGCCCTGGTCGGTTTCGGCGCTGGCGGCGAGCTCGGAGGGGGCGCCCAGCGACCCGGATGGCGAATGCGGCTTGACGTAGTCGAGCAGCGAGCGTCCGATCAGGTCGGACGGGTCGTGGCCGAGGACGCGCCGGCAGGCTGAATTTATCGCGACGAAGCGTCCTTCGGAGTCGAGGATCGCCAGCATCCCGCCCGCGTACTCGAACAGTTCCTCGAACGCTCGCGGCTCGAGCGCAACTCGATCCTCGCCCGTATTGGCGGGGGGATCGGGGACGTCGTCGCGGATCAGCCTGAGCGTCAAGAGAGGACCGTGTTGGTGCGTATTTGACAGACGCCGCGTGCGCGACGCCCTGGTTTCCTAATCGACATCCATCCGGCGCGCCTTGAAGCGCCTACGATGCGTCCATGGACGCCGATACGCCGCTCGAGCGGACCGCAACGCTCGCGTTGTGGATGGGCCCCCAGGACGCGAACATCGCGGGCTCGGTGCACGGCGGGATCGTGATGAAGCTCTGCGACGAGGCTGCGGGCCTCGCAGCCGTCAAGTATTCGCGCCGGCCGGTCGTGACGGCAGCGGTCGACAGGATGACTTTTCTTGTGCCGATCCACGTCGGCGAGCTCGTCACGCTCGCGGCCACGGTCAACGCTGTCTGGCACACATCGATGGAGGTCGGCGTCCGCGTTGACGCGGAGAACCCGCTCACCGGCGAGCGGCGCCACACGAATACTGCGTTCCTGACGATCGTCGCCGTCGATGTCCACGGCCGGCCGGTCAAGGTGCCGCCGCTCGTGGTTGAGGACGAGGAGGGTAGGCGGCGTGAAAGGGAGGCCCAGATCCGGCGCGCCAATCGCCTCGCGGAGCGCGACAGGATTCGCGAAGGGCGCGACTGAACGCTGAGCGCAGGCGCTACCGGTGGCGTGGGCCACTCGCTTACGCCGCACTTACCGGCATGTTAGACGGGGTTCAGTTGCGAGAGCGATCATCTGTTCTCGCACCGACGCGACCATCCGATGCAAGGTCAGACCGCAAAAACGCTCCTGTCGGCGGCAGTCGGAGGTGCGATCGCCGCCGCTGCGGTGCTCGCGCTTTCACCCGACAGGACCGAGAGGCACAGGGTGATCGCCCGCGGGACGGTCAGCGCGAACATGCTCGCCTCGGACGAGCGCACGCACGCGACAGTCGCGCACACGATCTATGAGGACGCCGCGCCCGCGGTCGTTGCGATCTCTGCGACAGCGACGACAACGAGCTTTTTTGGCTCCGAGCAAAACGCCGACACTGGGACCGGCATCCTGCTCACCGCGAGCGGACTGATCCTGACCAACGACCACGTGGTCGCGGGGGCGACCTCGCTCGCCGTCCAGCTCGGCGGCAACAGCGGGCCGCTGCGACGCGCGAGCGTGGTCGCCGTCGATGCTCCGCATGACCTGGCGCTGCTGAAGATCAGCCCCGGCGGCCTGAAGCTCCATACGTTGAAGTTCGTGAGCTCCGCGGGCGTGCACGTCGGGGATCCGGCGTACGCGATCGGCAACCCGTACGGGCTTGATCAGACGCTCACGACAGGCGTCGTCTCAGCGCTCGACCGAACGATCGACGCGCCGGATGGAGCAGCGATCAGCGGCGTGATCCAGACCGATGCGGCGCTCAACCCGGGCAACTCGGGCGGGCCGTTGCTGAACACCGCGGGGGAGGTGATCGGCGTCAACGCGCAGATCGCGACCGGCGATGGCGGCGGCGCTGTCGGACAGGGAGGCAATACCGGGATCGGCTTCGCGATCCCCGCCGATACCGTGATCGCCGATCTGAAGCGCCTCGACAACGGCGCTGGCGCCAGCGCAATCGCGCGCCCGTAGCGTTCGCGGTATCGCCGCC
>Ga0181525_10000385_pt1 | contig 39111 bp, 33 predicted proteins | sample PEATcosm2014_Bin_48_FD_121100 | JGI IMG/M metagenome (GOLD analysis project Ga0181525, IMG submission 121100) | Peatland microbial communities from MTU Mesocosm Facility, Houghton, MI, USA - PEATcosm2014_Bin06_10_metaG | ecosystem: Environmental > Terrestrial > Soil > Wetlands > Peat | place... | reverse complement strand
CGGCGGCGGGCGCGGTGCGCGTGCTGGACCCGAGTATTACGGCATCTCGCCGGCTGGACTTCTTCGCATATTACTTGCTGGTGGACGGGCGCGCACCCAAGAAGCGGCATTCGGAAATCCTGGAGGCGCTCTCCGAGTTGCGCTTCAAAGTCAGCGAGGACTGGGAAGTTTGCGAGTCCATCGAAGCCGTCGAGAAGTATGTGAATAAATGGGAGTCGAAACGCGAGAAGCTTCCGTTCGAGATCGACGGAATTGTGGTAAAGGTAAACGAAATTGCTTTGCAGAATGAAGTTGGCTTCACGAGCAAGGCGCCGCGCTGGGCGATCGCGTACAAATATCCCGCGCATCAGGAGACGACGGTTGTCAAGGAAATAGCGGTGAGCGTGGGGAGAACGGGCGTGCTGACGCCCTACGCAATTTTTGAGCCGGTGCAAATCGGCGGCGTCACGGTGGTGAAGTCCACATTGCACAACATGGATGAAGTCGAGCGGCTGGGAATTCATGCCGGAGATACGGTGCTGGTGGAGCGGGCGGGCGAGGTGATCCCTCACGTTCTAAAAGTGGTGAAGCATGGAAAAGAGGAGAAACCTTTCAAGATGCCGGAGAAGTGTCCGGTGTGCGGCATGCGAGTGTACCGGGCGGAGGGCGAGGTTGCGTATCGCTGCGTGAATGTCTCTTGCCCCGTGCGTAGAAGGGAATCGTTCCTTCATTTTGCGGGACGGCACGCGATGAATATTGACGGGCTGGGAGAAAAGATCGTCGATCAATTGATTGAGAAGAATCTGGTAAAGGATTTTGCGGATCTTTACAAGCTGGACCTCGAAAGCCTCGCGAATCTGGACCGCATGGCGGAGAAGTCCGCGCAGAACCTGGTGGACGAAATTGCCGCGAGCAAATCGAACAGCCTGGCGCGGCTGATTTACGCGATTGGGATGCCGTTCGTGGGAGAGCGCACGGCGCAATTGCTGGCGGAGCATTTCGGTTCGATGGAGAAGCTGGCCACTGCTTCAGCGGAGAAATTGATGGAAGTGGGCGAAGTGGGGCCGAAGGTCGCGGAAGGCGTGCTGGAATTTTTCTCCGAATCGGCGAATCGCAAGCTCATCGAGCGTCTGCGCGCCGCGGGCGTAAACATGAAGGAAGAAAAGGCCGCTCCGATCAGCGCGAAATTCGCGGGCAAGACGTTTGTGTTCACCGGGACGCTGACAAAGCGCACACGAGAGGAAGCTGAAGCGCTGGTCGCGGCGCATGGCGGAAAAGCGGGCGGGTCGGTGAGCAAGAAGACTAGTTATGTGGTTGTGGGCGACGATGCCGGGTCGAAGCTCGAGAAAGCGAAGTCTTTGGGCGTTCCCACCTTGGATGAAAGCCAATTCGAGAAGCTAGTTTCAGCGAAATAAACGTCCACGGCGAGCCGAAGTTCGTATCTATTCTGGAGAGCGCCGGACGTCACTGTCACTCCCCATCGACACAATCGCTCCATTGTTGCGTTCAACTTGACGGCGTATAATTCGAACGGCGGGTGAGCCGGATGATCGCCGGTCCGTTTCGCGCAAGCGGGATGGGCGGGAGGAAAGTCCGGACTCCGACAAGCCTTCGAGGCTGCCACGGGCAGCTTCTGAGGTGAAGGGCAACGCGCCTGGTAACGCCAGGGGGCTGCACTTCAGCTATGCGAAAGCATTTCTGGAGCGCGACTACGGAAAGTGCCACAGAAAATAAACCGCCGGTGATGCTTGCACCTCGGCGGCAGGTTCTTGGCAAAACCAAGGACACGCCTCTTTCGGTCGAGCGCATTTGGCAAGGGTGAAAAGGTGGGGTAAGAGCCCACCGCCCGGGTGGCAACATCCGGGGCACGGAAAACCCCGCGTGGAGCAAGGCCAAATAGGAGGGGAGGGCTGGCCCAGCCCGTATGCAATTCGCTCGAAGGAGTGAGCTGCTGCGACCCTCGGGTAGGCTGCTTGAGTCCCGAAGCGATTCGGGACCTAGAGGAATGATCATCGCGCAGCGCGAACCAACATTCTGGCGCAAGCCAGGATTAAGGGCGCGCGGCGGACAGAATCCGGCTTACAGGCTCACCCGCCACTATCGCTTTGGCTTCGATTTCTCCGCAGTAACACCCCACGCGCTCCAACACCGACTGCCCTGCAACAGCCTGCTGGTGTTCGCTTACGAAGCTTTCCGCATGGAAGGCTGTTCGATTTCGATGCTGAGAAGAATGTGGATACGCTTGAGAATCATGAGCAGGGTGAGAACAAAATTTGCCGTGAGATAAATCAGTATGAACGTCAGAATTGGCCCGGTGTGCACCGGGTTCTGCGGGTCTCTCATTCTTAGCTGCGCAACTCCGACCAAAGTAGCGATAACAATAGAAATTGATACCAACACCGAGAAGGCGATGTTGTCATGCAGCTCTTTCACAAATCTCGTCCTGGTTTTCGCGAGAGCGTTCGAATGCGAGGTAGCTGCCGAAAACGTGTAGATGAGAATCAACAGGTTGAGCAGCAGGCCCGCAAAGATTGTAAACGCCGCTATGAGCGCATTCAGCGCGTCAACGTACAAACCCCAACCGTAGTGCCATCCGATGAGCGCGGCGGCAAGAGGAAGCAGGAAGAAAAAAGCTATATCAGACCAACTAAGCTTGCCGGTGGAATGGTCCCTTAAGGTTTCGAAATGGCACTTAATTATGCGGAATACATTTATTTTATTCATCGTCGTTCTTCTTGCCACAACTGCGCTCTTATTTGCTCGACAAGAGTAGTCGCCAAACTATCGAATCAAACTGCGGGTTACCTGCGCTCGGATTCGGAGAATTGCATTACGCGTAGGGCGAAAGCAAGAGGAAATTTCGCACCAAGAAATTCCTGCTCCTCGCCGTTTTCAGAACCAATGAAAATGCTGCGGGCCGGGCTTGGGCTTTATCCGACTGACCGCCAGGGAGATCAGGGCGACCGCTGCCAACACCGCCAAGCCGAAGTAGATGTCTATGTAGGAGAGCAGCCTGCTCTGGGTAATCACATTGTTTTGGAAAAGCTGGAGCGCTCCGAGCGCAGGATCGCTGCTGCCGCCGCCATTGCGGTGAATCAGGTTCGCATACTGCTCCAGCGTGGAGTGGGTGGTGGCGTTCAAGCGATTTGCGATGTCCAGAAGCCGCGAGGAATGCAGCGTCATGCGGCGATCGAACATGACCGTTGCCGCAGTGACTCCAAATGTATTTCCGATCTGGCGCACGAAGTAGTAGCTGGTGGAAATATCGTTGAGATCGACGATCGGCACGTTACTGGTGACTATATTCGAGGCTCCGATGAGAGCGGGAGCCAGGGAAAACCCCTGAAAGAAAATGGCCGGGGCCAGGACGGCGGTAGGGGTCGTGGGCGTCCAGACATAAACGATGGTGGCATACGTAACGATCAAAAGCAGCAATCCGATGGCGGTGGTGCGCGCACCTGCCAGGCGGGGCAGGAACACGTGCAAGGTGAGCTGGATCCCCGCGCCAAGACCGAGCGTGTACATCGAAATAAAACCGCCCGCTTGAGCGGTGCTGTAATCCTGGACGAAGCGAAGGTACTGCGGCACCACATAAAGCCCGGCGCCGAAGAACGCTCCAACAACTAAAATCACGAAGCTGGCGGTGCGCAAGGAAGCTTGCCTCCAGATCCTGCGCAGATGAAACACGGGCGTGGTGTATTGGGGACGTGAATCCAGCCACAGAAACGCAATAAAGAGAACTGCCGAAGCGAGCAGGGCCGGCCCGATCCACGACGATTCAAACCACAAATCTCGCTCCCCGCGGCTGGTGGCGGTTACCAGGCAAGCCAGCGAGATAATCAGCAGGACCGCGCCCCACACATCAACCTGGGCCGCTTTGTTCCGCTCAAACAGGAAACCCGGCGGGACTATTTTCCAGATAAGAAACGCTCCGAGGGCCAGAAAGGGAAGATCAATCAGGAACGCGTAATTCCAGTGAAACGTATCGGTGATCCATCCCATCGAAACCGGATACGAGATCTCGAATGCAGAGAGAATCAGATTGAGATAAGTGAGCGCGACGATGCGCTGTTTTCCGGGAAACATCAGCGCGGAGAGGATGACGACGCGCACTAAAAACGCGCCCCCGCCGAATCCCATAATCAAGCGTGAGACCAGCAGCAGTTCCAGGCTATGCGCGCTCAGCACGCAGCCCACCGCTCCCACGGAATATAACCCGATGCTGAGCAACATGTGGCGTCTGGTGCCGACGACGCGCGTCATCCAAGCCGCCAAGGCCAGAGAGCAAAGAAAGCCGACGTTATATAGGGTCACGACCCAGCTGATGACATCGGAACTTGCGCCCACGTTGCCCTGCATGTCCGGAAGCAGCACGTTGACTGATAGCCGGTTCGAAATTTCGATGGCAGTAACCAGGGCCACGCTCAACAGGATGGCCATCCGGCGGCGGTATGACAGCCGCGACAGCGTGCTGTTCAGAAACAGCTCATCTTCCAGTTCCCATCGCTCGGCACTTGGTGAAATATTTTGACCCAGGAAGCCCATGCGGATCCTTTGCGCTCAGCGAGTGTAAATGGTCGCTTCCACGTTCATGCCCGGACGCAGCACCAGATTCGGATTCTTATTCGGCTTCACCAGGATTTTCACCGGAATGCGCTGCACGACTTTTATGAAATTTCCGGTGGCATTTTGCGGCGGGAGCAGCGCCTGCCGTGAGCCGCTGGCGCCGGCAATGGAGTCAACCACGCCTTCGAATTCCTCGCTATAAGTATCCACGCGGAAGCGGACTTTCTGGCCGGGCGCGACGTTTGCCAACTGGGTCTCCTTGAAATTCGCGGTGACGTACACTTGATCGAGAGGCACGATGGTGAAAAGCAATTGTCCCGGCGATACGTACTGTCCCAGATCGACGGACTTCTGAGCGACCTGTCCTGTAATCGGAGCGGTTATGTGTGTGTAGGCGAGATTCAGCTCGGCTTGTTGCAGCGCGGCCTTGGCGCGCTCGACCGCGGCGAGCGCCGATTTGTAAGTAGCTTCGGCGATGGGAACTTGTTGCTCGCGGGCCTTCGTCTCCTTGAATTGAGACTCCGAGCGTGACACACGCGCCTGGGCGGAACGCGCATTCGCGCGCGCAATCACCACGGCTTGTTGCGCAGCGGAAAGCTGTTGCTCGGCCGCAGCCAGATCGCTTTTCGCCACACGCGCGGCGGCTTCGACGGAATCGAATTGATATTTGGAGACGTCATCGGTTCCGAGTAGCGGAGTATAGCGAGCCAGGTCGGCTTGCGCGCGTTCGTTGGTGGCGCGCTTCGCGGCTACGTTAGCCTCGGCCACCTGCAGATTCGCGGTGGCGGATTGTTCGAGTTGCGCCTGCGAACTGGCATAGTCAGCGGAGTCTGATTCCTTCTGAGCCACAGCTCCACTGGTGCTGTGAGTGGTGGTTTCGCGCGTCATACCGATTTGGATTTTCGCGGAATTTGCCTGGGCTTCCGCGAAATCGAGGTTGGCTTTGGCCTGCTCCACTTCTGCCTCGTAGGTGCGCGGATCGATTTGCACCAGGACGTCGCCTTCTTTGACCGGCGTATTGTCGTTGATATAAAGGCTGACGACATAGCCGGGGACCTGCGGCGCGACGGCGGTGATGTGGCAATCCACTTGCGCGTCATCGGTGGACACGCGGCCGGTGAACACGTACCACACCACCGCGAGCAGGACTACGACGGCCACGATAGCGCCCTTCACGAACGGGTTCAGATTTCGCAACCAGTGGCGCAACGAGAAAGAAGCCTGCGGGACTTGCGGCGTGGCGTCCGCCGCAGTACTGGGTTGTGGCGTTGGCGTCGAGGGAGTGGAGCTCATGATCGGTTCTCTTTTACTTTGTGTACATAGCTTCGATCTCGCCTGTAGCCCGAGCCAGCGCTGCTCTGGATAAATTGAATTGATACAAAGCGCCAATGCGATTGTCGCTGGCGCGCGCTAAGGCGTCCTGGGCGGTGACGACTTCGACGTTGGTGGTCACCCCCGCTTGAAAACGCCGCTGTGCCTGGGCCACTTCCTCCTCCGCCAGCGTGTAGCCTAGATTCGCTACGTCCACCGAATTTCGCGCCGCGGCGAGTTCATCGAGAGCCGACTTTACATCATTCACGATTTGCGCTTCCACTTGGCGGCGAATTTCCGCGATATGTTGTTCTTCCAGTTTTGCGTTTGCTTCTTGGGCGCGGATTCGCCCGCCAGTGAAGAGCGGAAATTGTAACTCGATTTCGTAAGCGTAAGCCGGAACGCCGTTGTCGAAACGGGAGCCTTGGTAATACCAGAAGCCCGAGAAATTCAGTTCCGGCAGGCGCTGCTCGCGCTCCGAATCGGTCGTCAACTTGGCGATGCGTTGCTGGGAATTCAGCGACTGAATCTCCGGCCGCGCGCTCAATGCCTGATCGAGCAGCGCCTCACGTTCGAGAACTGGAAGATCGTAAAACTCCAGGCGGTCAGTCACTTCCAGATCCTGGTCTCGGGGCAGATCGAGCAGTTCCGCCAGGCCGTACTTGGTGGTGTGAGTCTGCGTCTCGGCGTCGATCAGATTCTGGCGCTCATTCTGCAATTCGACGTTCGCTCGCACCGTGTCGATATTCAACCCGATCCCTGTTTTCTGAAGTTCGCCGGCTTGTTCGTAGAGTCTTTGTGCAAGAGCCACACGCGCTTTGGCGGCGTCTCGCGTCGCCAGCGCTCGTAAAACGAGAAGGTATTGGTCCACTACCGCGTTGACCACCGTTTCGCGCGTGGTTTTTTCGTCCGCGCGCGCTTGGCGCGTTCCTTCCCGGCCGATTTGGTATCCGCGAATCTGCGGCAAGTTCAGCAGAGTCTGCGAAAAAGTGGGACCAGCTTCGATGAGCTGATAAGGCCCGGCATCCGTTCGTTGCTTGGAACGTTCGATGCTCTGAATGTTGTACTGAATCACGGAGCCGGAAGCCGCCAGGTTGGCCTGCGGAAGGAGAGCCGCGCGCGTGATCTGGCTATTGCGATCGCTTTCGGACACCAGCAGGTGCGCGATGATGCGCTGTGGATTTTGCTTTAGCGCCAGTTGCACGGCTTGCTTCAGTGTCAGCTGCAACGATCCGAGTGGGGCCGGCGGCGTCTGCTGCGCAAAAGAATTTGGCGGAAACGATCCCTGCAGAATGAGCAGGAGCAAGACGGATATTCGCCGGAAACTCGCGGCCATGAGAACCTCCAAAACGCGCGAAAGTCAGGAAAGAAGAAGGGACATTATAAGAGAAACTTTAAGATTCCTAGAGGCAATCACTGAATTTCAAGGGGTCGCCGATGGCGGGAACCACGCTTGCTTAACTCGGCAGCTTGCACGTCCGACCGCATGTTTATTCAGTCGGGGCGAATTCGATCCGGTTGCGTCCACGGTGTTTCGCGGTGTAGAGCGCCGCGTCGGCCTGGTTCACGAGTTGACGAAACTCCGGAGCCTTTTTCCCTTGAAAGCCTGAGATGCCGAAGCTCGCGGTGACTTTGACGACGCGCCCGCCGAACAAGAATTCCTGATCTTCCCATTCTTTGCGAATGCGCTCGGCCACGAACTCCACATTCTCTTTGTCCGCGTGAGTGAGAACGAAAAGAAATTCTTCGCCTCCAATGCGTCCGCAGATATTGGAACGCCGCGAATTCGTTTTCAGAATCTCGGCAAATCTTTTGAGAACTTCATCGCCGGCGTCGTGCCCGCTGGAATCGTTCACGCTCTTGAAATTATCCAGGTCCACCATCACCACCCAAAAAGGAAAGCCGTGGCGGGCCGCGCCGCTAAGCTGCCGGGCGGCCCATTCATCAATGGCGCGGCGGTTGGGAAGGCCGGTGAGTGAATCCGTCAGCGCCAGATCTTCGAGCAGGCGGTTTTTTGCTTCCACTTGGCGGTGCAATTCCACAATCCTGCGGCCTACCTCGGCGCGCGCCAGCAATTCTTCGGGATGGAATGGTTTGGTGAGGTAATCGTCCGCGCCGGCAGCCAAACCCTTTACCACGTTTTCTTTTTCGGAGACGCTGGTCAGGATGATGATGTAAGTATAGGAAACGGGAGATCCTGCGCGGATTCGCCGGCACAACTCAATGCCGCTAATATCCGGCATCACCCAATCGGTGATTACGATGGCGGGGGTGTGCTCGGCGAAAAGCTCGATGGCTTCGCGGCCGCTTCGCGCAAAAAAGATGGAGAAGTCGGCTTCGCGAAAAGCCTGCTCCACGAGCTTGCGATACACGGCTGAATCATCGGCAACCAAAACTTTCAGGCGATCTTTCGCGGCGCTCACTTAACCTCTAAATATAGTGCCTTAAAAGTTAACCGTGCTGCAGAAGCGATAAAGTTTGAACCAAAGATGCTAGCACAACGTGGGCCGAGAATCGCAGAGAGTTGCGACATCAGCGCAGGCGCGAACGCTCGTCAATTTTCACGAGATGAAGGATGAGATAGGTTTTCGTGAGGCTCCAGGCAAGGCTCGCGGCCGCCGGGTGGTAGCTGGGCCGAGCATCGCAGAAGAAGCCGTGGTCGGCATTTGAGAATTCCACATTCACATAAGTTTTATTCCGGAGCTTAAATTCGTCCACAATGGCGCGAGTTTGTTCCGGGCTGATGTGTTTATCGAGGCCGCCCCAGAAAAACAGAATGGGCGCATGCAGATCGGCCACTCGTGGAAGCAGCGCCGGAGCGATTTGCCCGCCGTAAAATGAGATCGACGCCTGCAGCGGAAGAGTTGCGCCGGCCAGAAAAGAAGCGCGTCCGCCCATGCAGAATCCGATGCTGGCGATTTTGTCAGGCAACACATGCGCGCTACTTTTTAGCCATTCATAGGCTGCTCGCATATCTTCGATCGTGCCTTTCTCGGTCATGGCCTGCAAATGCGGTCTCACGGCAGCGAAGTCGTCGTATTTACCCTCAAAGCCCGGAGCAGTGCGGTGGTAGAGTTCAGGAGCGATCGAAACGTAGCCTTCGCGGGCGAGCCGTTCCGTGACGTCTCGTATGTGAGCGTTTACGCCGAAAGCTTCTTGGAAAACGAGCAGGCCGGGATGCCGGGCATCGCCTGAAGGACGCGCTACGTATGCGTTCATCACGGTTCCGTCGTCCACTTTCAGCGAAACCGTCTCGGTCGCAATACTTTCCATCAAATGGCCTCTTGGCTCGCGCTCTATGGAAACATACTTAGCCCGCTAGTGCTAAGTGGAAATGTAAGGATTCGTTCGAAGGGGATTCTATAGATTTGTCTCGGTCAAAGGTATACGAATCAATTTTTGGTTGGTTTGCATCCAAACTACACAGGGAGGCTCTCCGATGAGCTTGAAACAATATGTGACGCTGGGACGCTCCGGACTTCGAGTAAGTCCGCTGGCCCTTGGAACCATGACGTTCGGCACCGAGTGGGGTTGGGGAAGCGAGCCGGCAGTCGCGCACCAGGTGTTCGATCGCTATATCGAGCAGGGCGGGAATTTCATCGATACGGCCGACGCCTACACCATGGGGAAGAGCGAAGAGTTGCTGGGACAATTTATTGCGGAGCGCGGTTTGCGCGAGCGCGTGGTGCTCGCCACAAAATTTACTTTTAATTCCGATCCCAGCAATCCGAATGCGGGCGGGAACGGCCGCAAAAATATTTATCGCGCGCTGGAAGGCTCTCTGCGCCGTTTGAAAACTGATTACGTTGACCTCTACTGGATGCATGTGTGGGACAAGATTACGCCGCTGGAAGAAGTGCTATCCACGTTGAATGATCTGGCGCGTGCGGGAAAAATTCGCCACTTCGGTTTTTCGGACGTTCCGGCGTGGTACATAGCGCGCGCGCAGACAATAGCGGAATACGAAGGCAAGGAGCGGCCGATCGCCCTGCAACTGGAGTACTCGCTTGTCGAGCGGAATATCGAACGCGAACACGTCCCCGTTGCGCAGGAGCTCGGCATCGGAATCTGTCCGTGGAGTCCGCTGGCGGGCGGTTTTCTGAGCGGGAAATACAAGCGTGAAGCGAACACCGGGAAAGGCGATGGACGGCTTGACCAGGCGAAGTTCGCTCAGCTCTTTGACCGCTTCACCGAGCCGAATTGGAAAGTGCTGGACGTTCTGCTTGATGTGGCCAAACAGCTCGACAAGAAACCGGCGCAGGTAGCATTGAATTGGGTTTCGACACAGCCAGGAATCACTTCCACGATTATCGGCGCTTCGAACGTTCCGCAACTCGAGGACAATCTAAGCGCGATTGATTTTACGATCCCGGCGGAGCTTGCAAAGCGGCTGGACGACGTCAGCGCGATTGAAAGCTTTCACCCTTACAATTTTTTCGGGCCCGCTATACAAAACAGGATCATCGGCGAGAGTCCCATATACGCGTGGAACGTCGGCCGGCAGCAGCAGTTGGCCCCGGCAAAGGAATCCGCCGAGAAGCCGAAAGCGAATGCGGCGGAAAAGTAGGCGGGACTCGACTAGATGAAATTTTATCGAGGGCCCGCGACGGATCACTTTGACGGGCAGCATTTTTATAATTCAGGAACCGGCTTGCGCGGCAGCGGCAGCGTTCTCCGCTGGCTGGCGAACCGCAAACCGGGACCGTGGCGCAAATGGATCAACGAGCCCTCGGGCGCGCCTCCGCCCGAGCGAGTCACCGGCGACGGAGTCAGAGCGACGTTCGTCGGCCATTCCACCGTGCTGATTCAAACTGCCGGGATAAATATTCTCTGCGACCCGATATGGTCCATGCGGGCTAGTCCCTTTTCATGGATCGGCCCGCGCAGGCATCGCGCGCCGGGTATTCGCTTCGAAGAACTGCCTCCCATCGATATTGTCTTGCAGAGCCACGACCATTACGATCATCTCGACATTCCCACGGTGAGAAGAATCGCTTCGAAGTGGCACCCGAAGTTTTTCGTGCCTCTCGGCGTGAGCGCTCGATTGGTGCGGAAGAATGTTACTTCGCTCGAACACATCAGCGAACTCGATTGGTGGCAATCCGCGGATATGCAAAACAATCTTAAAATTACTTCCGTCCCCGCCAGGCATTTCTCGGGGCGCAGTTTGAGCGATCGCAACAAAACTCTTTGGTGCGGCTACATGATCGAAGGCCCTGCGGGCGCTATTTATTTCGCCGGAGACAGCGGCTACGGGTCCCACTTCCAGGAAATCCAGCGCCGATTCCCGAAAATTCGTCTCGCGTTTCTTCCGATCGGCGCTTACATGCCGGAATGGTTTATGGGGCCAGTCCACGTTTCTCCCTCTGACGCAGTTCGCGCTCACGAAGAATTGGGCGCAGCCACCAGCATTGCAATTCACTTCGGGACGTTTCGCCTGGCGGACGACGGCGAAGATCAGCCGGTGATCGACCTGCAGCGCGCGCTCGATGCGCGCAAGTCCCCGAACCCTTTCTTAACCCTCGCCTGCGGCGAAGGACGCGATATCCCGCAGGTATAATCGATGCCGTTATCACGGTCACTTCAAATGCTGTTTGGATTTACGCACTGGCGGCTTGCGCCGGGCTGGCTTGTCCGAGGGATATGTAACTTTCTTACCGCGCACCCGCGCAAACGAAGTTAGTTTGTGCTTGTTCGCACGCGTAACGCTCATTATGTGTTTCACCGGAAATTTCCGCGCTGTCAGCGCGTCTGCTACAAGCGATCGGTGACAACGCCAAGGTACTGCTTCGGCGCACATCAAGGCGCTCGGCTTAACTGCGGAAAGCCTGATCGCACGTTTTAGCGCAGCGTCGAAGTCGGGTGTCTGCATGTAATCCGCATAGCCGCGAAAACTTGCGTTGTGCCAGCCGATGTTTTTTGAATCTGCTTTGGTGCGGCGCAATCCCCCAAGATCTTTCAAATGCACGTATCCAATTTTGCGGGACCGCAGGGCTGGGCCCAGAGTTTCGCGATTGTATTGAGGATTGCGGCGGGAACGAGGTATGGTGCGGATGTCAATCACGCGCCGAACTTTATGCGCGTGCAGCAGCTCGATCAACTCATCGAGAGAGCGCGTCGAATGGCCGATGGTAAAAATCGTTTGTTTCTTTGGCTTCTTGCGAGTGCTCATACACCACGGATTTATCATACGCCACCGCGCTTCGGCCCGTCGAACTGTGAGCCCAGAATTTTGCTTCGGCAGCGGCGCCTGAACGGTGATAATGGAGCCCTTTCCAGAGGCCCGACAGAGGTTCCTGGAAAATAGACTGAGGACGCGATGCCGGAAATCAAAGCTTTGTTTTGGGACAATGGCGGGGTGATCCTGACGAACGGCTGGGATCGCCACTCGCGGAAAGCAGCGGTTGAAAAATTTCATCTCGACTGGACCGATTTCGAGGACCGCCACGAGCTGATGCTTGACGCTTTCGAGACCGGGCGCGCGACTCTGGATCAATACCTTCATCGCACAGTTTTTTATCGCGACCAGCCTTTTACCTCGGCGGATTTCAAGGCTTTCATGTTCAATCAGTCGCAGGCATGTCCCGAGCCGCTGGCATTCTTGGGTCAAATCGCACGCAGCCGCCGCTTTCTGATGGCGTCACTGAACAACGAATCGCGCGAGATCAACGAGTATCGTATTGAAAAATTCAAGCTGCGCGATTACTTCGAAGCTTTTTTCAGCTCGTGCTACCTGGGCGTTCGGAAACCGGATCCTGAAATTTATAGTCTGGCGTTGAAAATTACTCAGCAAAAACCGTCGCAGTGTATTCTGGTCGACGATCGCGGCTTGAATCTGGAATGCGCTCGCGAAGTGGGAATGCAAGGCATACTTTTTAAGGATCTGCCGCAACTGCGCAGCGACTTGGCGCGCTTTGACATTGTAATTAAGGAATAGTAGGCACAGGAAACGTCACTCTATGAAGTTTGAAACTCGCGTACTTCCGGATCTGGTCTCGCTCAGCCGCGCCGTTCTGGAAGAGACGCTTCCAATTATTGAAGCAGCAGTTACGAAACGCGGCCGGTTTGCGATCGCGCTATCGGGCGGGCATACACCGGAGAAAATGTTTTCGCTATGGGCGCAGACTCCGCAATATCGCGACAAAACTCCCTGGGATCGCGTTCATTTATTTTGGAGCGATGAAAGATATGTTCCCGCGGACGATCCGCGGAGCAACTATCATATGGCGCGCGAAACGCTGATCTCTCTCGTCCCCATTCCGGCGGAGAACGTGCATCCGATTCCGACGAGTCTGGCGCCACCTGAGGAATGTGCTAACGCCTACGAGGCCGAGCTCCGGAAATTTTTCGGCACTGCGCCGCCCGCATTTGACGTGCAGCTCCTCGGGATTGGCGAAGAAGGCCACACGGCTTCCTTGTTTCCCGGGTCACCGGTGTTGGATGAAAAGCTGCGCTGGGTCGCCGCAGTTCGCGTAGCAGCCCAGCCTCCGCAGCGCATTACGCTTACTCCGGTGGTTCTCAATCAGGGGCGCAACACCTTTTTTCTGGTGGCTGGTGAAGGCAAACGAGCCATCTTGTCAGCCATTCGCGATGAATCTAATTCCAAACCCAGCCAGTATCCCGCCGCGAGGATTCATCCCGCAACCGAGCCGATTTGGTTCTTGGACCAAGCCGCGGCCGGTTGAAATCCTCGCACTGGCTTTTCTTGAAGCTTTTCGCAGGCAAGAACGTCTAAATTATAAAGGCGACACGACTCCCAAAAAAGTAGGCTTGGAAGCTTCAGGCACGTGGCGGAAGTGACGATAAGAGAAGTAGCCGAAGCGCGTGTTTGACGAAAGAAACCATGAAGAGATCGTTGGCGGAAAATAAGACGAAATCGATCACAGCTCTTGTTGCGCTGCTCGCGGCATCTCTGGCCGGATTCTCGTGCACTTCAAAGACCGCGGCAAACGCCCCGGATCTTGCCGTGCCTGTAAGCGTGGCAACGGCCGTGAAGAAGACTGTTCCGATCGAACTGAGCGCCATCAGCACAGGCGAGGCGTACTCTACGGTCTCGATCAAGGGACAAGTGAACGCGGTGCTCAAAGAAGTGCATTTCAAGCAAGGCGGCTTCGTAAAGAAAGGAGAGCTGCTCTTCACCCTTGACGCGCGTCCTTTCCAGGCATCTCTCGCGCAAGCGCAAGCGAATCTTGATCGCGACAAGGCGCAAGCCGGCCTGACTACCGTCCAGGCCGAGCGTTACAAGAAACTTTACGACCAGGGCATCGCTCCCAAGGAACAATACGACCAAATGCTGGCGAACGCCGCGGCGCAGCAAGGTTCCGTACACGCCGACGAAGCCGCCGTTGAATCCGCAAAGCTTCAACTCCAATATTGCGCGATCTATTCTCCGGTTGACGGGCGCACGGGCGCTTTGCAGGTGTATCCGGGAAACTTGGTAAAAGAAAACGACGTTCCAGTGCTGGTGGTGATCAACCAGATCGCTCCTCTGTACGAAGATTTTTCCGTGCCGGAACAATATCTCGGGCTCATTAAAAAATACATGGCCGGAGGCCAACTGCGAATTGAAGCCACGCCTTACGGAGACACATCGCCCGAATCCGGCTACCTCAGCTTTGTTGACAACACGGTGGACAACACCACCGGCACCATAAAATTGAAAGGCACTTTTGCCAACGCCGACCATCGTCTCTGGCCGGGACAATTTTCGACCGTGTCTTTGCGTTTGTCCGAGGAGGAAAATGCGACCGTAGTTCCCACGCAAGCGGTGCAGACCGGACAAACCGGCGATTTCGTTTTTGTAATCAATTCGGATCAAAGAGCTGAATCGCGCCCGGTGAAAGTGGCGCGAACGCTTGGCGCCGAATCCGTAATCGCGAAGGGTATTGAGCCGGGCGAGACCGTGGTGACGGACGGCCAGCTTCGGCTGATCCCCGGCGTGAAGGTTCAAATCAAACCCGCGGCGCAGGGAAACTAGGGAATCTGCGATGAATATCGCCGAGCCATTCATTCGCCGGCCTGTGATGACCACGTTGGTCATGGCCGCGATTCTTCTCTTCGGAATTCTCGGCTACCGCGCGCTCGCGGTTAGCGAACTTCCGAACGTGGACTATCCCACGATTCAGATCGCCGCCAATTTGCCCGGCGCGAGTCCGGACACCATGGCGTCAGCGGTAGCGACTCCTCTCGAAAAGCAATTTTCCACAATCGCCGGCATCGATTCGATGACGTCATCGAGTTCGCTCGGCACCACAAGCATAACTTTGCAATTTGATTTGAGCCGCAACATCGACGGCGCGGCGCAAGACGTACAAGCCGCCATCGCGCGCGCTTCCTCTCAGCTTCCACCGAGTATGCCGACCCCGCCCACATATCAAAAGGTGAATCCCGCGGATCAGCCGATCTTGTATCTCGCCATGGGCTCGAAGACGCTGCCGCTTTACACCGTGGATCAGTATGCCGAGACGCTGATGGGCCAGCGCATCTCGATGGTGAAAGGCGTGGCGCAAGTACAAGTGTACGGCTCGCAGAAATATGCCGTGCGCATACAGCTCGACCCCCAAGCTCTGGCTACGCGGCAAATCGGAATAGACGACGTTCACACCGCGGTGCAAAACGCGAATGTGAATCTGCCAGTCGGCACGCTCTACGGCGAAAATCGGGCGTTCACTCTGCAAGCGAACGGGCAACTCACTCATGCTTCGCTATATCGCCCGCTGATCGTGGCTTACCGCAATGGCTCGCCGGTTCGGCTCGAAGACCTGGGAAAAGTTTACGACAGCGTGCAGAACGATCGCGTCGCGAATTGGTGGAACCGTACTGATTCCGTGGTTCTGGCCATCGAGCGCCAGCCGGGCACCAACACCGTTGAAGTGGTGGACGCCGTGAAGCAGTTGCTTCCGCAATTTCGCGCCATCATTCCGCCCTCGGTGCAGATGCAGATCCTTTACGATGCGTCCGAATCGATTCGAAATTCCGTCGCTGACGTGAAATTCACGTTGTACCTCGCTATCGCGCTCGTGATCCTGGTGATTTTTCTGTTTCTGCGAAATCTCTCGGCCACCGTAATCCCCAGTTTTGCACTGCCGATGTCCATCATCGGCACGTTCGCGGTGATGTATCTGCTCGGCTACACCGTAGATAATTTGTCGCTGATGGCGCTGACGCTTTCGGTCGGCTTCGTGGTGGACGACGCGATCGTGATGCTCGAAAACATCGTCCGGCACATGGAAATGGGCGAAGGAGTGATGGAAGCAGCGCTCAGCGGCTCGCGCGAAATCGGATTTACGATTTTGTCCATGACCATTTCGCTCGCGGCGGTGTTTTTGCCGGTATTTTTCATGGGCGGAATCATGGGGCGTCTGCTTCACGAATTCGCGGTCGTCATCATCACTTCGATTCTCGTTTCCGGAGTTGTTTCGCTTACGCTGACACCGATGTTGTGCAGCCGCTTTCTTCGTCCCGCCGGTGAAATGAAACACGGCCGTGTGTATATGGCGCTGGAGAGATTCTTCGACCGGCTTCTGAGGATTTACGACGTTTCGCTGCAGTGGTCCCTGCGCCACAAAGTGTTCGTAATGACGGTGGCCGGAATCATTTTGATCATCACCATTTGGCAGTTCGTGGTTATTCCCAAAGGATTTCTGCCCGCGGAAGATAGATCCCAGATATTCATCTCTACCGAAGCAGCTCAAGGGATTTCTTTTGATTCCATGAGGCAGCATCAGCTCGAATTGAACAAGATTGCGTTCGATGATCCTAACCGCAGGGATTTCTTTTCGAGCGTGGGAAGCTTTTCCGCCAGCAACGGGGGAATCATATTCATTCACTTGAAAGGGCGCAACGATCGGCCGGCGACCGAGAACCCCGCCATGTTGCATCTTGAGCAGAAATTTGGCGACGTGCCTGTGGTTGGCGGCGCACTTCGATCTGTAGCTCCGCTCTTCGCGCACCATCCCGACATTGATGAAGTAATCGAGGAATTGCGCGAGAAGTTTGCAAACGTTACCGGGATTAACGCCTACATGCAAAACCTGCCTCCCATTCAGGTCGGCGGGCAGCTTACCAAGAGCCAATACCAGCTTGCCTTGCAAAGCCCGGACACAGAGGAGCTCTATCGCGATTCAGCGTCTTTCATGAAGGAAATGGCCAAGCTTCCCGGTCTTATGGACGTGGCCACCGATTTGCTCATCGCGAATCCGCAGGTGAACGTCAACATCGATCGCGACAAAGCTTCCGCGCTCGGCGTGTCGGCCCAGCAAGTGGAAGACGCTCTCTACACCGCTTACGGCCAGCGCCAAATCTCCACGATTTATGCGCCCAATGACGAATACTGGGTGGTGATGGAACTGGAAAACAAATATCAGGCCGACCCTGCGGCACTCTCGATGCTCTACGTTCATTCGAGCAGCGGAAACCTGGTTCCCTTGAACGCAGTCGCGAATCTGACTACCAATCTCGGACCACTCACTGTGAACCATCTCGGCCAGCTTCCCGCTGTGACGATTTCATTTAACTTGAAAAACGGAGTCGCCATCGGCGACGCCGTGAACAGCATCAACAAACTCGCTCGCGAAGTTCTGCCTCCGACCGTCACCACCGAATTTCAAGGAGCCGCGCAGGCATTTCAAGCTTCCTTGACCGGACTGGGAATATTGCTGTTCATGGCGATTCTAGTGATCTACATCGTTTTGGGCATTTTGTACGAGAGTTTCATTCATCCGATTACGATTCTTTCCGGTTTGCCGTCGGCTGCTTTTGGCGCTCTGCTTACCTTGCAGATTTTCCATCTGAGTCTCGATCTCTACGGATTCGTCGGCGTCATCATGTTGATCGGCATCGTGAAGAAGAACGCGATCATGATGGTTGACTTTGCGATCGAGCGTGAACGCCACAGCCGCAAGACGGCTGAAGAAGCGATTTACGAGGGCTGCTTGATCCGCTTTCGCCCCATCACGATGACAACAATGGCGGCGCTGATGGGCACCCTCCCGATCGCTTTGGGTTCGGGTGCTGGTGCAGATTCGCGGCGGCCCTTGGGGCTCGCGGTAGTCGGCGGCTTAGTCTTCTCGCAGGCGGTCACGTTGTATCTGACGCCGGTTTTCTACACCTACATGGATTCATTCCAGACCTGGGCAGGGAACCGCTTTGGGAAACTGAGCCGAAACAGGAATCCGATTCTCGCGGACGAGCACTCGTCCGCCGACTAACTAAGCCGGCCAATTCCGTATAACAATATCTTCCGCAGTCTACTGACCTTCCGGACAGTCTTTTTCCCTGTCATTGCGTACCAAAGTAGCTGGCATTCCGTACCATTGACCCTGTTCTAGCGGGTCTTTAGCATCTAGTAGGGCGCAGACAAGTCCTGGAATGTGGGAATGGATTCCCGTGTTTCGTTTCGGCCCGCAGGAACCCAGCTACGATGCGTTATGGTGAAGATTTTCCTAGAGATATAAGAACGCGCCCGCGACGGCGTGGGCCGCGTATGAATTCGCGAGTCCCGGTGGGGATTGAATGGAGTGGACACGCCGGGCCGCTCCACTCTGAACCAGGTTTCACCAGAGTAGTGAGCGCGAACGGCTGTTTACTTGTGAGCCCCAAGGAACTCGAATTGCAGCAGCGTTTGCGGCTGACGAATTTGTCTACGCGGCGAACGGTCGAGGCCGTGGTCGTTTGGAAAGGGTTGCAACGGCCTGATGGATGGGACATGGGCATCGAAATCCTGGCCCGCAGCCAGGATTTCTGGGGTGTGGAACTTTGAAATTTCAAAGCTTGACGGGTCCGGCTAAAGTTTCAGGTTCGCCGGTAAAGGGTAAAACAATGGCGACGCCTGTGAAACACGCTCCGCAGTCTCTGCATACGCCGTCGGTGAAAGCGGTTCCGTTGCCGCCCAAGCCGGTCATCGCCGGGGAAGAGCGCCGCCGCAGCTATCGAGTCCTCCTGCGCGTGCGCGCAAGCATTCACGTCGCTCTGCAGGGGAAGCCGGTAACTTTCGAGACGGTCACACTCAGCGTCAGCAATCATGGCGCGCTGGTCGTGCTGAGCCAGAACCTGCCTCTTGATACCCGGCTCGTTCTCGAGCACAGCGGCACGAAAGAACGCGTGGCTTGCAAAGTTGCTCGAATCGCGCGCGAAATGCCGGAAGGATTCCACGTCCCGCTCGAATTTGATTCTCCCGCGCCGAATTTCTGGCGAATCGCATTTCCGCCGTCGGATTGGCGTCCTTCCGAAGATATGTAATTAGCTTTAGGAAATTGCTCCGCGTATCGCAAAACCCCCAGCCGGGTTTAGCTCGCCGAAAATTGCAGCGCGCAAAATAATCGAAGTTGCTAGAAGGGAAGCTTGTGCAGATCGAGATTGCCGCCGGAGAGAATGATTCCGATTTTCCGGCCTTCGCCACGGATTCGGCGGTTCAGCGCGGGAGCTGCTGCCACTGCGCCGGAAGGTTCGACGATCAGTTTCGTGCGTTCCCACAGCAATAGCATCGCAGCGGTAAGCTCTTCTTCCGTGACTGTCGAAATTTCATCCACGAAAGATTGCAGAATCGAAAACGTCAAAGGACAAAGCGTGGCACGCAGGCCGTCCGCCATGGTCTCGAACGGAGCCGCCGGTTCGATTGTTTTCGCCGCGAGCGAGCGGTAGGCATCATCCGCGTTGCGCGGCTCGCCGCCGATCACTCGAATTCCCGGACGCATGCTTTTCGCGGCGATCGCCGTGCCGCTCAGCAGCCCGCCTCCGCTCACCGGCGCAATCACCAAGTCGAGCTCGCCCACGTCTTCGATTAATTCGAGCGCTGCCGTCCCCTGGCCCGCGATCACGCGAGCGTCGTTGTAAGGATGCACCAAATGCGCGCCGGTTTTTTTCATTACTTCGGCGCAGGTTCCCTCGCGTGAAGCCATATTCGGCTCGCACAGGGTTATTTTTCCGCCGTACGACTCCACCGCTCGCATTTTTGCCGCCGATGAATTCGACGGCATCACGATGAACGCCGGAATACCTCGCCAATGGGCTGCCAGGGCCAGCGCGGCCGCGTGGTTTCCCGACGAGGGAGCCACCACGCCATGGCGCGCTTCCTCGTCCGTGAGCGAAAAAACGGCGTTCGTCGCGCCGCGAATCTTGAACGAGCCTGTCTTTTGCAGGTTTTCGCACTTGAAATAAAGGTGGGCCCCGGCAATCTCATCGAGCGAGGCGGAAGTGACCACCGGCGTCCGGTGAATGCGCGGGGCAATTCGAGCGTGCGCAGCAAGGATCGCTTCGAAATTCGGCGCGTCCGTTAGCAAAGATGTCGCGTTCATGCGGCTCACGTTAAAAGTAAGTCAAATAATTTATAACTGCCGAACCGCGGTTCGGCTGCTATCGCGAATCACTTTGCAACGCGCCCCGGCATCGTGAAGGTCACTTTCGCGGCGGCGCTATTGTCGAAGCGATCGGCGATTTGAACTGCTACGGTATGTTCGCCGGGAGCGAGCCCGTTCACGGAAATCTGATAGCTTTCCTTCGGCGCATCGGAAAGCAGGCCCACCGGAAAAACGATCATCCAATCGCCGGCGTCAACACTATATCGCGCGCGCGCGATTGCGCTCGATCCGCTAGCAGCTTCGAAAGTTACTTTCGCCGCGCTCGCGCTCGCATCTACGGCGCGCAGATTCTCGATAGTCGGCGGCGCATTCTCGATTTCAAAGCGATCGCTCTCGCGTTCACTCGTCAGAGCTTGATCGGAGGGATTCGACGGCGAGTCCGAAGCCACGATCTTCAAGTAGTACGCCCCGTCCGGCATCGTCGTGGTGTCCCAGGAATAATATTTTTGCGTCAGCTTATCCTTCAACAAGCGCCAGCTTTGTTCGCCTTCGCCGTGATAATAAATGGAAAAAATCAGATCGTCGTCGTTGTCATCATGCGCGCTCCAGAGCACGCTCGCGTAACCCTTGTCCTCGAAACCCTGAGGAGGCACTTCCATTTTTGGAAATCGAACCGGAACGTCCGGGTTCACTCCCAGCGGGGATTGAAAATTTACGGCGCCGCGCTGCGGCTGACGAAGCTGCACGGACGCGGGAATCGCGAGGCCACCTTGCGGGTTCGCGAAACCCTGCACGCGAATTCCGGGGTCTTGAATCGCAATGTCGTCGATCACCGGCGCAACGTTTTTCGGCTGGTACGCCAAGCTCACCCACGAAATATTCGGCACGCTTCCGCCGTCCGTCTCCAGAAAGACCGCTTTCCATTGCACGAATCGCGCAGCCGGACAGCTCACAGCTTCTCCACCGGCGTTTTTGTACGGCCCGGCCCACGCGCTCCAATTCTTCTGCGGCGTGGATGTATTTCCCGAGCGGACGTAGAAAGCGACCTTGCCTTGCGTCGCTCCATCGCCCCACCACGACAAACGTCCCCAGTGCGAGAATATTTTGGCGTCGAATGTGTCCGATTCGAAGCTGCCGTTCGGATCGTATCCCGGCCCAAGAGTGAAGATTTTTCCGGGGTTCGCCGTGGCCACGTACATCTCGCCTTTGGGCCCCGCGATGATGCTGGTCACTTGCGCCGAAGCCGTTTTCGCGATGCTCGAATAAATATCGTTGCCTTCGAGCGATAAGATCGCGCCCTTGTTTCCAGTCCCCAGCAGAATGTTTTTCTTGGACGAAAGGCCCATGGCGAAAACCAGATCTTCGCGCGAACTCCACAGCGTTTCCGGCGAGCCGTCAGGCGATATTTTTATTACTTCCGCGCCACCTGTCGGCGATGAGAGGAACGGGAACGAAATAGCAGGCTGCGGCGCCTGGGCTTGCAGTTGCAGCGTGATGTTTCCCTGGGATGTAGTGTTCGCCTGCGGTTGAACCACGGGAGACGGCAAATTAATCGCTGGCGAGGCGCCCGCAGCGCGCTGTTTCTCCCCAATCGACGCGGCGTAAATATTCCCTTTGTCGTCCGCCAGCAGGGAAGTTACTTCTTTCTTGCTCGTCTCGTAAATCACGAACGCAGCGCCCGCTTCCGGCATCGCCTGTGAATTTTTCCGCACGATAGCAACGCGCAAAACCAGGCCGTTCGGATCGGTCCCGATCAGAAGATTTCCCTTCTGATCGAACGCAAGAGAGCGCGCATGGCGCTCGTCACTTTGATAAAAGAGCTGCCCCTTGCCGTCCGGCGTCACCGCAAATATTTCGCCGGTGTCCCCCGTCGCGACAAACATTGTCCCCTGCGAATCCATTTCCAGCGCCCAGATGTACTTGGTCTTGGGATCGAAGAAAACGCTTTTCTGGCCTTCGGGCGTAATTTTGTACACTTTTCCGTCCGGCGAAGTTCCCACATACAAATTATCGTGTGAATCGAACGCAATGGCCTGCGCGGCAAGCTCGCCGGATTCGAAAACCGTCGTCGGCTTTGATGGATCGTCAAAGCGCAGAACCTTCGCATTCGATCCGCCCGCGGCGTAAAGACGTCCGCGCGAATCCGCGCGCAACGCCCAAAGATAAGCAAGATTCGGATCCGAAAAGGCAGTGAACTTCGGCGCGGGCATCAGCTTTCCATCGCTGCGTATCGCCACGCCATTCGCAGTGCCGCGCTCGAATTCAGAGAAATCCGATTGGCGCCAGTTACGCGTGTGTTCCGCGAGCGCGGCAACGGGCGCGATCAGCCCGATGGCCAGAATCCACACAGCAAACCCTCGCGGTCTCATCAGCCGGAATCTCCTTTTCGAAAGGAACTTCACTTCACTGTTATGGTCAGTGTGCGTTCGCCGGTAATCACCTGATGCATTTCCGCAGACCACGAACCCGCCAGCGACTGGTGCAGCAATCTCGCTCCGCCCACACTCTGCCGCTGGTCCAGCACACTGATTTCCGAAGACGGCGCGTTGGGCATCACTTTGTCTTCTATCAGCAGAGTGGTAGTCGGCTGCAGCAGCGTGGCATAGAGGAAGTCGTTCTGCCGTCCGCGATTGATTAATTTGATCAGCTCTTCCAGTCCCGGTAGCGGTCCTTGCATTCCGGCCACCGGATCCAGCGTGCGGTCCAGTGTTTCGCCGTCGCTAATTAGGAGTTGCAGCGTGCCGCGAGCGGTCTGCGGCGGAATCGTGATTGGAATTTGCTGAATGAAAGGCTCGCCGCGGTATGGCCGCAGCAAAACCTTCACCGAGACTGTTTCTCCCGGCGCAACTTCGCTTTTCTCGATCCATGCGTTGTCAATCATGGACCAGCGCCGCTCGGCCAGCGCCGTCACTTTTATACGAATGCCCTGGACGTGCGGCGGCTCGTACGGATTCGAATAAATGCGCGCAAAAATACTTTGAACGTCGGTGGCCACGTAAAACCCGCTGGGGATGGGCTGATCGTTGGGCGCAAAAAGATTTTCCAAATGGACGGGCGTGTGACCTTGCAGGTCGATGTCACCCTCCATTCGCAACGTCCAGCCTTCGCCGTACGCAGGGCTTCCAACGATGCCGTTATAAGTCGCCAGGGCGACCAACAGGGGAGTGAGCTGCGGGCTTTCGATCACTTCAAAATGAAATTTCTTTTCGGCGTTCGGAGTCACCAGCGTCACGTCCACGGGAATCATTACCGGTCCCGCGCCGAGTTTGCCCATAACGGCCGTGGTGCGGTCCTGAGTCAGCGTGCCAATCGTCCCACCGGTGCTGATAATTTTGGTCGAGGCCATCGAAGACGCCAGGGTGGTAACCACGTGGGCGCGCGTCATGGGCATCGAGACCGAGCCGAACGAAAATATGGGATGGCCGCAAGCGAGAATCGTTCCGTCGCTCTCCACAGCCGTTATCGTGCATCCGGGAGCGATAGAAAGGTCGCCTCGAATTAGTTCGACGCCTACCATGTCCCCGGGCTTTACCTGAACGTCTTCCGGAGTCGCCTCGACGCTTCCTCCCGCCATCATGCTCATGCCCCAGCCGGAAAGCTGTTTGCTGAATTGCGCGATGGTGTCCGGATAGAGCCCGGCAGAAATTAGCGGCGTCTCGATGGGAATCAGAAATTGTCCCGCGCCGGCGCCGGTGCGCGTGGAAAATTCCTGCGGCAAAGCGACACGCGAAGCCGCCGGGAACGTTCCCGTATTTTCGGCGGATTGAGTGGGGGCGCCACTGGGCGGGGCGACCGAATCCTTTTCGACCTCAAGCATGCTTTGAATCGGCGTCACTCCGCCGATCGCTTCTTTTGAAAATACGCCCAGCTTCAGAGACAGCGCGCCGGCAAGCTTGCCGTCGAAATAAACGGGGCTTCCGCTCATCCCGGCGACCACGCCGGTATGCTCGGCTTTTTCTCCGAGAAGTTGCACCAGAATGATGTCCTGTTTGGGCCCCAACGCGTTGTGGAGAACACCCAAAACAACCAGGTCCACTTTCTCGATTTCATCACCGGAGAAGATGGTGTAAACCACGCCCTTCATGCCCGGTTTCACTTGGTCGAGCGGGAATGTCGTCGCGGTGTCGCCCGCAAAGGCCGGCAGCGCAAGAATTACGATGAGGGCCAAGAGGTATGCGAAGGGACGCTTCCGTAGGGCTAACGCCATGAACTTAAATGATACCCGCCGCGTTCGTGGGAAGCAAATCGGCCCATGCTAGAATCGCGCGATGGCGAAAATCTTCGGCAACAAAACGATATCGCCCGCGGGAACCATAGAAGGCGTGGTCGAGCTTCCCGGCGATAAGTCCATCTCGCATCGCTACGCGATCATTGCCGCGCTTGCGGAGGGCCGTAGCGAAATACTGAACTACGCAACCGCAGCTGACTGTCGAAGCACGCTTGATTGCCTGCGCCGCTTGGGTATTGAAATCGATTTCACGCGCGAGCGCTTGCGCATTTCCGGCCGGGGGCTGGGTGGTCTGCAGGCTCCGCGGCGCACTCTCGACGCCGAAAACTCTGGGACGACGATGCGTATGCTAGCCGGAGTGCTCGCGGGCCAGTCCTTTACCTCAACTTTGTCCGGCGACGCTTCGCTGCGGAGCCGCCCCATGCGGCGCGTGATGGAACCATTACGAAAGATGGGAGCCGAGATACGCGCTCAGGGCGATGATTGCGCGCCGCTGGAAATCCGCGGCGGCGCTTTGCATTCCATAGACTATTCGCTGCCGATTCCGAGCGCGCAAGTGAAGTCGGCCATCCTACTGGCCGGGCTTTACGCCGAGGGTGTAACCACCGTGCGCGAAACTGTTCGCACACGTGACCACACCGAACTCGCTTTGCGCGAATTTGGAGCCACAATCGAAAGCCTGAACAAGTCCGTGCGCATTCATCCGCGCCCGAAGCTCGAAGCTCGCCAGTTGATTGTTCCAGGCGATCTTTCAAGCGGAGTATTTTTCATCGCTGCCGCGCTGATTGTCCCGGACTCTTCGTTGATGTTGCACAACGTGGGATTGAATCCCACGCGCACGCGCGTTCTCGATTTTCTGATTTCCATGGGAGCCGCCATTCATCTCGCATCAGTGCAATTGCGCGATGGGGAATTGATTGGCGACGTTTCGGTGCGGCATTCAGTTCTTGCCGGAGGTGAAATCAGCGGCTCATATGTCGCCGAAATGATTGACGAACTGCCAATGCTCGCGGCACTGGGGCCGTTCACTGAGAAGGGAATCGAAATCCATGGCGCGCAGGAATTGCGCGTGAAAGAAAGCGACCGCATCGCCACCATCGCCGCTGGATTGCGCCGGATGGGAGCGCGCGTGGAAGAATTCCCGGATGGCCTGCGAGTGGAAGGACGTTCCGCCGGAAAACTACGAGGCGCTAAAGTTGAGCCGGCAGGGGATCATCGCATCGCCATGGCACTGGCCATCGCAGCGCTGGGAGCGGAAGGCGACACGGTGATTCGCAAAGCCGATTGTGTTGGAGTTTCGTTTCCCGAGTTTTTTGCAACGCTCGAACGCTTGCGAGGAAAAGCAGCAGAATCTTAAGAGGACTTGCGCAGATAAAGCGTTCCGTAGCTCGTGGTGATGTCAATTTTGGGACCGCCTGTTCCCACCTTCCCGTTGAGTTTTCCCGAACCGTTCTCATTCTCAAGTTTCAAGGAAGAATCCTCGAATTCGCTCTGCACCTCGCCGGATTGCGAAACCGCGGAAATTTCGAAGTGCGAATTCGAAGGCAGCGTCACATCCACTGCTCCGGAGTCATCCGCAATGTTAATGTCTTCGCGCGGCGGCTGCGAAAAACGCACTTTGATGTCCCCCTTTGTGTCGGCGATATCCAGGCGCCCGCTGACGTTTTCCAGGTCGATGTCCTTTTCATGCGTGACGAGTTTCGCCGAGCCGCTCACGTCCGAAATTTCAATTTGCTCCGAATCCAGCTCTAATCGGCCGCGCACTCCCACCAGCGTCATATCCGCTTTTTGCGACCGGTAATGCACGGTTCCTGCCACGCTTCTCACGCGGATGGGCCCAAAGAAATCGCCGTCAATCGCGGCGTTTCCCTTCACCTCGGATATTTCAATTTCGTTTCCGCGCCCGGCGAGGCTCACGTTTCCGGCCACGCCGGTAATGCGAGCGTCGCCCTTCGTCATTTTCGCGCTGACGTCTGAAGCCACATCGTGCACTTCGATATCGCCGTGCTGTGCCGTGGCTGTCACCGTGCCTGCCACGCCCGAAATGTGAATGTCGCCCCGTTCTGAATTCGCGGTTACCGACACTTTCTTCGGCAGCGTCACGTCGAGATCCACGGTCACGTGCCCGCCGGTGTCTTCCAAATTCACCGGGTGAACGCTGTATCCGTCGGCCGTTTGGTCGATCGCCACATGCAGCGTTTTCATTTTGTCCTGCGCCGAGTTTTCAGACGCGCCCTCCGCGGTCTCATTCACGCTCACGAGCAGGTCTTTTCCTTCTCCTGCGTGGGCGGTGATGCTTCCGCGAATCGTCGTCAGCGTCACGTGCGAACCCGCTGCAATCGTTTTCGCCGGCATTTCCTGGCTCTGAGTGGCCTGGTGGTTAAAGAAGCCGGCGTCGAAGTCCATGTCCGGATTTTTTTGTTTTATCTTGGAATAGATACCCATCCCTGCGACGGCCAGTAAAACAAGCACCAGTAACGCCGCTTCACTACCACTCAGTAGCGGAGGGCGTCCTTGCCCGGCTTGCTGCGCTCCCAGATGATCGATCAGCTTTGCGAGGCCCCAGAGAATAATCACCACAGGCCAATAGCGCGAGAAAATGTGCCAGACGCCCAGGTTTGGATCGAAGCGTGCCAGAAGGAAAAAAAAGCCCACCAAAATCAGGAGTAGTCCGCTGAAGATGGAGCTGCGTTGGCCTTGGCCGTTGCTCACGCCATCCTCACGAACTGATGTGCCCTTGTTTGGAGGCGAGCGATTGCAACACCAGAATCACGCCGATCACAATCAGCAGCACCGGCCAGAGATCACCGAAGCTGTAGCGGCTGTACTGGCCAATCAGGAAAAGAACGCCGACGGTGATGAGTATCAGCGGTCCCATCAGTCCGCGAATGCGGCAGTGCGCGCACGAGCAGTGAACCTTCGAATCGGCCATCGAAATATCTCCTACGATTTTCTCTGCGTGCGTTCCCAAACGAGCCATCCGCCCAGGATGATCAATCCCACCGGCCACGTCTTCGAAAACCACTCTCGATCCAGCAAACCGAAATTCTTCATCAACAGTAAAGCGCCAATTGCGATCAAAACAATTGCTCCCATTGGCTTGCTGCCGTCGGCGGACGCAAAATCGGCGGGTTGCGCTTCGCCCAGGTTTCGAGCTTTGGCCGTGCGATAAGCTTCCACCGGCATATAGAAGTAGAAGCAGCCAAGAGCGATCCCAAAAAACGCATCATAACCGCCCGGCAAATCGCTGTTGAGCAGCGCAATCAAGCCGCCAAAAATCAGCACGTGGATCAGAGCCTTGATGTACTCGCCGTTGTAAACCGCGCCAAGCCCCGGAATGAATCCCAGCGTCGCGGCAAGCCCCGGATTGGAGCCCGGCCTGGGTGGCACGTCCGGCCGCGCTACCACCACCGCAGCCGCCAGGCAATTTTCGCAATAGAGCGCGCCATTAACTTCGCGCGTGCAAGCGGGGCAGAGCGGTTTGCCGCAGTTGCGGCAGAATCCGGTGGCGTCCACTTCCGGATGCGTGGCGCATTTCATCGCGTGCTCCTGGTGGAACCGTTGATCGAATTTTCGGCCAAGCTATCGGCCAGGCTTTCAGTTAACAGAAACGCAAACATCGTTCCGCTGCGGACCTGCGTGCGGTTCGGAGGCGGCGCGGTTTGCGACTTCTGCTGCGGAGTCGTACTGGGCGGCTGTGAATCGTGTTCCTGATTCGGAGCGGGCGCCGGATTGCTTGCAGGCAGCGGTTCCGGCTCGGGCTGAAGCTTTGACTGAATCTCGTAAACCACGCGAAGATCGTTCACGAATTTGGCGGTTCGCGCGTAGGTAAGATGCGCTTGCCGGTTGGCCGAGCGAAGTACATTCGTAGGGCTCAGGTCCGCTTTCCTCAGCTTTGCCGGCGTCAGACCAACTGTGTACGAAACCACCACCACCAGCGCCGCCACCGTCGCGAGTCCCATCGCGAACCGCGGCTGCCACAACGTCGGGATCCAATCGAACCATCCCTTCCAACCTGCTTTCTGCCCGCGCGGTCCCAGTGTGGCATCCAGAATTCTTGCCACAAGATGCGGCGGCTCCTCGATCATCTCCATCGTGTGCATCCGGTTCACCAGGCCGCTCACCAGCGCAACCGTTTGCGCGCAGTTCGCGCACCCCGCCGAGTGCGCGGAGAACGCCGCAGCCTCGGCCGGCGAAAGTTTCCCGTCGAGGTAATCGCTCAGCCGTTCTTCCGTAAATGCGCAGTTCCAGTCCATGAATCTTTGCTCCCAATCCTTGCCCGAAACTTAACTCGGGCGAACACCCATTTCCGTCAAGATACGCGCCAGCTCGATGCGTCCTCGATTGATCCGCGATTTTACCGTGCCTTCAGGCACCTGCAGCACCGCCTGAATCTCGTGGTACTCGAGCCCCTGCAAATCGCGCAAGATCACCGACTCGCGCAGTTCCGGCGAAAGCCGCGCCAAACCGCGTTGCAGTTGAACGCTCAATTCCATGGCCTCCGCCAGTTTGTCGGGCGCCCTCGCCGACGAATGCTTCTCTTCCAGTTGCGGCATCGAGTCGTCCATCGAATCCGTCTGCCGGTCGCGCCGCGTGCGCCGGTAATGATCCACCAGCAAATTCCGCGTAACGCTGGTGAGCCAAGTCGGAAACGCTCCAAACGCCGGTTTGTAGCTCGCCAGCGTCTTGTAGATGCGGAGGAAAACCTCCTGGCTCAAGTCCTCGGCTTCCGTCGCATTGCCGGTGAACCTGTAGCACAAGTTGAACACTCGCCGCGTATGTCGCCGCACGAGTTCCTCCCAGGCCGGCCCTTCGCCCCGGAGACATTCTTGTACCAGTTGGGCGTCGGCCTCCAATCGTCCTTACCCTCGCGTCATCCTGCATCCCCATCGGCCTCACACCATGAAACGCAATCTGGCCCCAAAAAGTTCCCCGCTGTGTGCGGTTCCGAACGGTCCTGCAAACCTCTTTCGTATCTATGCAATCCGATGTTGTACGGCATCTTATCCGCGATGCGCTCGTAAACACAAGCCGCTACATCCACAGGAAGGAGCACTAAGGCGGCGTTTCAGGTCTTCTGGGGGAGCGCAATCTGGCTGGTCTGCAAGGCGTATCTTGGAAGTTACTTTTTGGGATTGCCGGCCGGCTTAATCTTGTTGTAGTCCGGCATGTGAACGCAAAGCCCGCCTTTGTGCGTCATCTTCGAGTAGCCCGCGACCAGCTGATCGTTGTAATGATCGATGGAAAAATCAAAGGGATCGGCCGGGTCGGAATCGATCAACTCCAAATCCGTGTCGCTCATGGTGAGCTTGCCGAAGCGTACCGACCCGCCTTTGAACGCCAGATAATTGCGTCCCCCGCAACTGCTGGTCACGGCCGCCTGCTTTCCCGATTGCTCGGGAGATTTAAACTCCAAGACAATCGCCTGATATTCGACGTCAACGCTAACCAAGTGGCCTGTCAATTCCGGCGGCGGCAGAATTTTTCCAGGATCCAGAATCAAATCGTCTTTATCAACCGTGACGCCTTCAACTTTTTTCGTGTTGATCAGGTCGGCGGTATCGAGCCCGAGTAAGTCCATCAAGCCTTTGACCGGCAGCTTCAGCGCCTTCACTTTTGTGGTGTGAACGCGGATCATTCCTTCCGGCGTCACCGAAAGCGTTCCAGATGTTTCAAACGGAACCGCGCCTTTGCTCACCAACAACCCTTTCACCACTAACTCTTTGCCCCGAGTGCTCACGCTCAGTTTCTTCAGCGGTGCACTGGGCTTCGCAAAAACGTAGTCGTTCAGATCGTTCGTCAGAGCCGTCATGCTCACCGTAATATTTGCCGAATCTACGTCAATCCCGAAAGACGTCTTGTCATCAAAGACGGGTATTTGACCCGGCTTGGGCGTCAGCTTTCCGTTCAACGTGGCGATGTGCACGATGATTCTGTCCGTCAGATGGAACTCCACGTTTTTCATGCCGATCCGCACGGCCGCGTTCGCCGCGGCGGGCGCCGAAGCCTGCCCGGCCCCTGCGCCTCGGATCGCGTAAAATCCGCCGAATATCGCCACGCACAAAAAACTCAAAACGGAAATAAATGTGATTCGTCTCACAGCATTCCCCTTTCAGATTTCTTATCGACCGAAGATAAAAAAACTGTAACGAGAGCGACATTCGACCTTCGCATCAACCGGAGACCGGCCTCAATCGGGGGAAATTAGGATATTCAAAGAAAACGAACCTTAGATTATTGCGCTCTATATCCGGGACATTGAATCACCGGCAGCGCGGGGTATTTCGGGAATCTAGGGTCGCTCGCCGAGAGTTCGCAAAGATAGAACACCGAGCCGCGATCGGACTCGATCCGCCGAGCGTGCGCGCAACTGTCGCACAATCCCGCGTGACCCGAGGATCGAGATGACGGCGCAGGGTTGTCATACCTATCCATTTGGCTCATTTGCCTCGCCGCTCTCCCCAACAAACGTTCCCATTACCGCGCGGCCTACCTTCATCAGTGTATTGTGGCCTAGATTCCAACTTTGCTAGTGTTTAGTTGACAGCCATAGCGGAGGAATTTTGTGAAATCCCCAACATCGAGAGTTTTGGTCCTATGCTGCCTACTCCTAACTTCGGGTTTGGTCACTTGCAATTCGACTCCCACCCCGGACCAACGACAACGCGACGAAAAGACCCGCGAAGAAGCCGCTAAAGCAACTGAGCGCATTAAGCCCGAGCTAAAAGAAGCAGGTAAGGAGTTAGGCCAAGCCGCTCGCCAGACTGTCGAAGACGCAAAAGCTGCTGCCGAAGGAGTGAAAGAAGGTTGGAACCGCGATCACACTCACCCGCTCGCTTTGAATTCAGCATCGGAAGACGACCTGGCCACCCTCCCCGGAATTTCGCGGGCCGACGCTCGCAAGATTATTCGCGGACGCCCCTATCGCAGCAAGGATGAACTGGTCACCAAGCGAATCCTCTCCAGCGAGGAGTACGCCAATATCCGCGATTACATTTCCACGGACTAGAAACAATCCCTCAACTTGACACCCGCGAAAGCTAACTGCTACGGTGCCAAATCAATGTTTCAAAAGTCACGAAAAGTCCTTTTGCTCGTGCTTGGTGTTCTGGCCGTCGGCTATTTATTTTACAAGTTCCGCAATTCAATCACGCTGGAAGGATTTCACTGGGGGATGGTGGCTCAGTCCCTTCGCGAAGCGCGCCTTTCGCTCCTCGTCCTCAGCATCCTCACGATTTATGCCTGCTTCGCAATCCGCGCCGTCCGCTGGATGCGATTCTCGCGCACCCTCGGCCGCACAAATTTTTGGCACGTGTACAGCGCCACGCTCATGGGTTTCACGTGCAGCTTTCTGCTGGGCCGAGCCGGGGAACCGATCCGTCCCGTATTGATCGCGAAGAAAGACTCCCTTCCAATTCCCCATATGTTCGGCGTGTACGTCCTCGAGCGCGTCTTCGATATGGCCTCCGCAGCCGTGATCGCCGTGCTGGCCTTGCTCGTTTTCAAACGCAATGGCGCGGAAAGTGGTAGCCAGAGCGATAGAATCGTGGCCCTGGCGCGCACCGGCGGAGTATTGCTGCTTGTTTTCCTCGCAGCCGCCATTGCGTTTTTGCTGTACTTCCGGTTTCATGGCGCGGAATGGTTGGGACGAAGACTCAAGAAGTCGAACTGGCAGCACGGATGGCGCGGCAAAATCATTACCTTGCTGGAAGGTTTCAGCGAGGGCTTGCAAGGCATCCGCACCTGGACCGATCTCGTGGTACTCATCGCATATTCCGGCTTGCACTGGTTTCTCGTTTTGCTCGTATACGTTTGGACCGCGCATGCATTCAGCGGAGTGCCTGCGCTCGCCGCCATGACTCTCTCAGGCGCGCTCGTGGTTCTCGCCTTCACCCTCATCGGTTCGGCGGCTCAGCTTCCGGGAGTGGGCGGCGGAGCGCAGCTCGCTACATTTCTTGTCTTGACCCTGATCTTTGGAGTAGAAAAGGAGCCGGCGGCGACTGTTTCGATCATTCTCTGGCTCGTATCATTTGCAAGCTGCTGTCTTGTAGGCTTGCCGTTGCTCTTTAGCGAAGGATGGTCGATGGGCGAACTCCGCCAGATGGCCAAGGCTGAAGAGCAAGCGGCCGAAGCGGTGGAATCCGCCGAGTGGTCCAAAAAAGTGGAGAGTTCGGAAGAGAGGCCCCGGTGAAGTGTCCCTTTTGTTCGCATCTGGACGACAAGGTAGTGGACTCACGCGAGGCGCGTACGGGCGATCTGATTCGCCGCCGCCGCGAATGTTTGAAGTGCAATCGCCGCTTCACCACCTACGAACGTATCGACGAAATCCCCTACATGGTCATCAAGAAAGACGGACGCCGTGAAAAATTTGACCGCCAAAAACTTCTGCAAGGTTTGCTGAAGGCGTGCGAGAAACGGCCCGTCCCCGTGGGGAAACTTGAAACGATCGTGGACGAAGCCGAGCAATTCGTCAGCGAAGCACCCGAGCGCGAACGCACGACCACCGAAATCGGCAAGCTGATCATGGACAAATTGAAGAAGCTGGACAAGGTCGCTTACGTGCGCTTCGCGTCCGTTTATCTGGATTTTAAAGATGTGAAAGAATTCATGGACGAACTGAAGGGGCTGCTGAAAGACCGAGCGAAAAAGTAAGCCTACCTGGCGTGCGCTTGCCACACTCCCGCTGCAAACTTTTTGATTGTGCGAAACCCCAGATGCTCGTAAAGCTCCACGGCGGAAGAATTCGCGCTGGTGACCGTGAGTGAAAGCGATTCGTATTTTCGCCGCTTCAGAGCTTTGATGGAGCTTTCCATCATAAACCGGCCGATTCCGTGGCCCTGGTAACCCGGCATCACGCAAATCTGCGTCGTATGTCCCACCCCGTCCGCTACTGTGGAAGTCAGGACCATTCCCACCGGCTTGTCGCCTGTCGCCGGCCGCACCAGGAAGGAAGCTTCCGGCAGAAACTGGCCGCAACCCGGCAACAGCACGATGTTTCGAAGAAACTTCATCCCGCCGGCTTCGCTGCGGTACTGATCGTTGATTTCTCCGTCCACATGGTCCGCGTATGCAAGCTGAATCAGTCTGGCTGCGGATTCGAAAGCTTTGTCCGTCCACTGCTCCAGCCGCAGGCCGCTCGAGAGCGGTTTGTTGACGAGCTGCGCTTCCGCCAGCGGCAGCAGCATGAACAAGCGCGTGTGCAATTTGAAATATTGGGAAAGGAACGCCGGGTCCAGTTCCGTGCCGAACGGCATCAACTGCGCTTCCACCCTTTGCAAGCGCGGCGTGGCGCGAAGAGCGCCGACCATCTCGGTTACGAGTAATTTCGTGATCGGCTCCTGGGATTGTCCGGAGGAAACATACAACCCGCCAATTAATCCCTTATGATCCTCTAAAACGTAGAAGCCATAACCCGTCGGTTTGTCGTTTTCGATTGCAACGTAACCTCCCAGAGAATGCGAATCAATGAACTTCCGAATCAAGTCCACGGACGGGCGATAGTCCCAGTGCAGTTCGTCCCGCCAATGGCGAGTCTCCTCATGGAACAGAGGCTCCAGCTTGCGCGACGGTATTTGGCGAAGATCCAGGATTTGCATGAGGTATGTTACAAGTCCGTGAACATTATAGCTTCGCGCGGCGCGAGAACCCAAATGGTCCGTCATTAGCCCTTGAATTCGTTCCCAATGGCAGTGTGCCGTACAGAACAGCGCGGTGCGGACTTGCTCGATGCGTAACACTCAAAAATGAGGTTGTTGCGAACTGTGCTAACATCCGTGTTGCCGAGGCCCCAGAACTTCTGGCGCCCGCGCCCAACGGATGGCCGTCTTCTCAGAGCTCCGCTATCCCACAACGCGCCTTGCCAAGGTTCTCTCCAGCCTTCTGGCCATAATCCTTTTCGCATTCGTTTCTATCGCCACTATTTCCGGTTTCCTTCTTTATCAAATCCTGCGGACTCCGCATCCGACCTCGACTGTGGACTTGAACGTAATGATGGGCCATCCGACGACGATGTCTTTTCCTCTGGCTGACGGAACCACCCGCGACGGCTGGTTTTTCCCCGGCCGGCGCGGCGCGCCTACCGTCGTGTTATGCCACGGATATCTTTCTCAGCGCGCCGATGTCATGACGCTTGTGACCGCGCTGCAGGACAGTCAGTTCAACGTTTTCCTGTTCGATTTTTCCGGCCATGGTACCAGCCCAGGCATTACCTCGCTGGGATATCGCGAGCGGCAGGAACTTAAATCCGCGGTGCAGACTTTGTCGGCGCGCGACGATGTGGACCCGGAACATTTTGGCCTCTGGGGCGTGGACATGGGCGGATACGTCGCGTTGGAGGAGGCCAGCAGCGATCCTCGAATCTCGGCTCTGGTTGTGGACGACGCCTATTCCGACCCGCGCGAGATGGTTCAAATCGAGGTGAAGCAGTCCGGTCTCGCGGTTTTGCCGTATGTAAGCCGCTTCTGTGACTGGGGCTTTCGCTTGATGAATTATCAATTCCGGAACGAACCGCCCGTCGCTTCTCGGTTGCGGTACACCAAGGGAATTCCGAAACTTTTCATCCAATCCGACAGCCGTCCCGTCCTCGCAAGCGAGACTTTGACGCTATTCGTTCTCGCTCCCGAGCCAAAACAGTCCGTCCGAACCCGCACAAAATATTCCGAAATGACGGACGACGACAGGAAGAACTACGAAAACATTGTCGTAAGTTTTTTTCTGACGAATATGTCGCCGACTGCGCACCACTAGCGGGGAAGCGGCCCAATCGGCACGTAGAGAATTCCTTCTTCCGTTTCGTTCAAGTCGCCCTGGAATCTCCCGGCCTTTACTATCTCCGCCAAACCTTTGCGCGTGGTCAAGACAAGTGCGGCCTCGGGATCTCCAGGCGACCATTCCGGTAGTTCGCGCCGAAAATAAAAAGCCAGTCCGTAGTTCCACGAGCGATTCAACTGGAAGGCAAATATTCGGTCCGGACGCAGATCGTGGCGCAGAAAAACAGCATGGGGTCGCGCCGACAGATACGGATCCAGCGCCGGAAGAATTCGTAAATCTGCCATCACCGTGGCCGCAACAACCAGCAACGAGCAAATTCCCACGACGAGTCTAAGATTTCGCCGGCTGCCCGCCATCAGAATTATTAGAACTAGCAGAACCGTTATCACCAACGCTGCCTCAGCAAAGTGTAGCCACGCAGCGCGCTCTGTCTCCGAAATAGAAACATGGTTGGCCTTCACCAAAACAACAATCGCCAGGGCCAGCCAAAAAACACCAAGACCCGCCGCAATCAGAACCGAAGCCGCGCGGCTCTTCTGAAATGGTCGCAGGGCCCCCACGGAGCACAGGAGAGCAAGCGCCGGAATCGCCGGGAGAATGTACCCTGGCAATTTCGATTGCGAAGCGCTGAAAAAGAGAATCGGGAAGATCGCCCAGCAGGCGAAGAAAAAGCCCGGAGAATCCCTCCACGTTTTTTCGCGCCACAGCCGCAATCCTTCTTGCGCGGCCGGAATCAAGAGCACGGTCCAAGGCAGCATCGCCAGCAGCGTGATCCACCCGAAAAACCAGAAAGGTTGTTTGTGCTGGAACACAGGAGTCAGGTAGCGCTGAAAATTGTGCTGAAAAATAAAAACGCGAACGAAATCAGGATTCCGCGCGGCGCAAAGAACGTACCAAGGCAGAGCCACGACGCAGAACGCGCCGATAGCAACGGGATGCATCAGCCGAAAAGCGGCTCGCCACTGGGAGCTTGCGAGCGCCCAAATCGCCATTGCTCCCCCGGCCAGTAACACAGCCGCAGGGCCTTTCGCCAGAACCGCAAGCCCCAGAAACGCACCGAACAACGCCAGTGTAAGGCTCTCACGCGCTCGCCTGTTCGAATCGGAATTTGCTGCGTCACGCAACGCTCGATGATTCGTCAATACACGGGCAGCGCAAATCATCGCGAGCGTGATGAATGCGCTGAAAAGCATATCCGGCGTCGCCGCGCGCGAAAAACCAATTGCTGCAACGCTCGTCGAAAAAATGAGCGGTGCCAACAGCGCCGGCCGATCCAAAAGTCTTCCTCCGCTGCCGTAGTGCTTCCATCCGAGCCAGCCGATCGCAGCCGCGGCAGCAAGCGCCGCAAATGCGGAAGGCAAGCGCGCAGCCCACTCCGCCGGCAAATTCAGCCGAAATCCGATTGCCGCCGCCCAATAGTAGAGAATCGGTTTTTCAAACCATGGCTGCCCGTAGAGCCTCGGCGTAACCCAATCACCAGTCTCCGCCATTGCTCGCGCGATCCACGCATAGCGGGGTTCATCCGGCCCAACCAACCCGAAGGCGCCGAGTCCGCTAAACAGGCAAATGAAGACAGCTACGCCCGCGAGGATCGCATCCCAAAGACTGTTTCGCCGCAATTGGGAAAGTGCATTCAAAGCGCGTTGAGTCTAACATTGCCCGCGAATCTTGATGTCGCGAGCTTTGCGATCATCATCCATAAAGCGAAAATCTCGCCGTGCCGCTGGCATCTGCTTCGCCGCCTCTAGCATAATGGCCCCGCATGCGTGAATGGTTCGAATATGCCGCGGCGTGGATTGGAGTGAAGTCCCTGGGCCTTCTGCCGCGTCCAGCCGCGCGTTTTGCCGGCGCGAGTTTTGCGGCCGCCGCTTATGCGCTGCGCACCCCGCTTCGTCGAGCGGCGATGTTTAATCTGAGCCTCGCGTTTCCAGACTGGACCGACGCGCAACGCAAGCGCGTAATTCGCAGCATGATCCGGCAAATTGGCTGGATGGCCGCTGAATTCTCGCAATTTCCCAAATATACGCGCGAGAACATCCAGAAAATTGTGGTGCTCGACGGCTTCGAAAACTTCGACGCCGCACGCCGCCGCGGAAAGGGCGTCCTCTTTCTTACCGGGCACATGAGCGCCTGGGAACTAGCTCCGTTTGCCCACGCCCTCTACGGCCACCCGCTTCATTTTTTGGTGCGCCCCATCGCCAATCGCCAGGTTGATGCGCTCATCAACCGCTACCGCTGTTTGTCCGGCAACCAGCCCATCGAAAAAAATAAATCGGCTCGCTCGATTCTCAGAATCCTTGCTGACGGCGGAACCGTCGGCATCCTCTCCGATCACAACACCGTGCTTGAGGAAAGCGTGTTCGTCGATTTTTTCGGCATTCCGGCTTCTACCACGTCCGGCCTGGCGCGCATCGCTTTGCGCACCGATGCCGCGGTGGTCCCGGGATTCCTTTCCTGGGATAGCGCCCGGCGTAAATATCGCCTGCGTTTTGAACCTGCAATCGAACTTGCGCGCACCGGGGATGAAGAAAACGATGTTCGCGAAAACACCGCGCGCTTCACAAAAACCATCGAAGACTACGTGCGCGCTTATCCGGATCAGTGGCTCTGGGTCCACAAAAGATGGAAAACTCGCCCCCCGGGCGAAAAAGAGATTTATCCGGCGTGAGGTGTTTCGCTTCGACGCTCGTCATCCTTGCAAAAAGAGGTGCTCATGAGCTGCACGGCTGGTGAACTCGCAAAATTCCTGGGAGCAACAATCGTAGGAGACGGCCAGACCCCGCTTTCCGGCATGGCCATGCCCGAAAACGCCCGCGCCGAGGATCTCATTTATATAGATTCTCCGCGGCATCTCCAGCGCGCCGAAAATTCCGCCGCAAAATGTGCGCTGGCCCCGCCGGGATTGCAGTTGAAAGGGAAGACGACCTTGACCGCGGAGAATCCCAAGCTCGCTTTCGCCAAGGCTGCCGCTCTTCTGCTGCCGCAGTTTGCGCCGCCGCCGGGAGTTCACCCCACCGCGATCGTCGCTTCGAGCGCAAAGCTCGGCGCGAATGTTTTTATCGGCCCGTACGTAGTGATCGAAGACGAAGTAGAAATCGGCGAAGGCAGCATCGTCGAAGCTTTTTGTTTTCTCGGCCGAGCCACGGTAATCGGCGAAAAATGCCGCCTTCATCCGCGCGTCACGCTCTACGCGAATTCGCGGCTGGCAAAGGGTGTCGAACTTCATTCCGGCGTCGTGATCGGAGGCGACGGATTCGGCTACGTCTTCGGCGAAGGCCGCCATTGGAAATTTCCCCAGATCGGCACGGTCGAAATTGGCGACAACGTTGAAATTGGCTGCAACACCACCATCGATCGCGGCTCGCTCGGCGTCACCAGCATCTCCACAGGAGTAAAGATCGATAACTTGGTTCAAGTAGCTCACAACGTTTCCATCGGCGCACACTCGATCGTGGCTTCCCAGACCGGGATTTCGGGAAGCAGCTCGTTGGGAGAAGGTGTAATTGTTGCAGGGCAGGTCGGCATTGCGGATCATTGCAAGGTGGAGGACGGTGCGATCGTCGGCGGACAAGCCGGAGTCCCCACGGGGAAAACCATTCGCCGAGGGCAAACCGTGTGGGGAACTCCCGCGCGTCCCCTCGATCGATTCAAAAAACAGTACGCCGCCTTGGCGCGCTTGCCGGAATTAATTGAGCGTGTCGAAAAGCTAGAAGAAGGAAAAACCTAGCGTGATCGCGCACCCCCAGAAGCACCCGCTATCCGGACGCCTGATTGTCGTAGGCGGACAATGCCGCAAAGTCGGCAAGACCACGCTCATTGCGGACATAATCAAAGCGACGCCCGATTTGCGCTGGACCGCCGTGAAAATCACGCCGCACGCCGAATCGCACTGCCCCGTATACGGTTCGGATTGCAAATGCGGCCCTGACGAGCACACTTACTCTATTTATGAAGAACTCG
>Ga0181525_10000382_pt1 | contig 39328 bp, 15 predicted proteins | sample PEATcosm2014_Bin_48_FD_121100 | JGI IMG/M metagenome (GOLD analysis project Ga0181525, IMG submission 121100) | Peatland microbial communities from MTU Mesocosm Facility, Houghton, MI, USA - PEATcosm2014_Bin06_10_metaG | ecosystem: Environmental > Terrestrial > Soil > Wetlands > Peat | place... | reverse complement strand
TCCCGTTTCTACCGCGTGAGTGAACGCAAGTAGTGGCAAAGTTTCAGCGAGTTCTGACAAGTAGTGGCGAATAGTCCCGTGACTCTCCGCTTTACTGACAGTTTCGCTGACAGTGGCCGTCCATCCTGCGAGCAACCCTTGACAAATCAAGAGGTTTGTTAAACTCGCCACAGATGGACACGGATAAACACGGATATTGTGGCGGCGGGAACATTGACGACGAGAAGGCGGACGACTAACGTTTCCGGCGACCGGAATGAAGAACCTGACAAAATGGGGCGGTTTAATCCTCCTGCTCGGCGTGGCGCAAGGCGCGTCCGCCGATGAATCGTGGCAGGACGCGCTGGGCCGGATGCCGCTGACCGCGGGCGTAGCGGAATTGAACCGGACAAATTGCGTGCCGCTGATGCTGGGCGCGTTCCAATCGAACGGCGTCGTGAAGGCGTTCATCTTCATGCCGGGCGCAACGGATGAGCTTTATTTTTTCCGGCGGGCGCACGCGACGCTGACGAACGCCAATCCCTCGCTGCTCGACGCGGTCATGGCATTGACCAACCAGACCTACATCCAGGCCACCTTTCAACCGCCGCTGCTGCTGCTGCACACCACGGAGGATTCGCTGGACGTGATAGCCGTTGTCAAAAATGAATCCAAGGCGGCGAAATTGCATCAACGGCTTGTGCCCGGCCGCCTGCTCTTCAACGACGCCGATTGGGGAGCCATGCGAACCGCGCTCAAAGGGAAACTAAACATCGGCCTGCGCCCGTTTGAGAGCGATCCAGAAACGTGGCATTTCTACCGGCACAGCTTCGCGGCGTGCGGCGTCACGGATTGGGAGATGCTGGAATCGCTGGCGATGGCGGGGAAAACGACTTTCACCGTGAACCGGCTCACGGCGGAATTCCAGCCGGACGCGCGGGCAGGCCCCGTGCCGAAACTGGAAGCTTTCCCGATGCGTTAGAAATAGTTCCCTACCATTTGCCTCGCTTTTCAAGGTCTTTTGGATTGCAACTGAATTTTCGAAATTCGAATTCATTTGAGTCAGGATGGAGGCGGTAATAAATGATTATTTTGCCTTCAATAGCCTTGGAGGCACTGATTTCTTTTGAGCCTTGAATGCACAAGAAACTCAAACGCGCAAAATATAGATTGGGATCTGAAACTGACTGGCTGACATCTTTTAATTGCTGCACTTGTTCAAGCGACAATCCCCTTATATCCGAATATTCAACTGTCCATTTCTCTTTTTCTTGCCAAGGAATTGTAATTTGTCTGCCCACAAACCAATTCTTGAAAACTTCTGGATCAGGATAAACGCCAAATGGTAGTGACAAAAGTCTAACGCAATCGCCCCAATGATATTCCGCAGCGGTAATTAAATCTCGCCAATCGAGACGAGCTAATTCAATTGCTTCGGTAAGCTTTTCAATTTGACCGCTTGCCCGAACGACGAGGCATCGCATAATTCTGTCGCTAAACACATTTGGGTTTTCTTTCTGTAATTCCTTGAACATTTTAAGAACGAGCAAGCTGTCGTCCTCGGAAAAGTCCTGCCGAACTTTGGTTATAATGTCTTCAGGAAGCACCATTCAGATTGAACTCACTTTTATCAATCCATTACAGTTCCGGCTGGAATGCCAGCACGCTCAACGGCGGCAGATAAAATTCCGCCGAGTGCTGCTGGCCGTGGCAGGAAACGTTCCCCGCCGTCACTCCGCCCAGATTGCCCTTGTTTCCGCCGCCGTAGATTCCGGCGTCGCTGTTCAGCACTTCGCGCCATTTGCCCGCGCGCGGCAGGCCGATGCGATAATTTGGGCGCGGCACCGGCGTGAGATTCAGGATGACCGCAACCTGCTTTGAACCGTCGGCGGTCTGGCGCATGAAGGAGAGGATGCTGTTTTCGCGGTCATTGCAGTCAATCCACCAGAAACCGGCGTGGTCGAAATCCGCCTGCCAAAGCGCGGGCGTGGCGACGTAAAGTTTGTTCAGGTCCTCGACGAATCTTTGCAGACCGCGATGGAACGGCCCGGCGTCTAGCAGCCACCAGTCGAGTTGGGCGTTCTCGTTCCACTCGGCGCGCTGGCCGATTTCCCCGCCCATGAACATCAGCTTCTTTCCGGGGAAAAGCCATTGATACGCGAGCAGCGCGCGGAGATTGGCGAATTTCTGCCAGTCATCGCCGGGCATCCGGCCAATCAAGGAAAGTTTGCCATGAACCACCTCGTCGTGCGACAGCGGCAGGATGAAATTCTCGTTGAAATGGTAGAGCATCGCGAACGTGAGGTCGTTCTGGTGATATTTGCGATGGACCGGCTCGTGTTTGAAATAGCCGAGCGTGTCGTGCATCCAGCCCATGTTCCATTTGAACGAGAAGCCCAGTCCGCCGAGATAGGGCGGGCGCGTCACCAGCGGCCACGCGGTGGATTCCTCGGCAATGGTCATGACGCCGGGGAATTCCGTGTGCGTGATGTGGTTGAACTTTTTCAGGAACTCAATCGCCTCGAGATTCTCGCGCCCGCCGAACTGGTTGGGAATCCACTGGCCCTCCTTGCGCGAGTAGTCGAGGTAGAGCATCGAAGCCACCGCGTCCACGCGCAGGCCGTCAATGTGAAAGCGCTCGCACCAGAACAGCGCGTTGGCGACGAGGAAATTGGAAACCTCGTTCCGGCCAAAATTAAAGATGAGCGTGCCCCAGTCCTGGTGCGCGCCCTTGCGCGGGTCCTCGTGCTCAAAGAGCGCCGTGCCGTCGAACTTGGCGAGCGCCCATTCATCGCGCGGGAAATGCGCCGGAACCCAGTCCACGATGACGCCGATGCCGGCCTCGTGCAGCGCGTTGACCAGAAACTGGAAATCGTCCGGCGTGCCGAACCGGCTGGTCGGCGCGTAAAAGCCGGTGACTTGATAACCCCACGACGGATAATAGGCGTGCTCGGCCACGGGCAGAAACTCGACGTGCGTGAAGCCGAGACGCTTGACGTATTCGACGAGCGGCTTGGCCAGTTCGCGATAGCTCCAAGATTCATTCGCCGATTTTTTCTGCCACGAGCCGACGTGGACCTCATAGACGCTCATCGGCGAGCGCAGCGCATCGCGCTCGCGGCGCTGTTTGAGCCAGGCGGCGTCGTTCCATTTGAATTTTTTGGTGTCCCAGACGATGGCAGCCTGCTTGGGCGCGACCTCGAAGAAAAATCCAAATGGATCGGTGTTCAGCTTGACGTTGCCGCGCGCATCGCGGATTTCAAACTTGTAATGCGCACCAACGCCGACGCCCGGAATAAAAATTTCCCAGACGCCGGAAGCGCCAAGCAAACGCATCGGGTGGAACCGCCCGTCCCAATTGTTGAAATCGCCGACGATGCTGATGCGCTGCGCGTTCGGCGCCCAAACCGCAAAGCTGGTGCCGGGCACGCCGTCAATCGTCCGCAGTTGCGCACCAAGCTTCTCGAATATCTTCCGTTCGTCGCCCTTGCCGAAGAGAAACAAATCCGACTCGCCGAGCGTCGGCAGAAAGGAGAAGGCATCGCGTGTGCGGCGCGTGCGGCCTTGATGATCGGTGATGACCAGATCGTAGGCATAAACCTTGTTTGCCGATTTGGTGACGCCTTCAAAGATGTCGGTGTTCGGAATCCGCGCCAGTTCGATTTCCGGCTTGTCCTTTTCGTGCGTGGGCTGGATGACGACTTTGGCGGCGTCAGGCAGCAAGGCGCGGACGACGATGCCCGAACCGTCGCCGAGCGGGTGCATTCCCAGCAGCGTGTGGGGCGACTGGTGCGTCAGCTCAACCAGGCCGCGCAACTCCTCGCGAGAGAGAATCATGGAGGCAACGATAGCAAGCCCCGGCGAAAGCAGCGATATAAATTCAAGCGGCATCACCATGGGAAATGGCGGCGGTTCATTTTCTTCCCCGACCAGTATTCAATCAAGCCGATGCACGATTCTGGATTGGGGCGCGCCGCCCGGCCAAGCATCAGAGACGAACGACGAGTGGGATTCTCAAACACAGAAACTTTTTCTTCCAACTCCGTGATACGCTTCTTGAGTTCCGTTATTGTTCTTTGTTCTTCATTCATAATTTGGTGATGAGTTTGTTTTTCAATGACTACGAGTTGTCTAACTGCTTTGATTTGGGTGGATTAGGTTGGATTTGGTCGGATTTAGTTGGATTGGGTTTGGTTTTATCCGGTGAATCCGGCCCGCGATTGTCCGTTCTACACCATTCGGGCATGGACAAACCATGTTGAACTCGAACAAGCCAATCGGCCCATTTTTTGCCGTATTCGCCGCCGCCAAGCACCTTCGCCAGCGAACTCTGATCGTGTATGGCCAGGAATCTATCAACACGGCGCTCTATTTCTTCCCTTTCCCTGCGCTTGTCCGCCTCCTCGTCCTCCTGCTCCACCTGCCGGTTCCAACGCTCGCGTTTGATCACCGTCCGCACGGCGCGGTGCCCGTCACACTGCAACTGGGACAGTTTCGGGAGCACTTCGCAAATGATCTTCCAGCGTTTTTCAGGGTCGGTCTCCTTTTCCAAACGCGCCCTAGTCACAACTATGAGTTCCGCCGCCATCACTCTGGCAAAACGGTCGCTGATTTCCATGCCGTCCGCCGCGTCATCCAAATCTTCAGACTGCTCGGTGAGATTTTTCATGAGAAGCCGTGTTTCCTGCTGCCGCAACCATTCCTGATGGCCGGTCTGCTTCCATTCAGAAAGATTTTGTTCGGTGATGGCCCGTCCGCCGAACTGCTCTTGCAATAATTCCAGCGCGTCCGGTTCGCAATTGAGCCATTTCACGAGTTCCTTGCCCGGTTCACCGTCCTCGATGCGGCGGTTCAACTGGTCGCGGATGTATTTAGGCAAGCGTCCGATTTTACCAACATGGGTAGTGCTCATAATCTCTTAGCGGTAGCGACCGCGAATGTGCTGGTTGTAATAAGCGCCCTTGGACGCTGCGTTCAACAAACCGTAAAACACGGCCTCCGGCACGCCAGGATGGTCATAAATGCGCCCGGAGTGGAATTCGACGGTGAGCGTGTAACCGTCGTAGCCAACGGCGCGGATGGCGGAGGATTCGACCGGAATTAGCGTTGCATACATATCCTGCATTGAAGCAAGACGTGCGCAGGAATGGTAACGCGCTGATTCGGGCCGGAATTTTCGGCTACGGAATTCCCGTGGCAGATTTTTCTGTGAAACTACAACCAGCGCAGCGCTACACCATCACCATTCGCCGCGATAGATATTTTCGGCGGGAGCCAGTTTGCGGAGTTCTTTTGCGAAATCATCAAAGGCCTCGTTTTGGATTGCCCGCAGGGTTGGTTTTCCGCTTTTTGAGCGATTTTCGGCTCGCTTGGTCCACTTGAATTTCTGTTCCTTCAAGGCTTCATCTTCGATGAAATTCGGACGTTGCTCCAACAACATTTCCTTCCCAAGAACGGCCCAGGCGCGCACATTTGCCTTGAGGAATCGCGGTAGGGCAAGTGTCTTTTCCGCCCAAAGCGGACAGCCTTTTCGTGTATAAACTCTTTGAGCTGCTTCTTCGGATTTCCATCGCGACTGAAAGAGCGTCTGATAAATTACAGTGGCATACCAGCGGATTGGATTTTCGGTTGCCGTCCGGTCTGACAGAATGAAGCCGCTTATCGCACTTCCCAGCTTCAAATCCGCAACGGTATTTTCCGCCTTCCGTTGCCACGATCTTTCCGCCAAATCAGCGCTCACTGGCCACTCTTCCATAGTGCGGGCTACTTCACGACAAATTTCCGGATTCTTCCTGTGAAGCCGATCTACACATTTTACGCCTTCGAGCGTCAGATTGACCAAGGCTTCCGCCGCCTCTTTCCGAATTATTGCCCTGTCTTTCGCCCGGAGTTTGGCAGTCAGCACCTTGTTCAAATCCCCGGTCTTTTCCCATTCTCCGCGCGCGTCCACATAAAGTCCGTGGAGGCCGGTTCCCACTTCAGGTGCATATTTCCAACCACAATCAGAGATTCCACCACGGGTGAAACCTTTGCGCACCAAGGATTCGGTTTCCTCGAAAGAACTAAAGGCCGGTCGCGGTGGTGGACATTCTTCCAGTTCCCGCCAAAATTTAGTGTCCCTTTTTTTACGTTTCACAACTCCAACGCTTTTTGTTCGTGTTGTTTCTTCTTTGATTCCGGGGCTCTTTTGAAGGTCTCGTCGGTGGCGGCGACGGTGGATGGGCGCTCAATCCCCTTGCCTTCCATCAATTCTTTCACGGTGCGCAACTGCAGGCGCGGATATTTCTGCCGGTTGATCTTGTGCTCGTAAAAGCCGGCGCTGGCGGCCTCGGTTTCCATCGGGCCGGTGGGCGGTTGCAGGGAAATCAAGATGCCGATGGCGGCCTGCTCGCGGTCCAAAACGCCGCGCAAATCGCGCACGTCCTTCACGCCGGTCTTGCCGCCCTTGACCTGAATGATGATCTGCTCCGGCCTGGCGGCCTTGGGGTCGTCGCGGAAAAGGATTTTGCCGTCAATGCCGTGGTCCGCGCCTTTTTTCTGCTCGACGGGGCGCGCGCCGACGAGGCCGAGCGCCCACCATTGGAACTGGTATTTGTCGTCCCCGGCGAGCGTGGCGGCTTCGTTGGGCGTGGTCGGCTCGCCAATGATGCGGACGAGGGAAATTTCCGATTTACGATTTCCGATTTCCGATTTTGGAGTTTGAGCCTCCTCACGCCGGCTGCTACTTTCAAATTTCAGGCGGGGGCCGTAGGTGTCTTGCAGGCGGTTTTTGATGAGGGAAATGGCGAGTTGGGTCACGTCTATGCCGATCCAGTCGCGGCCGAGTTTCTCGGCGGCGTCAATGGTCGTGCCGCAGCCGCAGAACGGGTCCAGCACCACGTCGCCGGGATTGCTGCTGGCTTGGATGATCCGCTCCAGCAACGCCACCGGCTTTTGCGTCGGATAGCCGAGCATCTCCTTCGAGCGATTGTTGATGACGGGAATATCTGTCCAAAGATTCTGAACTGGTTGGCCAGGCATTTCATCGAGATAGCGTTTGTATTGGGGAACTGCTCCGTGCCGAGTTTGGATAATCCGACCCTGCTTAATCAGATCGTCCATTTTTTCCTTTGAATAGCGCCAATATCTCGAAACCCCCATGACTTCGTAGAATGGATTTCCTTTAGCTGCGCCGCCCGGCCCTTGGATATTGTCGAGACGATAGCTTCGCCCGTTCTCATCAACACGACGATAATCCCGTTCAAGATATTTCTCGCTGTATTCGGTGTATTGCTGGTTCCAAACTGTTTCGTCGGATTTGGCGTAAAACAAAATTGAGTCCGTCAACCTACCGAAATGTTTTGCTCCTTGTTTTGTATCACTGTGGGCACTGTTTCTCTTCCAAATGATTTCGTTTCGGAAGTTATCTTTTCCGAAAATTGAATCGCACAGGAGCTTGAGGTAATGGGAGGCGGTGGGGTCGCAGTGGAGGTAGAGCGAGCCGGTGGGTTTGAGAACGCGGCGGAGTTCGACGAGGCGCGAGGACATCATGGTGAGGTAGGCCATCATGTCGTTGCCGCCGAGAAACTGGTAGAACGCCTGCATCACGTCGGAAACCCGACCGGGCTGGCCGGTGACGGCGTCGTAGGCCTTTTTGGTCCCGATGTCCCAATGCCAGGTGTCCTCGAAGGCGTGAATCTGGCTGGCGGCGGCGGAGCCGTCCTTTTCCTGAAAGAAGGCGTTGTAGTTCTGGGCGGAGTTGAAGGGCGGGTCGAGATAGACGAGGTCCACGGATTCGTCCTTGAGGTAACGCCGGAGGATGTCGAGGTTGTCGCCGTAATAGAGCGTGCCCATAAATAAACGAGTTGATGGTTGAAGGTTGAGGGTTGAGAGTCAAGGCGGAAGGCGGAAGGCAAGACGAGAGCGACACCTCACCCTGACCCTCTCCCCGACCGAGGCGGAGAGGGAACATTCAAAGTCTGGAATGAATCCGTTCGATTTGTTTTGCGTGGTTATCCAGCGAACCTTCGGTCCAGACGACAAAGTCGGCGCGGGCGATTTTTTGTTCGACGGGCATCTGGGCGGCGATGCGCCGCTGGATTTGTTCCGGCGTCCAGCCGCGCGCAAGAAGGCGTTCGCGCTGGGATGCGGCGGAACAGGCGGCGCAAAGGATTTTGTCGAAGTGAGATTCGGCCCGCGTTTCAAACAACAGCGGGATGACAACGACGGCAAGCGGCTGGTTTTCCTTGCGCCCGCCTCCATTTTGCGCCGGCGCGGCGCGCCAGGTTTCGATTTGGGCGAGCCATTGTTGGCGGATGGGCGGGTGCAGGATGGCCTCGAGCCGGCGGCGGGCATTTGCGTCGGCGAAAACGATTTGGGCAAGTTCGGCGCGTTTTAATTCACCGGTGGAAGCGATGATCTGGCTGCCAAAGGCGGACTGGATGGCCGCGAGCGCGGGCTGTCCGGGCTGGACGAGTTTGCGCGCCAACTCGTCGGTGTCCACGATTTGCGCGCCGTGTTCGCGAAGAAAACGGGCGGCGGTGGACTTGCCCATGCCCACGCCGCCGGTGAGACCGCAGACTTTCATTGGCCGAAACAGTTACGGCCCGATCCTGTCGCGGAAGAAGACATCGGGATAGTTCGCCGGGTAAACATTGTTTGTAAAGGTAAAGCTAAACGTGCCGCCCGACGGGTTTGTGTAGATTGGAACCCAAGGCCCGGCGGCAAGATTCGTCGTTGTCTCAATGATATTAACCTGTCCCGCCACGCTGTTGGTGACGGTGAACTGGAACTTCCCGCCGGACGCCAGGACGGTTCCCGAAAGCTGCGGCGGCGGAGCGACGGTGACGATGGCGCTGGCGGAGGCATCATCCGGATTGGGATCCGGCGTGGAGGCATTGACGATTGCGTCATTAACGTAGGAACCGTAGGCATTGGGCTTGACCGTCACCGTGAGCATCGCGCCGGTGTTGGTGGCGAGCGAGCCGACGCTCCATACCAGCAGGTTTCCATTGTTGACAGTGCCCTGGGTGGGAATGACCGAGACATTTGTGGCATTGGACGGCAAGCTGTCCGACACAATTACGTTGGTGGAAGGCGAAGGCCCGTAGTTGGTAACGGTGAGGATATAGACGGCATTGGCGCCAAGGTTGATGATGCTGGCCTGATTGGTCATCAAAAGCTGGTTGTCCGCCGCAGCACCGACCGGGGTGGCAAGGGTCAGGTTGAGAATCCAGCCGTTGTAGTTGGTGCCAACATCCAACGTCGTGTCGTCCTGCACGAAGAGTTCCCAAGCGCCATTTGGATTTCCGCCAATGAGGTTGGTAAAGGCGGAACCATAGGGCGGCGGCGGCGCGGAAGGTGGGGTGACGGGAGCGCCGGCGAGGGCGATGATGAGATTGGTTCCGTTGGGCGTGCCCCAGCCGGTGCAGAGGTCATAGCCCGGAACGGCGCGAAACCGGTTGGGGCTGCCCGGCCAGAAATTGTTGCCGGTGGTGATGTCGTGAAAACAGTTGGTGTATATCGAGTTTGATGCTCCGATGGCATAAATCACCGGGTTGATAAAACCGAGAGAGGGCCTGCTGTTGGCGGCAGCCTGCTGGTTGACCAACGCCATGAAACCCGCCCACAACGGCGAGGCACAACTGGTGCCGCCAAAAGATCCGGAACCGCCACCGCCGTATATCACCCAAACATTGTCCCCCGTCAACGCCACGTCGGGGAGATTCCGGAAGGTCGTGGAGCCATTATTGGCCGTCATGTTGATATTGGTCTGCCAGAACGGGATGGCATAGGTGGGGCTGATGCCGCCGCTGCTGCCGATACCGTTGGTGATGCCATATTCATTATCCCAATTCCAAACGGTTTCCGACGCCCAAGCATAGTTCGTGGTGGTGGACAGGGTCGTCCCGCCGACAATGGTAATATGAGGGTCGTCCGAAGGCGTCTGGACGGGGTTTGAGGCGGCGTTGTAGGCATCGCTGTCACCGGAAGCATTAAAAAATGTTTGCCCTTGCGCCGCGAATTGCTGGAAGATCTGCTCCGAGACCGTGTCTATGCCATAGCCCCAAGAAGCACTCAACTGCTTCACCTGATTGCTGGCCGCCATGGCATTCAAAATATCGTCCGTGAAACTGCCTTCAAAGACATAGATTTGGGAAACGCCCGGCGCCATGGAAATAACCATCTCGATATCCAGAGAGACCTCGTCCGGCGCAATACCGAGACCACCGTTGTAGCCGTCCAACAAGACGGGCTGAACCGGGACGCTGGGCAAACCGGCCAGGGTTTCGTAAGCCGTGATGTCGCTCTGGAAGAAGCCGGAGTCAAATTGCAACAGCCCGACCGACTGCCCGGAACCGGTCTGGGACGCGCCCGGGACGTAGGCGTTCCTGAAATCGCTGCCCATGTAGCTGCCGAACGGCCCAGAACCCAAGGCCGGCTGCGCCTGCGAAGCCGGCATCTTGTGCAACAATGGACGCGGCTGGAAATAATTATCCAGCCCGCTGACGTGCAACACCGGCACATCCGCAGCCACCGACGGCTCCACATCCGGCGCGAAGAAATCGCGGGACTCGGTGGGATGACGATAGGTTCGCAGCGTCACGTGGAAGGCCTTCTGGATATCCGAAACCTTTCCGCTCACATCCACCAACATGCGGTTGCCGTGCGTTTTTGTCACCGTCAGTCCGGCGGCCTGCGCGAAGCTGACCACCTTCTGATAATCCCGCTCCGTGGGGCCGAACTGCGCGGTGAATTCCTCCGGCGTCAGGTAATGCCGGTAATTCGGGCTGGAAGGATCATAGAGTTGCTGGAGCAGATTGGAGAGCGCGGCTTGATTCCGCAACGGGAGGCCGATGGCCAGGTTCATTTCCGTCGCGCCCGCCAGTTGACCGTTCGCCTGCAACCGCGACACCGCCGCCGGCACATGACCATGCAACGCGACCATGCCAGAGTCCGCGGCAAGGCTGGTAAGAATCGTTGCGCTTGACACCGCCAAGCCCAAGCCGATTTTCAGTAAAGTTTTCCTCATAAAAGCTGTTGGATTGAGGTTGCGCATCGGGCATCAGGGGAAAGGAGTCACCGGCGGATAGTTGGTCGGTTTATAGACTCCGTTGGTAATCTGGCCGTATTGAGACAGGAAATTAGTCGCCGCATCATCAAAGGTGAGGGTGACATGGAGGATGCCATTCTCGCCGCCCGCGTGCGCCATGAACAGGGTGTCGAGCTGATCCGGCGCCACCAGCATCGCGTCAATGTCCGACGGCGAAGTGTGAGTGACGTTGGTCAAGGTGAGGGTGGTCTTGATCACCGTTCCAGACAGGCCGCTGACGTTGATGATGGACGGATAGGGCGAGGCGGGGCCTTCTCCGCCGGGAGCGCCGATATACGGGATGTAAATGGGGGCGGTATTGGAGTAGGTGGCTATCCAACTGCCCAGGGTGTAGCTGAAGATGGCCGTGCCGATGTTCGTGCCAATGTTATTCACGACATTTGTAAGCAGGAAGGTTGCGGCAATCTGCTGGCCGTTGGTGCCAATGGCCGTAAAGGTGAACGGCCGCGAAACGGAGTGGCCTTTGTATTTCAACTGGCCATAGGTATTCGTCACGGGACTGACCGGCGTGACGCCGCTGGTGGCGATCAGCCTCGCAACCAGGTTGGACACATCGTTGCCGCCGGCATCCCGGAAGGCGAACAGGAGAGTGACGGTCTCATTCGAGTCAATTATGCCGTTGGGCGCGCCGGCGCCGCTTTCTGAAATCAGCGTGGAACCCGCCGGCACCACATAGCTGCCGCTGGTGTCGTGGATTGTCAGCGTGGCTGCGGAGGGCGCAATCAGAATGCCATTGACCGGAGCGGACAACTGCAACAGAACGGTCTTGTCCGGCTGAACGGTCGCACTGGGGATCACCGTGACAGGAAACGTCTGGCTGACGACACCATTCGTGAACACGAGCACCCCGTTGGTGGCAACGTAATCCGTGCCGGCAACCGCCGTGCCGTTGGCGGTGGCGAAGTTGACGGAGGAGGTGGTGTTGGTGTTGTCGGTGCGCACCACGGTAATGGTGGCCGAGACGCCGCTTCGCAAGACCGTGTAGGCCGGGCTGGAGAAGCTCAAACCGGAATTATAGTCAACGATCGTCACGGCCTCGCTGCTCGGCGGAATAATTACTCCGGGTGCCGTCACGTTGGTGAGGCTCACCGAGAAGGTGCGGCTTCCGGTGATCAAACTGTTGTTGAGAACCGGCACGGTGAAGGAGTTGGTCCCGATGCCGTTGGTGAAGACCAGGATGCCGCTCGTGCCGGTATAATCCCGCCCAGCTGTGGCCGTGCCGTCGGCTGTGGCATAATTCACCTCCAAGGGCACCGTGTTGGAATTCACAATCACAGGTTCAATGCCGGGATTCGAGCAGATGACGGTGATCAGGACGCCGCCGATATTCTTTGGCACGCTGACGGCATTGGTCGTGAAGTTCAAGCCCGCCTCGGCATCCAGTTCCTGAACCAGGGTGGTGCTCGGCGCCGCCAGTTGCGCGCCGGCGGTGGGATTGGACAGGTTCACGGTGAACGCCACCGTGCCGGTCACGTTTGTGTCGTGAATCAAGGTCACGGGTATGGTCACAAGAGACTGGCCGGGACCGAAGGTGACCGTGCCGCTGGCCGACACATAATTCACACCCGCCTGCGCCGTTCCGTCCGCCGTCGCATAATGCACCGAATTCGATCCGCTGGTGGTGTTAAACCGGGCGACAGTGATGAACACGGTGCCGGCCGTTTCCGAGAAGGTGTTGGTCGCGGCGGCAAAGGCGATGACGGCGTTGGTATTGAATATGGTGAGGGTCGCGTTGGTCGGGGCGATAAGCGTCGCACCACTGCTGCCGTCCTGATTGGTGGACAACATCACCGACAGGCTGACAGGGGCTTCCGCCACGGTGTTATTGAGGAGTTTCACGGAGATGGTGGCGTTTGTCAGGCCGGGGGTAAGAGTCACGGTGCCGCTGGAAGCCGTGTAATTCACACCGGCCTTCGCCGTGCCATCGGCGGTGGTATAATTCGCAGAGACGGTCCCGGACGAGCCGCCGCTTCGCACGACGGTGAGATAACCGAAACCATCGCTGGCATTGGCGGCAAAGTTGGTCGCCGCAAAACTCAACTGGCCGGCCGCAGTGACGGTATTGTTGATGGTCAACGTCGTGGTGCTGATGCTGTTGGTGGTAATGAGCGTGTTGACGGCATTTGTCAGAGCGAAAATGACGGTGAGGTCGGGGCCGGCATTGTTGTTGTTGATGATCTGAATCTGCACCACAACATCCGTCTGGCCGGGGTTGAAATTGACGGTGAGATTTGTCGGATAAAAGTCCACGCCGGGCTGGGCGGTGCCGTTGGTGGTGGTGATCAGGTTCACCGAGCAGGCGCCGCTGGACGAGCCGAGGCGGGCGATGTCAATCGTCCCCACACCGGACTGGATGTTTTTGGGAACGGAATAGCTGGCCGAGCCGAAGCTGACGGTGCTGTTATCATTGATGATGGTCAACACGGCATTGGTCTGATTGCCAAGACCGGCGGCGGGAAGATTCGTCGGATTGGACAAGGACAGATTCACCGTAAGATTCGCCAGCATGTTGGAATCGTCCAACACCGGCACCAGAACGGATTCCAGCACTTCGCCCGCCGGGAAACCGACCTGGACATTGACGTTGCTGTAATTAACCCCCGCCACCGCCGTGCTGCCGTTGGTGATGGTGGCAAAGTTCACAAAGACCGAGCCGGTGCCATTATTGGTGCCGCTCGTGCCGCCGGTGCGGCGAATGCTGATGACCGCATAACTTCCGGTCTCATCCACCTGATAGGTCGGCGAATTGAACATGAACGCCCCGGACCCGGTGACCGAGCCGCCGTAAATCCGCGCCACATGACCGGCGGGCTGGTCGTCGTATTGCGTGAAGCCGCCGCCAATCACCAGCATCTGATCGGCGGGCTGAACGACCACCGCATCGACCGCGCCGTTGGCACCGTCGCCGAAATTGATGGTTGGATCCATCGCGCCGGTCGGCAGCAGGCGGGTGATGCCATTGCGGGTGACGCCGCTGGCCCTGGTGAACTGCCCGACAACGACAATCCGGCTGTCGGCCTGAAGGGCGAGGGCGCTGACCGACGCATTGGCCCCAACGCCGACTCCGTTGGTGGAAGCAAAGGCGGCATCCAGCGAGCCATCAAGGTTCAGGCGGGCGATGTGGTTCAAGGCCACTCCGTTGACATTGGTGAAATCGCCGCCAATGAGCACCCGGCCATCGTTTTGAATGGCAATCGCCCGGACAATGTCCCCTGCCCCGACAACCAAATTCGAGTCAAAATTCGTATCCATGGAGCCGTCCACGTTCAGGCGCGCGACATGGCCGACGGTAACATTGTTGACACCGGTGAACGCGCCGCCGATGAGCATCTTTCCGGCAAGCGGCGAGTTGGTGGGATAGACAGCCACGGCATAAACCGCGGCGTTTGGCCCGACGCCGGTGCCAAATCCCGTATCCACCGTGCCATCGTTGTTCAGCCGCGCGACAAATGGCGTGGCGTTGCCGTTCATGCTGGCAAATGCGCCGGCGGTGTAAATCTTGCGGACGCCGCCGATAAATGTTTCGGCCAGCGCATAAACCGTGTTATCGGCGCCGGCGCCGGGATTAAAGCTGCTGTCGAGAGTGCCATCCGTGTTCAGCCGGGCAATGCGGTTGAGGATGGTGCCGTTGAAATTGGTGAACGCACCGCCCACCAGGATCTGGTCGTCAGTCTGATCCGCCAGGGCATAGACCGGAGCGCTGGCACCGGACAATCCGTAGAGGAAGCCCGACCGGTCGAGCGAGCCGTTGGAATTCAGGCGGGCGATATAACTTTCCGGAACGCCGTTCACCGCAGTGAAGACGCCGCCCGCAAGAATCTGGCCGCTGGATTGCAATGCCAGCGCGAACACATCCGCGCTCATGCCCGTGCCCGTATTAAACGTCGTGTCCGGGGAACCGGGCGGGCGGTTGTAACTTTCGCTGTCCACGATGGAGACGCTGGCGGCGGCCGGTGAACCCAACGAGGCACCCGCGCTGGGATTGGACAATGACACGGTGAAATAGAAGCCGCCCGGCGGCGGTTCCACCACATTGCTGACGTCGAGAATCGGCACCGTGATGTTGGTGGCCAGTTGTCCGGGAACAAAGGTCAGCGTATTGGTGGTGCGGACATAATTGGTGCCGGCAAATGCCGTGGCGTCGGCGGTGGTAAACCGCACGGTGGGGAAACCATTGGTTCCACCGGTGCGGATGACCGTGACAGTGGAGTAGCCGCCGTTGTCATTGACGATATAACCGGGCGCGCTGAACTGGAAGGCGCCATAGCTGTTGTCGTTGTTGATGAAGACCACGGCATTGGTGATGCCGTTGGTGGCAAAGAGTGACGGCGCACTGACGCCATTCAAAGCCGGATTAAAGAGATTCACGCCGAACTGCTTGGTGGGACCGTTGGTGTTGTGGTTGATGAACGGAATCGTGATAATCCGGGGCGTCACGTCGCCGCTGTTCCATTGGAGCGTCGTGTTGGTGCCGAAATAGTCCTGGCCGCTGACGGCGGTTCCATCCGCCGTGGCGAATTGCACGGACAAACTTCCCTCGCTGCCCACGGTGCGGGTGACGGTGACGGTCACCGAGCCAGCGCTCAAGTTGGCAGCATAGGCGTTGGTGCTCAAGTTCAGGAAGCCCTGATAATTGGGATTGATGATGCGGAGCACCGCGTTTGACAGGCCCCATGAAGCGATGCCATTGAACGGCGGATTCAATCCAAACAGGATGAGGTTGACGGTCTTCTCGGCGGAGCTGGACGTGTTGGTGTTCAGGATGGGCACAGTGAAGGTGTGGCTCGTATCGCTCGGCTGGAATGTCATCGTGCCGCTGGCCGCGCTGTAATCGCTGTTGAGTATCGCCGTGCTGCCGTTGGTTGTGGTGGCATAGCTCAAATAGACCACGCCATAGCTGCCATTGGTGCGGACGACGGAAATCGTCGCGCCCTGTCCCGTGCCGGTGTAGCCGGGGGAGCTGAAGCCAAACGTGCCGGACGTCTGATGATCGTCTATCAAAGTCAACGGCGCGGCCGATTCTCCCAGCGCCACGCCGAGCGGAATATCCTCACCGCCGAGGAAAAATTGATCGGCACCAAGCGGGTCAGTCAGCTGGAATTGCGCGCTCAAATTGCTCAAGGAATTGGTGTTGTCCAAAATGGCGACAGTCACGGAAGACTGGCCATTGCCTGAAATGCGATTATAGACGTCCTGCGGGTATCCATTGTTTCCAAAGAGGCCATCGCTGTGCATCCGTCCCATTGGATTGTCGAGTTCCCAAGAAATCCAATAGAGCGGATCCAGGCCGGAGTAGCTGTAATCAACGCCGTTTTGGGCCAGACCGGGCAACACGGCGAAATTGGCCGAAGCCGGTCCCAAGGTTCCATTGGTCCGGACGATGCTGACATACAGAGGTGACGAACTCTTGTTGATCGAGTAACTGCCGTTGAGCAGGGCGATGTTGCCCGGTCCGGGCGTGGCTCCGCCAATCAAACGGGCGATGTTGCTGCGGTTGCGAATGCCGTTGCGGGTCTTTTGCACGGTATTAAAACCATAGCTTTCCGCGATTTGAACATCGTTGGTGTCAATGCTTTCGGGACGAACATCCACATCGTCCGATTGTCCGCCACCCACCCGTTCAAAGCTGCCGCCAATCATGACGTTTCCATCGCTTTGAATGCCCGATGCCATGACCGTTCCAAGCGGATCGTTGTAATGGTCGCGCGGCAGGCCGGCGAATTGATTGTAGGCGGTGTCGAGGAAGGTGGTGTCCACCGTGCCGTCCGCGTTCAAGCGGGCAAAGCCCAGACGATGCGTGCCATTGTAGGCGGTGAACGCGCCACCCACGTAAATCGTGAAGTTGGTCTGCACAATGGTGGGAGTGGTGTTGGTCTGGAGAACACCGTCACTATTGGTCTGCACAGTAGTAATGGCCGGGGCTGTCGAGCCAATGGCGCTCGTGTTGACGGTGATGTTATTCACCGGCCCGTCCAAGCCGACGCCCGAGAAGAAATTTGGGTCTGTGAATCCGTTGGCATCAAGACGGGCAATGTTGCTGGCGCTCCGGCCGTTCACCTGTGAAAACTCGCCGCCCACAACGATATTTCCGTCCGGCTGGAGGCCCAGCGCCAGGACCGATGCGTTGGCACCCGAACCCGGGTCAAACGAGGGATCAAACGAGCCATCAGAATTGAGCCGCGCGATGTGGTCCTGCCCGCTGACTCCGCCGGCAGAAGTAAAGTCGCCGCCGACAATCAACTGACCGCTGGATTGCATGGCGACGGCATAAACCGTCGCGTTGAGATTGGTTCCGGGATCGAACGTCGTGTCCAGGGAGCCGTCCGCGTTCAATCGAGCCAGATACTTGCGGGGCACACCGTTGTAAGAGGTAAAATTGCCGCCAACAAGAATCGGACTCGTCCAGGCAACCGTCCCGGAATAACTCCACGCCGCCGGGCCGTTGGGGTTGCCGCCCGGATTCATGACAATCGTTATCAGGTTGGTGGTCAGGCCGCCGACAGGACCGAAGGCGCGCGCAATGGTTCCGCCTCCGGTGATGTAGCCGGTATCGTAAATCAGCACTCCCGTCCCGGCGGCCACATTGGGATTGCCATAGAAAATCTGCATATCGTTCGTGAAGGCGCCAAAATTATAATTGACCGTCAGGAAGCCGGCGGTGTTGCTTCCCAGATTGACCACATTGTCAAACTCGTTGGTGGTGCTGCCGGCGCCGCCAATGCCGCCGATCGCAGCGCCAAATCTGATCGGGGCGGGCACCGCGACGGTATAGACGGTGCCGTTGAATCCGTTGCCCGGATTGAAGGAGGTGTCGAGCACGCCATTGGCGGTGACGAGGGCGATGCCGCTGCGGAGCGTGCCGTTGTAGGAGGAGAAGGCGCCGCCAATGACCGACTCATTGTTCGCCGCCAACGCGATGCAGCGGACGAAACCATTTGGACCGGAGTTGGGCTGGGGATTAAAGGTGGTGTCCAGCGAGCCGTCCGTATTGATCCGCGCGATGTTGTTTTGCTGGGACTGATCATAGGTGGCGAAGTCGCCAACGATGATGGTCTTGTTGTCGGGCTGGACGGCCAGGCCGTAAACTTCGCCGTCCGTGCCGGGATGGCTCATCTGCGGCGGCACGGTGAGGAACGGCCCCGCCATGTTCTGACTCCAATCTGCATTGTAAAATTCGTCCACAGACCCGGCCGGCGGATGCAGGTCATCATACAGAATGGTGACGGTGGTCTGATCCACCATGCCGACGGGAAGCACGTTGTTTTTCGAATCCTCGGCGTAGAGGCTGACCATGAAATCCTCGTTGAACTGCTGGAGGCCGTTGTTGTAAACGGTGAAGGTAATCGGCTGTGGATTAAACGCGCCTTTGCCCGCCGGAAAACTAATCGTGCCGGCGTAATTGCCGCCGTTGACCTGGAAATCGGGGACCAATCCCAAAACGCCTATGCTGTCAACCGGGTTGGGCGTGGCGTAATCGGAGCCGGGCTGGAGCGGGAACTCGGGATTTCCCAAATCGGCGTCTCCCGAGTTGTCGAGATACAGGCTGTTGACACGCCAATGAATGGTCGGTGAGGCGGCATTGTTTGTTCCCATGCGGTTGACATAAAGGGTGATGGGCGTCCCGCCCCAATAATTCGTGATGTCACGGGTGACGCGATAATGAGCCTTCTCAAAATTGAACACCCCGTTGGTGGGCTGAATGTTCCAGACAATGTTGGTCGTCACCACATTGGTTTGAAGAATGGGGTTGAAATTCGTCACCAGCATTGAAACCTGCGCGGGACCCTGGGGACTGATGTCCGCGTCCAGAATCCGCACCAAGGTTGTGCTGTAAGTCGTGTCCAGCCGCGGCGGCTGCACATCCGTGGATTCAGCGGAATCCAACGCCGCGTTCGTCAGAACAATCAGAAAATCGCGGTTCGGCCGGGGAACGCCACCATCGTCCGCGATGGGAATGAAAATGTCCTTGGTCATCTCGGAATCGTCGAAGGTGAGCACACCGCTCACGGGAGTGAAATCAGCCGCTGTGATGTTTGTAAAGTAAGGATACAAGACCCCCCCAATGACATATACGTAAACGTTAGTAACAGGCATTGACGAAGCCGGCAAATCGCCGTTGACGAGGTATCCATTGTTTCCCATCAAACTTGAGCTCGGCGCGATGTTCTTCGTGGTGTAGCCCACCTGCACGCGACCGGAGGAGCCTGCCACGCGCGTTACCGAGACCAGCAGGCCCGGCACGTCAAAGTCATAGCCCCAGCGACCGAGGCTACCCTGACCGGTGGTGCCATAAAGCGTCGAATCATACTGGTTGGCAACGACCGTGCCAGTCGGACGGCGGGTTTCCTCCGTCTCCGACACCCGGTAGAGCAGCATGGGGATGCCGTTGGAATAAGTCATGCCGGTTTCATCAAGGTCTTCCTGCGCGAATTGGAAAACGCCCGAGGGATGCAGCGCCCAGTTCAGCTTGATCAGCCCCGCCGGCGGGCTGATAACGCCGGCAAACGGTGAAATGATCCCTGTATTCGGATTTCCCGACTCACCGTAGCTCAAGTAGCCCTGATAGGTCTGCACCGCGATGTAGTAAGTCTGGCCGGCGACCGCGTTGAAGCGCACCTGGCTTGGGCCGGCCAAATGCTGATAAAACTCACCCGACACGGGCACAACCACCGGCATGCCGTTGGTGACGGTGGGGGCAAGATTGAAAATATTCTGGCCCGAATAGTTGTATTGATCGTCCACGTAGCCTTGTTGCGCGGCGAAAAGCCCGCCATTCGCGGCCAGCGGATAACCCGTGGCAATGCTGGTTCCAGTGTAAACCGTCATCGCCGTGGCCAGGTTGGTGATGCCCGCAACGTCGTCCACGCTGCCGATGGTGTCGAACTCCACCTCGCCGCTGTTGGTGGGCGTCCAGGCAAACCACGCCATTGGCGCTCCGAAAACGCCGCTGTTGTTGTCCACACTGACGGAACCCCAGTCGCCGTTGGTGACAATCGGGCTGTAGATATTCAATCCCGGCGGCGTGTTCGTCTCGATGATGGTCACGGTCTCCGTGGAGGGCGGCACCAAAACCCCCGGCGTCACCGGGCTGGAGAGGGTCACATTGAAGGTCAGGTTGCTTTCCACCAGGCTGTTGGGGATGATCGGAACCTCGATGTAATTGAAGAACTGCCCATTGGTAAAGAGCAGCGTCCCGTTCACAGGCGTGTAATCCACACCCTGCGCCGCCGTGCCGCCGCCGGTGGAATAATTCACCGACACCGGCCCGACGTTCGGGTTGGAGGAAATGACCGGCAGGAACACATATCCCGCCGTTTTCAGCACGCTCGTGGCATTCGTGAGGAAGCTCAAGCCGGCCTCGGCATCCAGTTCCTGAATGACGGTGGTGCTGGGCGGCGTCAATTGCGCGCCGCCGGTGGGATTGGACAGGTTGAGGGTGAACGTCAGCGTGCCGGTCACGTTCGTGTCGTGAATCAACTCAACGGGTATGGTCTTGGCGGAGTCTCCGGGGTTGAAGATCACCGTGCCGCCGGTCGCCACGTAATTCACGTTCGACTGCGCCGTTCCATCCGCCGTGGCATAGGTGACCTGCGTCGTCACGTTCGTGTTGTTGAACCGCAGCACACTGATGAACACGGTGTCGGGGTTCCCGTTGAAGATGGTGCCGCCGTTCTCCGGGAAGGTGTTCACCGCCGAGGCAAAGGCGACGCCGGTGTTGGTGTTCAGAATGGTCAGCGTCGCGTTGGTCGGAGCGGCGAGCGTGGCGCCGTCCGTGGCGTTGGTCAGCAGCACATACAAATATTCAGGCCCCTCCGCCGTGGGGGTGTTGATGACTTGAACGGCGAAGGTCTTGGGAGTCGTCTCGCCGTCGCCAAAAGACACCACGCCGTTGGTCGCGATGTATTTTGCCCCGGACAAGGCCGTGCCGTCCATCGTGGTGAAGCTGGCCGAAACCGCGCCCAGGGAGCCATAGTTGCGCAACACCGTGATGTAGGCGTTGGTGTAACCCACGCCGCCGCCCTCGGTGACCACATAATTCGTCGCGGAAAGACTCAACTGCCCGGGCGAACTCACCGTGTCAATGATGGTGAGCACCGCATTGGACGGGCTGTAGAGCGCCGAGCCGCTCGCGCCGGACAGTTGCAGACCCACCGTTTGATTTCCCTCCGCAATGCCGTTGTTGATGATGGGGACGGTGACCAGGACGTTCGACACGCCCGGATTGAAGGTGACAAACACGTTGGTGGGATAAAAATCCAGCCCCGCCGTGGCCGTGCCGCTGGCGGTGGTGCTGAAGAGCACCGTGGAAGTCCCGCTCACGCTGCCCTGGCGAACGATGCCAATCGTGGCCGCGCCATTCACGGCGTTCTTTGCCACCGTGTAGGTTGCATAGGAGAAATTAATCGCGCTGTCATCATTGGTGATCCAGAGCAAGGCCGTCGGCTGTTGTCCGAATTCGGAGAGGAGCGGCGGGTTGACCGCCAGATTCACCGTGAGGTTGGGCGTGATGACGCCATCATCCAACACCGGGATGGTGACCGTCCGGATGACCTCGCCTTCGGGGAAGTCCAGATTGTTGGTGACGGCAAGATAATTGGTTCCCGCCACCGCCGTGCCATCGCTGGTGGTGAACGGCACGATGATGTCGCCCGAACCGTTCGCATTCGTCCCGCTGGTGCCGCCGGTGCGAAGAATGGTGATGACCACATTGGTGCCCTGTTCATCCACCCCATATTCCGAAGAAGAGAATTCAAAAGCGCCCACACCGCTCATGGATCCGCCGTAAATCCGGGCCAGATACGCGTGCGGCTGGCCATTGTATTCGGTGAACCCGCCGCCAATGATGATTTTCTCGTCGGGCACGTTCGTCGGGTAACCGAATATGGTGTCCTCCTGAACGACGACTGCGGCCACAAAGTTGTTGGCACCCGTGCCAAAGTTGATGGTCGGATCCACCGTGCCGTCGGGGTTCAATCTCGTGATGCGGCTGCGGCTGACCCCGCTGCAAGTGGTGAATTCGCCGCCCAGCACAATCCGGGTGTCGGCCTGCAATGCGATGCTGAACACCGGATCGCTCGCGCCGGCGCCCGGGTTAAAGTTCGCGTCCACCGAGCCGTCCGTGTTGAGGCGGGCGATGTAGTTCAAGGGGGCGCCGTTGACATTGGTGAAATATCCGCCAATGAGAATCCTGCCATCCAACTGGATGGCGATGGCATGAACCGAGCCGCTCGCGCCGGTCATGCCGCTCAAAAAGTTCGTGTCCACCGAGCCGTCCGTGTTGAGGCGGGCGATGTGATTGAAATTGGTGTTGCCGTTGACGGCGGTGAAATCGCCGCCGATGACGACCTTGCCATCGCCCTGCACCGCGAGCGCATACACGGTCGCGTTGGCGCCCAAGCCCGGATTGAAGGAGGTGTCCACCGAGCCGGGTTGAGCTCCGTTGGAGTCGTCGCCATTGAGACGCGCGATGCTGTTGTAGGCGCTTCCGCCGATGTTGGCAAACGCGCCGGCCACGAGAATTTTGCCCGCACCATTCACAAACGTCTGGGCCAGGGCATAAACCGCGTTGTCCGCGCCAGAACCGATTGTGAACTGGCTGTCCAGCGTTCCGTCCGAGTTCAGGCGCGCGATATGATTCTGCACCACGTTGTTGAAATTGGTGAAAAAGCCGCCAACGAGTATCCGCCCATCCGATTGGACGGCAATCGCCCGGACAGAGTCATTGGCCCCATAGGAAGACGAGGGCAGCGAGAAGCCAGGGTCAATCGTCCCGTTCGAATTGAAGCGCGCGATGCGCTGGCGGGGCACGCCGTCGGCTATGGTAAAGTCGCCACCAACCAGCAGTTGATTGTTCCCCTGAAGCGCCAGGGCATACACGGTGTTGTTCAGGCCGAGGGAATCGTAGGTGACATCGCCCGATCCCGGCGGTTCATTGACCGAGTCGGTATCAATGATATTCAAGGTGGCATTGCTGACGCTGCCCAAAGCATAGGCCGGCTGGGCATTGCTCAACACCAGGGTGAGGGAGGTCAACCCGTTGCTGATGCCGTTGTCAACAACCGGCACCTGGATAAACTGGCCGATTTGGCCGTTGGTGAAGGTCAACGTGCCGGCGACATTGGAATAATTCACCCCCCCGCCAATGGCGGTGCCACTGACGGTAAAATTGCTCACGGTAATCGTCCCGACACTGCCGCCGGTGCGCACCACCGGAATGAGCGCATAGCCCGCGCTTTTCTTGACCGAATAAACCGGGGAACTGAACTGCACCGTGCCCGCGGAATCCACATTAAGAATGGTCAGCGTGGAGTTGGTGACAGGCCCCCAGCAAGCGTTGGTCGGAAAAGTGTTAAGGGTGAGATTAGTCAGCAGCAAATTGACCGTCCGATTGGAGGTGACCTGCGCGTCATGGAATACCGGGATGGCAATGTTAACCGTAATCGGCGACCCCTTGTTGCCATTGTTCCAAGTGATAGTGTTTGAGTAGGGGCTGTAGTCCACACCCGGCACCGCCGAACCGGCCGCTGTAAGCAGGGTCACCTTGATTGTGCCGCTGGAGCCGCCCAGGCGGCTCAAAGTAACGAGCGCGGTTCCGCTGGTTTCGTTGGTGCTGAAATTTGTGGACGTGAAGCTGATCTGGCCCGCGGTGAAATTATCATTGATGATGGTCAGCACGGCGCTGGACAACCCCAACTGCGCCCCGCCGGTCGGAGTATATAATGTCAAATTCACGGTCTTGTCCGGCTGGATGGTCGTGCCGGGAATGATCGGGACTGTAAAAGTCTTGCTGGTGTCACCAGTGTTAAACGTCAACGTCCCACTGACATTGGTAAAATCAATGCCATTGGTGGCGGTGCCGTTGCTGGTGGCATAATTGACCTGAACCACATTTTGCGTCCCGTTGGTGCGCGTCACGGTGATGGTGGCCGAGCCGCCGTGTTCGGTAACGGTGAACTGGGGCGAGCTGAATCCAAGGACGCCGGCATTGTAGTTGTCATCAATGATTGTGAGCGGAGCCGCCGTCAGCGCGCCAAGCGCCGCGCCGAGAGGAATGACCTCGCCGCCCAAAGTGAAGCTGTTGCCGATAGGCTGCGAGAGCTCCAAGTTGGCATTCAGATTGCCGGTGATGAGGCCGTCGTTGTAGATCGACAGGGCGACAATGGCCGGGCCAGCATCGGGGGGGACGGTTTGAACCGGGATGGTGTCATAATTCGGACCATAAATGCCGGGACTTTCATCCCAAGACAAGCCCGAGCCATTTGAATAATACTCGTAGATGCTCGGCCAGGTAGGAGACTGATTACCCAGCGAAAAATCGCTCCCGCTGGCGATGCCCGGTCCCGGCGCATCCAGTATGGTGGAGAACGTCGCCGAAATGGTTCCGAGATTATTGATAAGTCCCGGATTGACAGAGTTGATGCTGTTGCGAACGAGCGAGACGTAGAGGAGTCCGGCGTTTTTCGCCACCGAGTAGCTGTTGTAGGAGAACGCGATGTTGCCCGGCCCCGCCGTGGCACCGCCAACCAGCCGCGCCACATTGCTGCGCGGAAGGATCGCGTCGCGCCTGAAGCCTGGTAGGAGCTCCGCATTGACGACTTGAGAGAGGAGTTGTCCATCGACGTATTCATAGGAGTCGTCGCCGCCGGCCACCAGAAAGCCGCCGCCGATGATGACATTGCCGCCGGATTCCAGCGCGAGGGCATAGACAAAATTGCGTTCGTTGGTTGCCGGATAAAGGGAGTTATTCTCCGCATTGGGGTTGTGATAATTATTAATCAGGCCGGCAAACTGGTTGTAGGCCGTGTCCATGAAGCTGGTGTCCACGGTGCCGTCAGCATATAGACGCGCCACGCCCACGCGGCGGGTCTGGTTGAAGGTGGTGAAATCACCGCCGATGAGGATATTCCCGTCCGGCTGGAGTATCATCGCATAGATGGTGTCCGAATCGCCCGTGACTGGATTCAACGTGCCTTTTCCCGGATTGAAACTCAAATCCAGCGTGCCGTCCGGGTTCAGGCGCACGATGCCATTGTAGCTGTCCAAATCCAGATAGGAAAATCCGCCGGCAATCAATATCTGGCCGTTGGGCTGCACCGCGAGGGCATAGACCGGGTCGGTGGCCAGAGTGTCCGGATTGTAAGTGCCGATGCCCGGGGCAAAAGTGGTGTCCAGCGTGCCGTTCACGCTCAACCGGGCGACGCCACCGCAGTTGACGCCTGAGACCGTGTCGAAACTGCCGCCGATGATGACATTGCCGACGGCATCCAACGCCACGGCGTTCACGGTCCCATCCGGGCCGACGCCAGGGTTGAAACTCGTGTCCACGGAGCCGTCCGCGTTCAACCGCGCCACGTTATTGAGGTTAATGCCATTGACCATGGTGAAGTCGCCGCCGAGGATGATTTGCCCGTTGGATTGCAAGGCAATGGACCAGACCATGCCATTCGCACCCAACCCCGGGTTGAACGTGGTGTCCAGCGAGCCGTCACTATTCAGGCGGGCGATGCGATGGACGCTGTTGCCATTGAACGAGGTGAAGTTGCCGCCGATAAGAATCTTCCCGAAATTAGTCGAACCAGCCGGATAGAGCGCCAGCGCGGCGATGAAATCGTTCGCCCCGCTGTTGGGAGCAGCCAGAAACGTGGGATCCTGATAGCCGTTGGGCAACACCCGCACAATCCTGTTATATGTATTTTGATCGAAGGAATTGAAGCTGCCGGCAATGATGGCATCCCCGTTGGACTGCTCGGCCACGGCATAGACCGTGCCGCCGTTGCCCGTCGTGCCGGGATAATTAATGAACGGCGGGTTGGAATCGGCGGCATTGTTCTGGTTCCAGGTGCGGTCCACAGCGCCAGCGGGCTGGTTTTTATTGAGAATGGTCAGGGTGGCTGTGCCGACTTCTCCAACTGGAGGATTGTTAGGCAGCTGATATAGTTGCAACTGCATATCCTCGTAAAATTCGACCATGTTGGTGTTAGTGATCGGAACAGAAATGGTCTGGGGTGAAGTGCCAAATGTCAAAGTTCCGGTCACGGATGTGAAATCAACGTTGGGCGTGGCGTAATCCGAACCAGCCTGAAGCGGGAAGGTGTTCAACGAATTCGCAGGCGGCCCATAATCTATCCTATACCCCACCTGCGCCGGCGTTGCGCCGTTATACGTCACAGAGACAACCGCATTGCCGCCATTCACGTTCTCATCCACACGGAAGGTGGAACGTTCGAAATTGAAAGTTCCCGGCTCAAAAGCGGGATTCAACCCATTTATCCGCGCTGTGCTGTTTGCCCCCACAGTCGGCGGGAGCAAATCCGCAGATTCCTGCGAATCCAACCGGGGGTTCGACAAGGTGATAGAGGCAAGACTGGGAGTGTTTGGAAGAGTGGGGAAATCGGGGCCTATACTTTGATTCACCGGCACGAGAAAATCCTGGCTCATCTGGTAATCATCAAAACTCAGCGTTCCTTGGCCGAGCGTGAGACCGAGGCTTGACGTCACAAACTGGTTGGAAATCACCGACGGCGGTTGAAAGACGTTCGTGACGGAGATGATGAGATTTGTGAAGATTGGATTATTGTTCGTATCCAAGACAATAGAAATAATATTGGTGGATACATTCAAGGGAGGCAATGGCGGGAAATAATTCGTAAGTCCGCTTAAATTCAACGGCGGCAGGTTGGTCGGCACTGGAGTAAATGTGCCAGTGGGAGATATGCCAACGGGAGGATTGGTTATTGATATGCCGTTTACGGTAATGACGGTGAAAAGATTGGTCAAGGCGTTCGTGAAAGAAGCATACTTATAGCCATCGGCGTAATACTCGTAGGAATTTGAGGCGTAGATGGTAGTGAATGTGAGATTGGTGATGAAAGTTCCGTTGGTAGCGATGTAGGTCGTCACGATGTTCGTCGCGTAATAGTTCGTCCTAAAAATGTTCATGTAAGTCAGGCCCGACACGGTGTAATCCACCATCGCCCTGCCGCTGGAACCGCCCGTGCGCGTCACGGTGACGCGCGCCCCGAGAATGGTTGGGTTGACGGTGCCACCATCCAAGCCGCTGGGCGCAGTAGAATCCGATTCGCTCACCACATATAGCCCCTCGCCGGTGGAGGGATCCGTCTGACTGGTGGCAAACCGGAACGTGCCCGACGAAATGGTCGGGACGAGGGACGGAACCTCGCTCCAGTTGAGCACGATGCCGCCGGAATCATCCGGGGCTGAATTCACATTTCCTTCAACGGCAACATAGTAAGTTGTCCCCGCAACCACTGGAAACGTCAAGGCGCTCGTGAGATTCCCGCCGCTGTCATCGTCGGCAGCGATGTTGGCGACGCTCGGGTCGCAAAGGCCGCCGGCCGGGTTGGCCGTGGTCCAGATCGCGAGAACGGTGTCAAAGCTGCTGCCCACCGTGTTGAACAAAGCGGTTCCGGTTGCCGGAGCCGTCCAGGCATACCAGACGGAATTAGTTACTGGTTGCAGGCCGTTATCATCCGTGTTGATCGTGTTGGTTTCGCACGGGGTCTCCAGAGTTGCGCCCACGTTGCTGCCATTGGTCGTGCCGGTCGCCCCGGAAATGACCGCGGCATTGGCAAAATTGTCATTGGCCGGCTGCGCCTGGGCAACGTTGATCGTCCAGCCCGCCAGGCAAAGCAATCCCAGCCTGGCCCAACCGGCGCCCCGGAAGAAGCGCCGCAACTTCCGGCCTGCAAATGTTTGCATGTTCGTTTTCACAATTTTTTCCTTCGAGCCGCGTTGCGATGCAACGCGTCAGTCATTCATCAAGCAAATCAACGTTTTTTGCCGCGCGGTTTCGCCATATCAATCAATAAGGATACGTCAGCCACGGTTGGACCGACACCCGGTAAAACCGCGTCGTGTTGGTGTTGGCGTCGAACACCGTCACATTCGTCACCCACCCCGGAACCCCCGGCGACGGAGGCGGGAAAATTGAGATGAAATTTGTCAATCCCTGACGCGCCAGCAGGTTTGAAGGGTAACCGGCAATGTTCGTCAAAAGCTGCCACGTCAGAAGGTTGGTTGAGTAAAAGACATCGTTTGTCGCGAACGCACAGGTGTTCCATGAGATCACCCCCTTTGGCGGATGGTTCGTTGCGGTCACGGTCAAATTCATCTGGGACGCCAGATAGAACGGAAACGGGTCGGATGCGTTCTGAATGCCGTCGCCGTTGGAATCAATCTGCCCATTCTGCGCCAGGCCGGCGTTGACGGTGTTGGTGGTTCCGCCGAAGACGAGGTTGGTGGAACTGAAATATCCGACATAGGCCGGCATCCAAACTAGGTGATTGGTGTTGAAACCGTTCAGCTTGACCGACACATCCTGGCCATCGGAAACGGCATCGGCATAATAAATCACCAGATTGTTAAAGAGCAGCGAGGGAATGTTGGTGGTGCCGTTACGGCTGTTATAATCGGAATTACCAAGCAATTCCAGACGATCCACATAAATCGCGTTGCTCGTCCCGACGCCGTTGAAACGGAATTTGCTGCTCGTCGCCAGCGAATCCAGGATGAGCTGGCCAACCGCCAGATTGTTGGAATAGCCAATGGTCGAGAGGCCGCAATTGGTGCCCGGCCAGACATTGACGACTGTGTGGTTTGTGGGCGCAAAGAGGTTGATGGTCGTGCCCAGCAGCGAACTGCCGTAGCCGCCGCCGCCGGCCGGCAGAATGGGCACGCTGATTCCGTTGCCGATGGAAGAAAGCCCCACCGTCCAGACGCTGCCGTTGGTCACGCCGGTGTCCGTGAGCAGGTTGGTTGCAGTCAGCGTCAACGACCGGTCAGCCTCCAGCGACAAACTGCTCATGGATAAATTGGTGGCGGTGATGGAAACGTCCGCGCCGGCGGTGATTGTCTCGTTCGTGAGCATGGTGTTCAGCGAATGCAGGGTGAACGGGCCGGCTCCGTTGAGAAAAGCGCCGCTGCCTTCAAAATCGTTCGCCCACACCTGCGAGCCTTCATCCGAAATCAGGCCCTGACTCACCAAGGCGACGTAATTTGCGGGCGGCGGGCCGCCAAAATCTCCGACGTTCGGCAGAAGAATGTCACCGTCGTTGGTCAGGTAGAGCAAATACGGGGCGGAATTGGACCAGACATTATACACAATCGGATTGCCGAAACTGCCGTCCTGCAAATTTAATTCCCCATACGGCGACGGGGCGCCGGGGCCGTTTGTGGTCAGCGTCAGGCTCACACAGTCCAGATAGAGACTGTTCAGGATGTTGTAAGAGTCGCTGATGACGATGCTGTTGGTGTTGTGAAGCGCCATGTTCCACACTTCCGAAGGCGTGGTGGGCACAGCTTCGTTGGCGACGATGAGAACATTGTAGTCGTTGGTCACCGTATAGGAGTTGGTCGAAACGGGTGTTGGAGGAATGGTGTTCGAGTAGATGACGATGGAGTTGGTGGTCAAATTGATAAACCGGGTGCTCCACACCTGAAGGGTGCCGCTCCAGGCCGGCACAATCGGCTCCAATAAATTGGTGGCCATCAACGTCACGTTGGTGACACCCACGTTGATGTCCGAGTAGGCCGAGGAAATGGCCGCGCCGGCGGCGTTGAGCAGGCCGGGGGCCGTCACCGAAAGATAATTCTGCCCGGAAATCGCCGCCCCGCTCAAATCCAAGTTGCTGCTGGCGTTGATCACGATTTTACTGGGCATGACCGCCAGGTAATCGTTGGTGTTCTGGGTGACGCCGTTGGTCGGCACCGTTGTTGGATTGCACTGGACATCCGCATACGAATAACTGTTGGAGATTGCCCCGTTGGGAAGCGACAGAAAGCCGGACGTGGCAGTCGCATAGCCGCCAAGCAACGACGTGCTGGAAGGAGCGATATAGAAATTATCCGGGATTTGGGTTGCCGTAGTCAGTGCCGTCTTTGCGGCGCCCAGGGCGTAATCATCCTCAACATCAAGGTAATTGTTGACCGTGAGTCCCGTGGCCGGATTGGTGTAACTGCCAACGAACTCAACCGCCGCAAGGCTGGAGCCGGCACTCCCGGGAAAAAGATAAGCATTGGCCGTGACACTCGAAACGGTGTTGGCGACAAACACGTAGTTGTAAATGATGTCATTGGTGTCGGATTGAAACACCGAGACATAAGGCGTGGTGGAAACCGGGTAGCTTGGAAAACCCGGCGGCACCGTCCATACAGCTGTCGCCGCAGGTCCCACCTTGACATACGACGGCTCCGCATAGGTCGGTTGCAGATACACGCCCGGATTCCATTCCCCATTCGTGTCCACTCCGAAGCCGGAATAATAGTAGAGGATGCTTCCGCCGCTATAGATGGGAAAGGCGCGAACCGAACCCAATCCGCCGCCCACCGTTCCGCTGTCCTCCAGCGTGAGGGTGCCGGTGCTCAAATCCACATTCTGCCCGGTGAACGAAATCAAGCCTCCGGCAGTGCCCCCGCCCATGCCCACATCCACCGTGCCGCCGGGCATCGAGATGTTCGTCGCATTGACAATGAATTGTCCTCCAACACCGAGCAATAATGGACCCGTGGCGGAGGCGCAAGTGATGGTGCCGGGGTTGAAAAAATTGGCGGCCATGGAATGCAGGTAATTGCTGCTGGACTGGGTGTCGAACAGGAAGCCGGCGTCGGTGACCATCGAGTCGTTGTTGGTGTAATTGAGCGTGTCCCACGTCTCATACATGGTGAACGTTGACAGACTGAGCGTGAAATCATACTGGTTGATGAAATTGATCGCGTCAATATACGGCGGACAGGTGTTGGACGCTATACTGTCATTTTCATAGGTCGTGCCTTGAAATGGTGGCGGACATTGCGCCAGCGCCGGGCGCTCCGACGCAAATCCCAGCAATCCACACAACCACAGCACCTGCATCAGCCGGAGCCAATGGTTTGTGGGAAATTTTATCTGTTTGATCATGCTGCTAATAGTCGATGGTGATGGTATAATTCCAATTCACGGATCGCCCTAAAGAATCCGTCAGTTGAACGGTAAAGTCAAATTGGCCGGGCGTATTTCCCGCAGGCGTGCCTGAAAGCACCCCCGCCGGTGACAATGACAACCCTGACGGCAGTCCCTGCCCCTGCAAACCCGACACCACCGACCAGGTGAAGGGCGGCGAGAATGACCCGCCCGAGGCGGTGAAGGTGTTCGTATAAACGGCAACGGCTCCGGCAGAATTCGTGTAGACAAACCCGTATGGGGTGGTCGGCGAGTATTGGACGCCGTTGGCACCGTCCGGCAAAGTCGGCGGCGGCGGCGTGACCTGGACCAAAATCTCGTTTTCCAAATTCTGAATGCTCGTGCCATTGGGATAGACCACCGGGGCATTCGTGGTGGCGTCAAACGACGCCCAAGACAGCATTGGGGTTTGGGTAAGCTCGTTCAGATACGGGAGAAACGAGTTGGTGGTGATGCCATAAGAAGACATGGGGCCATTCAGGTAAATGTCCCCGACCTTGTTGTAGGTAAATGTCGTCGTGGGGTTGATCGTTCCGGGGCCGGCCAATCCCGGAAGAACATTGGCCTCATCGAAATTGATGCCACGTTCAAACGTGGTGAAGAACGGCAGGGTTCCGGTGGTGTCCGCCGCTGACAACAGGATGTCCGGCGTCGTCACGACGCGCTGGAAGAACTCCGTGACCGTCTGGCTGTTCGTGACGATCACCATCGTGTAATCGTTGGTGATCGGCTGGAAGAACTGGCCCAACAGCGAGTCGAAGTTGGCCCGCAGAAACTGGATCTTTTCTATGCCCTCGCGCAGACGCGCAGGGTCGGTGGCCGTCGAGCAGGTCTGCGGCTGGACCAAATAGGTGTGATTGGTGGCGGAGGAGATGATGGTCTGCGAATAGACCACATTCGAGTTTACCTCGGGCACTACCACCCCGCCACCTGTGGTCGTAAATTGCTGGTCGCCGCCTGTGATTCCGAACGTATTCGTGGTGATCGTAAATATGTTCGTGATATAGAAGGCATTGGTCACGATCGGCTGATTTGTCAGAATCACATAACCGCACCATGTGGGAGGCAGGATGAAAAACTCGCCCGAGGAAGTGCCGGGAACGTTGGTTTGCGAGACGACGACGTTGGTCAATGTGACCGCATTTGACCACGCAACCACGGAGATATTGGTGGTTATAATCGTCGTCGGGCCGGTGGCGGCATTGGTATACGTCACCAGGTTGGCGAAAACAAATTGATAATTGGTGACATCGGTGCTGACGACATTCGTGAAAAAGAAGAGCAGCGGCTCACAGACCCCCGGCTGGATGGCCAGCGTGTGATTGGTGGAATAAGTGACGGTCGTTGTCGTAAACGAGAACGGAACGCCACCGCCGCCACCGCCGACGCCGCCAGCCACAATCCCGACGATGTTCGTGGTTGTCACCGAGTTTGTCAGCAATGTCCCCAAAATACGGTATCCGCACCAGTTCGTCGGCACGATGAAGAAATCCCCGGTCGGCACGTTGACAACCGAATTCGTCAAATTGGGGTTGGTATAGTTGGTCACCACCGTCCCCACCGGCGCCCCGTTTGTCGTGTGAATGTATGTCGTGCCTATCGCCACCAGGCTGTTCGAAAAATAGCTGTTGGTCACGACGTTCAGCAGCGTGTTCTGATAAGTCAAAACATTGGTGGTGAAGTAAGTGATGTTGGTAATCAACACCGGCTCGCAAACGCCCGGCTGGATGAGAAACTGGCGGTTGGTGTATGTATAAATCGTGTTCTGCGTGAATTGCGCTGCTCCCAGATTATTGGTGGTGCCGGTGGCGATAACCGTGTTTGAGTAACTGTTGAGGTTAGCTGTAATAGCCAGAGGCTGGACAATCAAAAAACCACACCAGTTAGTCGGCTCGATGAAGAAGTCGCCCGTGACGCCGTATTGATGCACCGTGGTGGAGGTGGTGTTGGTTGATTGCGGGCTGCCGTATGGCGCGCCAATCAAATTGGTCACCGAGATGGTTTGAATGGTGACGGTTTGATTGGTGCCGTAGAGCGACCGGCTGGTGTTGTAGTCCACAAACGGATAAAAAGCGCCGTTGCTATCGAGCATCACATTCCCGAAGGTGTAGGAATAAGTAAACTCATAATTGGTAAAAATGCCGCTGATATAAGTCACTTGAAGGGGCGGCGATCCCACCGGCTCACCATTTGGAACATAGAGGTAGGTGACGAAGTTCGTAGTGACCACTTGAGTGAGAGGGAAATTGGGCGTGGCACTCACGACCACCAGGCCCGGATAGAGCGCCTGCAATTGCGCAATGGCAGTTGCCGGATCATCCACCAGTCCCGTGGTATTGGTCAGCGCCGCCAGAGTAAACAGGCCGAAGTCTATCGTGCCGGTGGTAATGGGTGGTGGAACCGAGTTTGGCGGCGGATTCAATAATTGATACGTCCCCCAGTTGGTGACATCCGGCCCCGGTTGGTTGGTGGCGGTAAGGAGGACATTCGTCACGGTCTGCACCCCGAAATTGGTCACGGTGGAAACCAGCAAGCCCGGATACAACGCCTCCAATGTGGCCGGGTCATTGGTCGCCGACCGCTGCAACAACAGGCCGAGGTCGCCCGTGACCAAAAATTGCGGAGGATAGCCGAAGTTCGTCACGGTTGTGCCATTCGTCCCCGGCCCGGCAAAGTAGGGCTGGTTGGTGTAGTAGGCCGTGATGTTCGTCACAACCACAGTGGTAGTATAAGGTGTGGCGCTCGCAATCACCAGTCCCGGAAACGCCGCCTGCAACTGCGCCGGGCTATCCGTCTGCGATTGGGCCAGGAGCGAACTCACGGGCAGCGTGGTGATGTGCTGGTTGAGCAGCGTGTTGGTGATCAGCAGCAACGACCCCGGCACCGCGTCCTCGGTATTGATGTTGTTCGTGGTCATCAGATACCGCAACCCGCCCACGTCATCGCGCGACAATCCCGTGAAAAAACCGCCGTCCGCCAGACTGTCGGAGGCGACAGCCGTGTCAACCGGGGCGAACGGATCAACCGGCACCGGCAGCGTGGTAAAGGTATAAGTCTGCCCCGCCGGCACGCGGCAATTGGGCCAGTAGAAGATGGTGAATGTATAAAGCGTGTCGTTGATGTAAGGCGAATATTGAAGCTGGTTCAACGAACTGGGGACGATATCGTAATTCCTCTGCACCACCTCAAATTCCTCGTCCTCCGGACAGACGCTGGGGGGAGTGGTGCCGGCGGGAAGATACGCCTGATGCAGCGTCCAAACGTAACGGTCCGGGCTGGCCAGCCCCATCTGCTCCATCAACTCCTCCAGCGTAAGGGACTTCAAATCCAGCAAGCTCAACGCCTGGGCCTGGTAATTAACGTGTTTCACATACAACGGAACTTCCGTAAGCGTGGGCGAGTAGCCGTCCAGCCCGTTGGTCATGCCCGTCGGGTTGTTGGTGAAGGCCGTGTTCATGATGGCAAAGGCGCCATCCACCGCCGCGACGCCGTTCGAGCCGAAGTAATCGAGAAAATTCGCGTCGCAGGCGTAATACATCACCGGCGTGTTGCGGCGATATTCCTCGCCAATGTTTTTTGGGGCAACAATGTCGCCGGGCTGTGCATAGCGAAGCGCCGCAATCTGCCAGGCGTCCCCGCCATTGGCTATCGGCCCCGCAGTCGAAAACGCCCATGCGACCGGCGCGCCGATGACGAGCAACGCCACCCACCAAAATTTTTTGACTGTGCGCAGAATGTTCATTTCATCAATACAGGAACTGGACGCGATAATAGGCCGCCGAACCGCCCCCGACATTGATATCGTCGGTCGTGCCCGCCGCAAACCTCGCCGAAGCGCCGGGAACAACGCCCCACGAGGTGAAATTCGTCGTCACCTGCACCTGATACGTGTGGCCGGGCTGGGTGTTCCAATAGAGGAACATTCCCTGCGGCGTGCTGACCAGTTGCTGCGCCAGCCATGTGCTGGAATTCGCCGGATTGCCGCCACTGAAGAAAATTTTCAACAGGCTCGGCCCGCCCGCGGCCGCGGGCGCGCCGGCCACCGGCCACACGGTCATGTTGGTTCCGAAATAATTGGTCATCCATTCATACGGGATGCCGCCCCAGCTCTTGCCGCTCCACGTCGAGTTGGTCGTGGCCGCCGACAGCGGTGACTGGCGACCGTTGGCCGTCGTGTAGGCCGTCTGGAACCAGTGCGTGCTGCCGGCCTTCAAACCATTGTTCGTGGTCATCATCCACTGATTGGTCGCGCTGGAAACCAGCACCGTCGGCGCATTTGTTCCATCGGCATAGACTTCGTAGTTGGACACGGCATAGCCCTGCACGAAGCTCCACGAGACCTGCAATTGCGGCAGGTAATTCGTGCCGTTGAAAACGAACGGCGCCCAGACGAACGGCGCGGGCATCACAGTCAGATTGGACGCCAGATTGAAGTTGATGTAGCGCTGGGCATACAAATCGAAACTATACGGGAGGCCGGTGTAACTGGTCCAGACGGCGAGAAACTGGCCCGCACCATCCGACGCCACGACGGCCTGCATCTGCGAACCGGCCGTGGTGGTATTGACGCGAAATTCGCCGCCCACCTGCGCGCCGCCCGCATGAACATATTGTCCATACACGCCTTCGAAGGAACCGTCCTGCCCCAGACTCGTCCACACCACCAGATAATCGGTGCCGATGGAACTGATGCGCGGCCCGTATTGGTCGCCGTAAAGGGTCGTGTTCACATATCCCACCGTGCCGCCCACACCCGCGCTGGAATACGAACGACCGTAAATGTCCCAACTGTTGTTTGGGTTGGCCAGGTTCTTCTCGCCCCAGACCAGCATGAAACCCCCGTCCGAACCGGCGGCCACGGCGGGATTCGCGCAGGGGTTGGAATCCGTGTTCACCAGAAATTCATTGGTGGTGCCAGCACCATTGACCGCGGCGACACCATTGCTTTTGTAAAGCCGCGCATAAATGTCCACACTCGGCGTCACAATCGCGCCCGCCAGGGTGTAGGTTGTGTTGTTTCCCAAATTGGGCGCCACCGTCCGCTCCTGTTCTGAAACCCATGCGACGACAAACCCGCCGTTGGTGAGCGCCGCGACCGTCGGCGTGCGCTGGTTGTAGGGGATGAATTGATTGATCAAAAAGTTGGTGCCGACGGGCTGGCCGGTCGGCGAAAGAATCTGGCCATAAACATCCTGCAGGCTGTTGGAAGCCGCTTGATCAAAACTGCCCCACACGACCACGACGTTGCTGTTATTCAGCACGGCAACCGCGGGATTGATCTGGAAATTATTCGCGGACGCGCTCACCACCACGTCCGTCGTGGTCATCCACGTGTTGGTCGGAGTCAAAAAGCGCGCGTAGATGTGCTGGTATCCCTCCACGCCGCCCTGCCAGACAAAAACCGCGCCGCCGTTTTTCAACAGCGCCACGCGCGCGTTTTCCTGGTCGTTCGTGCCTTGAACATTCACCCGGACATCCGACCAGTTGGCATTCGCGGACAAGGTCGGATCCAGCCGCGTTGCACTCACGCCCCAGCCGCTGCCGTCGGTGGCGTTGTCCTGCCACACCACAAACCCGCCATTGGTGTTCACCGCCACGTCGGGCCAGACCTGATCACCCAGCAATTGGCCGGCGATGGCATATTCCGTCCCGTTGGTGGTGTAATAATTGGTCTGGCCAAAAACGGCGGCAGGCACCACGAGGAACAACCCCCAGCAGAAGCAAATGGCGGCCTTGCGGGCAAACGACAACAACATGGGCAACACCAAGAATACTAAATGCGCCGTGTCATTTTGTCCAAAAATTCTTTCAACAAAACACATCCGGCGCGGCTGCTTGCGCAACCACGCTTCGCGGCAAACCACCGCTTCATCCTTCATCGAACTTTGCAAATTCATTTTTTCAAATCAGCGCCGCCTGCCGTTCGCGCGGCGATTCCGCCTCCAGCGCGGCCAGCATTCCCTTGAATCCCCAGCACGCGAACAATTCGCGCAGCCGCCCGGCATCCGCCGGTTTTGCCAGCATTTCCGCCGGCGAAAAATCGCACGGCAAATCATCCCGCAAGCGCACCAGTTCCCGGTTGCGCCGCACCGCATCCGCCGCGCCGCGCAACGCGCCGCGCATTTTTTCCGACTTCACCTCGTCCAGCCGCCGGAATAATTCCGCGACCGAACCAAATTGATTCAGCAAATCGGCGGCCGTCTTCGGGCCGATTCCGGGCACACCCGGAATGTTGTCCACGCTGTCGCCCATCAAACTCAACCAGTCCACGATCTGCGACGGCGCCACGCCGCTCTTGGCGCGCACCTGTTCGTCCGTCCAGACCGTCTCACTCTTGTCGCCCGGGTTCAGCAATCCGACCCGCGCCGACACCAACTGCATAAAATCCTTGTCGGCACTGGCGATGACCACCGCCATGCCGGCATCCGCCGCGCGCCGCGCCAGGCACGCGATATAATCATCCGCCTCGACTCCATCGCGGCAAAACGACGCGACACCCGCCGCTTTCAAGTAACTGACAATCTCATCCAACTGCGGCTTCAAGTCGTCCGGCATTTCCGGCCGTTGCGCCTTGTATTCCGGCAGCACCGCCGTGCGCTCGGCGCTCAAGCCGCCGTCCCACACCACCATCTGATGCGTCGACACGATGGTCGCGCGCATTTTCGCCAGCATCTTGACGAAGCCGTAAACGGCATTCGTCGGCGTGCCCGACGGCGACCGCAGCCCGCGAATCGCGTGAAACGCGCGATAAGCGTAAGCGTGCCCGTCAACAATCAGCAACCGATCCACAATTTCTTCCGGGTGTTCAGATTTCGCCCGCCGATGGGCAGCCTGCATTGGCGGAACGATTGGCGCATTTACTGTGGCGGCGCGGCAGCGCCAGTGGCAGCCGGATTGGGCTGAAACGCCTGGCCTTCCACCACCGGCTGCGCCGGAATGGTGAACTGGTTGAACGGCAACTCGTCGTCCGAATGCACGCGGTTGCCCGCCGGATCCACAATCGTGGCCGTCACAAATATCATCAGGTTGTTCTTCGCACTCGTCTTGGACTGGCTTTGAAAGAGCCGGCCCACGAGCGGCAAATCGCCCAGAAACGGCACCTTGTCCTTCGTGCTGTTGATGGATGAGGAAATCAATCCGCCCAGGACCACGGTCTGGTTGTCCCAGATGTTCACTTCGGTGACGACTTCACGCACGGTGAAGTGTGGCAAAACCGTCGGCAACGTGGCGGTGCCGCCGGCGGACACGGAAGTGTTGGGAGTGTAACCGGGAACCGTCGGCACCGTGTCGTATTGCAGGAACTGCAATACTTGGGGAATCAGCGTGAGATTGATGGTGTATCCATCCGACAAAACATAAGGCACCACGTCCAGCGTGGGGCCGATCTCAAATTGCTCCGTGTTCGGCGTGACGGCGGAGGTGCCGGCAGCGGTGGCAGCCGTTGTTGCCGTTCCAACCGTGCCTGCCGTGCCCGATGTGAAGCTGAAGCCAGTCAGGATATACTCGAGGTCGGTCGCGCGCATCTGGGCCTGGCGACCGCTGGTGGTGACGGCTTCCGGCTCGGCCAGCGTTTCCACCCCGGTGCGCTGAGACAGCGCCTGAATGGCCACGCGAAAATTCGGGTCCGTCAAAATGCCCGTGATGGTGGCAAGGGTCGGACCGGTATTGCGCAGTCCGCTGGTGAGCAGTTGATCGTTGGCAGAAGGCGCAACCTGGCTGGCCGTTGTGTTTCCAGGGAAACTGCCGATGGGATTTGCGACCGATGTCGGCACTGTGAGCGAAGGCGCGCTGCCGCCGTTGGCAATGACGTTTCCATTTATAAAATTGCCAAGATACCAGTCGAAGCCCAAGGCCGTGCTGTCATCCTGTCCCACCTCGATGAACCGGGTTTTGATATGGACTTGAGGCGCCACTTCATTCAACGCCTGAACGGCGCGTTCAATGGTGTCGAGTTCGCCCGGCGTGGCCTTCACGAACAGCAATCCCAATTTGTCGTTGAAGGCGATGCTTCTGCCGGGCGCTGTCGCGGTCAAATTCACCCCAATGGCGCTGAAGAACGCCTGCGCCACCGCAGTGACGTTTTGCATCTGGCTTGAGGACGGGTTGATGTAACTCAACCCGCCTACACCGGAGTTGGCGCCAGCGGCACCACCGCCACCGCCACCGCCACCGCCACCACCACGAGCACCACCGCCACCAGTGCTGCCACCGCCACCACCAGTGCTGCCACCGCCACCACCGCTACCAGGCGGAATGTATATTACCGGCACAGTGGCGCCGCTGACACCGCCGCTGCCGCT